>Ga0307372_10000426_pt1 | contig 75187 bp, 59 predicted proteins | sample OX1MG_FD_202533 | JGI IMG/M metagenome (GOLD analysis project Ga0307372, IMG submission 202533) | Soil microbial communities from Risofladan, Vaasa, Finland - OX-1 | ecosystem: Environmental > Terrestrial > Soil > Coastal area > Acid sulfate soil | place: Finland: Risofladan, Vaasa | collected... | reverse complement strand
CTGGTCGGCATCTATCGGCTCTCGAAGCTGGAACAGGCCGGGCTGTGTCGCGTGGCCGAATTGCCGTTCTCCATCCGTGTGCTGCTGGAATCGGTCCTCCGCAACTGCGATGGCTATGAGGTCACCGAGCGGCACGTCAAAGACCTGGCGGGCTGGCGGGCCAGCGCGGTCCCGGAAATCGAGATTCCCTTCAAGCCGGCCCGCGTGGTGTTGCAAGATTTCACGGGTGTGCCCGCCGTGGTCGATCTGGCGGCCATGCGCAGTGCCATCCAGCGGCTGGGCGGCGATCCGAAGAAGATCAACCCGCTCATCCCCGTGGATTTGGTAATCGACCACTCCGTGCAAGTCGATTACTTCGCCGACGGGCAGGCGCTCGATCGCAACGTCGACCTGGAATTCGAGCGCAACCGCGAGCGGTACGAGTTTCTGCGCTGGGGGCAGAAGGCGTTCGACAACTTTCGCGTGGTGCCCCCGGCCGTGGGCATCGTACACCAGGTGAACCTCGAATATCTGGCCAAGGGCGTCTTTGTGCGCGAGGATGATCGTGGTCCCGTCGCCTTGCCCGACACGCTCGTCGGCACCGACAGCCATACCACCATGATCAACGGCCTGGGCGTCGTCGGCTGGGGCGTGGGCGGCATCGAGGCCGAGGCCGTCATGCTCGGCCAGCCGCTGTTCATGCTCATGCCCGAAGTGGTCGGCTTTGAACTGACGGGCGAGCTGCGGCCCGGCGCGACGGCTACCGACCTGGTGCTCACCGTGACGCAGATGCTGCGCAAGCACGGCGTGGTGGGCAAGTTCGTCGAGTTTTTTGGGCCGGGCGTGTCGAACATGCAGTTGGCCGACCGGGCGACCATCGGCAATATGGCGCCGGAGTATGGCGCCACGATCGGCTTCTTCCCGATCGACCACGAGACGCTCAATTATCTGCGCCGCACGGGCCGCACGGACGACGAAGTGCAGTTGGTCGAGCGTTATGCGAAGGAACAGGGCCTGTTCCGCACCGACGACACGCCGGCCCCGCCGTTCAGCTCCAAGCTGTCGCTCGAACTGGGCACGGTCGAACCCTCGCTGGCTGGGCCCAAGCGGCCGCACGATCGCGTGCCGTTGGCGGGCATGAAGCGGTCGTTCGAGAAAGCCTTGCGGGCGCCGGTGAGCGAGCGCGGCTTTGCACTCGACGAAGCGGCGGTGAAACGCAAAGGGAAGATCGAGACAAACGGGCATAGCATGGAGATCGGCCACGGCGCGGTCGTGATCGCGGCCATCACGAGCTGCACGAACACGAGCAATCCCAACGTCATGCTGGGGGCGGGACTGCTGGCACGCAAGGCCGTGGCCAAGGGGCTGAAGGTCAAGCCCTACGTGAAGACGAGTCTGGCCCCCGGTTCGCGCGTGGTGAGCGATTATCTGGACAAAGCGGGCGTGACCGCCGATTTGCAGGCGCTCGGCTTTTATACCGTCGGCTACGGCTGCACGACTTGCATCGGCAACAGCGGCCCCTTGCCCGATCCTGTAGCCAAAGCGGTGACCGGCGGCTCGTTGGTGGTTTCCGCGGTTCTGTCGGGTAACCGCAACTTCGAGGGCCGCATTCACCCGCTGGTGAAGGCCAACTATTTGGCCAGCCCGCCGCTGGTCGTGGCCTACGCCCTGGCCGGCACGACGGACATCGACCTGCTCAACGAGCCGCTCGGCACCGGCAACGACGGCCAGCCGGTTTTTCTGGGCGACATCTGGCCCTCGCGCGAAGAAGTGACGCAGGCGGTGAACGAGACGGTGCTGCCCGAAATGTTCCGCCGACGCTACGCGAATGTGTTTGACGCCAACGAACGCTGGAACGAGATCCCGGTCAGCGGGGGCGATCTTTACGATTGGGACGAGGCGAGCACGTATATTCAGGAGCCGCCGTTTCTCATCGACTTGCCGCCGCAGCCCGGACCGATTCAGCCGATCACCGGGGCACGGGTGCTGGCGGTGCTGGGCGACTCGATCACGACCGACCATATCTCGCCGGCCGGGTCGATTGCGGCCACGAGTCCGGCGGGGCTTTATCTGCAAGAGCATGGTGTGGAGCCACGCGACTTCAACAGCTATGGCGCTCGCCGCGGCAACGATCGCGTGATGACCCGCGGCACGTTCGCCAACATTCGCATCCGCAACCAGCTTGCACCGGGCACCGAGGGCGGCGTAACGCGGCACCTGCCCGACGGCCAGCCGATGACGATCTACGACGCCTCGATCAAGTACAAAGCCGAGCGCGTGCCGTTGGTCATTCTGGCCGGAGCGGAATACGGCAGCGGCAGCAGTCGCGATTGGGCCGCCAAGGGCACGCTGCTGTTGGGCGTGCGGGCGGTGATCGCGGTCAGCTACGAACGCATCCACCGGAGCAATCTGGTAGGCATGGGCATTTTGCCGTTGCAGTTTTTGCCGGGCCAGACCTGGCAATCGCTCGGCCTGACGGGCGAAGAGCTATACGACATTTTCGGCCTCGATGACAATGTGCAGCCCCGCGGCAAGCTGAAGGTGCGGGCAAAGGCCGCCGACGGTTCTGTGAAGGAGTTCGAGGCGATCGTGCGGATCGATTCGCCGGTGGAGCGTGACTACTACCGCCACGGCGGAATCTTGCCGACGGTACTCAGAAAGTTGTTGGGCAGCGCCAAACCGACCGCTTCCCAAACCGTTGGCGCTGCCATTGACCCAAACAGGTCGTATAGTCGGCAAGAAGTCGCCGCTATTCTTGGGAGGAGCGAGGCCAAAGTGCAACAACTCTGGGATGCCTGGGATGCCCAAAGCGGACCACGAATCAACTATACCGAACAGACCGGCCGGGGGCCAGCGCGCGTGAGCACTGGGAATCACATTCAGCAGTATTTGAATGCGTATGGCAATACGCCGTAAGTGAAATTGGGCATCCAGACCGACGATGCCCCTCCTGATCGACATGCCGCCAATTTATAAACCGGCCCCACCGTGGAACCCGCCGCGAAGCCGCTATATTCACCTGTATCACGGATGGTACGAGTGACGACGCAGCAAACATAGTCGCTTCCGGGATCGATTTGTTCCGGTGCCGCCCCGACAGTGACTTCGGTCGTGGTTTTTACACAACGTCGAGCAAGCAACAGGCTCGTGACTGGGCCTGGGCACGGCTCTACGATCCGTCGTCCAGGTTCAAACGAAATACCATGCCTGTGGTTCTTCAGTTCCGAGTCGATCGACATGATTTGGCAGAATTAACGTCGATTAGCTTTGTTGTCGGAGCGAGGCGGAAAATCGCATTCTGGAGCCTTGTCCAACGCTGCCGGCAGAGTACCGCTGCAGTCATTAATGACCACCGCGGGCCGGTTGCTCTCAAAGACGGAACCCGGTGGTACGATATGGTTTGTGGACCGGTCGCAGCATTCTGGCGGCAGAGGGCGGCGATGCATGATGCCGACCAGTTCAGTTTCCACACCCCGCGCGGTGTCCGATTGCTTCAGCAGTTAATCGGCAGAGGATCGAGCAATTTTTTTAAGTCCGAAACGGTTGAGTGACAATGAATTCTGCATCAAGGAAGGAAATGGCAGCGACTTTTTGGGAGGACGTTGCATGCCTTTTGACCAAGGAGTACGGCCATCCCTCGAAGGTTGCGAGACAGGGAGTTAAAGACTACCGCAAAGAAATTATGCGCCGAAACGTCGCCGAAGACGTGGTTTACAATCAGGGCGAAGAGCGAACTGCAAAAGTGGTCGACGTGGTGATCCAAAAGGGGTTGCCCAAGTTCGTGCAGGCGAAGGCCGTAGCCGCCGGATTAAGTAAAGGTCGAAAAGGGGGCCACGCCAAGCCGGCGGGGAACGGTCGCCAAGTTGCGAAAAAGGGACGAAGATCATGAAGCGCGCGCGGAATGTCCGCGCTCGAAACGGAGCTTACTTTTCGGTGCCGCGCTTCACGGTCCGCGGAATTGGAGAATACGGCGGCGCCCGAACCTATGAGCCGCGATCAGCGTCGTCCGCCAACGGTTTCCTGAGCGACGATTTCCAGGTTATCGCGATAGTAGTCGATCGCTTCTGTTGGATTGAGGTTGAAGATGGTCCGACCCTCGGTTTCCCAGCGGACGCCGCGCAGGCGAAACTCGGCGGTCGCCGCGCGAAGGCTGCCGACCGCTTCAACGTGCTCCATGCCGCCGCCCTCGACGGCCTCGAAGCCGATCGTCACCGCCACGAAGGCGCACAATTCCCCGCTGCGGCGATCGCGGGCGTAGGAAACGTCGTCTTCGAAATCGCAAGACGACCAACGCAGGCCGCGGGGCTTGCCGCTGGCGGCCGCAAGCTGAAAGAACTTGGCCTCCAGCCGCTCGCGGCAACGATGGAACTCGCGTCGAGCGCGTTCATAGCGAGACGCCCGCAACGCCGAGCGGACTGGACCGTAGGCGATCGCGGCGAGGATGCCCACCACCGCGCACGCACCGGCCGCAATGGCAATCCATTCGATCATGGCCGCAGACTCCTGAGCAAGCACGAGATGACCGGCCGCGCTCGTTCGGCGGTCGACACCCTTATTCTAAAGCTTCGCCGCCACTTCCGGCAAGCAAGTGGTGTTCGGACATCGTAAAGCTGCGCACCGACTGCCCGACATCGGTCGAAACGGTCACGGTGTGGGCGGCGGGCAGGTCGAACCCACCGACCGTCGTCCAGCGGTCGTCGATCGCTTCACTGCGCAGCAGCCGGCCGCCGGCGTCGTCCCAGTAATGAACGGTGTAGCTCCGCGGCAGAAAGTGGCCGTCGGCCGTCCGCTGGTTGTCGAGCACGGTGATAGTCATGTTCTGCCGCCCCAGGGCACGATTCACGACGCTGATCTGGCGGTCTTTCACGCGATAGCTCGACGCGAAGTCGCCGCCGTCGAACAGCAGCAACCTGCCCAGCGGGTGCTGCACGTCATCGTCGCCGAACCAAAGCCGCAGCCGCTCGCCGGGCGTCGTTTGCCGCCACAGCGTCGTGTGGGCCACTTTGTCGATGAATCGCGGATCGCCGGCCGTCGCATGTTCGCTGAAATAGACCTCGGCCGCACGCCCGCCCTCCGCCGGCGGCGTGATGCGGATGAACAAGAAATGTGCTTGGGCGGGTTGCGCTCTCGCCGCCAGTAAAAGAATCAACAGACCACCGAAAAGCCAGCGGGCGAGGTTCAGCATGCAAGCATTCCTTTTCTCTGAGGACGGTTTACCGCCGCATTGGGCCCAAGTCGCGCTCAGCCCAGCATTTGGCGTCAGAACCGTCCCACTACGGCCGTGAATGGCTGGGCGGGCGAATGCCCAGAATCTCGTTCATTTCATCGAGCAATGCTCTCTTTGCCAGCAAATCGAGACTCGTCAGATCCCGGTCCCCAAACCGATCGCGCAAGTCGGGGTGCAACGCCAGAATCCGGACGATGTGCTTGTCAAGATCGCAGTCGAGGACCAATCCGCGCAGGCGGTCGACGTCGGGCCTAAGCCGATCGGCGGGAAGATCGACACCGCCGGTCACTGGAACAAAGTCATCGTGAAATGTAGGCATCAGAGCAATCCTTCCTGCGTGAGCCACGCTTGGGCCGATTCAGCGGGCAGTTCATATTCAATCATACCATCGTCGCGTTCCCGCGTCGCGATGAAGCCGCGGTTTTCATAGAACGCACGAGTCCGTTCGCTTGGAAGCGACATCAAGTTCACGCGTCCGTTCAAGCCGAGCCAGTAGCTATGGCAGACGGTGCGCAGCAAGAGCCCTTTTCCGACCCCTGCGAAGCGGGGCGACGGAACAAGCCAGGGGCGATTTCTTGGTGCAGCGGCGAGCCGGTCGACGTACACCGTTCCGAACTCGGGCGACAAGAACGATCGCGCGTCAATGCGATAACTGATTGCCCCTTGGATGTCGCCGTCATCGGTTTGCGCCCCGATGAAGTCCCAGACCAGCGAGTTTCGGTGCTCGCCAACAAGCTTTCGCCAGACCCAATGGTGGTCGCCCTCTTGCGCACGTTTAGATTTCGAGACGCCCTCGAGCTGCCACCATTGTGCGTCAATTCTGTTTGCAGCCAATGTTCGCGTTAGCTCGACGAGCGCGGCACTCACCTCGATTCCGTGCCAATGATCGAGGAGCCGAATCTCGGACGGCATGTTCATGGCTGGTCTAAGTTAGGTGACCTGATCGTAGTGGGACGACGGCGGCATGTCCAAAAAGAGGACGTCGCAGGGAGAGGCTGAAGAACGCCAAATTGTACCCAAGTTGCCTTGCATTCGGCAGGCGTTGCCTTTTGACAACACGCGGTGGACTTCCGGCAACTCTCGTCGGCGAGCTTAAGGATACCAAGTGGAAGTAACCTGCTTCGCCGCCGCTGGTTACATGCGATGGCACTCGCGCGGCATTCGCCTTGCGGTACGAGTCCAGCACCTGATGCCTGACGCCTAACATAACATCGCCTTTCCCACTCCATGCTCCACGTCACAGAAATCAACGATCCGGCAGAACTCGCGGGCTGCCGCGTCCTTTGGAAGTCGCTGTTGGCCAAAACACCGGGTGCGACGTTCTTTCAATCGCTCGACTGGCTGGAGCCTTATTGGCGGCATTTCGGGCACGACCAGAAGCTGCGCGTGCTCGTGGTCCGCGCCGGCGACGAGACCCTCGGCATCGTGCCGTTGGTCGTCCGCACCGAGAAAGCCAAACTGGGCAGGGCGCGGGTGCTCACCTATCCGCTCGATCACTGGGGCACTTTCTATGGCCCGATCGGAGCCCAGCCCGCGGCCACCTTGATCGCCGCCTTGCAATACCTCCGTACGCGGCCGCGAGATTGGGATTTGCTCTCGCTGCGCTGGGTGCATCGCGACGGCGGCGATCGGGGACGGACGCTACGGGCCATGCGGTTCGTCGGTTGGACCCCGCTGGAAGAGCCTGGCGAACAGGTTCCCGTCATCGACATGAGCGGTCCGTGGGACGACTATTGGTCGACGCGCGACGGCCATTGGCGCGGCAACGTGGCCCGCAGCCAACGCAGGCTGTCCGAACAGGGCGAGATCGACTATGTCCGTTATCGACCGGCGGGCATCGCCTACGGCGACGCCGACCCGCGCTGGGATCTGTTTGAGCAGTGCCTGCGGGTGGCACGCCAGAGTTGGCAAGCGGGCGTGCGCCATGGCACGACGCTCTCGCACGACTCGCTGGCTGCGTACCTGCGCGATGCCCACCTGGCGGCCGCACGTGCCGGCGGCCTCGATCTGAATCTCTTGACGGTGGGCGGCCGCCCGGCGGCGTTCGCCTATAACTTTCACCATCACGGTCATCTGTTTGGCCTGCGGATGGGTTACGATGCCGCGGTCAGTCGTCACGGGTGCGGCACGGTGCTTTTGCGGCGGATGGTCGAAGACAGCTTCCGCCGCGGCGACCACACCTTCGACCTTGGTCCCGCCTCGCTCGATTGCAAAAGGCACTGGCAGACGTCGGTCGAAACGAGCTATCGCTACACGCATTTCGCGTCCCGCGCCCCCCGCGTTCAAGCGCTGCGGTTGAAACGCCATGTTCAACGCCGCTTGGCGGCCCACATTGGATAAAGGCGTATTGTCACTCGCACGAACTTATGTCGTCGATCGGCCCACGGGCGAAGCCAGGTCGGCAAAAAGCTCAAGCTGCAAGTCGCGCAGCCGCGGCGCCGCACTCCGCCAGCGGTCGCCGCAAGCCGCGGGGTCGAAACGTTGCGGCTCAAGAAAGAGCAGGGCTGGCTCGCTCAGGTGGTGATGGCGGGCCAGCCGCAGCAAGAACCACCAATCGAGCCAGCTCAGCCGGTGAGCTCGGCACAACTCGCGAAACAGCGCCTGCGAGCTGTTGTTGTTCGATTGGCTTTCCGATTTGACGAACACGCGGGCCACCCCCCAGACGCTGACAAAAAACAGGCAGAAGATCATCAACGCGGTCGCCAGGCCGCTGGTGTCGAAATCGGTCTGCCGATGGTGCATGCCGCGCATCACGTTGCGGATGGCATGCTGATCGGCGAACAAGACCGGGTACAGCCGCCCGACGAGGTTATCCATGTGCCTGCTCCAGTTGTTCGACCGGGACGGCTGGTTCGTTGTCCGCGGCTTCGATGGAATCCGCCAAGAGTGCCATCTCCGGCCGCCGGCGATAAAGCTTCTCCAGACTGTCGGTGGCTGCCTCGCGCACCGTCAAGCTCGTGTCGCGCTCGGCCGTGCGCAGGGCCAGGCAAGCGTTGGCCGAGTCGCACTGCCCCAGTGCCCGTGCGGCTTCGAGCCGGACCAGATGATCCTCGTCCTCGATGCGGGCGATGACGGCCGCTTCGAGTTGTTTGACCACCTGCATCGCTTCGGCCACTTGCAGCGCCCGAATGCGTCGGCGGCGCGAAAGGGCCTGCATTTCTTCAATGAGCTGAGGCACGGCGTCGGGATCGACTTTGCGGACCAGCATGCCGGTGCTGCGGCGGACTTGGTCTTCGAGCATGTCGAAGGCGGCAAGATAGCGTGCGAAGCTGAACTCCGACAGGCTCTGCCGGGCGGCCTGCCGCACCGACGGCTCGGAACTCTCGGCCAGTTCGACCAGGAGTGAAACCGCGCCCGGAATGCCTCGCTCGCGCAATTGGCTGAGCACGGCCGACTGCACCTGCGGATCATCGTCGGCCAGGGCCTTGAGGGCCACATTGTTGGCCTCGCTGCCGTGAAATTGGGCCAGCGCCGCGACGGCTGCCCGGCGTCCGCCCACGGTGCCGGCCGCCATCAAGTGGGCGATGATGTCGAAGGCTTCCAGCCGGTTCATGCCGGAGGCCATCACCAGTTCGACCACGCTGTGCTGTGCGGCATCGTCGAGCTCGTCGAGCAGGGCCTCGTTCGGCCTCAGCCAGGCAAAATGCTCGATGCGGGCCAGGTTGCGTTTGGCCGTCGCCGACGGCTCGCTGCCGATCTTGCGGAGCAGGGCTTTGACGAACGGAGCGTCGCGGCGATGAGCGATGGCGGTGAGCGCGGCCGAGGGCGCCTGCGGATCGTCGATCGAGCTCAGCAGCAGCCGCAGCACGCCCGGACGCGTGCCGTGCGTGAGGGTCTCGATCACCGGACGATAACTGGCGTGCAGCGGATCGAACAGAAGCTGCTTCAGGGTGGCGTTGTCGCGTTCGCAGAGCATCAAGAACGCCTCGACCGGCTCGTTGCGGCGGTGACGCGCGTAGCGCATGACCGAGGCTTCCAGGGTGCTGACCAAATGCCCGCGGAGCGTCCGCGGGTCTTGTCGCGGACGAAAATTATGGGTGCCGGCCAGGTCGTCGTAGAACAGCTCGGCCAGTTTCAGGGCCGTTTCAGCCGCCAAGGGAGCGTTCGGGTTCGATTCATTCTCCAGCACGTTGATGAGTGCGGGCATCAAGTCATATTCGTGGAACCAGAGGATGGCCTGGCAACTGTTGGCGCAGCTTTGGCCGTCGCTGGAAACGAGTGCGTCTCGCAGCGCGTGCGACATGGTGCCGCGATATTCGTGCAGGATTTCCCGCCAGTGCGGGTCGAGCGCGTGCAGGCGGCGCAGCAACTGTTGATGGCCGGCCAGGCTGTGGCGCTTCAGCAGCGTCCGCAGGGCCGCTTCGCTCACGTGGCGATCGGGCGATTCAAGCGCGTGCAAAAGCAGGCCCGTCGCCGCCTCGTTTTCGGTGCGGGCAAGCAGGTCAAATGTAATCGAAAGTCCTTCGTGGGGCGGCACCGCCGTTGCTCCTGGCGCGTAATAAGTCACGCAACTCTAGGTTTTTATCGCTGCCCGGCGATAGACGCGGCGCGAGGCGCCAAACGGTTACTTGATTTAGCCCGTGTTTCCGTTCAAATTGGAACTAACGGCTCTCGACGCTGCTGAGACCGCCGGAACCGTAGCCCGCTTGCTCCGCACGCGGAACCGGGGGCCTAGAACTGCTACAATCGTCACGCACGGCCGCGCTGGTTGTTGTCCTGCCCGGTTCCGCGCGTGCCCCTGACCCCGCCTTTTCGACTTGCCGAGAAACCTCATATGTCTTCCACCACCGCCGCACCGGAGATCCTCAATCGGGAGTTTTTGGAGATGCGGGCCAAAATCCTGGAGTTGGCTGCCTCGCTCGATCGCATCGACCGGGCCGACGGTTCCGTCGCCGCCGATCCTCGTATCGAGCGGATCGAGCAGGGACTAGCCGTGCTCGCCGAATCCGGAGCGGGCCGGGCGGAAAAGGTGCAGATGATTTTCTCGCTCGCCTATCAGGAAGGCTGGCAAAGGGATTTCGGGATGGAAAAGGGACCGTGATGAATGGCATCAAATTAAGGAATTTGAGCCACAATAGGTTGTGCTAGCAGCCATCTGCTTGCACAACATATTGTATGCGGTTCGGCTTAATTTGATGCCATTCGGGACTGTGATCTGTTTACGCCCGATAAGACGGCATAAGGAGGACGAAATGGCTAGTATCGAAGACGGTCCCCACTACGAGATTCACTCTATGGAACTTGCCAAGTGGCTCGACGAGAAGGCGGCTGAAACCTGGTGGAACGTAGATGGTGATCCCCTGTTGACGGGCAGAATGCCGTTCCCTGCGCCCGCCGACGAGCTTGCTGCTGAGCTCCGGAAGATCGACCGTTTTCTGATAGCCGAGGCATCACCTGCTGACAGCGAGGCAAGAGGGCAATTGATTCGTGCCGATGAGGTAGAGCCACGATTAATACGCTCCGTCGGCGACTTGTATCGCTCGAAGTTGCCGCCCGATTTATCCAATGACAAATACCTTAGCTTGCGGTGGAAAGGCGCGAATCACGAATGGTTGCTTGTCGAAGACAGCCTAACCGCCGAGCAGTTTCGCGAAGAGACCGTACCGAAGGCAAACTAGGAGCAGTCCATGCCGCGACTACCCATCGATCTCGCCCGAAAGATTAAAGACGTCTTGCAACACGTTCAGCCGCTTCCGGACGAGGCGAAAGCGCCGATTCTGCACTACTGGCGGACGGGTGCGGATACCTGGGTTTCTCTGGCATATCTTGAGCGAGCGGTGCGCGACGGTGAGCGACGACCGTCCGTGGGCTCCCGCCACCTCGGGCGACTGTACGGAATGGTCCTCGTTAATCTGGCGTCAACCTTTGAGCGTTTTCTTAAAGAGATCGCGGCAGAATGCGTCGATGTTCTCGCCGACTTCATCGTCGATGACCGCTTTAACGTTTTTGCGATTCAGGGAAGCGCCATCGCATCGCATTTTGGTGCGGCAACGCTCGGCAAATCTCTTTGCGAATCTTCGACGTGGCTCGACTGCGAAGAGATCAACAAGCGATTCCGGAGGCTGCTCTCCGATCCATTCCAGATAGGCGGCAAGTCGTTCGATCTTTTTCCCAAGCAGAGCCAGCAACCTGCGGAGCATCAGTGGCGGTTCGAGCCGATGAACTTGATTTGGCAGATACGTCACACAGCAGTGCATAACGTCGGTGTCATCACGAATTCCGATGCCGTCAAGATGCGGCTGTGGACGAAGGAAAACGTAGACGCCCCGCAAATTCTGGCGCCGACGCGCCGCGACCTTAACCATTTGAAGCGGTTCTTGGACGACACGGCAAACGTCTGTAATGCGCGGATCGGCGAGCGCTTGGCCGAACTGCTAACGGCAGTCTACACGCCCACGGATTCGTTCGCCACGCCCCAACAACTGGCTGACCGTGTGGCGGCCGTGTTTCGATTGCCCATGCAGATCGCTGGGGCAAAAGGCATCGTTCCCAGCGACTAATCCACGACGAGGGAAATACATGTCATATTACATCGATCCCCACATCCACATGGTTTCGCGCGTCACCGACGACTATGAAACCCTGGCCAAGATGGGCTGCCTGGCCGTGAGCGAACCGGCTTTCTGGGCCGGCTTCGATCGCGGCAGCGTCGACGGCTTTCGCGATTACTTCCACCAGCTCACCGAGTTCGAGCCGAAACGGGCTGGCTGGTACGGCATCCAACATTACACCTGGCTCTGCATCAACGCCAAAGAGGCCGAGAACGTCAGCCTCTCGCGGCAAGTGATCGCCATGATCCCCGAATTCCTCGACCGGCCCGGCGTGCTCGGCATCGGCGAGATCGGCCTGAACAAGAACACCCGCAACGAGTCGATCGTCTTTCTGGAGCACCTCGATCTGGCGGCCAAGACGAACGAGCAAATCCTGATACACACGCCGCACCTGGAAGACAAATACAAAGGAACGCGGATGATCCTCGACATGCTCTGCGGCGACCGCCGCATCGACCGCGGCCGCGTGCTGGTCGATCACGTCGAAGAGCATACCATCCGTCCCGTGCTGGAGGCGGGCTTCTGGGCCGGCATGACGCTCTATCCCGTGAGCAAGTGTACGCCGCAGCGCGCGGTCGACATGGTCGAGATGTACGGCCCCGAGCGGTTGCTGGTGAATTCTGCCGGCGACTGGGGACCGTCGAAGCCGACGGCCGTGCCCGACTTCATCCTGGCGATGCGGCTGCGCGGCCATCCCCAGTCGCTGATCCGCCGCGTCGTGTATGAAAACCCCATTAAGTTTTTCAGTCAGAGCCGCGGGTTTCGTTTCACCCCGCCGGACGCTCCGGCGGCCCGTAGCTGACTTCGTGAGAAGTCAGGCGGTGGCTGGGGCAGAGCTTGGCCGTAATTGCCCGGACCCGCGATGCGGCCAAGCAGAATACTCACGTATGCTGCGGCAACGTGGCGCGGTAAACTATATGAGGCACCGAACAAGCATCTCAGGTGAGAGGTGAAAATGATCAAACCGTTGCATGGAATTGTCCGCGGAAAGACGATCGAGCTGACTGATGAGCTTGGGGTGGCAGATGGTCAGGAAGTTGTAGTGCAGGTGAAAGTTGTCGCGCCGACGAAGAAATGGGGCGAGGGCATTCTTCGCAGTGCGGGCGCTATGGCGCCCTATTGGACGGAGGAGGATGACCGAATCCTCGATGAGATATACCAAGACCGAACGCGAAGCAGCCGGCGAGAGATTCCCGAATGAGTTTCCTGCTGGACACCAATATTTGTTCGGCCCACTTTCGTCGGCCGGCGGGTCTTGCGCATCGTTTCATGCAGTATTCTGGTCGGCTATTCGTCCCGACGATTGTTCTGGGCGAGCTTTTCGCCTGGGCTTATCGGCGGGACGATCCAAAGCCGCTGCTGAAAGTTCATCAACGGCGACTTACTCCTGGATGTCGCGGTCCTCGATTTCGATTCCTCATGTGCTGAAGAATACGGGAGGAGGCGAGGACAATTGCTGCGCCAGGGCATGCCGGTCGGCGAACCAGACGTGATGATCGCCGCAGTCGCACTGGTCCACGGCCTGACCCTTGTGACCCACAACACGGTGGACTTCCAGCACATCCCCGGCCTGCGTTTGGATGACTGGCTCGCACCGTGAGGGCCGGATTGGCTCCTCAATTGCAGATCATCGAGAATCACGGCTTGCCATGTCGACGTTGGCACTTGATCGTCTCCTACAGTACTTGGGCGTTTGATGGCGCGACGTGTGGGCTATAAAATGCCAGCCAGGCGCTCGCACCGCGAGGGCGCTCAACGCTCCGCCTCAAATCAAGGATTTACGTTGTCTACCGCTCCGAAACAGAGAAGCCTCGGCGATGTTCTGCAGGAATTCAGCCACCACCGCCGCCTGATGCAGGAGGAATTGCAAAAGGTCATCGTCGGACAGGACGACGTCATCGAGCAGCTCTTCGCCGCCATTTTCACTCGTGGCCACTGCCTGTTGGAAGGCGTGCCGGGGCTGGCCAAGACCCTCATGGTCAGCACCCTGGCCCGCATCCTCGACGTCAATTTCAAACGCATCCAGTTCACGCCCGACCTGATGCCTTCCGACATCACCGGCACGAACGTGCTGGAAGAAGACGAGCATGGCAAGCGGAGCTTCCGGTTCGTCGAGGGACCGGTGTTCACCAACATTCTCTTGGCCGACGAAATCAACCGCACGCCTCCCAAAACGCAGGCCGCCTTGTTGCAGGCCATGCAGGAGCGGGAAGTGTCCGTCGGCCAGCAGACGTTCAATCTGCCCGATCCCTTCTTCACCATTGCCACGCAAAACCCGATCGAGCAGGAGGGCACGTATCCGCTGCCGGAGGCCCAGTTGGACCGCTTCATGTTCAACATCAAGGTGAACTATCCCAGCCTGGCCGACGAAGAGCGGATTTTGGCTTCGACGACGCGGGGCGAGCGGCCGGAGGTGCGCAAGGTGCTATCCGGCCGGGCGATCTTGAACCTGCAAAAACTGGTCGGTTCGGTGGCCGTGAGCGAATATATCATCAAATACGTGGCCCGGCTGGTGCGCTCGACGCGGCCCCGGAACGACGATCCGCCCGCGCCGGCCTTCGTACGCGAGTTGGTCGATTGGGGCGCGGGGCCGCGTGCCGGGCAGTTCCTGATTCACGGCGGCAAGGCCTTGGCGGCGATGGAGGGGCGGTTCTCCGTGGCCATCGACGACATCAAGAAGGTGGCCATTCCGGTGCTCCGCCACCGCATCAGCACCAACTTTCAGGCCCAGGCCGAGGGGATGACCAACGACGGCATCGTCGAGCGGCTGTTGGCCGAGTTGCCGACGCCGGAAATTCCGAAGTTCGAAAAGTAGGTGTGCATCGCCGCTGGCTGGCGTTGTGCCGCCGATAATGTACGGCAAATTGCGGTTACCTGTGGTGAATCAGAAAAGGGCGTTGACGATGAAAAAGCTTCAGACCGCGGGTCTGTCGGTCTTATTTCATATTCTTTCGATTGGCGGCCTTGCCGCAGCGGAGCCGACACCCGCAACGGCGTGGGCGTTTGAAGATACGGATGAACATCCGGGACTGAGCGACCCTTTGGTGTCCGGGGAACTGGTCGTCGTCGGAAGTGACTCAGGCGTGTTACACGCCTTCAATTCGGCGAGCGGTCAAGAGGTATGGCAGTACCAACATGCAGCCCGCATTTATGAGCGACCGGAGTGCGACGAACGGCATATTTATGCATTCGCGCAGTTCGACGGCGTCGTCGCGCTGAAGCGCGACGATGGAAAAGTCGCTTGGAATAAGCCATCGAGCTTGGGGTATGGCGCTCTCGCCGTCTGCCCGGAGCGTAGGCTGCTTATCTTAGGCGGATTCGACGGCATGATCGAGGCGTACGATGCGGTCACATTCGATCAGAAATGGAAGGTTGATGTTCTCAGCGATGCACCCCAGGATCCGCCGGGCGCCGACGGCAAACGGGCGCGGTTCGAAGGGAAACCCGCGAGGCCCACCGCCGCAATGTGCGACGACAAACTCGTTTTCGTTAGTCTATTCGACCAGTCGCGAGTCGTTGGGTTGGATCTCATTACCGGAGCGAAGCGATTTGATTATCAGGCCGGCGGGTGGGTGTTTCATGCGGCATTCCGTGACGGCGATCGCGTGTACATCGGCAGTCAAGACAAGTCGTTGCACTGCGTCGCCCGCAATTCGAGCAAGCTCCTTTGGAAGTTTGAAACGATAAGCCGCATCGAATCGAGCGCCGCCGCCAAGGACGGACGCGTCTACTTCGGCTCATGTGATGGCGGCTTTTATTGCGTCAACCGTCTAACGGGCACACTGCTTTGGAAGTTCGACGTTGAAACCGACCATGAACGCACCACGGCCATCTATTCGGATCCGTTGATCCTCGGCGATGCGGTCTGCTTTGCGGCGGGGGAGGGACAGGTCTACGTTCTGGACCTGGCAAGCGGAAAGCTGCGTTGGAAGTATCGGCCTCTCAGGGGCGCAGAACTTTTCAGTTCTCCGGCTACCGACGGGACACGAATTTTCATAACAACGCGTCCTCGGCTCAATAACATGGGCCAAGCGACAAGCGGCAAGGCGGCCCTGGTTTCGATAGATCCGTACTTCAAAGTGATTGATCCCTTCGCTCCTTGACGGCCGGACACGGCCATGCATCACTCCTCATGGAGCAAGGCCGGCTTGATGGTCCAGGCCTGTCGCTTGGCCAACTCCATCATGGCCGGGGCACGAAAGCCGGGTGGAAAAATCACCCAGCCCCAAAGTTGCGGCCCGTCGTCGGCCACGTACCGCTCCGCCGCCAGGTGGGCAGGCTTCAACACGACCGACTCGGGCGGAACCCCGCCGCCAGCCAAATCAGCGGCCGCGCCCGCCAACGCAACCAGGTAGCTCTCCGGCGGCGCTGACTTGCTGCCCAGCCAAACGGCGTTCGGTACTCGATTGTGCCATTCGACGTAGTCGGCCATGTCTTTGGCCGTCCGCGAGAACTGCGACCAATCGACGGTCAAGTCGCCGCTCAGCGTCGGCGTCGGCCCGGTGGGGCCGAGCGGCGAGGTTTTCAAACGTAGCGTCGCCTGGCCCGGACCGCCGCTCTCGGCCACAAATTGATTCAGCAGCGCGAAAACTTCGCTCGCCGCCAGCGTGAAGCCATCGTGCCGCTGAAACGAGACCTCGCGGGAAACACGCTGGGCGATGGTCTTGATGTCGCGGGGGCCAAATTCGCGGTCGCGCGCCTGGTCGCGGTAAAGCCGCGCCGCTTCGGAAGCGGTGATGAACCGCACGTCGTTGAAGCCGCGAAGGTAGCGGATGTAGCCCTCGAAGTTGCGCCAGGCGAGGGCCGACTCCGCGGGGCTTTTCCGCGGCGGCAGCTTCCACTCGTCGCGCGGCGGATTGGCGCCCTGGCGGAAGTTGACGCCGTCCCAGAACTCTTTGTGAACGAATTCGCAAGGATGATAGTAGATGCTCACCACGCCGCCACCTTGCTCGCGCAAGGCCGCTCGGGCGTTTTGAAAGCGGTCTTCCGCCGCGCGCAGGTCGCTTTCGGCGTTCAGCCCGGTGCGCAAGGTGTGGGCCAGCCGGTAGAGCGTAAGCACGCCGCAGTAGTAGTGCGGCTTGTCGTCGAGGCCGACGTGCCCTCCGGCGTCGAGATAGACCGGCATCTGCCAACGCCGCATGCCGCCGAACGACTGCGGCGCCCAGGAGCTGCCCGGCTGACCGTAGCAGCTTGGCGCCTGTCCGAAAATCCGCTCGACGTCCGCCCGGCCTGGTCCCTCGCGACGGTCGAACTCCGCGACGCCCTCGTCCCAACCCAGCACCGAGAGATACATGGCCGGGCTGGGCTGGACGCTGTGCCAGTTGGAGTGATAGCCGATCTCGTGCTTCTTCAGCGCGTCGATCACATCGTAGCGCTGGCGAAGCTTCAGCGTGCGGGCCTTTTCGCCCACCACCTTGAACGTGGCCCGGATGTCTTGCTCGCTGAGAAATCGTGCCAGCCGCAGGGCCGCGTCGTCGCTGGCCGGCAGAAGGTAGTCTTCCGTGTCGAACCAGAGCACGACATAGACGCCCGCCGGCTCCTTCGCCGCGGCCGGGCAAGCGATCAGGGCCAAAAGCGCGAGAATGACCGCCCACGTAGGGAAGGGCCGGCGAACGGATCGCGATTTTGGATTTTCGATTTTGGATTTTGGATTCCCGTCAATCCAAAATCCAAAATCCAAAATCCAAAATCGTCGGAAGCTCTCTCGCCCCAGTCTATCGGGTTCTCTGGACTGCATCCTACATTTCTCCCTCTGTCATTCGCCCGGCCGCACTTCGACCCGCTTCTGGCCCGGCTCGATCGGATCGCCGGGAATCTCGATCTCCGGCTGGCCGCGAAGGTGTTTGTCGAAGAACAAGCGAATGCGGCGGTCGAGCTCGGCACTGCGAAAACCGCCGTGCTTGCCGCCCTGAACCTTGATGAGCATCGCATCCACGCCTTCCTCCTTCAACGCGCCGAGGAATCGCTCCGACTGATCGAACGGCACCAGCGGATCGTCGGTGCCGTGAATCAGCAAAAACGGCGGGTCGTCCGACGACACGTAGGTGATGGGCGACGCGCTGCGAGCGGCGTCTTTGCGGTCCTGGACCGGGCCGCCGATCAGCCGCGATTCGGGCGAATCGGGCGCGTCGTGCTCGATGTCGCTGGGAAATTCGCTCATGGCCAACAATTCCGTCGGTCCATATTCATCGACCACGCACGCCACGCGGCTGTTCTGGGCAGTGGTGCCGCCGAGCGTGCCTTCCAAACGATCGACGCCCCCGCTGACGCCGAGCATGGCGGCCAGGTGCCCGCCGGCCGAGCCGCCGATCACGCCGATCCGCTTTGGATCGAGGTTGTACTTGTTGGCATTCGCCCGCAGCCATCGCAGGGCGGCCTTGCAATCGTGGATCTGGGCCGGCCAGATCGCCTCGTTCGTCAGCCGGTAGTCGATGGTCACGCCGGCATACTTGCCACTGGCCACCGAGGGGCGCAGAAACGCAATTCCGTCGCGCTTGCCGCCGTCGCGCCAGGCGCCGCCGTGGATATACACAATGACGGGCAACGGCTCTTCGCTGGCAGGCTCCTTGGGCAGCAGCAGGTCGAGCTTCTGGTGGGCGTTGTCGGTGCCGGCGTAGGCCAGGTTGAACTCGCCACGAACGCTGGGCGGCAAGCGGGGCGCGTCGCCGGGCGCGGTGGCCCGGCGAAAGGTCGCGTCTTCTTCGGGCGAAATCGCACCGTCACCGTTGGCATCAATCTGATCGAACAGCCGGGCAATCTGCCGGGGGAACTCGTCGCGCGTGATCTTGCCGTCGCCATTGCGGTCGAGCTGCTTGAAAGCGCTCGGCGAGGGTTGCGCAAGAACCGGCGCGGCCCAGCAAAGACACAGGAATACGAGGCAGAGGATGTTAGTACGGAACATTCGGCACCCATAAACGGCGTAGGGTGGGACCAGCGAGCTTGCAAGCGCCGGCCCACGCGATTTTGGATTTTGGATTTTGGATTTTCGATTATGGTCAATCCAAAATCCAAAATCCAAAATCCAAAATTACGACGATGGTGGGCCGGCGCTCGCAAGCTCGCTGGTCCCACCCTACACAAGGCCCCACTTTTTTCTTAGAAACCACTCTAACACCAACAAGCCGACAAAGCACAAAAAAAACTTCCAGTTGTCCCACAGCGTGTCCTTGGTCTGGGTTTCGATCTCCAACTCTTTCGTGCCCGCCTTGATCTCGTCCAGCAACCGCGGAAGCTGTTCGGGAGCCACGGTCTTGCCCGACGTCATGGCCGCCAGGCTTTCCAGAGAGCCTACGTCGGCCGCGGGATTGTTGAGCTCCAGGTCCTGTTCGAACACGAGAAACCGGGCTTTGGCCGTGCCGATCGGTTGTTGCTCGCGGGCCGCTTCCACCACCAGAGTGTAATCGCCCACGGCTTGCGTTTCGAGCAACGTGCCCGAAAAGTGGCCTTTCGCCTCGCCATCCCGCCGCAGCCGCACGTTGATTTTTCGACCGTCGGGCGTCAACACGTGGGCGTTGAACTGGGCGTCGGTGACCGGCTCGCCCTCGGCGGTTTCGGCGCCGACGGAAAAGTCGACCCGCGAGCCGGGCATGAAGCGCCGCTGGGCCAGCTTGATCTGCACGGCGCCTTCGGTCGTTTCGTCTTTGTGGGACAGCCACAGGATGACCTGCCGCCAAAACCGCTTGTGCTCGCTCTCGTGCCCCTGCATCCACCACCGCCAGGTGCTGTCGCCGGCGAAGGCCAACACGCGGCCATTGCCATAATCGCCGGCCACCAAGAGAGGTTGCCCGCCTTGCGACTCAGCCAGCACGTTGGCCGTCGGCTTGAGTCCGCTGAAGCGGTTGGCCCCCGTCAGCGGCGGCAACCGGCTCCAGGCGCCCGCGTTGTCGCTCGACGAAAGCTGCATCACGTACTGCCGCAGTCCCTGCTTCGCGGGCACCATCCGCAGCGGTCCCGGCAGGTGCAAGTCTTCGCGGACTTTTTCGCCGAAGTTCTGCCGTTCCAGCCGGTCGAACTCGATCGGCAACACATCGACCAGCGGCGTATTGCCGTAGCCGCCGGGTCCGAAGCTGTGCAGCCCGCCCAGCATCATGAAGCCCGCTCCGCGTTCGATGGCCTTGGTCAACGAATCGAGGTCTTCCGGCTTGAACACCTGCGAATCGAGGTCGCCGATGAGATAGACATCGTAGTTGCCGGCCACGAGCTTTTCGGCGAGATCGGCGGGCCGCGTTTGCGGTTTGTCGCCCCGAATCATGAGCGTCTCGACGTGGATGTCGGGCGACGTGTCGAGCGACCAGCGCAAGAACTTCTGCTCGGCGGACCAATTCCCCTCGAGATACAGCACGTTCAGCCCACCGCTGCGCACGGTGACGAACGTGCTGATTTCGTTGTTCGTCGTCAGCAGCTCGCCGGGTTGCGGCGGCGCCTTGATCGTGACTTTGATCTCGCCGGGCACTTCCGGCACGTATTGCTGCTCAACCGTGATCCGCTCGCCGTCTTGTCGGGCCGTGATTTGCTTGGTGGCCACGACCTCCATTTTGCCGGGCGAGGTTTCCACCAACAATTGCACCGGCACGACCTGGTTCTCCAGGCCGTCCAAACGCACCGACGCGGACGCGAGTAGCGGGTTTTTGACGAACACGCCGCTGGGCACCGACAGCTCGTCGAGGGCCACGTCGCGCGTTTGACCGGGTCCGCGCCCCTGGCCGAACGGAACGGCATAAAGTCGATAACCGAGATCGGCCATCCGCCGCACGGGGATTTGCGGCGGCAGATCGCGCGGCGCGTAGGCCCGCTGGGCGCCGTCGCTCAGCAGGATGACGCCGGCCAGACGTTTGCCGGCCTGGGCCTTGAGCACCTGGTCCATCGACGAGCCGATGGCCGTTTGCACTCCGTCGGGCACGCCGCCCAGATCGAGCTTGCCCGGCTCATAATCGACCGCCCGTGCCTGTTCGTCGAACTCGTATACCCGGACTTCCAAATCCTTTGCCAGCTCGTCGAAGGCCGGCAGCGACTCTTTCAACGCGGCCTGGGCGGCGTCCCAGCGGCTTTTTTTGCCGACCATGTCGGTGACCAGCATGCTTCGCGAGTGGTCGAGCAGAACCAGCAGCGTGGCGGCCTGCTTGGTGATTTTGGTCCAGACGAGCGTCGGCCGCAGCATGGCGAAGATCACCAGCAGAATCACCAGCAGCCGCAGCAAGGCCAGCACCGCGCGTCGGCGGCGGTTCGTCCGATCGCGGGCCGGGCCGAAAAACAACAGCGCCAGGAGCACGACGGCCAGCGGCACGACGAGCCACCATCCGAGGATGGGAGCGATGGAAAGCCGCACGATATTGGTAGGAAGCGTCATCAGTTCCATTTTGCTGACCGACCGCGCTTTGTGGTAGTAGTGATTCACTCGATGATTTTATTGCCGAACAGAAGTCGGTCGATTTCGGCCAGCCGGAACTCGCGCCGCTTGCCGATGCTCTCGTTGACCAGCCGCATCAGGGCCTCGGCTTCGATGAACACGACGCCGCGAATGGGCGTGCCGGTCATGAACCGGGCGAGCTTGTCGAGATCGTCGTGCCGGAAGCCGCGGCCGATGACGGCGAAATAGACGCGTTCGATACCCGATGCGGCCAATTCACGTGTGTGGGTCGTGGCGTAGGATGTGTTGTTCGTAGATTCCGCAATCGCGCTGGCTGGGCGGCCGTTCGTCCGCCGTCGTCCGGTTGGCAGGTGTCTGCGCCTTTTCTCGCTTGGGCATGGTGTTGGGTTCTCCGAGGTTCAGGGTTCAGGGTTCAGGGTTCAGGGGGCCGGTTTGCTTGTGAAAAACAAGAATCAAGCGCGCCGTCTGGGCCATCTAAGTTGTTCGAGGCCCGTGGTTTGCGGCGATTCGAGGAAGCATCGACGCTGACTTGTACAAGCGCGGAACCATCTGGCGGCTCTGTAGGGAACGCCCTCCGTGGCGTTCCGAGGTCTGGCGGCTCTGTAGGGACCGCCCTCCGTGGCGTTCCGAGGTCGTGCGGGTTGGCGCCGACCGCGCTGCGCGGAACGCCACAGAGGGCGTTCCCCACAGAGCGCTCCTCGTTCGTGCAAATTTGCACAAGCGAGAAAAACCCGAGGGATTTCATCATCTCGTAGCTCTGAAGAGGGGATGAGCGATGAGGCATGAGGGATGGCCAAAATAAAGTCGCGAGTTGGGCGTTGAGGGGCGTTCCGCGGTGGTCCGGTCCTGCCTTCTTGCACTTTACTCGCCGACTGGCTTGGGCACGTATCGTAGGCATCACGCTCCGCCGTGACGGAACCTTTCGGCCGCGGATGCTGACAGAAGAACTACCTGGCAGAAAAATGGGGAACGCGGCCGTCGAGCGAGGCGCCATTGGCTCATTTTTCTGTCAGGTGGTTTTTCTGTCATCCGTCTCTTTGAGCGCGGTTCATCCCTGCTGGCTCATCACTCATCTTGCACGGCCATTGGCTTGCATGGCTCTCGCGATGCGCTCGTCCACCGCTTGGCTGATTCCGGTCCCTCGTCTCTCATCCCTCATCTTTATCCACGATTGCCTAATATATATGCACAAAAATAGCCGCATGCGTACAGATTAGGCAGTCGCGCGGATTGCCCTCCAAATAGGTACGAAATGCTAAAAAACGCCGTGTTTGACCGGCTATTGCAAATTTGCAAAAGCCGTGCGCCGAGGTGCCGCGCTGGACCGCCGCGCGGTTCGGCTGCTCAATTCTTAGGCACGCCAGCATGGCCGTAAAAGAGGGAAAAAACCCGGATAAAACGGATGGGCGTATTCTCGATGGCCGACTATTTCTTCGCCAGCGGACCGGGCCGCCGCACGTGCAGCGTGACGGGCTGCGAGGCCTGACCGCCGGCGTTGTTGGCCAACGCATAGAACTTGCGATCGATGTCGGGCACCCAGCGGGCACAGGTCAGAAAGATTTGCCGCTCATCCTGGCCTTCGGGAATCAAAACGCCGTTCAGCCCGATGTTGTCGACAATCACACCGTGCGGCAAATTGTCGACGTCGAACTGCACGCGGTCTTTGAAGCCGTTGCGATCCACCTTCAGTGTGGCCGTGATGGTTGTGCCCGGTGCAATCGTCAGGTCGGCCGGCTCCAGCCGCACGATCAAGTTTGGTTTGTCGGCCAGCTTCACCTGCCCGAGGCCGTTCACCTCTTTGGTCACCGTTTGTCCGGCGATCTGGGCTTTGGCTTTGATCTTCACCTGCTGCCAGGCTTCGGGCGGCGGCTGCGCGGCGTCGGCCGTGGCGTTGAGCACCGCACGGGCTTCCACGTGACCGGCCTGAATCACGACCGGCGTGGAGATGGCGAATCCGGCGGGCAGCCCGGCCACTTCGATCGTAACGTCGTCGTCAAAGCCGTCGTGGCGATCGACCGAAAACGACAGCCGGCGGCCGCTGCCGCGGGCCACGGTCGGGTTGACGTCGGCCAGGCGGACCTCGAAATCGGGCTTCGGCCCGCGCACTGTCAGCCGATAGACAAAACGGTCGCCGCTGAAACCGCGCACGTCGCTGACACGCACCAGGTACGCCCCGTCGGCCGGCACCGTACACGTCAGTCGCGAGTCGCGGCCGAGCTTCCGCTCCATATCGTCGTCGTTCGCATAGTAAAGAGGAAAGACCGGCAGGCCGTTAGGCACAAGCTTGTCGCCGGGCGGGTGCGGCTCGACCGTGTAGCAAGAGTCGCCCAGAGCGTGGCTCGTCGGGCTGGTGTCGAAATAATTCCGCCGCCGGCCTCCGAGTTGATAGAAGGCGAGTTCCGAGTCGGGGCCTTGCGGCATGCGGAACACGCGACAGACTTCGCCCTGCACATACATGAACTCGTTCATCTCCATCTCCTCCCAGTTCTTTGGCCGCAAGCCGCCGCTGTTGGAATCGATGCCGCGGAACTCCAGGTAGCTGTCTCGCACCGCTTGCAGCAACAGCCGCAAGACCGGCATACCCTTGGCATCCAGCACGTCCAATCGCGTGTCGATCGGCGAGCCGCGCCGTTCGCCCTCCGTCTCGATTATCCAAGTCTGGCCGGCCTTGGCCTCGAAGCGAAACAGATCGACGTCGCCCGCCGAGGCGATGCGGCCGTTGACGCTGCCCGGCACGGCGATGGGCGTCGCCTTGTCGGCCGCGTCGTTCGGCTCGGCCTCCACCAATTCCGACGCGGCACTGGCCAGCACGTTCAGCGGCCGGCCGACGCGGAAGCGATTCGTATCGATCGGCACGGGCCGGTCGCCGGGCGGTCCGGCAGGCAGCTTGAGGCGCGTGCCCGGCGGCACGTTGTAACCGACCAGCTCGACTTCGGCCTCTTGATTCGCAGGCACGCTGACTGGATAGCAGGCGGTGACGTAGGGCAGTTCGCCGACCGAGAGGCGATAAAAATGCTTGTCGGAGCCGGTCAACGCCAGGTCGCTGATGCGGACGGTGTAGCGGCCGTCGGCCGGAACCGTGTAGGCCACGAGCGGATCTTGCCGCCCGTCGAAATCGTTGTTGCCGGCCACGACTTCGCCCGCCGGATCGAGCAGCGTGAGCACGCCGTCGAGGGCCGAGCCGAGGCTCTTGGCCGCCAGTTCGCAAACGATCGTTTGCCCGGCCTTGGCCTCGAAGGCGACATGATCGACGTCGCCGCGGGCGGCGAGCGTTCCCCAGATTCCCGCCGGCAAGGCGACGACCGCGGCGTTCTTGGGCGAGTTGTTCTCTTCGGTTTCGGCCACCTGCGGCAGATCGTCGACCTCGATCGGCATGCTGCCGCTCTTGCCGCCCTCGGTTACGATGCCGACCTGATAGGAGCCTCGCGGCAAATCGGCGGCCGGCGTGATCTCGACCCACGTTTCGTCGGCCCGCTCGGTTTCAGCCGATACGACCTTGCCTTGCAGCTTCGGGTGGTTGAATTCGATGCGAAGTGTGCCGGCAAGACCATTCGTGGGGCGGGCTTCTGGCCCGTCATGGACCGGATCTTTGACGGCCTGGGAAGGCCGCCCCACGAGATATTTGCCGGTGAGCTTCACGCGGGTGGTTGTGCCTCGCTGCACGCCGCGCGGCCAAAGCGCGGCCAGTTCGGGCTTGGGCGGCGGAATCATCTGGCCGTTGGTGTCGTCATAAAAAGCGAAGGAGCCGTCGAGGCGGCCCACGAGCAGCGTCTTGTTGTCGGCGGTCAGTGCCAACGCGGCCGGCCAGTCGGGCTGGGCGACGAGCGAGAGCCGCTCGATGACCTGGTCCGCATTCCAGACCCGCACCGTGCGGTCCTCCGCCGAGCTGGCCAGCGTTTTGCCGTCGCGCGACCAAGCCAGTTCGATGATCGCCCCTTCGTGCGCGAAGCGCGTGATGGCCAGCGGGTTGGTTCCTTCCTTTGCCGAGTCGCTCAGATTCCAGACGCGAATGCGGTTATCGACGCCGCCGGCCGCCACGCGCCGCCCGTCGGGACTGAAGACAACGGCGTATTGCTCCTTGAGCGGTTGGCCGAAGGTGTCGAGCCGGTTGCCGCTGGCCACGTCCCACAGCTTGACCGTGCGGTCGGCGCTGGCGCTGGCCAAGAGCTTGCCGTTGGGACTGAAAGCCAGATCGAACACGGCGCCGTTGTGCCCGGTGATGGTGCGGACTTCTTGCCCGGTGGCGGCGTCCCAGAGTTTGATGTCCTGGTCGTAGCCGCCAGTGGCGATCAGCTTGCCGTCGGCACTGATCGCGGCCGCATAGAGCGAATCGCGATGGCCGACGATGGTCCGCACGAGAGCGCCGTCGGCGACGTTCCACAGCTTCAACTCTCCGAACAGGCCCGGCTCGCCGGCGGCGCTAATGAGTTTCGCGCCGTCGGACGAAAAGGCGACGTCGGCCACGCTGCCGCGATGGCCGGCGAGCGTGCGAAGCGTGGCTCGGCTGGCCGTGTCGACCAGCCGCACTTCGCGGTAGCCGGCCAGGGCAGCCAGCTTGCCGTCGGGACTGACCGCCGCGGCGTTGATCACCTTGCGGGCCGGCGCGAGCAAATCGACTTTGGGTGTGACCAGCATCGTGGGGTCGGGCGGCTGGCCGTTGGGATTTTTCGCCCCCGCGTCGACCCATGCCCGGACCAAGGCGATCTCTTCCGCTTTCGGCCGCTCGTTGTCTTCCGGCGGCATGACGGGTTCGATCTTCCCTTCGAGCATGAGCACCAGCCGGCTTTGATCGCTCTTGCCCGGCAGCAGCACCGCGCCGCCTTCACCGCCTTTGAGCAGCGTCTCGTAGCTTTCCAACACCAGCTTGCCTTCGGCATCTTTGGCGTTATGGCAGCCAAGGCAGTATTGCTTGAAGATCGGCGCGATGTGCTGGTTGTAGTCGGGCGGGGCGGCGGCGCCGACGGCTCGGATGAAGGCAAAAAGAGCGCAGGCGAACTTCAGTCCAAAGTCTAAAGTCCAACGACCAAAATCCAATAAGCGCTTGGAAGCAATCACAATATCCTCGCTAGACATCTACGTTTTCCGAATATCTGCATAACGCGCCCGGACCCACCATTACGTGCCCTCAGCTCGAAAGAAGCGATCGCTATCCGGAGGCAAATGCTTCCAGCGCGGATGAGATTGCATTGAATCTGCCACCGAGCGCCGAATTCTTCCTCCGAGACAGATCCCCGGCGAATTACCCGCGCTCGCGTAGGCCCGCCAGCAAGGCAGTCCTTCCGTTTGTGAGACGAACGAACGCAACTTGCTGATATCGATAGCGGAGTGTGCGGACGTCACCGTTGCGTCTCCTCCGCCCAGGAGGCCGCAAGATGGGCCACAGCCATGAACCCGTGCGGCGGCGACTTGTGGCCCACGAATACTCTTACGTCGCCCGGAACCGTGGCGCGATCGTCATACACGCCGAAGTCGCCGCCGGGCCTTGCTTGCGCGACCAGTTCTTTGACTTGTTTCCCTAAGACGCTTGATGGTTCAACGAGTTGCAGGCCGGCAAGCCGGTGTTCGACGTCACCGTTGCAGACGAAAATCTGCGGGACGAGATGTTTACCGCCATCATCGCTAATCACCGTGATTGCGGCGAACCGCGCGATCCGGTCGCCTTGCATGGCGGAGGCTACCCGATCCAGATAGCCAAGCGCCAATTCAATCAACAGCAGATTCTCGTCACCGTATCGCTTCAAGAAGTCAACCTGCCGATAGCGCGAATAGAGAGGCGTCTCATCGAAATACGCAGGATCCGCGAAAGCTGAGAGGTCGTCCAGGAGGTGCTGCTCGCGCAGTACCGATTCAAATTGCGTTCTCATCGGCGACGAAATCATACCTTCCAACCTGCTGCTCGTAGGAACTCTCTCTGTTTCTTCGTCAGGCCGTTTTTGTGCTTCCAAGTTCCATCTTGATTGACTGCCGGACTGCCTTTACCTGGACCCAGGTGAGCGTGCCACTGCTCGCCCGTGATCTTCGGGCGGTCGATCCGGTCGATGCCTCTTGGCCCTTGTCCTCTGCGAACTATCTCGGCGGCCTCCTTGGGTGTCATCCTAATGGTTGAACAAAAACTCTCGGCTGCTCAACACGCTCCAGTAAAGGTCTTCCACGACCTGCCGCTTGTCCTGGCCCGGTTCGGCCAACACGCCGAGCACTCGCGACTTCTCGTCGTCGGTCGGCGGCCGCGATAGGGCGCTGAGATAAAGCTCCTCGATCAACTTGTCGTCCGCCGTGTTGGCGGCCAAAAGCTGCTCGATGCGATTGCCTTTTGCCTGCAGCTTGTCGTTCAGCGAGTTGCCGTTGGAGATGTGCAACACCTGCACCATCGTCGGCTCGGACGTCCGTTCGCACTCGCATGTGATCACCCGCTCGGGACGTCCGAACGTCCGCAGGAAATACGAGTTGACGTTCGCGTCGGGCAATTGCATCGCCCGCCAACCGAGCGGATAGTCGCCGAACTGCGTCGGCGCGCCGGTCACCTGCGACATGGCGTCGAGCAACACCTCGGCCATCAACCGCCGCGGGTAATAGCGAGAGTAAAAGCGGCCATCGGCTTTGTTCTCGGCCAGCGGTTGGCTGCTGCGCTGATAAGTCTTCGATTGCAGCACCGCCCGCATCAGCGATTTCAGGTCGAAATGATGGTCGACCAGGAACTTCGCCGCCGCGTTCAACAGTTCTTCGTTGCTGGCCGGATTCGTGAGCCGCATATCGTCGACCATCTCCACCAGGCCGACGCCGAAAAAGTTCGCCCATACGCGATTGGCGATCGCCCGGCTGAAGTACGGATTGTCGGGCGAAGTCAGCCAGCGGGCCAGGTGCTGCCGCCGGTCGTCGGGCGAGTCGATGGCCAGCGGCTCCCCGTCGAGCGGAGTCGGCGGCTGCGGTTTGCCGGTGAGCGGTTGGAGCAGGTCGCCGTCGGTCGCGGCGAAAACGATCGTGTTGCCTTCGCCGGGCGAGGCCTTGAGCTTCACGCGGGCATAAAGGTTCGCCATCGCGTAATACTGGTTGTTCGTCCATTTCTCCAGCGGATGGTTGTGGCAGCGGGCACAATTCACCGACATGCCCAGGAAGGCCACCGTCGTCGTCTCGGTCACGTCCGGAGCGTCCTGGTGCAACACGAAGAAGTTCGTGGCCCCGTTCTCCAGCGTGCTTCCCTTGGCGGTCACCACCTGCCGGGCGAACTCGTCCCACGGAGTATTCGCCTCGACCTGATTGCGAATCCAGGTGTAGTACGCCCACATCGCCGGCGGACGGAGCTTTTCGCTATTGACCAGCAACAGGTCCGACCATTTGTAGGCCCAGTAATCGATGAACTCCGGCCGCTGCAAGAGCGACTCGATAAGCTTGTCGCGCTTGTCAGCCGACGCGTCGTTCGAAAAGGCCCGACTTTCCTCGGCGGTGGGCAGCACGCCGATGGTATCGAGATAGGCCCGCCGCAAAAACTCGCGATCGCCGGCGGGCGGCGAAGGTGGAATACTGAGACTGGCCAGTTTCGCCAGCACCAACTCGTCGATGAAATTGCGCCGCTCGGCTTTGGCAAACACTTCGGCCGCAACGGGCGTGGGATAGGGCGAGCTGATCGTGGCGGTGACGACGCGGCTCAGATACCAGGCGGTGATCGCCCCCTCGCCGTAGCCCATGACCTTGACCTGACCGAGTTCGCCGACCTGGGCCACCGACTCGTTGGTCGACGTGAACTTCGCCCAGCGGGTGACGTCTTCCGTGTGACCGTCGTTGAAGTGCGCCAGCACGACAAGCTGTTGCTTCATCTCGGGCTTCAGCACCGAGGAGGCGGGCAAGATTTCCAATCGCACGAGCCGCGGATCGTCAGGCGTGGGCGGCGGCGTGCCGGCGGCGATCCAATCGGCCAGCACGCGATATTCCAGCGAATTGACGCGGAACCGCAGGCCGCCTTTGTGCGGCACGGCGCCGGTCGGCTTGGTGAGGATCAGGCTGCGGCCCGGATCGCTGGGCACGATGCGTCGGCCGCGCGCCTGGCGCGTGATCGTGTTGAAGTCGCCTTCGGGGTCATAGCCACGCAACGAGAGTTTGAAGCCGTTCTTGCCCGCCTGTGCTCCATGGCACGCTCCCGAGCTACAGCCAGCCTTGGCCAACACGCTTTCGACATGGTTGCGAAAGCTCCAACGGAACGGCTTTTCCATATCGCTGACGGTCACCGCGGCCGTCGCCGACCGCTCGCCGACTTTGGCGGTGATCGTCGCTTGCCCGTTTCCCATCGGCCGGGCCACGCCGTCGTCGATCGTCACAACCTGCGGATTGCTCGACTCGAACGTCACACCATCGGCAACTTGCCCGACGAACTGGCCGCCACGAGATTCCTCGACCAGCAGCGCTTGATACGCCTGCGAGCCGGAGAGCTTGACGTTGCCCGGCAGCAACACCAGCGCCTCGTCCGCGCGTAGGGTGGGCACCGCCCACCAAGAACTGACAATCAATGCGGACATTACCGCCAGTGCTTGGAACGGAACGTTGCTTAAGATGGGCATTGTGTCGATTCTCGCCCCTGGTTCACGAAACCACTGTGCCGTTCTCCTCATGAAGTTCCCTCAACTGTTCCCAAAACGAAACCTCGGACTTGATCTCTTGCTCGTGCTTCGACCGTCTCGGGTACTTGTCGCCGTGACAGATCCAACACTGCGGATTGCCGCAGTCATAAGCGTCCGTTTTGCGAAAACGGCCAACCTGTTCGTCGCATTCACATTCAACAACGTAAGCCGACACCCCGACGCGGTTGCGGTATTGGTTGCTTTCGACGTGGATGCGACGATGCTTCTTCCATTCACGATAAGCGACCTTGCGGTCTTCGTGCCAACGCTTCATCAGGACCTCCGTAATGAACAAAGGGCAACAGCCTGATGAAGCCGGTGTGGATAGAAAGTGTCATGTTCTCCTCCATTATTTAGCTTTGCGTCTCATGGCCTTTGGCGAGAAGCATCTTGGCAAACTGGACCTTAAGGTCATTGAACTGGCCCCTTGGCTGTGGTTCGCGCAGCGAATACTGATGACGCAGAACTTTCGACACGGCACACCTCGCCGCAGTCCATCCGCAAGTGCATACCGTGCCGCTGCGCTAGAGGCGACGTAAGGTGATAGAACGCGAACGGGTTGAAATTTGGCTCAGGGTCTGAAGCCCGATCGTGGCGTTGCAATGCAGCTAAATCCTCGTTCAGCCTCTTCTTCCATTCGTCCGCCGTCAGAGCGGTTTGCCGCTCCCACGCCGCACGGATCGCGTTGACGTCCCACGCCGGGTGCCGGTGAATGGGAATGATCCAGCCTTCGAGCACCACCGGCTCGCCGAAGTAATAGTTCCAGGCGACCTCGATGGCCGAGTCAAGCGAATCAGTGGGATGCCGCACAGCGTAGGGGTTGATGCCACCAAAGATTGCCGGTGGATCGTTGCGAAACTGCCATTGCCCATCAACGTTCTCGACAAAGCTTGGATCGGCGATCAAGACGTCCTCTCCCTGGCGCCCATCGCATGGGTAGCAAATGACGTTGATTTGCTGCCCGTTGACGGAAATGCTTTCCGCCTTCGTGTCGTTCGAAAGGTGCCCCAGGAAGAGCAGTGTTTCCTGCAAAACCAGAGCAAACATTCCGACGTCGCGGAACATTTTTTCGGCGTCTTCAAGCGTCGAGACTGCGGTTGCCATTTTTGTTATGCCCTATTTTGCCAAGGTCACGATCGCGCCAACCCTCATGACGGCGGAACCGGCCGCCTCAGCAAACTCTTCCCAAGGCGGCACGTGCCGCGTTCCCGTGGCTGGGTCGCGCAGCGACACAACGAACTCTCCGCTGCCACGTATTCGCTGAAAAACTTTGTCCACCACGACCGCATGCCCTAGGCCGTCCGCATCCAAAAAAACGGGTACAATTGCCGGGTGCCGCGGACCCACCTCGTCAACCATCGCCATCAAAAACGCCTGCTCGGCGAACTGGGGCACCGGATTGGTCAAACCATTAGCGTAGGTCTCCCTCACTGAAAAACCTAGCCGAATCGCCGCACCGATGGTCATCGACGCGTCGTCGAGAGTCATCTTAATCCGTCCAATAGTAAGGCCTTTGCTTGCGACGCTCAACTCGCTCAAGGCGGAACTCAGCATCTCGGCGGCCTTTCCCTCAATTCTAACATTCTTGGCCCGCAGCACCATTTCGGCGCATGCCACCCCACAACTGTTTCCGGTGGGCTGCTTGCTTGACCGTGGATGGCGAACGGGCCAGCGCGCCAGAAAAGACTTGGGCCGTCGTTAGAACAACTCCTTGATTTCATGCTTGCCGAAATCGACCAGCGGGAAGGGCCGCGACTGCGGGCCGGGAAGCTTGGTTTCCAGGTCGAGACCGAGGCTGCGATAGATCGTGGCGACGATCTCGGCCGGCTCGACGGGCCGCTCGGCCGGCACGCCGCCGATCGGATCGCTGCGGCCCACCACCCGCCCGCCTTGCACGCCGCCGCCCGCGAAATAGCAGGTCCAAACCTGCGGCCAGTGGTCGCGGCCGCCCGCTGGGTTCACGCGCGGCGTGCGGCCGAACTCCGCCAGATTGCAAACCAGCGTATTGCCCAGCATGCCGCGCGCCGTCAGGTCTTCCAGCAAGGCGGAGTATGCCTGGTCGTACATCGGGGCCACGATGTCGCGCATGCCTTCGATCGACGTGAAGGGCTTCGAGCCGTGAATGTCCCAGGTGATTTCGTCGAACACCGTGATGAACGTGTTGACGGTCACGAACCGCACGCCGGCCTCGATCAGCCGCCGAGCCAACAGGCAGCTTTGACCGAACCGCGTCATGCCGTAACGCTCGCGCACCTGTGGCGGCTCCTTCGAGAGATCGAAGGCCTCACGGGCCTGCGTGCTGGTCATCAAGCGGAAGGCCGCCTGAAAATTGCTGTCGAGAAGCTGGGCGCTGTCGCTGGCTTCGAAGTTTTTGACCTGATCGTCGACGATGCTCCGCAAGCGGCGGCGGCGATCGAGCCGGGCCTCGCCGATCTGTGCCGGCGGCAGCAGGTCGGGCACCTTGAAGTTCGGCTGCGAAGGATCGGCCATCAGGGCGAACGGGTCGTGCGCCTTGCCCAGAAAGCCGGCGTCTTGCCCGTGCGGCATGTTGCCACCGGTGCGGCCCATCGGTTCGGGCAAAATCACATGCGCCGGCAGGTCGCTTTTGCGTCCGCGGAGATAGCTGAGCACGCAACCGGCGTGCGGCGTGTTGATGCCGCCGGTAAACAGCCGGCCGGTCTGCATCATCTGGTGGCCGGTGTCGTGAACGGCGGCGGCGGTGTGGAAGCAGCTTCGCACCAGCGAGAACTTGTCGGCATGCTGGGCCATCCGCGGAAAGATTTCCGTGATCTCGATGGCCGGCGCGTTGGTCTTGATCGGTTTGAAGGGACCGCGAATTTCGGCCGGTGCGTCGGGCTTCGGATCCCAGGTGTCGATCTGGCTCGGAGCGCCGAGGTTGAAGATCATGATTACCGAGCGGTCGTCGTGGCCCGGCGCCACCTTGCCCTGGGCCTCGGCGGCCACCAGGTCGGCCAGCGACAGTCCGAGGGCGCCCAGCGTGCCCGCTTGCAGAAAGTCGCGGCGCGTCAGGCCGTCGCAGGTCTGTGTGGATCCCTTGCCGGTGAGTTGGAGCATGCGGTGAACCTCCGTTTTTTGGCCGGTCGCCGGTGCCGGGCGACCTCAGAGATTGATGCTAGCAGCGGCGGGACGTAAGATCAACGGTGCGGGAGGGTTGCGAGTTTGGTGGGGTAAAGCTTCGCCGAACTCGGTACGCGGACCCCGTACACCAACCCGAAGCGCCAGCGAGGAACGTGAAAAGGCGGCAAAACCTCGCTTGCGCTTCGGGTTAGTGTGAAAATGGGAACGGGTTCGGCGAAGCTTTACTTGGTGGGGGGGCGCGGTTTTCAGAGAGACGGTCCATGGTCCGACTAACGATTGATCTGCCCGAAGGGGCACTTGCCGGCTTGGGCAAAGAGCCAACGGCCTTTGCGGCGGAGATGCGCCTGACGGCGGCGGTGAAATGGTACGAGATTCGATTGATTTCTCAAGGTCGTGCTGCCGAAATCGCCGGCCTCTCGCGTCGCGAGTTCCTGGACCAGCTCGCGCGGTTTAATGTCTCGCCATTTCAGTATGGAGCCGAGGAAATCGTCGCGGAGTCGCGCGGGTGAGCGAGATCTGGATTGTCAATGCATCGCCGTTGATCGTGTTGGCCGCGGCAACTGGGCGTCGACCAGGAACCTCATGAGTCGACGCGCTGCAACCGCTTGGTTTGCGCGAGCCTGGCCGCAAAGGCCAGAACCGCAAGGAGATCGTCGCGCTCAAGATCGGGGTAATCGCTCAGCAGTTCCTCGAACGTCATCCCAGAGCTAAGCAGCTCCAAGAGCATTTCGACCGCATATCGCAGTCCGCGGACGCACGGCTTGCCATGGCAAACGGCCGGATCGAGCGTGATTCGTGAGAGCAACGTATTCATGGCGATTTCCCATTCAGTCGAGCTAAGGTTATTCGATCCGGCGATCGCCGCGCCGAGCAGCGGTCCTCCGCCGAGGCGACTTACAGCCTGCGATGTACCTCGAAAAAACGGGGCAGCGCGCGGGTATAGCCACAAAGATTGATGCTAGCGGCGGCGGGACGTAAGATCAACGGTGAGGGAGAGTTGGGGGCGCTTCAATAGGAATGAGGCGGATATGTCTGTCGCTGCTCAACCCAATCCTAACTCCTCGTCCAAAACAGGCCTGCTGTCGCCGGGCGCAGGGCTGCTATCGATCGCCCTTGGCTGGTCGCTGGTAGTCGCCTTCGTGGGCGGACTGGCGTGCGGCTGGTGCATCAGCCATTTCGGCGAATTCGGCGCCCTGTCGCTGGCCGCCTGCGGCGCTCTGGCCGGCTACGTGTCGCACAAGATCACGCGGGGGCCAAGCAAAATCGCCGGCGTCAGCCAGGTGATCGGCACCTGCCTGGCATTCTTCATCGCCGAGACATGCTGGCTACACTGGAACACACGCAACGGCGAGCCAGACTGGTGGGCGGCGATCGGCGTTTGGCCGCTCTTTATTCGCGAATATCAACTGTCGGCCTTGATCGCTTCCGCCTGCACCGCTTATGGCGCTTGGTGCGCCTATGGTTACGCGACCAGCCTAGACTCTCGGCCAACACAACCCACGGCATCCACCACCCCATTGCCATGACCACTCGCCGGCAGATCCTGCGCTGGGGCTCTCTCGGGCTCGTCGGCCTCAATCTGGTCGAACTGCTGCGCGCCAGCGCCCCCGGCGCCGCAAATCGGCGGCCGGCAAAATCGTGCATCCTGTTCTTTTTGGAAGGCGGTCCGGCGCATCAAGACCTGTGGGATATGAAGCCCAACGCCCCGGCCGAGGTGCGCGGCGAGTTCGAACCGATCGCCACCTCTGTGCCCGGCATCCACGTGTGCGAACATCTGCCGTTGCTCTCGCAGCAGATGCACCATGTTGCGCTGGTGCGCTCGGTGCATCACGCGGTGGTCGATCATAACGCCGGCAGCTACTACGCCCTCACAGGCCGCTCGCCCGTCAAAGGCGGTCAGCTCATCATTCGCGACGAGCCCGACAACTTTCCGCCATTCGGAGCGGTGCTGTCGCGGCTACTGCCGGTCGAGCGGCGGCTGCCGGCATTCGTCCATCTGCCGGAGATCATGTCGAACAACGGCTACGACCTGCCGGGACAACGGGCCGGCTTTCTCGGCGCCGCCTTTGATCCCCTGGTGACCGGCGACGCCAGCGTGTCGGGCTTTCAGGTTCCCGGTCTCGGACTGCCCGCCGAAGTGCCCATCGAACGGCTCGATGGCCGGCACCGCTTGCTGAGATTGTTGGATGAACGGCTGGGCCGGCTGGCTGACGACGCGCCGCTCGACGATATGGACACCCATTATCGCCAAGCCTTCCAGCTTTTGACTTCGTCGGAGGCCCGCCGGGCATTCGACCTGTCGGGCGAGTCCGACTCGCTCCGCCGCCGTTACGGTTTGCCCGACCGGACCGATCGTTCGCGCGAAGCCCGGCAGTTTGGCGGCCTGCCGCACCTGGGGCAGTGCCTGCTGCTGGCCCGCCGCCTGGTCGAAGCCGGCGTGCGGCTGGTAACGGTGGGCACCGGCCGGCGGTTCGATCAATCGTGGGACACCCACCGGCAGCACTTTCCGCTCTTGAAGCGGTCGCTGTTGCCGTATTTCGATCGGGCCTTCTCGGCGTTGCTGGAAGATCTTGACGCACGCGGCCTGCTGGCCGAGACGCTGGTCGTGGCGATGGGTGAATTCGGCCGCACGCCGAAACTCGGCCAGATCACCAGCGGCGCGGGGGCCGACGCCGCCGGCCGCGACCATTGGCCGCACTGCTACACGGTGCTGTTTGCCGGCGGGGGCGTCCGCGGCGGCACTGTCTATGGTCAATCCGATCGCTGGGCTGCCTATCCTGCCCATGACCCGGTGACTCCCGACGACGTCGCCGCCACCCTTTATCGCGCCATGGGAATCGACGCCGAAACGCGGATCGTCGACCCGTTGGGCCGGCCGCAGTCGATCGCCCTCGGGCAACCGATCAACGAAATTTTCGCGTCTCAGCCCCCAACCGCTCGAAAAGCACCCAAATGAGCGCCACCGCCAGGACGGCGGCTACGATATGGTTCGTGCCCAGTGGATCGTGAGCCAACCAACGCTGAAAGAAATGGAAAAAATTCACGGGCTTACCCCTTCCTACCACAAGCCTATCAGCGCGCCGGCGGCGATGACGCTAAACGAGCGGCAGGGGAGCGAGATCGGCCGCCGAAGGGGGCCGACTTTAGCAATTGGCGGCAAAATGCGGCCTAGTCCCGCTCAAAAAAGGCCACTTTCACGCGTCCCTGGTAGGAACGCCGCAACGAGATCATGTTCGTGCGAATGACCGGGGAGGGCACGCCCGCCCCGCGGTCGATCTGCCATTTCTTGTCGGTCAGGTCGGCGGCCGGCGAAGCGGTGGGCGGAATCTTGGTTTCGGTGGGAACCAACTCTTGAGTTGTCGTTTCCAGTGGGCGTTGCATCTTGATACAGGAAAGCGGGAGAATCGAGGGTCGCGGGAGTCGCTGCTCGCGTACAGATTATTTCGGCAGAAGACGCGCCCCGAGGTGAAGCGCGCCAGCCCAATTCACCTACTTTTCGAAAAATTAAGCCAGCCACTAGCCACGCTCTACGCGCCGCGGCACAATGGCCCTCATGCGCACCGAGCAGCAATTTGAGACCGCGCGGCAGTACCTGGCGGGCGGAGTGTCGGCGTCGATCCGGGTCAATCGGGCATTGGGACGGCCGATGTATTTCGACCGGGCCGAGGGGTGCCGACTGTGGGACCTCGACGGCCGCGACTACCTCGATTTATGCACCAGCCACGGCGCCACGCTCCTGGGCCACGGCGACCCGCAGGTCAGGGCCGCCGTCGATGCCGTCTTGGCGCGCGGAGCGGCGTGCTCCTATGAAAACGAGTTGCACGCCGAACTGGCCCGCCTGATTTGTGAAACGGTGCCTTGCTGCCAGCGCGTGCGATTCACCGGTTCGGGCACCGAGGCCACGATGCACTGCATCCGGCTGGCGCGGGCTTTTACCGGCCGGCCCAAGCTGTTGAAGTTCGAAGGCAACTTTCACGGCTACCACGACCAGGTGATGTTCGCCCTGGGCACGCCCGCCGATCGGCTCGGCCCGGAAGAGGCGCCGACCGCGTTTCCCGCCTCAACGGGCATCACGCACGGCATCGAAGAACAACTCGTGCTCGCCCCTTACAACCGGCCGGAATTGCTGGAACGGATTATCCGGCGGCACGCCCACGAGTTGGCCGCCGTGATCTGCGAACCGGTGTGGTACAACGCGGGCTGCATCGTCCCCACAGCCGACTTTGTGGCCGCCCTGCGCGGTTTGACCCGCCAGCACGGCATTCTCTTGATTTTCGACGAGGTGCTCAGTTCGTTCCGCATGGCCGCGGGCGGGGCACAGGAATATCTGGGCGTGACGCCCGACCTGTGTACCTTGGGCAAGGCGGTGGGCGGCGGTTTTCCGCTCAGCGCCTTCGGCGGCCGCCGCGACATCATGGACCGGCTGATGCCGCAAGGCGACTGCCAGCACAGCGGCACCTACAGCGGGCATCCCGTGCCGGTGGCCGCCGGCCTGGCTGCGCTGGCCCGCTACCGCGAAGCCGGCTTTTACGTTCACATCCACGCCCTCGGCAAACGGCTCATGGACGGCTTAAACGAACTCTTCGCGCGGCATGGCGTGCCGGGACGCGTGTATGGCCTGGGAGCACGGTTCGGCATTTATTTCGGCATCGAGCAGCCCCAAACCTACCGCGACTTGCTCGCACATCGACGCGACCTAATGCTGGCTTTCGTCAGGGCGGCGATCGAGGAAGGCGTGTACTTTCACGACTATGGCGGCGCGCCCTGCCATCACGGCTTTTGCGCCGCGATGACGCTGGACGACGTCGATGAAGCCTTACGGAGGTTAGGTCAAGCAATTGCCAAGATGCAAACGTAATCCCTCATCTCTCATCCCTCATGCGAATCGCCGTCGGACAACTCTGGCAAGAGACCAACACCTTCAACCCGCTGCCGACGACGCGGGCCGACTTCGACCAGTTCGGCGTACTGCACGGCGACGCGCTCATCGAGCAGATGGCCGACACGAACGAGCTGGGCGGCTTCATCCAGTCGTTGCGGGCCTGGCCCGAGCGGCCGGAAATTGTGGGGCTGGTCCGTTTGCCCGCCTGGCCTGGCGGGGTCGTCACCGCGGAAACGTTCGATTGGATCCTGTCGGAATTCACTTCGGCAGTTTGTCGGGCGATGCCGGTCGACGGCGTCCTGCTGGCCTTGCACGGAGCGATGGTGGCCGACCGACACCCGGATGTCGAGGGCGAAGTCCTGCAAGCGGTGAGGCAGCTCCTCGGCGCCGTCCCCTTGGTCGCCACGCTCGACCTGCACGCCAACGTAACGCGGAAGATGGTCGACGCGGCGGACGCGCTGGTGCTGTTTCACACCGCGCCGCACATCGACGTGTTCGAAACCGGCCAGCGCGGGGCCCGGCTGCTGAGGCGAATCCTCATCGAGGGTGCCCGGCCCGTGACCGCCTTCCAGAAGCTGTCCATGGTCGTGCCGGCCGAACGGGCCAACACGCAGGATCCGGCCAGCGTCAGCTACGGCTTTCGCGAGCGGCTTCAGGCGCTGGAACGGACGCCCGGCATCTTGGCGGCCGGGCTGGCCACGGTGCAGCCTTGGCTCGACGTGCCCGAATTGGGCTCATCGGTTGTGGTGGTGGCCGACGCCACTCACGCCATCCCGCCGCGTGGCGGAATTTCACGCACTGAAAACATGACTTCTCACGAAGTCTGCGACACTCCAGGCGAGGTGGCCTGCCGAGACTTGGCCGAAGAACTCTGGCAGCGGCGGCGAGACTATTTGCCCGAGCTGGTGCCGGTCGAGCAGGCCGTGCGCGAGGCCCACGAAGCTGGCGACGGGCTGGTCGTATTGAGCGACAGTGCCGACGCCACGACGTCCGGCGCTCCGGGCGACAGCACGTGGGTGTTCAAGGAATTGTTGACGTACGACTGGCCCCACGGCGCTCTGGTTCCGCTCGTCGCGCCGGAGATTGTCGAGCGGGCAACCGCCCTGGGCGAAGGCGCCCCGCTGCGGGCCGCGATCGGCGGTGTGCGCGACGCGCGGTTCTCACAGCCGGTGGAAATCGACGCCCGAATCGAACGGCTGTTCCGGGCCGAGTTCGTTCTGTCGGGCCATCTCGCCAAGAATTTGCCGGTCGACATGGGGCCGTCTGCGGTCTTGCGGTGCGGCGACGTGTTGGTGTTCGTGACGTCGAAGAGCGGGCCGCACTTCGCGCCCGAATTCTTCCGTTCGGCCGGCTTCGACCCCTTCGCGGCCAGCGTGGTGGTGGCCAAAAGCCCCTGCGGCTTCCGGGCGGCCTACGCCGATCGGGCAAAGCGGATCATCGTGGTCCGCGCTCCCGGCTGCGCCCCGGCCGACTTCTGGAACTATCCTTATCGGAACATCCCCCGCCCGCTTTGGCCGTGGGATGACCTGTGACCTTCTGCTGCCGAGGGCGGCGGCCAAACACAGTTCGGCGATTTAGCGGTGTAAGAATGGCGCGTTGCCGGTAGACCACGTTGCGGCTACGCTAGCCAGAATGTCACCGTCCGTCTGCGGGAAGAGAACCATGAAAGCCATTGCCGTTTTTTCTCTGGCGTTGTTCGTCGTCGTTGTCGGGGCGCCAGCATCGCCCGCGGCGGATGCCAATGATCGTGGCAAGGCGCTATCGATCGGCAAGCAGCCCGATCATCCCTACGGCAGCCACATGTATCTGCACACGTGCCGCATGCTGGCCGAGTGTTTGCGGCTGAATGGCCTTCAGGCCAGCGTCTCCGATGGCTGGCCGAAAAACGAGGACGACTTGCGCGACGTGAAAACGATCGTCGTTTACACCAGCCCCGCGGCCGAGCTGCTGCTCGATGGGCCGCAGCGCGAGCGGGTCGACCGCATGATGAAAGCGGGCGTCGGCCTGGTCACGATCCATTGGGCTTCGTCGGTCATGCAGCAAGACTTCGACCGCCTGGGCGAGCGTTGGCTCAGTTATCTCGGCGGCACCTGGGTCAGCAACGTCGGCCTGAGCACCGATACGGCCGAGTTGAAGCAGCTCATGCCTGAGCACCCAATTTGCCGCGGCTGGTCCGGCTATGAGCTGCACGACGAGTATTACCTCAATCCGACGATCTCGAAGGCTGCCCGGCCGCTCTTGCAAGTGACGACCAAGGGGCAAGACGTGGTCGTGAGTTGGGCCTACGAGCGGCCGGACGGCGGGCGCGCGTATGGTACGACGCTCGGCCATTTTTACAGCAACTTCGAGCGCGAGCCGTTCCGCCGCGCCATCGTCAACGCGATTCTTTGGACCGCGAAGCGCGATGTGCCCGAAGCGGGCGCCCGCGTCGATATCAGCGACGACATCCTCAAGCTGCCGCCGGAGAAGCCTCGCGCGCCGAGTCGACAAGATCCCGCTCGTGGGAATGGTTCCTCGCGGCGGACGTTAAAGTTTCCCGCCGATCGCGCAGTCGGAACCGTGTACTGGCGGATGCCGGATGGAAAACCGTTTCTTTACGCCAAGCATGACCAGGGGTGGAAGCCGATCGGCAAGACCCGCAGGACGGTGCGCGTGCCCGCCGAGGCGCAGGTGCGGCTCGACGTGGTAAAAGCCGCGTCGAGCGACTTGGCCTGGCTCGACGACCTGCAGCCCGATGACATCCAACTGCTTAATCTGCGCGGCACCGACGTCAGCGACGAGCGACTGCGCCACGTCGCGCGGCTTACGGGCTTGCGCGCCCTCGAATTGGATGGGACCCCGATCAGCGATGCCGGTTTCAAAGGTTTCGAGCGGCTAACGAAGCTCGAAGAAATCGATCTGGGAGCATTTGGGGAAGGCCGAGAAGGCTCCGGCGCGGGCGACGGCGCCGTGCGCGTGCTGGCGAGGCTGCCCAAGCTGCGAAGGCTCGGTCTATGGTCGACGAAGGTGACCGGCTCGGGCCTGGCCGAGCTCGCCAACTGCCGCTCGCTGACCCATCTTGAGCTGAACGGCACGAAGGTCGGCGACGCGGGGCTGGCCGAGCTCGTCGCGTGTCAATCACTGATCCATTTGCGAGTCGAAGACACCGAGATCAGCGACGCGGGGCTGGTCCACCTGGCGAAACTGCCGCAGTTGGAAATTTTGTGGTTAGGCGATAACGAGGGCGTCACCGACGAAGCTCTGAAAACGGTCGGCCAGCTCGTGCATCTGACGACGCTCGACCTGATGAGCACGAAAATCACCGGCGCAGGGCTGGCGCGGCTCAAAGACCTCAAGAAGCTCAAAAGGCTGTTCCTCGACCACAACGATATCGGCGAGGCCGATCTCGCCCATCTCGAACCACTCGAAAGCCTCGAGGATCTGCGGCTCTACTACATCAAAGGCCGCATCACCGATGTCGGCGCGGAGCATCTCGCGCGGCTCAAGTCGCTGCGAGCGCTAAGCGGGTGGTTTCACTTCGGCGACAAGGGCGTCGCCCTGCTGGCCGCGCTACCACATTTGGAGCAGCTTTTGCTCAACGGCCACGTTACCGATGCCAGCGCCGGCGACATCGCGAAGATGAAGTCGCTCAAAAAGCTGTGGTTTCAAGGCTGTCCGATTACCGACGCCATGTTGCAGAGCATCGCCGGCTTGCCGAACCTTGAAGATCTTGTGCTCTTGCGGACGCGAGTCACCGGTGATGGCTTCAGGTATTTGCGCGATGCGTCGAAGCTTTCGACGCTGTCCGTCGAGGCCAACGATCAAAAACCCGCCAATCAGCCTCGGCCGCACCTGCGCGAGCTCGGCAAGCTGGCTCAAATCAACGATCTGAGGATCGAGGGCGGCTCGTTCGTCAGCGGCGATCTCAAAGACCTTGCCGGGCTGGTCAACCTCGAAAGGCTTGACGTTTCAATTCCTGTTGACGACGACGGGGCGTCATTACTGGCGGGACTCAAGCGCCTGAAGTGGCTGCAAGTCTCGGACGGCGCCATAACCGACGTGGGCCTCGAGCACTTGTCGCTCTTGCCGCACCTGGAATTCCTTGGAATTGAAGGCCGCTTTACCGACGAAGGACTAATGCACCTGGCACGCCTTGGTGAGTTGCAAAGATTATGGGTGGCCTCGGCCGACATCACCGATGCCGGACTGGAAGAGCTTGCGCGCAGACTGCCGAATTTGCGGTATGGCGCCGAGCGTCGCACCACGGCCAACGGAGGCGAGGAGGTCGTTTCGAGCGACAAAGACAAGATTCGTCGCGATGCCGAAGACCGCGCCGTCCTCGAAGCGATGGAAGACAAGCCGCCGCCGGCGCTCAGCGTAGAGGGCTGGTTGAATGCCGGCGAGAAGGGCCTCGATCTCAAGCAACTTGAGGGCAAAGTGGTGCTGGTCGACTTCTGGGGCACCTGGTGCGGCCCGTGCCGCGCTTTGACGCCCAAACTCAAGCAGTTGCACGCGAAATACGCCGACAAAGGCTTGTTGATTGTCGGTATCCACACGACGCGCTTCGCCGACACCTTGCCCGATTACGTCAAGCAAGAGTCGATCGTGTGGCCGATGGCCGCCGATGTCGATGACGCGACCGTCGAGGCGTGGAAGGTGCCGCACTATCCCACCCTGTTCTTGATCGATCGTTCGGGCAAAGTACGTCTTGCCGGCCTCTGGCGCGGCGACCTTGAGCGGGCAATCGTGCAGCTCTTGGAGGAGCCCGTGCCTGCTCGCCGGTAGCAGCCTGAGCCACTCAGTCGCGTTCGGCCCGCAGCATTCAACAAGCATCAACGCTCTTCGCGCGTCTTGGGCGGCTCGGTGATCAGTCGGGCGGAGCGGTTCCAGGTGAAATAGTTCCAGGCCCATTGAATGAGCACGAGCAGACGGTTCTGAAACTGCGCCAGGTAGAGCAGGTGAATGAAGAGCCAGGCCATCCAGGCAAAGAAGCCCGCCAAGTGGCAGCAGTAAAGATCGGCTACCGCCGCCGATCGACCGATCACGGCCATGTTCCCCCGATCGTGATAATGGAACGGCGGCGATGGCTTTCCAGCCGTGCGACGAGCAAGCACCTTCGCCACATAGCGGCCTTGCTGCATGGCCACCGGCGCCACGCCCGGCAGCGGTTGGCCGCCTTGATGGGCGAAATGCGCCATGTCGCCGATGACGAAAATCTCCGGATGTCCGGCAAGCGTCAGATCGGGCTCGACGACCAGCCGTCCCAGTCGATCGGTCGCGGCGCCGGTCGCCGCAGCCAGTCGATCGGCCAGCGGCGTGGTGCGAACGCCCGCCGTCCAAAGAACGTTCCCCGTCGGAATCACTTCCGTCGCACCGCCGCGCTCGACCGAAACCTCCTGTGAACGAACGTCGGTGACGATCGCGCCCGTGTAAACGGTGACGCCCAGCGTTTCCAACGTGCTCTGAGTGCGGCTGGAAAGATCGTCGGGAAACGCTTCCAGCAAGCGATTGCGTCCTTCGACCAGCAGAATGCGGGCGTCGGCGGGGTTGATGGATCGAAAGTCATGCCGCAATGTGTATCGCGCCAACTCGGCCAGAGCGCCGGCCAGTTCGACGCCCGTCGCACCGCCGCCGACGATGACAAAAGTCAGCCAGCGCCGCCGCGCGGCCGGGTCGTTGCTGCGTTCGGCCATCTCGAAGGCAGTCAGGAGCCGAGCGCGAATCGTGGTGGCGTCTTCAATCGTTTTTAAGCCGGGCGCCAACGGCCGCCAGTCGTCGTGCCCGAAATAGTTGAACTTCATCCCGGCCGCCACGACGAGCGAGTCGTATTCGACGCGGCCATCGGCGAGGATGATTTGCCGCGCAGCGATGTCGAAATCGACGACCTCGGCCAGCAAGACCTGCGCATGCGGTCTACGCCGCAGCAGGCTCCGCAGCGGGACTGCCACGTTGGCGGGCGACAGTTCGCCGGTGGCCACCTGATAGAGCAGCGGTTGAAACAGATGAAAATTGCGGAGGTCGATCAACGTGACGCGCAGGGCCGCAGGCATGGCCTTCGCGGCGTACAGCCCGCCGAAGCCGCCGCCGACGATAACCACGCGGAGAGCAGAGTTATTGGTCATGCCATCGGCGCTTTAAAGATCGAGCGTTCCTGTAGGCTTTGTCGGAAAAGCCGCCGCGTCACGAAGGTAGGGTGGGACAAGCGAGTGGAACGAGCGTCAGTCCACCATCGCCCGCATTGGTGGGCCGGCGCTCGCAAGCTCGCTTGTCTTACCCTACACGCAACGGATTCCGGGTCAATCCTGATGCGGGCCCATCTTCTCGTCACCGATGCAATAAAGGTATCACCAGCCAACACACAACGTCGCGGCGCGCGCTAGGAGACGGATTCCTCGACATCAGGGCAACGTTCTTCTCGGCTTCTTTTCGTGCAAACCACGGTCGTTCCTGCCCTGGTCGAAAGGCCCAGCCGAGCAACGACACTTTTGTCGCCGAATTCATGGGGCATCGATCAACCTGCTCGCGCGGTTGGGCGCGCCGGGGGAATGCCAGGCAACGAGGCCGGACCTGCGCGGCGGCGAACCGGGGTCAACGCCTGCCGCCTGCCCGTGGCGGCCTGGCTAACTCGTCGCCGACAGGGCCTGCGACCTGCGACAGCGCGAGAAATGGCCGCACGATTTCTTCGCCAAAGCGCCGCGAAAAGCCAGGGCTGGCGTGAGACAGCAAGTGATGGCTGTCCGAAAAATCGGCGTCGCGACACCACGTCGTGGCGTCGAAGACCGGCACGCGCTCCTCACGTTCAAAGCGGTCCAGATACGATTCGATTTGCTGGCGAGCTTCCGGCGTGTACCAGCTCCGAAACGCCTCGCCTTCGGGCATCAGATAAAATCCAAGGCGAATGCCGCGGCGCCGGGCCACCTCGACGAACTCGCGTAATGCCCGGTCGGCGGTGGCCGTGATGCGAAAGTCCCACAGGGCCGGGGCATATTGACGCCGGGCCTCTTCACGCCGCCGCTCGGTCGACTCCCTGTCCGTCTCGCAGACCAGCGGCAGCCAACCGCAGGCGTCGAGCTCGCGCCAGGCGCCGTCTTGTCGCAGGCGGGTGTCGAGCCAGCCGGGAGATAGCCAGTTCAAGAGCTGAAAGCGGTAGCAAAACGCCGGCGCCAGCCGCAAGCGCGCCCACTGCCGCAGCCATTTCCGCGGCTGCGAGAGATAGCCGCCGACCACCGCCAAATCGTGCCGATCGAGGCTGTCGGGCCGCATCCACTGCTCTTCGCCCCATTCCCCCGGCTCCTGATGCAGCAGCAACGGATGTATCTCGGCCAAAATCCAGCGGGGCGAAATCCGCTGCTGGTGAATACGGTCGAGGAGTTGCAACTGTTGAATCGGTCCATAGCCGGTCAACGCCAGGTTGAACACGAGCGGCGCATCCGACGAGCCTCCCGTCAGAATATCCGCGGGACAAATGCCACTGGCCGACCGCGAGCTGCCGAGGACCAAGAGCAAGGGTGCTCGGGGTCGCGCGGCCAACTGCTCCTTGAGGCGACTGAGCTTGGCACCAAACTCCGGGTCGCGGACCGCAGGACTAAACTCGATCGTCGCCGCCAGGATTGCTTGGACGGCGACGAGCGTCACGCCCGCCCAATACAAGGCGGCGCGGCTGCGCCGGGACGACAACTTCTTCGGGTCCATCAATGCTCGATGCACTGGTCGCGTGAGCGGGAAGATCGGGCCAGAGTATCGAACGGCCCGCTCTCGGCGTCAACGCGAGTTCTCGGCCCTTGGTGGCCTGGTCCGCCGACTGGTGGTCTGTTGGGCCAGATGGCGCTCGGGCGCCCGGCGGACCGTGGCGACTTGCGCTTCGACCTTTTGGCTTGTCTCCGGCTTCTCGTTCTCGGCCAAAGTCGGCGGCAACGCGGGGGCCTGCGGGCCGGCGGAGCCGAGCAGCATGGCTTGGCCCACCGGTTCGGGAGGCGGGGCGTAGCGGCGTTGTCCGCGCAACTCGGGGTGGTGGCTGGCCTTGGCCGCCGTTAGATAAGGGTTGTAGCGAAACGGCCCGAAAAACAACAGGTTGCCGCGACCCACCACGTTGAAACGCCAGTTCGCTCCCCAATAATATCCACGGGGATAGTAGGGGCATCGGCGCACGTAGGTCGAAGGCGGATAGTAGAAGCGATCCATCCAGCGGACGCGAAACGACTGGGGCGTGAGAACCCAGGAAAGTCCGGCCGGATAGGGAGTATAGGGTGCGCTTTCGGTCACTTTGGCGGGAGTGCCCGACGGCGCGGTGGCGGCGTCAGCCGACGGCGCGGCAACGGTCTCATTGCTTATCTCATCAGCGGTTTGCGGTTCGTACTGTTCGGCGGCGCTGGTTCGCAGGGCCATCGTCACCAAAACGGCGCAGCAAAGAGCGGAGAGCTTCATCGTCGTCGGGGCCTCTGAAAAGAACAAGGTCGTACCTTGTATGGCAATCGGTCGAAAATGCCTGTGCATTGGGAGAAGTTGGTTGAACTGACAAACTTTGCCGGAACCGCCTGACCTGCCACAAGCAGGTGCTTCGTCGCCGGCCTCGCCGCCGTAGATCGGCGAGGAAACGGCCGTTTGACGCTGCGCATGGGGCGTCGTAAAATGAAACCCTGGCAGCCTGTAGGTTGCCGCTGCATTTCGGCATTGTTTGTCTTATTCGCGAGCGACGAAGCGTGATTGCTACGCCGCGGTTACTTGCTCTGAGGTTGTCTGTATCCGCTCGGCGAGCGGCGTGGCTCTGTTTTGCCGTGGCTTTGTGCTTGGCCGGGCCATCCCAGGTGGATGCGTCGTGCGGTGACTATGTCATGGTAGGCAGGCACGGCACGACCGTGGACGGACACTTCGCCTCCCCGTCCGATTCGCATACGCCTTTAGCGCCTATGACCCGATGCCGAGGGCCGAACTGTCAGAGGCAGACCCCCGCGCCGACCGCTCCTTCGCGCGGTCTTGTCACGCTACGAACGATCGAGCGTGCCTGCGGGATCAGCACCTCTGACCGGCCAGCACTCGCAACGGCCTGGTTTATGGCCGATCGCACGCTCAAGCCGCTCGACGGTCATCATCTTCCCATCGAGCACCCTCCTCGGCCCCATGGCTAAAACATCGTAAGGTGGGACCAGCGGGCTTGCGAGCGCCGGCCCACCGAGTTGAGGCCTCGGGTTTCAGGCGTCAGGACAAACTACTTGGTGCCTGGTGCCTGACGCAGAACGATGGTAGGCCGGAGCTCGCAAGCTCGCTTTTTCCACCCTACGCCCGCGTGCAATCGTTCCTCCTCAGCTTTATACCAGCCTTCGGGGCCGCGCCAAACGGCGTCGTTGATCCCTTATCCCTCATCCCTCATCCCTCATCCCACTATCCCTCATCGTTGCTATGACCACCGCTTCAACCGCGCCGCCGGAACCACGGCCGGCGCCAAAAGAATATGTCCGCGCAGTCGGTCCGCGACTGCGCAAGCTGCTCTATCTGGTGTTCGCCTTGCTGGCGCTGCTCGGCGCCAACTCGGGCTACCTGGCCAGCATCACCGCCCTGGAAGCCCTCACCGGCCGCACGTATCAGAACTACTTCTATCAATACATGTTTCTGGGGCACCTCATTCTCGGCTTCGTTCTCATCGCCCCCTTCATCGCCTTCGGCTTGATCCACATGCTCAATTCGTGGAGCCGCCGCAATCGCCGCGCGGTGCGCGTGGGCTACGCCTTGTTCGCCGTCTCGATTCTGGTGCTCGTCACCGGCGTGCTGCTGACCCGCGTCGCCGGCCTGTTCGAGCTGAAGCAGCCGCAAACGCGCTGGCTGGTTTACTGGCTGCACGTGGCCTGCCCGTTGGCCGCCGGCTGGCTCTACTGGCTGCACCGCCTGGCCGGCCCGCGCATCAAGTGGAAAGTCGGCTTCGCCTACTCCGGCGTGGTGGGCGTGGTCGTGCTGGCCATGGTCGCGCTGCACGCCCAAGACCCGCGCAAGTGGAACGTGGCCGGACCCAAAGACGGCGAGAAATACTTCAAGCCCTCCGAGGCCATCACGGCCACGGGCAACTTCATCCCTGCCAAAACGCTGATGATGGACAATTACTGCCTGAAGTGCCATCAAGACGCCTTCCAGGGCTGGTTCCACAGCGCACACCACCTCAGCTCATTCAACAACCCGGCCTACCTGGCCAGCGTGCGCGAGACGCGCGAGGTGGCGCTGAAGCGCGACGGCAGCGTGCAAGCCTCGCGTTGGTGCGCGGGTTGCCACGATCCGGTTCCGTTCTTCAGCGGCGCTTTCGACGATCCGAAGTTCGACGTGGTGAAAGACCCCACCTCGCAGGCCGGCATCACCTGCACCGCCTGCCACGCTATCACCAACGTCGACAGCACGATCGGCAATGCCGACTACACCATCGAGGAGCCGATCCATTACCCGTTCGCCTTCAGCGACAACGCCGTGCTGCAATACATCAACAACCAGCTCATCAAGGCCAAGCCGTCGTTCCACAAGAAGACGTTCTTGAAAGATTTTCACAAGACGGCCGAGTTCTGCTCGACCTGCCACAAGGTGAACCTGCCGAAAGACGTGACGCACTACAAAGATTTTCTCCGCGGGCAGAACCATTACGATCCGTACCTGCTCAGCGGCGTGTCGGGGCATGGTGCGAAGAGCTTCTATTATCCCGACAAGGCCAAGACCAACTGCTCCCAGTGCCACATGCCGCTGGAGAAGTCGAACGACTTCGGGGCGAAGCTGTTCGGCGACGCCACGGAGCTGAGCATCCACAGCCATTTCTTTCCGGCGGCCAACACGGCCCTGGCTTGGTTCAACAATGCCCCAGCGGCGATGGCCGCCGAGCGGAAGTTTTTGGAAGGCGTGATGCGGGTCGATATTTTCGGCGTGCGCGAAGGCGGCGGCATCGACGGCAAGCTGATCGCGCCCTTGCGGCCCAAGCTGCCCACGCTCAAACCGGGCCGGCGTTACCTGCTGGAAACGGTGATCCGCACGCTCAAGGTCGGGCATCTTTTTACCCAGGGCACGGTCGATTCCAACGAAGTCTGGGTCGATGTCGCGGTGACCAGCGGCGACCGCGTGATCGGCCGCAACGGCGGCATCGGCGACGACGGCGAAGTCGATCCCTGGTCGCACTTCGTCAACGTGTTCATGCTCGACCGCGACGGCAACCGCATCGACCGCCGCAACCCGCAAGACATCTTTGTGCCGCTTTACAACCACCAGATTCCGCCGGGCGCCGGGCAAGTGGTGCATTATGAGCTGCGGTTGCCCGACGACCTGACGCGGCCGGTGACGATCGAGATGAAGCTGCAATACCGCAAGTTCGACCAGCGGTACCTGGATTACATCACCAAGTCGGCCAAGCCGGGCGACAATCCGATTCGCGGCTACACGCCGGGCCAGCCGTTCCGCAACGATTTGCCGGTGACGACGCTGGCGGTCGATCGCGTGACGCTGCCGGTGGAAGGCGTCGAGGCGAAAACGCAGATCGTCGAGTCAAAGATCGACCCCTGGCAGCGCTGGAACGATTACGGCATCGGCCTATTGTTGGAAGGACAGGGCGGGGCCAAGGGCGAGCTGAAGCAGGCCGAAGAGGCGTTCAATCGCGTGGAGGAACTGGGCCGCTACGACGGGCCGCTCAACCTGGCCCGCGTGTACTTCACCGAAGGGCGGCTCGACGAGGCCGTCGACGCCCTGAAACGGGCGGCCGAATTCACCAGTCCACCCGCACCGAGCTGGACCATGAACTGGCTGAGCGGGCAGATCAATCGCCAGCAAGGCCACTTGGTCGAGGCCGAAAGGAATTTTCGTAGCGTGTTGGAAGAGAAAACGCAGGAGATGATCGACCGCAATTTCGACTTCAGCCTCGACTATGAGGTGATCAACCTGCTGGGGCAAACGCTGTTCGACCTGGCCAAGCAATCGCACGGCCCCAAACGGCAGGCCCAGCGAGAGGCGTATCTGCGGCAAGCGGTCGGAGAGTTCGAAAAGACGCTCACGCTCGACAGCGAGAACGTGGCCGCGCATTTCAACCTGCAGCACCTTTACGCCCAGCTCGGCGAGAAGCAAAAATCGGAAGAGCATCACAAGCTGCACCTGCGGTACAAGTCCGACGACAACGCCGGCGACCGGGCGATGGCGCTGGCCCGCCAAAAGTATCCGGCGGCCAATCACGCCGCCGAATCGGTGGTCGTGTATTCCTTGCACCACCCTACGGAGAACCCGAATGACTGACGAACGTAACGTGACTGGTCCGGACCTCGATCACGACGAGTTGGAACGCGACGACGCGGTTATCGGCCGCGCGTTCCGCTGGTCATTGGCAGTCATTGTGCTCGCCGTCGCGGCCGGAGCCGGCGCCTACTATTATTGGACGCGCAAGTCCGCGCCCCTCGCCGCGGCCGAAAAAGAGCTGGTCGTGGCCAATGTGCGCAAATCGGCCGCGGTCGCCATTCCGCAAGTCCATTTCACTGACGTCACCAGCGAGTCGGGCATCGCGTTCGTCCACGTCAACGGCGCCTATGGCGACAAGCTGCTGCCCGAAACGATGGGCGGCGGCTGCGCGTTCTTCGATTACGACAACGACGGCGACCCGGACTTGCTGCTGATCAACTCGACCTATTGGCCGGGGCATGAGCCGGCCGGTGCGGCCTCGCCCACTTCCGCCCTGTATCGGAACGACGGCCGCGGCCATTTCGACGACGTGACGGCCGAGTCGGGGCTGGGCGTGAGTCTTTACGGCATGGGCGTCGCCGTGGGCGATTACGACAACGATGGCTGGGTCGATGTGTTCCTTTCCGCCGTCGGCCCAAACCGGCTGTTCCATAACGAGAAGGGGACGTTTCGCGAAGTCACCGGGCAGGCCGGCGTGGCCGGCGAAGGCGAATCGTGGAGCACGAGCTGCGGCTGGTTCGATTTCGACAACGACGGCGATCTCGACCTGTTCGTAGCCAACTACGTGCGGTGGAGCAAAGAGATCGACCTGGGGCTGAGCTGCACGCTCAAAGGCGAGGGCCGGGCTTACTGCCGCCCTGACGTGTTCGAGGGATCGTTCCCGTATCTCTATCGTAACGACGGCCAAGGCAAATTCAGCGACGTTTCGTCCGCCTCAGGCGTGCAGGTGACGAACAAAGACACGGGCGTGCCGCTGGCCAAATCGCTGGGAGTGGCCCCGGTCGATCTCGACGGCGACGGCTGGATCGACCTGGTGGTGGCCAACGACACGGTGCAGAACCTCCTGTTTCACAACCAGCGCAACGGCACGTTTCGCGAACGGGGCGCGATCGCGGGCGTGGCCTTCGACCCCGACGGCAAAGCCCGCGGCGCGATGGGCATCGACTGCGCCTGTTTTCGCAACAGCCGCACGCTGGGCATCGCCATCGGCAATTTCTCGAACGAGCCGACGGCCCTCTACGTGACGCAGGGCGAGGTCGTGCCCAGCGAAATGCCGATGTTCATCGACGAAGCGGTGGCCACCGGTCTGGGACCGCCCTCACGCTTGAACCTGAAGTTCGGGTTGTTCTTCTTCGATTACGATCTCGACCGCCGGCTCGACGTGCTTACGGCCAACGGCCACCTGGAAGAAGACATTCAGAAAGTCCAGCAGAGCCAGCATTACGAGCAGCCGCCGCACATGTTCTGGAATTGCGGCAGCGAAGCCGATTCGGAATTCATGCTCGTGCCAGAAGCCAACTGCGGCGACGATTTCTCCCGGCCGCTGGTGGGCCGCGGGGCGACGTATGCCGACATCGACGGCGACGGCGATTTGGACGTGTTGATCACGGCTATCAACAGCCAGCCTCGGCTGTTGCGCAACGACCAGTCGCTTTCGCATCACTGGCTGCGCATGAAGCTTCGCGGCACGCGGGCCAACCACGACGCCATCGGCGCCTGGATCGAGGCCGAGGTGGCCGGCGAGACGCTCGTGCGGCCAGTGATGCCGACTCGCAGCTATCTCTCGCAGGTCGAGTTGCCCGTGACGATCGGCCTGGGCGCTGCGACGAAGGTCGAGCGTCTCACAGTCCGCTGGCCCGATGGCACGCGGCAGGAAGTGCGGGGCGCGGAAATTGATCGGTTGATCGAAGTCGAGCAGGATACCAGCGTGGCGCTGCGGACGAAATGATGCCGTGTGAGCAATTTCTCGAACCACAATGAACACAAAGGGCACCAAGCGATCTCTCGGCTGTCCGAGATATACTTCACGCGGCCGAGAATGAGACATTTTTCCGCGAGCAAAAGCGCTGGCTGGGGCAGAGCTTGGCCAGATAGCGGCTGGCGCCCATCAACGGCATGGCGGCCAAGCGATGCCCCGGTTGGACGCACCGGGGCATCGTCTGGCCGCCGAGATGAACGAAGTGCCAGCCTCCAACCTGGCCAGACTCTGCCCCAGCCACCGCCAATGTCTCATTCTCGGCCGCGTGAAGTGTAGTTGATGCGGTCCGGGCGGCCCTTGAGGAGGCTGACACGGCAGACGCCGCACTAAATCAGCGGTCCGCCCGATTGGATCTCGGCGCCGTTGGCGTGCAGGATGTCGATCGCCTGGTCATAGCGGTCGTCGGAGCGTACGGTCACCACGATGCGGCCGGCCTTGACGGCTTCTTCGTAGTGTTCGGCTTCGTGGCGGCTCATCCCGACCGCAATCAGCGCCCCGACAATCCCGCCGGCCGCGGCTCCCGCGATCGCGCCGGCGAACAAGGTGCTGAGAAAGCCTCCCAGAATCAGTTCGCCCAAAGCGGGCAGCAACTCCACCTCGATGCCGATGGCCCACAGGCCCCCTAATCCCGCGCCAGTCAGAATGCCTCCCAACGCGCCCTCGGAGACCTTTTCGTCGTGCTTCGAAGGTTCCGCGGGAATCTGCGTCACCTCCACGCTGCGTGCTACCAGCCCGATTTGCTGTTCCATAAAACCCGCCTCGCGCAGTTCCTCGACCGCCTGCTGCGCCATGCGAACTTTGTCGAAAACTCCGACGGCCATTTCATGTTGGACCGTGGCCATGCCTGGGACTCCTGAAGTAAATGGAACGTGCGATGAACGGAGATTTGCCGCTCTCATTATACGCCTCGCGTTGGCCCCATAGAAGTAATTCGGCCGCGGATTTCACGGAAGCGGCGAAAAAATAACTTCGCCCGCATGAATGCAACCATGATGCCAACAGACAGCAATTCCGGTAAAATAACGGGAACCATGGACATTTCCGCGGCAAGTCAGCTTTTCAGCCGTACCGATCGGGAGCTTTGGGTCGTCACGTCCTTCGATGGCCGGCGGCGGGGCGGCCTGGTGGCGACGTTCGTCGGCAATGCTTCGCTGGTCGATTCGTTGCCCCGCGCACTGCTGGCCGTGGCGAAGCAACACCACACGTGGCGGTTGATCGAGGCCAGCGACGCTTTTGGCCTGCACCTCATTTCCGCCCGCCAGCTCGACTGGGTCTGGAACTTTGGCATCGGTTCGGGACGCGACCGTGACAAGCTTGCGGGCTATGCGATTGACGACGGCGTGACGGGATCGCCGCTCTTAAGTGAAGCGCTGGGCTGGCTCGATTGCCGCGTTGAAGCCCGGCTCGACGGCGGCGACCGCACCATTTATCTGGCCGAAGTCGTCGCGGCCCGCAACGACGGCAGCGAACCGCCGTTGACCGTGCGCGAGCTGCTCCGCATCGCCCCGGCCGATCGGCTCGCCCAGCTCAAGCAGTTGCGCGAGAGCGACAGCGCGATCGATGCCCAAGCCATCCTGGCCTGGCGAGCCAGCCACCGCTGAAACGGATGTTGTATGGTTGAGTCCGCCGGCGCACTTTTATACCGATTGGGCAAGCACGGCTGGGAAGTGCTGCTCGTCCATCCATCCGGCAACTACAACCGCCGCGCGCCGTGGAGCATTCCCAAGGGCTTGCCGGAGCCGCAAGAAGAGCTCGAAGCCGCCGCGCGACGCGAAGTGATCGAAGAAACCGGTGTGACTTGCGGCGAGTTGGTCGCGATGGGCTCCATCGTGTACAAAAAAAGCCGCAAGCGGGTGCATTGCTTTGCCGGAGCGGCTCCGGACGGCGCCGCGCCGCGTTGCGCTTCGTGGGAAGTCGATTGTGCGGAGTTTGTGCCCTTCGAAGAGGCCCGACAGCGCATCCACCCTGACCAGCAAGAGTTCCTCGATCGGCTGGAAGCCATTCTGAAGCGTCGTTAGTCCGCCTGCCCAGGCGGTCTGGTTGGCCGGTAAAAAATTTGACCGGTCTCGCGCCGCGCGGTATAGTTTTGTTGCTGAAGCGATATAGAGCACTTGCCCAAGTACCAGCCGAGATGTCGATCGCGACTGGGGCGTCAGGGCGTGGCGAAGCCACAAAATCCGGTTCGCCGGAGCGCCGACATCTTTGTGCCTTCGCTTCAGCATTTTTTTTGCGCCCTGTTTGATGCTCCCCGAGCAGCATGAACGTCCGCCCGCTTCGTCTGCCGCGGCCTCGGGGGCGTACTCTTGCTTGCCGTCTTTTTGTCGGTTACTTTGGGCAATGGTCGATAAGCCCTAGAAACCAGGGCACTTGGACAGGTAGCTCAGTTGGTAGAGCAACGGACTGAAAATCCGTGTGTCGCCGGTTCGATCCCGGCCCTGTCCACTGATTCGGATGAAAATCGCACGACTCGATCTCAAGGCTTTCGGGCCGTTCACGGAGGAGGCGCTCGACCTGAGCGCCGGCCAGTGCGGTCTGCACCTCGTCTATGGCCCCAATGAGGCGGGTAAAAGCTCCGCGCTGCGCGCCCTGAAGCAGCTCCTGTACGGCATCCCGCAGCGGACCACCGACGATTTCGTTCATCCCTACGGCAACCTGCGGATCGGCGGAGTGCTGGCCAACGGCGACGGCGGCCGGCTCGAAATCCTTCGCCGCAAGGCCGCCAAAAACGACCTCCGCGGGCCTGACGACAATACCGTCGTCGAATACGGCGCCCTGGGCAAGTACCTGGGTCGCCTCGACCGCGAAACCTTCGAGACCATGTTCGGCCTCGATCATGCCACGCTCGTCCGCGGCGGACGCGAAATCGTCGAAGGCAAAGGTAGCCTCAGCCAAGTGCTGTTCGCCGCCGGATCGGGAATCGCCAACCTCAAGTGCGTGCAGGACCAGCTCGAAAAGGAAGCCGCCGACCTGTTCAGCCCCGCCGCCCGAGCGAAGAACCCGCGCATCAACGCACAACTGACCGATTGGCAAGCCGCCCGAAAAGCCGTGACCGCCGCCCAACTGCCCAGCAGCGAATGGGAACGGCTTGATAAGGCCTGCCGCGAGACGCGCGAGCAATTGGCCAAGACCGAGCAGGAATGGGAACAGGCCCGCATCGAGCACGCCCGGCTGACGCGTCTCCATCAGGCGATTCCGCTCGCCGCCCGCTATAGCGCCGCCACGGCCGAAATCGCCGAGCTGGGTCCCGTACAGATTCTGGCCGATGGCTTTGCCGAGCGACGCCGCGAAACCGCCACGCGGGTGGCCACCGCCTCCAGCGCCGCACGGTCCGCCGCCGAAGCGATCGCCGAGCTCGACGGACAAATCGAAAAGCTGGTCGTGCCCGAAGTTCTCCTGGCCCGCGGAGAGGCCATCGAGCAGCTTGCCAAAGACCTGGGGAGCTATCGCAAGGCGCAGCACGACGCGGGCGGGCTGGTGGCCGGCCGCGAGCAGGTCGAGTCGGACGCGCGCCGCTCGCTCAAGCAGTTGCGGCCCGACCTGACGTTGGCCGACGTCGAACGACTGCGCCTCACGCGGCAGCAACGCGTCGAGATTCAGAACCTTGGGAACAAGCACGGAACGCTCACCACTCAGTGCCAGCAGGCGCGCGAGAACGTCGCCTCGCTCGGCCAGCGGCTGGCGGCCACCACCGACGAGTTGGCCGGGCTGCCGCCGCCACGCAACGCCGATCTGCTCAAAAGCGTGCTGCGTCGGGCGCAGAGCGAGAGCCGCATCGAAGAAGAGCGGGCTGAGGCGAGTGCCGAGCTGTCCAGGCTCGAAACTCAGGCAGCGGGGGCGCTGTCTCGACTCAACCTGTGGCGCGGAACGCTCGAAGTCTTGGAGACGCTGGCCGTGCCGTCCGTCGAGACGATCGACGCCTACGAGACCCGACTGGCCGAAACGGACCGCCAGGTGACCGCCCTGGCTGAACAAACCGCGAAGCTCGAAGCCAGTCGCGATCAGTTCGATCGCCAGATGCGGCAGGTGACCGAACAGGGCGTTCCGCCCAGCGAAGCGGCCCTCGACGATGCCCGGCAACGCCGAGACGAAGGATGGCGTCTCGTCCGGCGTGCCTGGCTGGAAGGCAGCCTCGATTCGGCCGAGGCCGGTTTATTCGCGGGCCGCAACGTCGGGCCGGACGGTCTGGCCGATGCGTTCGACCAATCGCTCCGGCAGACCGACGAGATCGCCGATCGGCTGCGCCACGAGGCCGATCGCGTGGCCGCGCGGGCCACACTGGCGGCGCAGCGGCAGGCGTGCCTCGATGAGCTATCGAAGATCGCAACGGCGAAGGAGATGGCGGTTGAGGCGCGCGAGGCCGTGGCCGCCGAGTGGCAATCGCTTTGGCGGCCGTTGGGCATCGAGCCGCAGTCGCCCCGCGAAATGCGCGGCTGGCAGCGGCGGCAACAAAGTTTGCTCGAGCAGGCCGAGAAGATTCGCAAGCAGAAGACCGACGTCGACGCGTTCGATTCGCGTACGGCCAAGTGCCGGCAGGAACTCGATCGAGCCCTGGCCGCGTTGAATGAGCCGACGGCGCAACCGGGCGAAACGCTGGCGGCCCAGCTCGAACGCGGGCAGCTTCTGGCCGAGCAGATCGACGCGGCGGCCGCGCGCCATGCTCGCTTGACGGACGAAGCGGCGACGCTGGGACGGCAGCTCGAAGCCGAGCGCCCAAAAGCCGCCGCCGCCGAGCGCGAGCTGTCGGCCTGGACGGCACGCTGGTCTTCGGCCGTGGCGGCCTTGGGCTTGTCGGCCGACGCCACGCCGGCCCAGGCCAACGAGGTGCTGGCCCAGCTCGACGCGCTGTTTGATCAACTCACCGACGCGGACCGCTTTCGCCAGCGGATCGAGGGCATTGCCCGTGAGGCGGAGGAATTCGGGTGCCAGACCCGATCGTTGCTGGAAAGCCTCGGCAAAGCGGAATTGTTCGGTCGCATGAGTGCCGACCAGGCGGCCGACGCGGTGCTGGCCGACTACCGCCGGGCGACGGAAGACCGCGGACGTTTGGAGACGCTGCGCAAGCAACGCCAGAAACACGCGGCGGCGCTGGCCGACGCGAAGCAAATCGCGGCCCTGTCGCGTGCGGAGCTGGCATCGCTGTGCCAAGAGGCGAATTGCGACTCGGCCGACCGCCTGCCGGATCTGGAGGCGCGCTCGGCGCGGGCCAAGAAGTTGCACGCGCAGCAGCGAGACCTGTACGAGCAGCTTGTCGTTTCCAGCGGTGGCGTGCCACTGGCCGATTTTTTGGCCGAGATCGCCTGTATTGAGCCGGACGGTTTGCCCGACAAGATTCAGCAATTGGGCGAGCGCGTGTCGTCGCTCGATGCGCGGCGGATCGAGCTGTCGAATGCCGCGGCGCTCCACGGCAAGGAGATGGCCGACATGGACACCAGCGCGGCGGCGGCCGAGGCGGAGGAGTTGGCGCAGAGTCTGGCGGCGACGATTGCCGGCGACGTCGAGAGCTATGTCCGGCTGCGTTTGGCCTCGGCCGTGCTCCGCGAGGCGATCGAGCGCTATCGCGAGAAGAACCAGGGGCCGGTTTTGCAGCGGGCCAGCCGGTTGTTTGCCGAGTTGACGGTCGGCTCGTTCTCCGGCCTGCGGGCAGACTACGACGATCGCGACGAGGCGGTATTGGTGGGCATTCGTGCCCGTGACGGCCGCACGGTGACGGTCGACGGCATGAGCGACGGCACGGCCGACCAGCTTTACCTGGCGTTGCGCTTGGCGAGCCTGGAGACGTATCTCGACGAGCACGATCCCGTGCCGCTGGTGGTCGACGACATTCTCATCAACTTCGACAACCGGCGTTCGCTGGCCACGCTGAAGGTGTTGGCCGACCTTTCGCAGCGCACGCAGGTGGTGTTCTTCACCCATCACGAGCATCTCGTGACATTGGCCGAAGAACACCTGCCGACGGAAGTGGTCTTTACGCATCGATTGGGACAGTCCAATCCGTAGGGTGGGACCAGCGAGCTTGCGAGTGCCGGCCCACCACAGCGCTCATGGTGGGCCGGCGCTCCCAAGCTCGCTCACTGTGCTACATTGACAAAGGGTCGATTTTCTTGCATAACAATTATGCGGTTTCGTTGGATGAAGAAAAATACTGGGAGATGACGGCGGGCGAACTGGCGGCGGCAACGAAACAGTTCGACGAACCTCTGGCCGCGGATCAATCGCGCCCACTGACTGCCGAGGAACGCAAACAGTGGAAGCGCGTCAAGACGCTGGGCCGTCCGAAAGTCGGGCAAGGACATCAGCGCATTTCAGTGAGCCTCGAAAAGGGATTGCTAAAGCGGGCCACGGCGCTCGCCAAGAAGCGGCGAGTGAGCCGTTCCAAGCTCGTGGCTCTCGCGCTGGAACAAGCGATTGCGAGGCAATCGTAAGAGCGTCACGCTCGCTAACCCGCATCCTAGTGTCGTCGTACGGCCGCCGCAATGGCGGCAACGATCGCCGTAATCGCAGCCCACTCAGTTATCGCCATCGCATGATGAAATGAACCGACCGGCACGAACGGGGCACCAACTGCTGAACCGGCAGCCGCTCCTCTTTTGCCATATTTCCCGCTACGGTTTTCTTCCGCCACGCCTTGTTGCAAGACTCCCCCTGCGAGACCAAGGATAGCGCCGTCTACGCCGCCCATGAACGCCCCCTCGGCGACGGCCAATGCGCCATGGTAATGGATGGCCGCGAAGACGCGGGCAACCGCCGAAGTTATTGCGAGAATCCCGTGTATGGAGAACTGGAGCCTAGTGGTCATGTTTCCTCGCCCGGAGACGCATCCGGGCTATGCAGGCCGTCTTCGCAGGCGCTTGGGCGAGGCACGGCCGTTTTCGACCTTCAGCTCGGTCACCAGCAGGAGATCGAGAATACTGAAGGAGTCGTCCTCGTGCTGAACGACAATCGTCCGGCCACTGGGAGAACGCGACAGAAAATCGGGATGCGGCACACGCACTCTTCTGCCGTCCGCCATGTAAATCGTGAATGGCCGGAAAGGAATCGCGCGATGCAGACTTTGAAGCTGTTCTATGGTCATGGTTCCGCTTGCCTCACCAAAGGTAAAGGTATCGTCTTCAATGAGTCTACTATGCCAAGAATCGTCAATCAATTCACCGTTACTCACGGGCAGGCAAGGCCAGACGGCCGCTTTTTGCGCGTCCCGTACTCGCCCTTACGCGGGTAATTCCTCGCCCGGAAATGTTTCGTGCCAGGCCTCCCGCAAGCCGTCCGCCACGGACAGCGTGTCGGCCCAGCTTCGTAAATAGGCCCAATCGAGGTTCTCGCGCTGCAGGCGGATCAGCGACGCGCAATCGACGCGGTCGATGATTCGTCCCGCCAGCAGCTTGTGCAGAATCAGATCTTCGCAGGCCAGAACAAACACCGGAACGTTTAACCCCGCAAGTTGCTGCGGCACACGCCGCGCGAGCGCCTGAAGCTGATAGGGGCATTCGGCCAGCAGCAAATCGACTTGCAGATCCATAAAGGCGTCGGGCGGCTCGTACACGCACTGGATCAGCCGCAAGCGGCCCAGGCTGGTGACGGCCGGTTGCCGCCGTGGCCGGACGCCCGCCGCGCGAAGCTCCGCCAGCAACTCATCGACGCTCCTTCCTTCGAGGCCGACCAGCAGGTCGACGTCGCGCGTGGCCCGGACGTACTTCCAGGAGGCCAGCGCGATGCCGCCCATCACGGCCATCGTCATCCGCGCGGCGTCGAGCGTGCGCCAGACATGTCCCAGCGCGTTCAAGAGTACGTCAGCGACCATCGTCCTTCCATGCGTCATCGAGCCGCTGGAGCATGCGAAACATCGCCTGGTCGTGCTCATCCATCTGCTGCCAGTACCAGCGGCGATAGGCGGCCATCACGTCGCCCTCGGGTCCGACCTCGCGCCGCAAGGCGGAGAGCAAAAACTCGTCGCAGGCGTTCATCAAATCGATCCACATCTCGACGCACTGCGAAGCCGTCGCGCCCTCCGGCACGCGGGCAGCAAGATCGGCAGGAGAAAGGGGTTCGGGCATGATGCCGCGTCCGCGGGCTGTTTTTTGGCATTATACCCCACGCGGCCAACAAAGAGACCTTTAACCGCGAGCAAACCTCGGTACCTGGGGACCTCCGGTCCTTCCTTCTGAGCGGACCGTCGTCATTCCAAGCGGCTGCGCCGGCAGGCCTCGCTGTACGTTTCGTCCAGATCGACGGGCACGACACCGGCGTTGCGCAGGCCCAGTGGCAGCGTGGGCAGGGCGTCGCCCAAGGAAAGAGGCCGGGGCCAGATCTCGATCTGGTCGCCAGCCGCTTGGCGTGACGGGCGATAGGCCGCCGCGTAGGTCGTGACGGCCGGGTCGAGCAAGAACGGCGCGGCCTGGCCGAGCAAGGCAACCAGCTCATTGTGCAGGTTGGCCAGTCGGTTCGTCACGATGTCGACGACGATCAGCCCGACGCCGCGCGTCAGGTAGGTCGCGCACTTTGCCGCGAAGGCCCGCCGCGTTTCCTGCCGGTCCTTGTTGTCGGGGCTGACCAACTCAATGGCGCCGACCAGCGTGGCGCCGGTGGCCGTGGCGAACACCTGCACCTCGATGTCGTCGGGGAACACGGCCGGCAGAACGAGATTGGTCGCCGGCGGCGTCCAAACGGGCGCCACTGCCGCGGTCGTTCGGCCACGGTTCGCCGCTTCCGACCCGCGTTCTTCGAATGCCGCCACATCGACCTCGACCTGGCTGCCGATATGCACTTGCATATCCGCGAAGAACTCCTCGCCGAGGACGTCGCGATTCAGCTTTTCGACCAGCGCCGCGGCCCACAGGCCGTGAAAGCCTTCCCAACTGCGTCGTTGGCTGATCGGTGGATGGAAATGGTCTAATAGCATTAGCTTGCCGTAATGACGGCGCTCGAAGGTCCACCACGCCGCTTCTCTTCAGGATACTATCGAGCGCTCTGGGCGGCAATTCGACGCGGTCGAAAGCGGTGGCAGCACTTATGCTTCTGGCCCGATTTCCGCTACAATCGCGGTGGCCCAGAACCAATGGCAAAGGCGTGACAATCAAGGAGCGCAAACATGGATATCGCGATGGTGGGTTTAGGGGTCATGGGCCGCAATCTGGTCCTGAATATGGCCGATCACGGCTTCTCGGTGGTCGGCTACGACCGTGATGAGAGCAAGGTCGCGGCACTGAAACAGGAAGGCGCCGGCAAAAAGGTCGAGGCCGTTTCCAACCCGGACGACCTGGTGGCCAAGCTCACGAAGCCCCGCGCGGTGATGATGCTGGTGCCGGCGGGCAAGCCCGTCGATTCGGTCATCCGCGATATGCTGCCGCGGCTGGCGGCGGGCGATTTTTTGATCGACGGCGGCAACTCGCACTTCACCGACACCGACCTGCGGGCCAAGACGCTGGCGGACAAGGGCCTCCAGTTCATCGGCGTGGGGATTTCGGGCGGCGAGCAGGGCGCCCGGCACGGACCGAGCATGATGCCCGGCGGCGATCCGAAATCGTATGAGCGCGTGCGGCCGATTTTCGAGGCCTGCGCGGCCAAGGTGGGCGGCGAGCCATGCGTGGCGCACCTCGGTCCCGGCTCGGCCGGCCACTATGTGAAGATGGTCCACAACGGCATCGAATACGGCCTGATGCAGCTCATCAGCGAGACCTATGCCCTGATGAAGCTCGGCCTGGGGCTCAGCGACGACGAGCTGCACGAAGTTTACGACGAATGGAACCGCGGCGAGTTGAGCTCGTTCCTGCTCGAAATCACGGCCAATATTTTCCGCCAGGTCGACGACAAGACCGGCAAGCGGTTGGTCGACGTCATCCTCGACGCCGCCAAGCAAAAAGGGACCGGCATGTGGACTTCGCAGGACGCCATGTCGCTGCAAGTGCCGACGCCCACGATCGACATCGCCGTCTCCATGCGCGACTTGTCGTCGATCAAGAGCGAACGCCAGACGGCCAGCCGGGTTTTGCGCGGTCCGTCGCAGAAGCTGGCAAAAGACCGCACGACGTTCGTGAAACAGCTTCGCGGCGCGCTCTATGCCAGCATGGTGCTGACCTACGCGCAGGGCATGTCGCAGCTTCGCCGCGCCTCGGAGGCGTACGGCTACGGCCTGGACCCGGAAACGGTCGCCCGCATTTGGCGGGGAGGGTGCATCATCCGCGCCGCGCTGCTCGAAGACATCCGCCGCGCGTTCAAGACGAAGCCCGATCTGTCGAATCTGCTGCTCGATCGGTCGCTCGGCGAAGCGGTGATGAAGCGCCAAGACGACTTGCGGGCCGTCTGCTGTGCGGCGGCCGAAGCGGGAATCGCCGCGCCGGGCATGATGGTGTCGCTGGGCTACTTCGACGGCTACCACAGCGAGTGGTTGCCCGCCAACCTCATCCAGGCCCAGCGCGACTGCTTTGGCGCCCACACCTACGAACGAGTCGATGAGAAGGGAACATTCCACACCGAGTGGCGCGTGAGCGAGTAGCAGCGGCCAGAGGTCATCCGCTTCAGGCGGCCATCCGCTGCGGCTCGGTCTCGTTGAAGAGATTGAGGGTGCAGACCATGTTGCCGTCGTCGTCGTAGAACTGCACCAGCCCGGCGTCGACCAGCCACATGGCAAAGTAGCCCTCGGTCTGGTACGAGCGGCCACGGTACGTGCCTTCGTTGATCAGAATGGTCTCGTTCACATCGTCGACCAGATCGTCGTCGATACCGAGATCCTCGAAGGTCTGCTTGACGAGTTGACGAACTTCGGTCGCAAGCGGAACCACGCGCATCGGGGCAACCTCCTGTTGCTGATTAGGGACCGGCTTCCTGCCGGCTGTCGGGTCGGTAATCGTACCGACGGGCCGGCAATCCGTGAAGACCGTTTTTTCCTCGTAGCATGCTTTCTATCGGAGAATCGTGCTCCCCTAGTTTTTCCATTCCACCCGACCCACGCGCACCGGGCAAATCCGGTAAAGTTTGACAGGGCAGAAGGGTTCTGAACCCTGAACCCTGAACCCTGAACCCTGAACCCTGAACCCTGAACCCTGAACCCTGAACCCTGAACCCTGAACCTTCTTCTCCCCACTTGGAATCCGACCCCGCGGACCCTATCCTTCAGATGTAGCGCCTTCGCACCTGTCGCCCGACGCCTTTATGACCTTCCTGTCGACGCTCTTTCACCCGCTCACGGCCGAATGGTTTGCCGGCCGTTTTGGCGAGCCAACCGAGGCCCAGCGGCTCGGCTGGCCGGAAATTGTGGCCGGCCGACATACGCTCATCGCCGCCCCCACCGGTTCGGGCAAGACGCTGGCCGCGTTTCTGGTCTGCATCGACCGCTTGGTGCGGCAGGCGGCCGAGGGGACGCTGGCCGACGAGACCCAGGTGGTCTACATCTCGCCGCTCAAGGCCCTGTCGAATGATATCCACCGCAACCTGGAAGTGCCGCTGGCCGAGATCATGGCCCGCGCGCGGGCGGCGGGAATCGAACTGCCCCCCTTGCGGGTCATGGTGCGCACGGGTGATACCCCGGCCAGTGCCCGGCAGGCAATGGTGCGGCGTCCGCCACACATCGTCGTGACCACGCCCGAATCGCTGTATCTGTTGCTGACATCGGCCAAAGGTCGCGAGATGCTGCGCAGCGTGCGGACGGTGATCGTCGATGAAATCCACGCCTTGGCCCGCGACAAACGCGGCTCGCATCTGGCACTGTCGCTGGAGCGATTGGCGGCCCTTTGTCCGCAACCGCCCACGCGAATCGGCCTCTCGGCCACGCAACGCCCGATCGATGAGATTGCCCGTTTCCTGGTCGGCACCCGGAACGTGGAAGCCGCCTCGGCATTGAGCGACGGCCGACCGGCCTGTCAGATTATCGACGCCGGGCACCTACGCTCGCTCGATCTGGGCATCGAGGTGCCGCCGAGCGATCTTTCGGCCGTCTGCTCGCACGAAACCTGGGATGAAATCTACCGGCGGCTGGCCGAGTTGGTCGGCACGCACCGCAGCACGCTGGTGTTCGTCAACACGCGGCGCATGGCCGAGCGCGTGTCGTTCCGCCTGCGCGAGCTGCTCGGCGAGGAAGCGGTGGCCAGTCATCACGGCAGTCTCGCCAAAGAAACCCGACTGGCGGCCGAAAAGAAGCTGCAAACCGGGCAGCTCAAAGCCATCGTCGCCACGGCCTCGCTCGAACTGGGCATCGACGTGGGCTATATCGACCTGGTCTGCCAGATCGGCTCGCCGCGCTCGATCGCCACCTTTCTGCAACGGGTAGGACGGGCCGGGCACTCCCTCCGCGGCACGCCTCGCGGCCGGCTCTTTCCGCTCACGCGAGACGAATTGATGGAGTGTTGTGCCTTGGTGCGCGCGGTACGCGAGCGACGGCTCGACCAGATCGAAATCCCACGAGCCCCGCTCGATATTCTGGCCCAGCAGATCGTGGCCACGGTGGCTGCCGAGGAATATGGCGAAAACGAGTTGTTCGAGTTATGTCGGAGAGCATGGCCCTATCATGATCTGACGCGTCAAGAGTTCGACGCGGTGGTCGAGATGTTGAGCGAAGGCATCGGTCGCGGATCTCGGCAGGGGGCCTACCTGCACCGCGACCGGGTTCACGGCCGCCTGCGTGCCCGACGCTCGGCGCGGCTGGCGGCGATCACCTCCGGCGGGGCGATTCCCGAAACGGCCGACTATCGGGTGGTGACCGCCGAAGACCGAACGTTCGTGGGCACGGTGAACGAAGACTTCGCCATCGAAAGCCTGCGCGGCGACGTTTTTCTGCTGGGCAATACGTCGTGGCGGATCGTATACGTTCGCAGCGGTGAAGTGGTGGTGGAAGACGCACACGCCGCGCCGGCCACGATTCCCTTCTGGCTGGGCGAGGCGCCGGGCCGCACGATTGAGTTGTCGGCGGAGATTTCGTCGTTGCGCGAAGAGTTGGCGCGGCGGCTGGCAGGCACGAATGAGGCGAGCGGGAGGCGTGAGGATGTAGGGTGGGACCAGCGAGCTTGCGAGCGCCGGCCCACCGTAATCGACGTCGCCAACGGTGGGCCGGCGCTCGCCAGCTCGCTGGTCCCACCCAACGACGGAGCGCTTGCCCCACCCTACGACGACTCTGTAGGGAACGCCCTCCGTGGCGTTCCTGGCGAACCGAACGATCTCCCAAGCCCCGCCTCGCGGAACGCCACAGAGGGCGTTCCCTACAGAGTGGCGGCGGACGCAGACGGTGTTTCCGCCAAGGAGGACGCCGTTGCCTGGCTGGAGGCCGCCTGCGGCGCCAGCCGGCACGCCGCCGAGCAGGCCGCGGCCTACGTGGATGCCCAGTTGACGGCCGTGGGAATGGTGCCCACGCAACGCCAGATCGTCTTCGAGCGGTTCTTCGACGAGTCGGGCGGCATGCAGTTGGTCATCCATTCGCCCTACGGTGCCCGAATCAACCGGGCCTGGGGCCTGGCCCTGCGAAAGCGTTTTTGCCGCAGCTTCGATTTCGAGTTGCAGGCCAGCGCCGACGACAACGGCATCGTCCTCTCGCTTGGTCCCCAGCACAGTTTTGCCATTGAGCAATTGTTCAAGATGCTCAATCAGCAAAACGCCGAGCAGATGCTAGTGCAGGCCCTGCTGGCGGTGCCGATGTTCCGCATCCGCTGGCGTTGGAACGCCACGCGGGCTTTGGCCGTGCTGCGGCAACGAGGCGGCAAGAAGGTGCCTCCGCCGTTGCAGCGGTTCCGTGCCGATGACCTGCTGACGGCCGTCTTTCCGGCCCAGACGGCGTGTCAGGAAAACGTGACCGGCGACATCGAAGTGCCCGATCATCCGCTGGTCAATCAGACGGTTTACGATTGCCTGCACGAGGCGATGGATTTCGACCGCTGGCTGGATCTGCTGGGCGAGATCGAGGCGGGCCGGACGCAACTTGTCGCCAAAGACACTTACGAGCCTTCGCCGTTCAGTCACGAGATTCTCAACGCCAATCCTTATGCGTTCCTCGACGACGCTCCGCTGGAAGAACGTCGGGCACGTGCCGTCGCCACGCGGCGGACGCTGGAAAAAGGCGATTGGAGCGATCTTGGCCGGCTCGATCCCGATGCGATCGAGCGAGTGAAGGCCGAAGCCTGGCCCGTGGTGCGCGATGCCGACGAATTGCACGACTGCCTGCTCTCGCACGCCGCTTGGCCGGCGGCCGACGGCGAGCCGTGGCGGCACTGGTTCGACGAACTGGTGGCCGCCGGACGTGCCACACGTGCGGTGCGAAATACAGCCGCGGCACTCCCTGACGGGGAGCAAACAAGCCCGGCACTTCATGACGCGAACGCGGCCGTTGCCGAGGGCAACGGCCATTCTCCGCCACGGAGTGTCGGAGCTACCTTGGAACTTTGGGTCGCGGCCGAACGCTGGTCGCTTGTGAAGGCCGTTCTGCCCGATGCCGTGCCGGATCCGGCATTGAACCTGCCCGATGCTATGCGAACCGAACACGAATCGGCGGCGGCTTCCGTGGAGCTTGTGCGGGGACAGGTCGCTTGCCGCGGTCCGGTGACGGCCGAGACAATCGCGAAACGCTTGGGCCTGCCGATCGAACGAATCGCCGCGGCGTTGGAAGCGCTTGAAGGAGAAGGCGCGGTCTTGCGCGGACGTTTTACGCCCGACGGCGACGGCCATGAATGGTGCGATCGTCGGTTGCTGGCCCGCATTCATCGCCTGACTCTGACGAGTGCCCGCGAGCGAGTGCAGCCGGTCGAGCCGGCCGTTTTCTGGCGCTTTCTGCTGGCGCACCAGCACGTGTTGGCCGACAAGAACCTGCGCAGCCGGTTCGGCTTGCGCGAGGCGATCGGTCAGTTGCAGGGCTTTCAGACTCCGGCCGGCGCGTGGGAGCGCGATCTGCTGCCGGGCCGGCTGCTCGACTACGACCCGGCCTGGCTCGACGAGCTATCGCTGGGCGGCGAGGTGTCGTGGGGCCGCTTGCAGCCACCGCGCGTCGGCGACGACCGCAAGCCGCGTCCGCGCGTGCTGCACCGTGCGGTGCCGATTGCCATCGTTTCGCGGACCAACTTGGAGTGGCTGCTGCCGATCGACCGGGCCGAGGCGATCGAACTGGCCAGCGGCAATGCGCGGCAGGTGCTCGAAACACTCTCGTCGCGCGGGGCATTGTTCCGTGCCGACTTGATGCCGCTCACCGGTCTGTTGGCGACGCAGCTCGACGAAGTGTTGGGCGAGCTGGCCGCGTTGGGCCTTGTGACCGCCGACGGCTACTCGGCGATTCGCTCGCTCGTCACGCGCGAACAACACCAGCAAGGCCGGCGCGGCCGACGCTCGCGCAACGGCTCCGCGGCCTATCCGGGCGGCGGCCGCTGGTCGCTCTTTCCCGGCTCGTTGCCGCGCGTCGAGCCCGCGCAGCGCGCCGAGCATTGGGCCAAGCTCTTGCTATGGCGCTACGGCGTGATGTTTCGCGATCTGTTGGCCCGCGAGGGCGCCGCTCCCGCCTGGGGCGAACTGGCGGGCGTCTATCGCCGCTGGGAGGCCCAAGGCCGGGTGCGGGGCGGGCGGTTTGTGTCGGGCGTGGCGGGCGAACAGTATGCCCTGCCGGACGCGGTCGAGGAGCTCCGCCGCCTGCGCGACGCCGGCCCCTCGCAGAAGTGGACGGTGATTTCGGCCGCCGATCCCTTGAACCTGGCGAGCATCCTCACTTCCGGCCCTCGCGTGACGGCCAAGACCCGCGGCGCGCTGGCCCTCATCGACGGCCGGCTCGTGGCGGTGCAGCAGACCGGCCAGACCGAGTTTCGCGAACCGCTTGCGGCCGACCTGACCGCGGAGATCACCCGTGCCCTTCGCGTCAGCACGATCGTTCGCCGCCGTCACGCGGCCGGCGAATATGCCGGCATGCAGCCCAGAGTCGGCGTGCGAGCTCAGTCACGCCGGTAAGCGTAGAGGAACGGTTGACGCCGACCAGAGGCCATTCAACAATACGGTTGTCAGCTTAAAAAACGAGGTTGTTTGCCATGTCAACGATTTCGCCCGATCTTGAGCAATTTGTCCGACCAGAGGTCGAGAGCGGTCGCTTCCCAGACCGTGACCCGGTCATCGCCCACGCATTGGCTCTGTTGCGACGGGATCGAGAGGAAGTGGTGGCCGGCAATGAGGCCGGCTTGGCGGACGTCGCCGCCGGGCGTGTTCAATCGTTGAGGCCTGAGTGATGGCGAAATGAGGCGGACGCAATCGCTGCTTTTTCCTGAAACTGCCGGACCCGCCGTAGCAGATGCCTCGGCCTCGACGTTCGTCAGCAATATGCGGCTCCCGGTGCATCGCTGGTTTCGCTACAGCGCCGGCTTTTCCGCAGAATGGGCCGCAGCGTTGATCAGAGAGTTCAAGGGCAGGAAGGCCTTGCGAGTTTTCGACCCCTTTGCCGGATCCGCTACCACACTCTTGGCTGCGGAAATGCAGCGCGTGGAGTGCCGAGGCATCGACGCGCACCCCTTCGTCGCCCAGATCGCACGCGCAAAGCTTGACTGGCGTTCGTCGTCGGACGCCTATCGCGAGAAGACTCACGAGATGCGTCGGATCGCAAAAAAGACGAAACCGGACGTCTCCGGCTATCCTCCGTTGATCTACAAGTGCTATGACGAATCGACACTGGCCGACCTTGACTGCCTCCGGCGCGCCTATTCGGAAGTGCTCGATGCATCGCCGGCTTCCAGGCTGGCCTGGCTGACGCTGGTCTCGATCCTGCGGCCCACGTCAAAAGCCGGCACCGCACAGTGGCAGTATGTGTTGCCCAAGAAACAAAAGCGGTCGCCACAAGACGCTTTTTCGGCCTTCGATCAGTGCGTGCGCACATTCCACAGTGACATGCTCGTCGGCGAATCACTCATTGGCAGCCGTGCCTGCTTTGAAGAGGCCGATGCGCGCTCGTGCGGGCCGGTGCCCGATCGCTGGGCCAATCTTGTCGTGACTTCACCTCCGTACCCGAACAACTACGACTACGCTGATGCCACACGGCTCGAGATGTCGTTCATGCGTGAAGTGAGCGGGTGGGGCGACCTGCAGGACAAGGTCAGGCGTTATCTGGTGCGGTCTTGTTCTCAACATGTGCCCGAAAAGGCTGTCGACCTTGACGAGGTATTGGCGTCCGCCGAGCTTGCACCCATCCGCGCCGAGATCGAGCCAGTCTGCCGGAAACTAGCTGAAGTGCGCATGACGAAGGGCGGCAAAAAGACATATCACCTCATGATCGCCTGCTACTTTCGCGATTTGGCGCTCGTCTGGCAGTCACTCCGTCGCGTGTGTACAAGTGACTCGCATGTTTGCTTTGTGGTAGGCGATTCGGCTCCGTACGGCGTCTATGTGCCGGTCATACCATGGCTGGGGGCCTTGGCGGAAGCGGCCGGTTTCGGCCCTCACCGCTTTGAACAAACTCGCGATCGCAACGTGAAATGGAAGAACCGCAAACATCGCGTGCCTTTGCAAGAGGGCCGCTTGTGGGTTGAGGGCTAATGGCACTCTCTCCCGGCCATCGTTTCGGCCAAATCATTCGAGGAGAATTCAACGACAAACTCTCAGCGATCGGCTTCCTACGCGAGTTCGAGCCCATCTTGCCCGGCGACGTAGAACCTGGCTGAGTATCCCCAACCTACGCCGCCCTGGCGGCACGCCGTTCGGTCTCGCCTTCCCCGGTCTGGCGGAGCTGCTCTTCGAGCGCTCCCTCGCCTGCCATCACGTCGGGCTTGCGGAACTGCATCGCCAGGTTGTAGGCCAACGGGCCGTAGCCGATTTGATAGTCGGCCGCCATCGCGGCGAAGCAGGCCGTGCTCCAGGCACGGGCGACCACAGGCGGCGGAAAGCAGAGCGCCAGGTAAGCCAGCGCGTAGGCCAACGAGCCGCGCCGTGAATGCCGCACGGCCGCCATCCGTCCGTCGACGAGCTGCTTCATGTCGGCCACCGAGAAATGCTGGTGCCGCCGAGCGCTGGCATTGTGCGAACGGACCCAGACTTGCGCCGGACAGACCGCGCTCAGAAAGCGGAACAGGCGAGGATAGTCGGCCGCCATGTTTTCGGGGCTGAGCCAACGCAGCGCTCCGCGATACGGCACCGTCACCGTCCAGGTGCCGCCCGGCCGCAAGACGCGGACGATCTCGGCGACCAACGTCGGGCGGTCGTGGACGTGCTCCAGCACGTCGAGCATCGTGATGGAATCGAAGCTCGAATCCGCAAACGGCAGCGTGTGCCCGTCGTATTCGAGGAACGTCACGCGGCTGCTCTTCACCCGACGCCGAGCGACTTCCAAGGCGATCCGGTCGACGTCGATGGCCACCACCCGCTTGGCCTTGCGGGCCAGATGCCGCACGTGATAGCCGGCGCTACAGCCAATGTCGAGCAGCTCCGCGTTGGCCGGCAGCCAGGCCTTCGCGATCCGGCCGCGGTCGAGCGGTATCGGCAGCGAAGGCATGTTCAGGTAAAACTGCCGTTTTTCGGCGTCGGCGTCGCACTTGGCCGCGTGCCCGCCGGCTCGGCCGTTCGAGCGACTGCCGGCGTTGGTATCGGTTCCGACCGTAGCGGACATAACGGCTTTGGCGAAAGTAGCGGTAAGATTTGCGAACGCTGCCGGGCGGAAGTCTACGAACGGTCGGCATCCACGGCAAGACCAGCATGACAGGTTCCGCGTGCATGCTTGTCACAGGTGGACCGCCTGCCTGACAGTCTCGCCACCACCGCCGCAGATTGGCCTAAGCTGCGACCGTCTCGGTTCGATAACTTGGGAGGATGGGCTTCCCAGCCCGTTACCCTCGGCTTGGGACGGCCTAGGAAGGCCATCCTCCGGCTCCTGTTGGCATTGACGCCGCCGCGGGTCTGCGATTAAGGTGCCACGCTATTTTGCCGGCAAGAGGCAACGGATCTGCCCACACTCAACGAGCCAGCAATGACGCACGCGCCGTGGTTCCTCGCCTGGATGTTTGCCGCCGCCCTGGCGGCCCTACAGTTCGGTTTCCTCACCTGGGGACTCTGGGAAAACTTTCGCTTTGGCCGGGCACGGCTGCGCAAAGCCTGGCCCCTCGAGCACGAGCCGCGGGTTGCCCTGTTCGCGCCCTGCAAAGGGTTCGACGTGGGCCTGGAAGACAACCTGTGGCCGCTGCTGGAGCAAGAGTATGCAAACTACACGCTGACCTTCGTCGTCGAAAGCGCCGACGATCCGGTCTGCGGCTGCCTGCGGCGCTTGATGGCCAAACACCCAACCGTCGATGCTCGGCTGTTGGTGGCGGGCATCGCCACCGACTGCGGCCAAAAGGTCCATAACTTGCGTGCGGCAACCGCCAAATTGCCCGGCGATGTGGAGGTGCTGGCCTTCGTCGATTCCGACGCGCGCCCGCGCCCCGATTGGCTGCGGCGGCTCATCGCGCGGCTGCCCGAAGCAAGGATCGGGGCCGTGACCGGTTATCGCTGGTTCGTTCCGACGGCCGCCAGCGCGGCGCAGTGCCTTCTTTACAGCATCAACACCACGGTGGCGTCGGGGTTTGGTCCGGGCGGCCACCATGTGATCTGGGGCGGCTCGTGGGCCATCCGTCGAGACGTGTTCGATCGACTGCGACTCCGCGATGCCTGGGGCGGCACGCTGAGCGACGATCTGGTCGCCACGCGCGTCATACACCGGGCGGGGCTGCGCGTCGAGTTCGAGCCGGTCTCGATGGTCACTTCGCCGGTTGCCGTGGGATGGCGGCAGGCTCTGGAGTTCATTCGCCGCCAATACATCATTGCCCGGTCCTACGCCTTTGCCTGGTGGTTGCTGGCGCTGGCCGGCAGCACGGTGCCGTTGGTTACTTTTTGGGGCGGATTGGTTTTGCTGGCGGTGGGCCTCTGGCAAGGTGCGCCCTGGACGTGGCTTCCGGCCGCGGTCTGCCCCGCCTATTACGCCGGCACCTTGGTGCGCGGTCATCAGCGGTGGGTTTTGGGCCGATTATACGTGCGCGAGGCAAGCCCGCTCATGCAGCGCGTCGCGTGGCTCGATATTTGGGCGGGGCCGTTGGTGACGCTGGCCAATTGGCTGGCGATCCTGGCGTCGGTTTTCGGCAGCCGGCTCGAGTGGCGCGGTATCCGCTATCGGCTTGGCCGCGGCGGGCGCGTCCTGTCGGTCGAACGACGTGCTGCCGAGGTACGACAGACCGGCAATCATCCGCAGTCGGTGTCCGCCACAGTTGGCGCGCACGCCTGCGATAAAGAATTGTCGGCACGCAAAGCGGTGCCGCACAGCCGCACGCCGGCCCCGGTTGCGGTGCCGATGTCGCCGACGTGACGCGGCATTGTCGAATCTCGACTACTTCGTGGAGAATCGTTTCACGGTCTCGGGGGGGACTTACGATGCGGGTCGTTCTATGGGACACGCGTAAACTTGATGTGGCGAAAGACTTCGCCGGTGGCTATGGCGTCGGCCAATTTCCGGTCCGTGGCGGCTGGCGGGGCCGCCTGGTGCGGCATGCTTTCAAACGCGATCGACGCCCGGTGGCCTTGGCGTTCGCCTATCTGGCCGCGATCTTTCGCCAGCTCGGCCATGACGTGGAATACAGCGAAGACCGCGCGCCGACCGGCGCCGATCTTTACGTGTTCCATCCGTCGCTGATCACCCTGGAGCTCGAACGGCAAGCGATCCAAGCGGTGTTGCGGGAATCACCCCAGGCCAAGGTGCTCGTGACGGGCATTCTGGCGCACGCTTTGCCCGAAGCGTTTGCCGATCTCAATGTGACGCTGGTCCGCGGCGAAGTGGAGCGGCTTCTCTGGAAGCTCGACGAGGTGCTCGCCGCGGGGCGCGGGGTGGTCAACGTCGGTTCGGTGCGCGACCTCGATGCGCTGCCGTTCCCAGACTGGTCGCTGTTCGAGCCGCACCGCTTCCGCATTGCTTACGATTTCTGGAAGTTTCCCACGGGGCTCATCCAGCAGAGCCGAGGCTGCACGTTCGCGTGTAATTACTGTCCGTATATTGTGGTCGAGAACTCGACGCGGTTCCGCGATCCTCAGCGAGTCGTTGACGAGATTCGCGAGGGGATGACCCGTTACGGCTTCCGCTCGTTCAAGTTCCGCGATCCGCTGTTCGGACTCGACCGCAAACGGGTCTTCAGGCTGGTGGAATTGATTGGCCGGCTGCCGCGCAAAATCCAGTTTTCGATCGAAGGGCGGATCGATCTGCTGAAGGTGGATGTCGTCAAGGAACTGAAGCGAGTGGGCCTGACGAGCGTTACCGTGGGCATCGAAACCCCGAACGAAGAGACGCTCCGCAATTACAAGCGGGCGCCGATCAAGGACGACCGGCAACGCGAGTTCGTCGCCCTCTGCCGGGCACTCGGCGTGCGGACGGTGGCCGGCTTCATGATCGGCTTCCCCGAAGACACCCGCGAGTCGATCGAGTCGGTGCTGAAATACGCCAAGGCCGTGGGGCCGACGTTTGCCAATTTCAACGTCGTCACGCCCTATCCGGGCACCGAGTTCTTCAACCAGGTACGGCAAGACATTGCCGACTTCGACTTTACGAAATACAGCGTTTACACTCCCGTCATGAAATACCGGCACCTGACCAGCGAGCAGGTGGCGGAGTTGCATACGCGGTGCTTCGTGAGCTACTATTTTCGCAGCCGCTGGTTCGCCGAAAACGCGCACCTGGTTTGGCCCTGGCTGCGCGGGCTAAGGACGGGCGTCGCTACGGCACAAGTAGGGTGGGACCAGCGAGCTTGCGAGCGCCGGCCCACCGTAGGAGTCAAGGCAGAAGGATGAAGGCAGAAGGCAGAAACTTTTTCTGCCTTCCTCCTTCTGCCCTCTGCCTTTTCCTCGTCGACTACCAGTACCAGCCGCCCCAGCCTCCGAAGGCGAGCGGCCCGAAACCGGCGCGGAAGCCGGGTCCCCAACCGTAATACCTCGGGGAATAGTATGAGTAACCGTAGTAGGGGCGCGTGTAATAGCTGCCATACGGGTATCCGTAGCCGTAGCCGTAATACGGCCGGTAGGAGTAGTAATACGGCGAGTAGCCGCCGTAGTAACCGCGTCGCCAGGCCCTGGTTGCCCAGTTGACGTTGGTGATCGGGGCCGTCCCCTGCTGCACTGCGGTGGTTATCTGCGCTGTGCTCTTCCCGGTGGGCAGCTTGATCTTCTCCCCGGCCGAGGCCGTACCGCACCACATCGCCACGGCAGCGATGGCCGCCAATATACTAAGCCGTCTCATGATTCTGACCTCCTCTGATTGGCAGGCCCCCGGCGCTGCCGCTTCCGCCCTGGCCGGCAGGAATCATGTTCTGCCTCACCTTGCCAGCCCATGCCCCTTCGGCGGGAACCCTAGCACCGACCGAATTCACTTTTACACTGCAAACCTTGCGCCCAATCCTGCCGACCCGCCAGGGAGGAACCGCGACAGGCGATGATCGTTCAGTGCCGCTGGAAGAGGCAGAAGCCGGCCCTCCGAGTGGCACGCTCGCGCCCAGTCGATGAACGTGTCATAAAGGGCGTCGCCCGACAAGCTGGCGAACCACTCGGCCCCGTTGGGCGTCAGCACCAGCACCACGTTCGGCAGGTCGCACGGACCCAAGCAACCGGAAACCGTGAGCTGGATCGAACGGTTCAGCTTTTCCGCCTTCCAGACGGCCTTGATCCGTTCGACCGGCACGTCAGGCATGCCGCGCTGCGTCTGACCGCAGCAGCACCCGCGGCACAAGAGAATCTGGCCGAGCTGCGATTGAGTGCGGCTGGTCAAGGCATCGTTCACGATTCAAGTCCCTGTAAAGCGGTGGTTTCGTCGAGTTCGATCCACTGTCCCGTGGCCGGCACCAGCCCCGGCCATTGCGACACGGGAATCCCTGCCAACGCGCCGCGCAGGGCGGCGATCGGTCCACCGTGTGCGATGGCTACCATGCAGCCCTCACGCGGCAAGCGGCGATGCCAGTCGAGCACCCGATCGCGCAATTCAAACACCGTCTCGCCCGCCGGCGGGCGAAAGCTTTCCGGCGCATGCAGGATCTGGGCCATTGCGTCGCCCACTTCTTCGAACACGCTTTGCCAGGGTCGCAATTCCCACTCTCCGAAATTGATTTCCGCCAAGGCGGGCGCCAGAGAAGCAACGAGGGACGTCCGCAGGGCGATCATTTCGGCCAGCACGGCTGCCCGTTTGAGGCCGCTGTGGTACAGATGCGTGATGGGCAGGGCGGCCAATTCTTCGGTCAGGGCGATGCTTTGCTGCTGGCCGTCGTGGCTCAACTCGATATCGCTGCGGCCGTAGCAGACTCCCTGGTAACATTCGGCCACGTTGCCATGCCGCACAAGCACGATGCGTCGGGATGATCTTGGTGAGTCGGACATGGAAAGCCAAGGTTCGTAGGGTGGGGCAAGCGAGC
>Ga0307372_10000425_pt1 | contig 75229 bp, 63 predicted proteins | sample OX1MG_FD_202533 | JGI IMG/M metagenome (GOLD analysis project Ga0307372, IMG submission 202533) | Soil microbial communities from Risofladan, Vaasa, Finland - OX-1 | ecosystem: Environmental > Terrestrial > Soil > Coastal area > Acid sulfate soil | place: Finland: Risofladan, Vaasa | collected... | reverse complement strand
GACTCTTTCGGGTATCATTCATGGGAGGATATTCCTTTCTGCTTGAACAACAACATTTCGTTTGAAAGCAGTATCCTCTTTCCATGCTTCTTTGGCAACCCCTTTTTCCTATTTTCTGGAGCCAATGGGACAAGCCGTCGCCCCTACTATGGATCACGGCATTATCCAGGTGTGGCTTCGGGGCGTCCATAGTAGGGGCGACGGCTTGTCCTCGCCCTGGAAGGCTCGCGGCAACAATCCCACGCGATCCTACATCCCTACATCTCCATCTTCCATAAAAAGGCTCTTTGCATTATAATAACCACATTCTATCGGGTTACTGTCTGTTTCTACAGTAGAAAAAGCAGTCATACACTATGAAACTCCCGGTATTTCTCGCTTCACAGAAGGGCTAAGTTTGTATGGAATATCTCAATTTTCATATTCGTCTCACCGCAAATAACGGCAATGCGTTGCAAAAGGTCATTATTAATTCGCCTGCCGGACATGGCGAATGCGACGTGCAACTCCCTTTACACGACGCCGGGTTTCAAGAAATGGTTGAGAGTCTGTGGAACGTCTTGCTCAATCTTCGCGCCTCTTTCCGTGCGACTCCCCAACAGGAAAAGGTCGCTCAGACAGTCGGAAATACGCTATTTACATCCCTCTTCAGGGATGAGATACTGCAACTTTATGATGATAGTTTGCGCAAGGCCAACGAACTTCCAGAAGTTGGTCTGCTGTTGCGCTTCGAGATAGAGGAACCGGCGCTGGCAACACTGCCCTGGGAATTGCTCTTCGATGACCGCGCAGGCAAGTTTATCACCTGCTATCGCGATACTCCCATTGTACGCATGCTCCCACAGCTGCAGCACGACCTTCCACCACTCACAACACAGCCACTGCGCATGCTCTGTATGGTTGCTAACCCGGAAGATTATGCTCATCTCGATGCCAAACGCGAAAAAAAATACCTGCACGAGGCGCTGCAAGAACTGGAAAACGATGGCAACATCGAGATACACTGGGTTGCCGGACAGACCTGGAGCGACTTACAAAAAGCGATGCGCACAAACGAATGGCACATTTTTCATTTCACTGGTCACGGCAGTTTAGATCAAAATGCCGAAGATGGTAAGGGTTCCCTTACCTTTGTCAGCGAGCATGGAGGGCCACAGATACTCACCGCCGAACAGGTCGCGCAACTACTGAGTGGACATTCCTCCTTACGCCTCGTCATTCTCAATGCTTGCGAAGGCGCACGCAACAACGCGCAGGATATTTTTTCCAGCACCGCCGCGACATTGCTCTCTCAATGCCGCAGTCTCATGGCCGTTCTCGCCATGCAAACAAAAATCACTGACTCGGCGGCTATCCTGTTCACAAGCACATTCTATGCCGCGCTGGCAAACGGAGTTCCGGTAGAGACTGCCGTTACCGAGGCTCGCGTCGCCATCAACATTACCATGCCCAGGACCCTCGAATGGGCAACACCCGTCCTGTATACTCACTCCCCTCTTCCGATCCTCTTTACTATGAAACAGGCGCAGCGTATCGAAGCCGGTAAGTTCCAGTATACGTGCCGCGATATCGGAGGCATCGTTCGCTCAATCGCCTGGTCGCCCAATGGAGCATTCATTGCCGCCAGCAGCGATAATGGGCCAGTGCAGATTCGAGAGAGCGCGACAGGAGCAGTACTCACATCCTATCGTTACCATACCAGTGCTGTACAAACGGTTGCGTGGTCACCTGTTGAACGCGGGCAAGAGGAGCAAGACAGCACAGTTGTTGCCTCCGCGAGTCTTGACGGCAGCATCCATATCTGGAACGCCGCGACGGGACAACAACGATTAAAGCTCACATTGCACCGCATTCCCTCGCTTGACCCACGCACCATTACTATCGCGTGGTCGCCTGATGGAAAGTTCATTGCCGCCGGCAGCAACAATGAACAAGTCAAAATCTGGAACGCCGAAACCGGCCAACTGACGAAAACATACCGGGAACACTCACACAGTGGGAGCATCGTGCCGAAGCTTGGCTGGATACTGGCCCTGGCATGGTCCCCTGACGGACGCTACATTGTTTCAGGCGGTGGCGGTTACAATCTGAAAAGTACCGGCTTCGGTGAATCATGGCTCTTCGATAAGAATGTCCACATTTGGGATGTGTACACCGGGAAACGCATCTCCACGTATGATGCCCATACAAAAAGCGTTACCAGTCTTGCATGGTCGCCTGATGGACTCTTTATCGCCTCTGCCGACCGCAACGGGCAGGTGCATGTGTGGGAACCGGATTCCCAGACTCCCGCGCACATCTTTGGTGAGCATAAAAAGGTAGTCAACGCACTCCTATGGTCGCCCGATAGCTCCTGCCTCGCCTCCGTGAGCGACGATACCACCGTTCGTATCTGGCATGCTGCTACGGGCAATGAACTCTATACATATACAGGTCATACCAGTAATGTGAATGCCATCGCATGGTCACCCGACGGCAAATCTATCGCATCGGGCGGCCACGAAAAAACGATACACGTCTGGCAGGCCCCTTCAACGCATGTACGCACAACAAAAAACGAACCTACGCGTGCTAATGCCAATCCCTCGGGCATTTCTTATGCGCGACAGGGAGACCTTCTCTACACATATGACACCCATGCCAATTGGGTGAGCGCAGTTGCATGGTCGCCCGATGGCACACGCATCGCTTCCAGCGGCGGTGACGCTACAGTACGCATATGGAATCCAGCTACCGGCGAAAATCTACTCACCTATCATGGGCAAGCAGGGAGACTTTCCGAAGTATTGGCAGTTGCATGGTCGCCCGATAGCACCCGCATTGCTTCCGGCGGGAACCGGGCAACTATTCAGGTATGGGACGCTGACAGCAAACAACTACGTGCGCAGTACGAAGGCCACTCCAAATTTGCCGGCGTTCCCTACATCGGACATGTCTTCTGGGCAGCATGGTCTCCTGACGGCAAAAGTATCGCCTCTACCAGCATCAATCTTGGTCTGGATAAAGCCGTACATATCTGGAATGCCGCGACGGGCAGGCTCATACGCAAACTTGATCTGCACTCCGGTCTGGTTGACACATCATCAGCGGGCGGCGTCGCGTGGTCTCCTGATGGGACACGCATTGCCGCCGGTATGAGTAAAGAAGTCCGCATCTACGATGTAAAGACAGGAGCGCAAATTCTTACCTACAAACAGCAGTCCGGCTATATCTCAACCGTCGCATGGTCGCCCGATGGTACGCGCATTGCCTCTATGGATGGCACCTCTGTGCAAGTATGGAACGCAACAACCGGAGATTTCTATTACGCTTACAAAGGTCATGCCGATTCGCTGCGCGATGTGGCATGGTCTCCAGATGGACACTATCTTGCTTCTGCCAGCAATGATCGCACCGTCCAGCTATGGACTGCCCGTGACGGTACGCGCCTATTCACCTATACGGGCCACAATGACGAAGTGGGCGCGGTCTCCTGGGCTCCCGATAGCCAGCGTATCGCCTCCGCCAGCAAAGATAAAACAGTCCAGATATGGCAAGCTATCTAGCCATCTTATAAGAATTCTGCATCATACATCAGATATGGTATAGTAATAGCTGGACATCAGAACCAAATTTAAAACCCTCCGAGAGGAATATTTCTAGATGAAAAAGCGCGTTGAGCGGTTGCGGGGTATGTACGACCTGTTGCCGGAAGGCTATCAGCAACAATCCTGGATCACGAATCGTCTGCACACATTTCTCGCACGGGCCGGTTATGACCCGGTTGACCCTCCGTTATTGGAACAGAGTGACCTCTTTCTGACCAGCTTCGGTCAGGAATTATGGCAAAACCTGTACACTTTTCGCATACACCATCACGACTTATGTTTGCGGCCAGAATATACGGCCTCTATTTGTCGCCTCTATCTCGACCATTATCAGCAGGAGCCTTTACCGCTTCGGTTTCAATATGCCGGGCCGGTCTTTCGCTATGAAGCACCCGGACATAGCCGGTATCGCCAGCACACCCAGCTTGGCATCGAACTGTTCGGTGGTCATAGTGCTTCGGCTGATGCTGAAATACTGCAACTGGCATGTGATGCCCTTCACGATCTCCATATTCACCAGTATCGCCTGGAATTGGGGCATATTGGCGTTGCCAGTGGCTTCATCAATCGCTTGCACCTCGACGATCACGCAGCACGATTGCTGCTCAGCCTGATGGAACAGATCAGCCGTTCCGAGGAAGGCGAACGTATAGCGCAAGCCCGCCTGGAAGCATTATATCCCGCCAGTGCCAGCGGAGTTGATAATTATAAAGCAAGCCTTGACGGTACGGAATCACTCGAATTACGCACACAATTTATCGCCTCCTTACTGAGCGGCATCAGCATTTCATTTGATGATACTGCCCGTCAGGAGGTGGTCGAACGCTTTCTATGGAAGATGGAGCGCAACGAGCAGCGGCGGCAAATCTTACGCGCCCTCGAATTTCTCCGCGCTCTGCACGCTGTCTCAGGGCCGCCGCCCGCAGTCTTTGACGCCTTACACGACCTGCTGGGCCGCTACAAACTGGATCCCGCTCCCTTAGCTGAACTGCAACAACTCGTGACAATTGTGGAACAATGTGGCGTTCCTCGCGATGCAATTCTACTCAACCTGTCACTTGGTCGCGGCGTTAACTACTACACCGGACTCGTTTTCGAGATGCATGCCACCGATGATGACGGTTTCGATACACAAATCTGTGGCGGCGGTCGCTATGATCGCCTGATGCGCAGCGTTGGTAGTTCACGCGATGTGAAAGCATGCGGTTTCGCCTTTGGCATCGAGCGTCTGCTCTCACTACTGCCTGGAAGCACTCTTCCCACACCAGAAGTCGTACAGGCGCTCGTCATTCCTGTTAGCCCACAGGACATGGCCTATGCCTTGCAGGTAGCTCGCTCAGTACGCACATTCGGCATGCACACAGAACTCGATGTAACGCAACGCGGCGTGAGTGGCGGCTTAAAGCTGGCCGCGAGAAAACACATTCGTCTGGCCCTCATCGTCGGTGATACCGAACAGCAGTCTCACTCTGTCACCGTTCGCGACCTCGCGACAGGTGAAGAATACTTGCTGAACCTGGAGAACGCCGGGCAAATACTTGAACGCACACTTCCTATTACCATACATAAAGATGAAACAGCACCATTATGAGCAATAAACAAGAAACTCGCATGGCTCTGCCAGGCAAAGGCACATTAGAAGCTACCACCCTGGCATTTCTTGCTGAATGCGGCATGAAAGTCAACCGCAACAATCCGCGCCAGTACCTGGCACGTATGGGCAGCATCCCAGACCTGGAACTGGTCTTTCAACGCGCCGCCGATATCCCATTACTGGTACAGGATGGTGACGCCGCTCTCGGCATCACCGGCTATGATATCTTGGCCGAACATCGCGGCACTGCCACCGAAGAAAGCCTCGACGAAGACTACGATGACGACTTGATTGTGCTTGAACGCGACCTGGGTTACGGCAGTTGTCGCCTCGTCGTCGCTGTCCCTGAAACCTGGATTGATGTCAATACATGCGCCGACCTCTGGCACCTCGCGGGCTACTATGCCATTCACAAGGGGCGCGGCTTGCGTATCGCCACCAAATATCCCTCGCTCACGGCTCAATTCCTGCGCCAGCATGGCATCACCCACTGTAAAATCATCTCTCCCCACGGCGCGTTAGAGGCCGCGCCACTCACAGATATAGCAGACCTGATTGTTGATCTGACAGAGACGGGTACAACCTTGCGCGAAAATCACCTGAAGTTGTTGGATGATGGCATCGTCCTGCGCTCCCAAGCCTGCTTGATCGGCAACACTCGCCTCCTGCGACAGCAGGAACGCACATTGAACATTGCCTCAATCATGCTGGAACTCATCGAAGCACGTGCGCAAGCCCGTAACCGCTCCATGCTCACCGCCTATTTGCACGCCGCACGCCCAGAGGCCATTCATGATATCAGCGCCTCTCTCAACCACAGTTTGAGTTCAAACGGTTCCAACTTTGAATTCCAGATATCCACCTCCAACGGGCATGAAAAAACTGCTGCCACGTCCGTTTCTGCTACATCAGGTGCCTGCGAATATACCATTTCAGGGGTGGTAAATGTCAAAAACTCTGCCACTGAACTTTTAGAAATCGTCGCGCTATTGCGCAGTGTGGGCGCAACACATATCAACATTACTCCTCTTTCTTACCGCTTCTCAGAGGAGTCTCTGAGTGTCCGTACCCTGCACACCAAACTGAAAAGGTAAAGCTCAATTGAACACCCTTATCATATTCGATCTCGACGGCGTAATCACCAGCGAGGAGGCATACTGGGATGCAGCAGGTCTAACGCTGCATGAACTCCTTTATAGCCCCCACTACTGGAATATATCAGGAGAAAAACACTATCATCCAGCCACGACCGCCGATGAAAGCCATCGCATCAGCCGTTCTATCTTTCCCGAAGCAGAAATACTCGCCCTCAAAGCTCGCGCCATCAACTCCAACTGGGACACGTGCTATGCTACTGTCTGCTTGCACCTGATCAGCCTTCTTGCTTTCCTTAAACAAGACTTGCACAGTATTCCCCCACATCTCTTGCCCTTGCACCCCTGGGATACTGACTGGCTCTCCGCCTTGAGAAAGCACCTCTCTGACAACCAGCACCACAATTTGGCGGAAATGCAGCATGCCTTTGCATCAGTAAACGATCTTATTTCAGCCCCAGCATTCCATGGTTATGTGGGCCTTGAACTCATCAATCGCCTCGATACCTACGCATCTGAATTGCTCGGACATCCCCTTAATGGTATTTTCTCGCGTTACAGCCCTTTCTGGGCTTTCTGCCGTGACATCTTTCAAGAGTGGTACCTGGGCGATGGCCTCTATACGCAAACCTATGGACACGCTCCCGCTCAAACCAGCAAGCCTGGCTGTATCCACTTTGAGCATCCACTCCTTCCTTCAGAGCAGGAAAGAGCAACCTTGCAAACATTGCGTGAGCAAGATTACACACCTGGCTTTGCCACCGGTCGCGTCCGTCAGGAGGCTGTTTATCCGCTCAAAATGTACGACCTGCTCTCCTATTTCGATGAACAGCATATTTCAACCTACGACTACGTTGAACAGGCAGAGGCTGTGTTACGAAGTCGAGGCGATCAGACGCTGTTAAGCAAACCTCACCCTTTCCCGTTTCTGCTGGCTGTTGATTCTCAATATCAGCAAACTATTGTGCAAAGCCCAAACTCGAAGCAGCATCCTTTTCCGTTCATCGTTGTCGGCGACTCTACCAGCGACATTCTTGGCGGGCGGACAGCAGGCGCTCTTACCATTGCAGTCCTGACCGGCGCACGCACGCCAGAAGCTCGCGAACTGCTGGCTCAAAGTAAACCTGACTTTACCATAGACGACATGACAAAACTCCCAGCCCTGTTGGCGCATCTCGATAGCCTCACTGCCATCCAGAAACTACAATTTACCGAACGCGAGCAGGCCGAACGTCTCCTGCAACTCTGGTTTGCACGCCATATGCATCTCAACGTTGACAGCATCACGCTCACGCCCAGAGCCGTCTCGCTGAACTCCTTCAACGGCTTTTATCGCCTCAACAACGAGGAATATTTCTTCAAAACGCACGTCGAGGAGCAAGGTATTCTCGAAGAATACTATCATGCTGAATTGCTGCACCGCTCCGGCTACAATATCGTCTTGCCTTTACAAACCCTGCACGAAAAAGATCAGCAGATGGTCATCTATCCGGTCATTCACTGGCCCGTCATGTTTGATCTCGTTCGCGCCATTGAGACAGATGATACCGCTAATGTTGGCGCGATGAGCATTGAGACCATTGCAGACGCTGAACAGCAAGAATGCCATCGCTTGCTCGAAATCTATGCCTCGACACTCAAATTTAGCACCGCCGAAGAAAATGCACGTGCGCCCATCCACCAACTCTTCTGGCACCGGCTAACAGGAGGACGCTTCCAGACATTCTATGCTGGAAAGCAGATTCTCCTCCCTGATGAAAAAAGCCCACAAAGTCCCAACTCAGGTATTTCATTCGATGAGCTACTAGCCTATCACTGGACTATCAATGGTATTCCACAGCAAAAAACATTGGGCGAACTGATCGAACGCGCCACATACCTGCTCAATCCCGCTCAACCCACCAGCACAATTATCGGCCATGGTGATGCCCACTTTGGCAATATTTTCTTTGAATCCGCCGTTAGCGCACATTCCACGTCTTCTCAACTTGAAACCGATCAGGCGACATCCTACGCCAGCGGCAACTCTCGATACCTCTACTTCGATCCAGCGTTCGCGGGTCGCCACTCGCCGCTCCTTGATATTATTAAGCCGCTCTTTCATAATATCTTTGCGGCCTGGATGTATTTCCCGCACGATATTGCGCGAGACTTGCAAGTATCTGTTACCATAAAGAACAAGAGCATCTCTATTGAACATACCTATGCGCTTACGCCTGTGCGCAGGGCAATTTTGCAGGTGAAGAAAGACCAACTCCTTACACCGCTCGTCGCGCACCTGCGTGCGCGAAACGCACTGCCCGACGACTGGATGGAGTTCATGCAGATGGCGCTCATGTGCTGCCCATTGCTGACGGTCAATCTGCTTGATGCGCAACGCATGCCAGCAGCTATTACATGGCTGGGATTGGCGCAAACTATACTGGTCGGCAACACCGGCATTGAGCAATTCTAATGCCATTAAATAGTATGCATTCCTCGCGGGTACACAAAGTGGTGGCAAGATTGAGAATGCTTTCACAGAAAGGAACATTTGATGATTGCTATCATTGATTATGGGGCCGGAAATACACGCAGCATAGAAAAAGCTTTAGCATACATCGGGGCCGATGCTCAGATAACCGACGACTCTTCAGTTGTGGAGGACTCACAAGCAATAGTACTGCCCGGCGTCGGCTCTGGAGGAGCAGCCATGAACCGTATGCGAGAACGCGGGTTAGATGACGCCATTCGCCAGGCAACCGAGCAAGGCAAACCGTTTCTCGGTATCTGTCTCGGTATGCAGTTGCTGGCGGACCATCATGCCGAAGGCGAGGTTGATGGACTCGGCCTCTTTCGTGGTGAAGTCCGGCGCATCCCGCACGGCCCCAAGATTCCGCATATGGGCTGGAATACAGTTAATCCACTGCAAGCTGACCTGCCCATTTTTGACAATATCCCAGCGGATGCGTATTTCTATTTCGCTCATTCCTATTATGTCGAACCGCAGGACGCGCAGGGAGTCGCAGCCGTTACCGATTATGGCTCGCCCTATTGCAGCGTGATCGTCACCGACCGCGTCTGGGGTACGCAATTTCATCCTGAGAAAAGCGGGCTAGTCGGCTTGCAATTACTCAGAAATTTCGTAAGGTGGGTACGTTCATGATTATCTTTCCGGCAATAGACATCAAAGATGGTCAGTGCGTGCGACTCTATCAGGGAGATTATGAGCAGGTCACGACCTATGCCGCCGACCCTGTGGAAGTCGCTCAACGCTGGCAAGCAGCAGGGGCCAATTGGCTGCATATCGTTGACCTGGACGCTGCCGCGCAAGGCCAACCAGTAAATCTCGCTCTGATTGCTCGTATACGCGCTGCAACCTCCCTGCACATAGAACTCGGCGGTGGCATGCGCACACTTCCACACATCCAGCAGATGCTTGAACTTGGTATAGAGCGTGTCATTCTCGGCACCATCGCCCTGACGAATCGTAACTTGCTGCAAGATGCCTTATCACGTTGGGACGAACGAATAGTGGTAGGACTCGATGCACGCGACGGACTGGTTGCCATCTCCGGTTGGCGTGAAACCTCGCCCACGCGAGCAACAACCCTCGCCAGCGAACTGAGCAGAGCAGGAGTACAACGCTTCATCTATACTGACATCGCCCGCGATGGCACTCTCCAGGGACCCAACCTTGAAGCCTTGCGTGAGATGAAACAGGCAACCACCAATGCTGCTTCTTTGATAGCTTCCGGCGGCATTAGCTCTCTGGATGATTTACGCTCCCTCGCCACCCTCGATATAGAAGGAGCCATCATCGGAAAAGCCCTCTACATGGGAACGATTGACCTGACAACAGCAATCTCAACATTTGAAAGGACCTAATTTCATGCTTACGAAACGCATCATCCCCTGCCTCGATGTTGCAGCAGGTCGCGTCGTCAAAGGTGTTAATTTTGTCAATCTGCGCGATGCCGGTGACCCGGTGGAACTGGCGGCATTTTATAACACGGAAGGTGCCGATGAACTGGTTTTTCTCGATATCACCGCATCTTTTGAGAACCGCGCCACCATGCTTGATGTGGTACGCCGCACTGTTGAGCAGGTTTTTATACCGGTAACAGTGGGCGGCGGTATACGCAGCGTTGGAGATATCCGCGCAACGCTGGGAGCAGGAGCCGACAAAACCTCCGTCAATACGGCAGCAGTACAGAACCCCAACTTGCTGCGGGCAGGCGCAGAGCAATTCGGCGCTCAGTGTATGATACTCGCCATTGACGCACGTGCCAATCCAGCGCAACCGAGTGGATATGAGGTATTCATTCACGGCGGACGCACACCCACAGGTATGGATGTTGTAGAATGGGCGCAACGAGGCGTCGCCCTCGGTGCCGGCGAAATCCTTCTCACAAGCATGGACCGCGATGGAACACAACAAGGCTACGATCTTGCTCTTAATGCAATCGTGTCCGCCTCGGTTTCTGTGCCAGTCATTGCCTCCGGAGGAGTCGGCAACGTGCAACATCTCTACGAAGGGGTAACCATTGGCGGCGCGGATGCGGTGCTGGCCGCCTCAATCTTCCACTTTGGACAAATCCGTATAGGTGACGCTAAACAGTATTTACAGGAAAAAGGAGTAACGGTGCGGCATGTTGAAATTTGATCGCCAGCAACTCATACCGGCAGTCATTCAGGACGACGCGACCGGAGATGTGCTGATGGTTGCCTTCATGAACGAAGAAGCTTTTCAGCGAACTCGCGAAACAGGCTACACACACTTCTTCAGTCGTTCGCGTCAGGCCATCTGGCGCAAAGGCGAACAATCCGGCAACGAACAGGAAGTTCGTGCCATGTTCGTCAATTGTGAAGAAAATAGCCTGCTCATTCGAGTCGTCCAACACGGCGACGCGGCATGCCACACCGGTCATCGCTCCTGCTACTATCGTCGTCTCCTGCCCGACGGCACCTACGAAACCATCGCTGAGCGCGTCTTCGACCCCGCAGTTGTCTATAACCATGTAGGGGCGCAATTCATCGCACCTCAATTCATCGCGCCTTCTACCACCAACGAAAATGCTGGAACCGACGTAATTGCTCCTCTTGAGAACAAGATGCGCCAGCTATACAACGCCTATCTCTACCTGCATGACCACGATCTGAGCGAAGTATCAAACACATCGCGCCTGTTGCTGGAACATAACGAGAGCTATCTTACAGCACGTCTGGCTGATGAACTGCAAGAACTCACCGAGGTGCAAAGCGGCGAACATGTCCATGCCGGTCAGCAGCCCGATACAATACTCGAAGGCAGCCAGGTCGCCTACTGGCTAATGCTTCTGGCTGCAACCGGCAACCTGCGCTACGACGACTTTACGCCTCATCTTTCGATTATACAGGGTTATACTGAAGGATTAGCAACAAAGCATATTTCCACTATTGAGAAAGCGATAGAGCAGCAACAAAACTGTCTGAACCTGCTCGCCGCCAACGATCACGCCTTGATGATACAAGGATTCCACATTGGATTTACGCTCATTGGCTGGGCGTGCGCTCAGGCCGACGTAGACCCTCTGGCTCCCGCGGAATATGATATTGAACAAATGCGCCGCAAAGGCTTGATACAGCCATAATAAAGGAGAGTACTTTGATTCACTTTTATGAATTATCCACACTGGATGCCGCAAAGCGTTCGCGCCTCTTGCGCCGCTCAGAGCTACAGATTGACGAACTCGTCGAGCGTGTGCGCCCCATTGTCCAGGCAATACACGAGCGAGGCGACGAAGCACTGCTAGAATTTACTGCACGATTTGATCGCGTACAACTCACCGCGCAACAACTTCGCGTGAGCCGTGCAGAAATTGACGAGGCCTACCAGTTGCTCGATCCTCAGATACGTTCTGCCCTCGAACAGGCCATTCACAACGTGCGCACATTTCACGAACAGCAGATGCCGCACGAGCAATGGTTTACTCAAATTGCCCCCGGTGTGATGGCCGGAGAGAAAGTGACGCCCATCACTTCTGTTGGCCTCTACGTTCCACGCGGCAAAGGGGCTTTTCCTTCGGTGATGTATATGCTTGCCACACCTGCCAGCATCGCCGGAGTGCCACGCATCGTTGTCTGCACACCACCTGGACCCGAAGGCAAAGTTGATCCTGCATCACTTGTGGCAGCCGACCTCTGCGGCGTTCACGAAATATATCGTGTCGGCGGAGCCCAGGCCATTGCCGCTCTTGCTTACGGAACACAAACAATCGGGCGCGTTCACAAAATTACCGGCCCCGGTAGCGGCTATATCGCAGCAGCCAAACGTATCCTTTACGGCACGGTAGATGTCGGTTTACCTGCCGGCCCAAGTGAATCTATTCTCCTTGCCGATGAAAGCGCCGATCCCGAACTGGTTGCGCGTGATCTCCTGATCGAAGCCGAGCATGGTCCCGACTCTTCCAGTTTACTGGTAACGGATAGTCGTTCGTTAGCCAAAACAGTCATGCACCTGCTCCCAGATAAAATGGCCGCCCTTCCCGAATGGCGACAGAACTTTTGCCGCACAGTATGGGAAGCACCAGAAGGTACCGGCGGTATTGTTCTCACGGCAAATATGCACGAGGCTATCACCTTTGTCAACGAATATGCGCCCGAACATCTTGAAGTACAGGTGCGTGAACCATTCGCTCTATTGCCGGAACTGAAAAATGCCGGTGAAATTCTGCTCGGTGCCTACACTCCATTCTGCACAGGCAATTACTGCGTTGGCACAAACGCCATTCTGCCCACCGGCGGCTTTGCTCACACCTTCTCCTGTACCTCTGTCTATGATTTTCTGAAACGTACAGGCATTGCTTATCTCACCCAGAAAGGCTATGCCTCCGTGAGCGAAACAACCCGCCGCCTGGCTGAATTCGAGGGCTTTCCCGCGCACGCCAACGCCGTGACGAATCGCTAGCAATTGAAGTGAATAATGGCTGCCAGTGATTTGGATGGACATCCAAATCACTGGCAGCCATTATTCACTTCAAACCACCTTTGACAAAACCCAACTTTGCACTATAATATCTCCGTTACAGACTTTTCCTATTTCTCTGACTAGATGAGGTACACATGATGAAACGTTCAGCATTATTTAGTCTGCTACTTATGCTCTGTATTGCCGCTCTCGCTGCCTGCGGAAGCAACAATAACAGCAACAGCAGTGGTAGCACAGTTAGCAACAATACTATTATCAGCGCAACGAATACGCCATCAGCAATCAAACGACAGATCGTGCAGGTAACACTGGTGGATTACAAAATACTGCCCGCGATCTCAACATTTCAGGTTGGCGTGCCATATCAATTTGTCGTCACCAATAAGGGCAAAGTTGACCATATGTTTATGATTGCACCTCCCATGAGCGATAGTATGATGATGAGCAACATGTACGGATCAGCTCTGGCTTACATTATTGACGTATCACCAGGGCAAACACTCACTTTAAACTACACTTTTACCAAACCAAGCTCACACCTTGAATTCGCCAGCCATTTCTCGGGACATGGTTTCAGTGGCTCACAATACGATCTTGGTATGCACACCCCCATTATCGTGAAATAAGTTCCGTAGAAAGCACATGGTAAGTTCATGGCAAATAGCGATAATGGGGAAGACAATGGAGGCCAAAGAGAACAAGTAGGACAGCATATTTCACAATATCGCCTCGTCCGCTTACTCGGTTCAGGCGAATTCGCCGATGTCTATCTCGGTGAACATATTCAGAGCAATCTCCCCGTTGCCATTAAAGTGCTGCATACACAGTTGAACGACAACGATATGCAACAATTTCTTGCCCAGACCTCCCTACTCGCACAGCTACATCATGCGCATATCGTGCGTATTCTTGACTACGGCATGGAGCATGAAACGCCCTTTCTTATCATGGATTACGCACCTCATGGTTCATTGCGCCAACGCCATCCCAGGGGATCGCGCCTCCCACTTGCCACTATTGTATATTATGTCAATCAGATAGTAGATGCATTACAATATATCCACAACCAGAATCTGATCCACCGCGATATCAAGCCGCACAACATGCTGGTGGGTGTGAACCACAAGATATTGCTGAGTGACTTTGGTATCGCTGTCCTCTCCCAGAGTATGGGTTATCGTCGCCAGAGCGTACAAGATTTTGAGGGTACGATCCTCTATGCAGCGCCGGAGCAAATTCGCAGTTTGCCACGCATCGCCAGCGATCAGTATGCGCTAGCTGTCGTTGTCTACGAATGGCTCTGTGGTACGTGGCCTTTTCACGGAACCGTAGACGAAATAGCAAGCCAGCACGTGCTTGCACCTCCGCCATCCCTCCTTGCAACAGTCCCGTCACTTCCCGCCGCCGTCGAGCAGGTTGTTTTCAAGGCGCTAGCAAAAGACCCCTATCAACGTTTTGAGAACGTCCTGGAGTTCGCCAGAGCATTGGAACGTGCCAGTCGTCTGGAAGGAATACAGCAACCAACGCGCCATAGTATATCACCATTATCTCCCATGCCCAGAACACCATCATCGCCAGGGATACAAACAACATCACCCGTTGCCCATCTTACCTATCGTGGTCATGCTGATAAAATCCATATATTGGTATGGTCGCCTGGCGGTCATGCGATTGCTTCCAGTAGTGAAGATGAAACCGTGCAGGTCTGGGACGCTCAAAGTGGACAAACGCTCGTCAATAAGCGTGGCGACTCTTTACAAGCACAGGCTATCGCATGGTCGCCCGACGGCACATACATTGCCGCTACTTCTGGTCTGCTTTCAGATAGCGTGCAAATCTGGGACGCCGCCACCGGACAAGATTCCTCCATCCACGCACGTTATAGCGGTCATTCGGAGACTATACAGGCCCTGGCGTGGTCGCCAGATAGCACATATATAGCCTCTGCCGGTGACGACGGGACGGTACAGGTCTGGCATGTAACCACTGGACGAACAGTTTTCACGTATCGCGGTCATACAAAGCAGTCAGAGCATACAGTAGCCATTAAAACTCTTGCGTGGTCACCCGATGGAAAACGTATCGCTTCTAGCGGCGATGACAAACGAGTCCATGTCTGGGATGCTCTCACTGGCGGCAACATTATTGTTTACTACGCTCACTCCGACACCATCAATGCCCTTACATGGACACCTGGTAGCACGCATATTGCATCAGCCAGCGACGACAGAACAATCCACATGTGGGATGGCTCAACAGCTCGCAAAGTTTTCATCTATACTGGTCATAACGATAGCGTGACCGATGTAGCATGGTCGCCAGATGGTATTCGCATTGCGTCTAGCAGCCGTGACGAAACCGTCCATATCTGGCACGCCCTCACAGGCCGCACCCTCACCACCTACACAGGTCACACCGACTGGGCCAGTACCGTCGAGTGGTCGCCCGATGGAAAGTCCATCGCCTCCGGTTCGTGGGATAAAACAGTACAGGTGTGGGAAGTATAGCTTCCATTTAATGTTTATATCTTCATTAATCGTCACTTTGTCGCCCTGTCGCCAAATTTCCCTGTCAACTTGCCATAATATTGTAAAAGACGGCTTGTTGACAAGTATCCACACATGTGATTTACTTTAGAGGTAATAAGAAATGATAAATAAGACTGAAAGGATAGAAAAAGTATGATAGCTAAGAGACAAAAGTATGATGATTACGACGATCATGCTGAAGCCGAGCATACTAAAAAGCGCGTTCGTCTGACATTCGATGTAGCGCCTGATTTACGGCGGCGCATCAAAATGGCAGCTGTCAAAAATAACCTGACGCTCAACGAGTATCTTGGACAGGTACTTGATGAAGTTGTACCTGTCGAGGAGGAAATTACGCAGACTAAGTATCGCCCTGTAACACAAAAAACGCTCGAGGCCGTAGACAGAATTCGAGAAGGGCTCATGCAGGGACGAGAAGAGAATTTTTTTGGGGATTCTGTGGAATCGATTCGGCAAATGCGTGAGGAACGCACAAAATATCTTATGGGGGAAGAATGAATAAATTCGTAGTTGTTGATACAAGTCTTGCCTTGAAGTGGATACTCCAGGAACACGATTCCAACATCGCCAGGGCATTACTCATTCAGTGGATTAACCAGGACGTTGTATTGCTCTCTCCAACCTTACTCATGTATGAAATAACGAATAAACTTCATCAAATTCTCAATAAAGGGAATATTACACAGGAGGAAGTTAGAAAGACGCTTCGGGATATGCTCGATGTCGAAATCGTGCTTGAGCTTCCAGAGGATTTTGATTGGAACATAAGGGCAATAGAGCTGGCGCAAAAGTATGGCTTCAATGCTGCTTACGATGCGCATTTTCTTGTATTAGCCGAGCGCAAAAAATGCGAATTCTGGACCGCTGACGCCCGTATGTGGAAAGCAGTGCGGAAGGACTTGCCCTGGGTGCGTCTATTAGACGAATACGAGCCAACCAACTAACATACATCAATATGCAATAAGAGATATAGCTGAAGATGAGATTTAAGGAGCAGTTCTCAATATGCCTTTCGATCTACAACGCGCACGCCTGGAAACTCCGGGTTGCGAACACATCTTACATTTCAACAACGCGGGTGCGTCACTGATGCCGCAACCTATCCTGGATGCCACTATCGCACACCTGCAACTTGAGGCTCAGATGGGAGGCTACGAGGCTGCCGAGCAGGCTCATGACATTATTGATCACTTTTATGATGCCGTTGCCGCGCTCATTGGCTGCTCTCGCAACGAAGTCGCGTTTGTGGAGAATGCCACCCGCGCCTGGGATATGGCCTTCTACTCCATCCCTTTCCGACCCGGCGACCGCATCCTGACCGCTATGGCGGAATATGCCAGCAATTATATCGCCTACTTGCAAATCGCGCAAAAAACGGGCGTAATCGTCGAAGTTATTCCTAACGACGCACACGGACAGGTCTCAGTTGAAGCTTTGCGCAAAATTCTTGCTAGCAGTGGCAACAATACTCACCCCGTCAAACTTATCGCCATTACGCACGTTCCAACCAATGGCGGCCTCGTTAATCCTGTTGCCGAAATAGGCAAAGTGGCACGCGAACACGGCATCCTCTACCTCGTTGATGCCTGCCAGTCTGTAGGACAGATGCCCATCAATGTAGACGTCATTGGCTGCGATATGCTTTCAGCAACGGGGCGCAAATACCTGCGTGGGCCACGTGGTACCGGCTTCTTATATATACGTCAGGACATCCTCGAACAACTCCAACCGCCATTTTTAGACCTGCACGCGGCACAATGGACCACGCAAGATACTTACGAGATGCTGCCAGATGCTCGTCGTTTCGAGACATGGGAATCAAATGTTGCAGGCAAAATCGGCCTCGGTGCCGCTATAGACTACGCTCTGCAATGGGATATGCAAACTATTTGGCGGCGTATCAAGAGCCTCGCCTACTCTTTACGCACACAACTCAGTCCGCTCCCCGGCGTCATTGTGCGTGATAGGGGCGTCACCCAGTGCGGCATTGTCACCTTTACCATCGAAGACAAATCACCCGAAGAAATCCAGCAGGCTCTCAAAAACCAGTATATCAACACCTCTGTCTCCGTAAAAAGCTCTACCTTGCTCGAGATGGAAGCTCGCGGCCTGGAAAATCTTGTCCGCGCCTCGGTGCATTATTACAACAGCGAAGAAGAGAGCGAGCGGTTTTGCCGGGCAGTAGAAGAACTATTATGAGTGTCCTATTTCCTTGACAGACCTGCGCCATAGCCCTACAATCGGTCTACCATCATTCCATTGCTTAAAACAACGTGGCGGGAGATAACCAATGAACCCGGTAGAAACCTACATTCAAACCTTACTTGACATACACCACACAGGTGAAGCATCGAAGGAAACATCATACTACAATGCTTTGGCAAACCTGCTAAATGATATAGGCAAAACCCTTAAACCGCTGGTTCATTGCGTCATCAACCCAAAAAATCGAGGGGCTGGTATTCCCGATGGCGGTCTCTATACGCTCGAACAGAAAATACTAGAAGACGAGGCACCAACTACTCGCATACCAGCACGTGGCGCTATCGAGATCAAAAGCACGAGCGAAGATGTTGAGAAAATTGCCGATAGCGAGCAAGTTTTACGTTACCTCAAACGCTATGGACAGGTCTTAGTCACCAACTACCGCGATTTTATCCTCGTTGGACAAAGCGAGAACGGCAAACCGGTACACCTGGAAACCTATCGCCTCGCTGAAAGTGAAATTGCCTTCTGGAATGCCGCCGCACATCCACAGCACATGGCGGAAGTACATGGCGAGCGGCTGACGGAATACCTCAAGCGTGTCATGCTGCGTCCCGCGCCCCTGGCAATGCCAGAGGATGTCGCATGGTTGCTGGCATCCTACGCACGTGATGCTAAAGCTCGCATAGAACACAGCAATCTTACCGCTCTCAAAGCGATTCGTGTAGACTTAGAGGGAGCATTGGGCGTCAAATTTGAGGGGCAAAAAGGCGAACGCTTTTTCCGCTCCACGCTGGTACAGACGCTTTTTTATGGCGTCTTCTCCGCCTGGGTTCTCTGGTGCAAACAACAGGGAACAGCTAGCTCATCTCACCATTTTGATTGGAGAATAGCCGACTGGTTTCTCCACGTCCCTATGATCAAAGCCCTTTTTGAACAGGTCGCTACTCCCAGCAAACTTGGCCCACTGAACATTGTTGAGGTATTGAATTGGGCGGGCGAGGCGCTGAATCGCGTTGACCAGACGGCCTTCTTCGCTCGTTTTGAGGAAGATTACGCCGTCCAATACTTCTACGAACCTTTCCTGCAAGCCTTTGATCCTGAACTGCGGAGGGAACTGGGCATCTGGTACACGCCGCCGGAGATTGTGCGCTACATGGTTGAGCGTGTGGATACCACCTTACGCGAAGAATTAGACATCGAAGATGGGCTGGCTGACCCGCGAGTCTACATTCTTGACCCATGTTGCGGTACCGGAGCATACCTGGTAGAAGTGCTAAAGCGCATCGCAACAACGCTGCACGAGAAGGGCGAAGACGCGCTGGGCAGCCATGAGGTGAAAAAAGCCGCATCAACACGAGTCTTCGGCTTTGAGCTATTGCCCGCGCCATTTGTCGTGGCCCACCTGCAACTCGGTCTCTTGCTACAAAATCTCGGTGTTCCTCTTGCCCATGAAAAAAATGAGCGCGTCGGCGTCTACCTGACCAACTCGCTCACTAACTGGGAATTACCGGGTACAACACCAGATCAAGCAGTACAAATGCGCTTTGCCATTCCTGAATTTCAGGAAGAGCGCGATGCAGCCGAACACATCAAGCAAAAAGTGCCAGTACTCGTCGTACTGGGCAATCCTCCGTACAATGCCTTTGCCGGTGTCAGTCCGGCAGAAGAGCAGGGATTAGTCGAGCCATATAAAGTTGGCCTTGTTTCGGAATGGGGCATTCGCAAGTTCAATCTCGACGATCTCTACGTGCGCTTTTTCCGTCTCGCGGAACATCGCATCGCTGAGAAAACAGGTCAGGGCATCGTTTGCTACATCTCCAATTTCTCCTACCTGAGCGATCCATCTTATGTCATCATGCGGCAACGCTTCCTGCGAGAATTCGATTCGCTCTGGTTCGACTGCCTCAATGGTGATAGCCGCGAAACAGGCAAACTCACGCCCGAAGGCAAACCAGACCCCAGCGTCTTCTCCACCGAATACAACCGTGAAGGCATTCGTCTCGGCACCACCATCGGTCTGCTCGTGCGCAAAGCCCGGCGTCCAGAAGCACCACTTGTGCGTTTCCGTCAATTCTGGGGCGTCACCAAACGCGCCGACCTGCTCCGCAGCACCGAAGTAAGCGATTTTGCCGGGCAGTATGAACAAGTTACTACTGAAAAAAGGACACGCTTCTCATTTCGCCCTTTAAAAATTGCGGAATATTATTGGAAATGGCCCCGATTGGTAGACCTATGCGACATTTATCCTTTTAATGGGCCTATTGAAAGAAGAGGAAATTCACTGATCGCCTGTCGAGAAGACAGAGCAAATTTAAAGCGGCTCGCGACATATTTGAATCCTGCTACTTCAGATGATGAAATACGTGCATTGGAACCACGCTTTATGAAATCTTCTGGAGAATTCGATGCCGTATCCGCAAGGATTTTGCTCAAAGGAACCGTGCGTTACGATGAACAAAAGATTAGCCGTTATCCGTTTAAGCCTTTCGATGTACGATTGGCTTATCTGGATGGGGCCATTCACCCTCTTTTTTCAAGACCAAGCCCAGAATTATTAGCATTACGCGATATTCCCAACAACGCTTTCTTCATCACCCGCGATACAGCCGACAAAGATATCGAAGGGCCACCCTTTCTCTTTTCGCGGCTGGTCTGCGATTACGACTGCCTCTCTGGACATGCCCGGCATATTCCTTTGCTTGTAACAGCCGAACAAAAGCCACAAAAATATGTGCGGCGCAGGGGGCTGTTCAAAGAGGAAGAGGCTCCTTATATCACCACAAAGGCCAATCTTTCTGAGAAAGCTCGGAACTATTTACGCCTACTCGATATCACTGATTTCGATAGTGATATCGAGAAAGCCAGTCTATTATGGATGCACGCGCTAGCCATTGGTTATGCTCCGTCATATCTCACTGAGAACGCGGACGGCATACGTCAGGATTGGCCGCGTATTCCATTGCCCAATGCACAATCGTCTCTCATAATCTCCGCCGCTTTAGGCCAACAGGTCGCGGTACTGCTCGATACCGAAAACTCGGTCAAAGGAGTGACGACGGGTAAAATTCGTCCTGAACTACGTCATCTCGCCGCGCCTGCTCGTGTGGGTGGTGGCATGCTCAATCCCAACGCTGGCGATTTAGCGATTACCGTTGGCTGGGGACACGGCAGCAACAACAGTAATGGCAACGTCACTATGCCCGGGAAGGGTAAATTGTTGGAAAGGCCCTACACACCGGATGAATTGAGCGCCATTCAGGAAGGTACGAAGGCAATTGGTCTGACCGTTGAAGAGGCTCTGGCACATCTCGGAGCCACAACCTGCGATATCTATTTGAACAATGTTGCTTACTGGCAAAACGTACCTTCTAACGTCTGGCGCTTTACCATCGGCGGCTATCAGGTTCTCAAAAAGTGGTTGAGCTATCGCGAACAAAGTCTGCTTGGTCGTGCCATCACCGTAGAAGAGATGCGCGAGTTCACAGGTATCGCCCGCCGTCTCGCCGCACTTTTATTGATGGAACCCGTGTTAAATGCCAATTATCAGAATGTGAAACAATCGGCCTATGCATGGTAATTTGAATAAGAAAAGGATTTAAAGATGCAGATCACATCAAGACTTTTTAATGGGAGGCAGGACCTGGACGCATTGAAACAATTTATAACAGCTACATGGACTTATGACTCGTATCGCTGTTCCTGGCACATCGGCGATCTCATCTGGGGCATGTACCAGAACACTATTTTTGACCCCTATCAAAATATTCGTCTGTGGCAGGATGAAACGGGCGCACTGCTTGGCTTTGCCTGGTTCGACACAAGCAGAACCGCCTTCAGCACCTCTCTCCAGGTTCATCCACACCAGAGCCAGAACAAAGAACTGCTCGATCAGATGCTTGCCTGGGTTTTGATGCGTGCCAAAGAAGATAAGCCCAACTCCAGCAATGTCTGGCAAACCACCAGAGATACCATTTATACCGATGTTCTGGAAGACGATGAGCCTTTGCACGAGGCATTTGTGCGTTACGGTTTTGTGCGCGGCGAACCGAGCATGGTTCATATGAGGCAACCGCTCAATCATGCTCTCGCGGAACCTGTGCTGCCTGCTGGCTGGCAGGTTCGACATGTCGCGGACGAGCGTGAGTTTGCGGAGCGCGTCTCTATCCACTGCGAGGTGTACCAACCCTCCAGAGTTACGCTCGAGGCGTATCAGCGCATGAGAACCATTCCTGGCTACACACCGGAATTGGATATCGCGGCAGTGACGCCTGAAGGCACCTTTGCCTCCTATTGCATCTGCTGGCTGGACCCCGTCAACAAGTGTGGCGAATTTGAACCAGTTGGCACACGTGCGGCATTTCGCAGACAAAAAATTGGACAGGCCGTGATGCGGGAAGGACTGAAGCGTTTGCAGGAGCGTGGCATCGAAACCGCCATTGTCGCTACCCACTACGATAACTATGCCGCCCGAAAATTATACGAATCGGTCGGCTTCCGCATCGTCGCCACTGAATATTCCTACTCCTTGCGTCTGCTATGAGCATGCACATCTGGAAAAGGAGGCATCCTGCTTGTTTCCTCTACTTATTTCTGTCCCGGCATGGTTTCTCTCTTTCGCTAATACAGATGTACATTGCTGCACAAACATTGCCAGAGCAACTTCCGCTCAACTATTCGCGCCATGAACGTAACACACACATTGAGAGATATTTCGTTGCACCTCTTTCCCCGTGGTATAATGTTCCATAACGACAATGCAACTGAAAGGAGCCATATTATGCGTTTACGGGGAAAAGTTATTGGATATTTTGTCGCGTCAGAAGTTGAAGATTTAGAGTTCTGGGTACCCGTCATGCGCTTACGCGAAGAAGGCGCACAGGTGGTAGTTATCGGCCTCACCACAGAGATGGTACACGGCAAGCATGGTCTGGAGATGACACCTGACGTGGATATTAAGCACGCACCTCATGCCGATGAGTTAGATGGCATCGTCATTCCCGGCGGCTGGGCACCCGATAAATTGCGGCGTAATCAGACTGTACTTCAGCTTGTACGCGATATACATGCACAAGGTAAAATCGTAGCCACCATCTGTCACGGCGGCTGGGTACCTATTTCCGCCGGTATCATCCATGGACGCAAAGCGACCGGCTCAACCGGTATCAAAGACGATATTACCAATGCCGGTGGTATCTGGGTCAACGAGCCAGCTTTTCGCGAAGGCAATATGGTATGGGGGCGCGTCGTTGAAGATATTCCCGACTTTTGCCGTGAACTTGTCGCGGCACTCGCGGAATAACACGGCATAATGATGTTATACATGGCGGTTGGTGCATGGCGTCAATTGAATCACTATGCATCAACCGCTATCTGATGCATGGAAACATACGGGATGGATTGGAGGGTTAACATACATGAATCAATTTCTGGAAACCCTGTCGCGACAGGTCATCATCTACGATGGCGCGATGGGGACGAACATCCAAAACTATCAGCTTACCCCTCAGGATTATGGCGGGCAGGCGACAGAAGGATGCAACGAATACCTGGTACTCACCAAACCCTCCGTTATTGAGGAAATTCATGCTGGCTTTCTTGAGGCCGGTTGTGACATAATCGAGTCGGATTCGTTTACGGCCAGTCGCCTCAAACTCGATGAGTATGGCATTGGGCATCTCACAAAAGAGGTCAATTTCACGGCGGCACAGATTGCCCGCCGCCTCGCGGACGCTTATAGCACTCCGGCCCATCCCCGTTTTGTCGCCGGTTCTATCGGCCCGACGGGCATGTTGCCTTCGTCTAATGACCCGATGTTGAGCAATATCACGTACCAGCAGCTTGTCGAGATTTTTCGCGAACAGGCTGCCGCGCTACTGGAAGGTGGCGTTGACGTTCTGCTCATCGAAACCAGCCAGGATATTTTAGAGGTGCGTGCCACCATCACTGGCATGCGTCACGCCATGCAGCAAGTGGGTCGCAACGTTCCCATTCAGGCGCAAGTCTCGCTCGATACCAGTGGGCGCATGCTGCTCGGCACCGATATCGCCGCCGTTATGAATACGCTGCTCGCGTTGAAAGTTGATAGCATCGGCTTGAACTGCTCTACCGGCCCGGAACACATGCGTGAGCCTGTGCGCTTCCTCTCTGACAATTGTCCGTTGCCCATCTCGACCATTCCTAACGCCGGTATTCCACTCAACGTCAATGGACTGGCTGTCTACCCGATGGAACCAGAGCCAATGGCTGCCGCGCTGCGTGACTTTATTACGGAGCTTGGTGTCAACATTGTCGGCGGCTGTTGCGGCAGCAGCCACGAGCACCTGCGTGCTATCGTCAAAGCCTGTCGCACCGTGCCGCGCCATAGCCGCCCTATCGCGGATAACAATATTCTGCATAAAGATTTCAAACGCATCTCGCTTCCATTCGTGACAAGCGGTATTCGCGCAACATCGCTCACCCAGGACCCACCACCGTTGCTTGTCGGCGAACGTGTCAATGCGCAGGGCAGCCGCAAGGTGAAGCAGGCGCTATTGAATGAAGATTATGATACGCTGCTTGCCATTGGACGCGAACAGGTCGAAGGTGGCGCTCATGTACTGGATGTGCAAACGGCCCTCACCGAGCGCACGGACGAAGCAGAGCAGATGGCACACGTTGTCAAAAAGCTCTCAATGGGCATCGAAGCCCCACTCATGATTGACTCGACCGAGGCCAATGTCCTCAAGGCTGCGCTTGAAACCTACCCTGGACGTGCCATTGTCAACTCCATCAACATGGAAACAGGCCGACAGCGCATCGAAAGCGTGCTGCCAATGGCGCTTGAACACGGCTCAGCCGTTGTCGCGCTTACTATTGACGAGATCGGCATGGGAAAAACCACCGACCGCAAAGTCGAGATTGCCCATGCCATTTACGATATCTGCGTCAATGAGTACGGCTTGCCGCCCAATGCGCTCATCTTCGACCCGCTGACTTTCCCCATCACTACCGGACAAGAAGAGTTGCAAACGGCGGCCATCGAGACACTGGATGCTCTTACACGCATCAAGCAAGAGCTTCCCGGCGTTCTTACGGTACTCGGTGTCAGTAATGTCTCGTTCGGCTTGCAACCACACGCACGTGCTGTTCTCAATAGCGTGTTTCTCTACCACGCTGTCAAAGCGGGTCTGGACGCCGCCATCGTTAATCCGTTGCACATTACACCTTACGCTGAAGTTGATGCCGAGCAGCGACAGCTTGCTGAAGACCTGATTTACAATCGCCCAGACGCTCTGCCGCGTTACATCGCTTATTATGAAGCGCACGCACCACAACAGAATAATAGCAATACAAAAATTGACCCAACCGAGGGCATGAACACGGCGGAACGTATCCACTGGCAAATTTTGCACCGTCGCAAAGAGGGCATCGAGCCATTGATTGACTCGATTATCGCCGAACGTGCGGAACAATTGAATATGTCACGCGGCGAGAGTTCCGTCAATGTCCTCAATACAGTGCTTTTGCCAGCCATGAAAGATGTTGGCGACCGCTTTGGCGCGGGCGAGCTTATCCTGCCTTTTGTGCTGCAATCCGCCGAGGTGATGAAACGCGCAGTAGTCCATCTCGAACAATACCTGGAGAAACAGGAAGGCTATACGAAAGGCAAGGTGGTGCTGGCAACCGTCTTCGGCGATGTGCATGATATCGGCAAAAATCTCGTCAATACCATCCTCAGCAACAACGGCTATACCGTCTACGATCTCGGTAAACAGGTACCACTCAACACCATCCTCGACAAGGCCGTCGAGGTCAATGCTGATGCCATCGGCCTCTCTGCATTGCTGGTCAGCACCTCAAAACAGATGCCGCTCTGCGTCAAAGAACTTCACAAGCGCGGTCTGCAATTCCCTGTTATCGTGGGAGGAGCAGCCATCAATCGCTCCTATGGGCAACGCATCCTGTTTGTGGACGAGCAGACACCAGACTCCACACCGATTCCATATGACCCCGGCGTTTTCTACGCCCGCGATGCTTTCGAGGGTCTGGAAATCATTGACAAGCTGACCAGCGCACCAGAGCAACGCACTCCCTATGTACAACATATCAAAGATGAAGCATTGCAAGAGCGATTGAAGAAAGCCAGCAAAGGAAAAGGGAGCAACACGCCGCAGTCGAATGAGGATGCAGAACGTCCATCCGATGCCATCCAGCCAGTAATTGCTCTTCCCACGCCTCCATTCTGGGGGCCGCGAGTATTGGAGCGTATCGGCATAGAGGATGTCGCAGTCTGTATGGATTTGAATACCCTCTACCGTCTGCACTGGGGCGGCAAAGCACACGGCGCGGAATTCACACGTCTCGTCGAGCAGGAATTCCAGCCGCGTTTAGAGCGCATGTTGCGTGAAGCACGCCAGCAACGCTACTTGCAACCGTGCGTCGTTTATGGCTACTTCCCCTGTCAATCGAGCGGCAACGCACTGATTATCTATGACCCGCAAGACATAGCGGCACGCCATGAAATCGCCCGTTTCCACTTCCCACGTCAGGGCGAACGCGACCGTCTCTGTCTCGCCGACTACTTCGCCTCTGTCCAAAGCGGCAAAATAGACGTTGTAGCTCTCCAAGTTGTCACAATGGGGCAGTCAGCAAGCGAGGCAATGCAGCGATTACAAGACGCCGGAAATTACTCGGAAGCCTACTTCACACATGGTCTCTCAGTAGAGATGGCGGAAGGACTGGCAGAGTACACCAATCGCGTGATTCGCCATGAACTTGGCTTGACCGAGCCTCGTGGCCGCCGTTACAGTTGGGGCTATCCCGCCATCCCCGACCTCGCCGACCACGGCAAAGTCTTCAAACTACTACCAGTCGAGGAGACCATCGGCGTCTCGCTCACCGAATCCTATCAGCTTGTACCAGAGCAATCTACGGCGGCTATCATCGTGCATCACCCACAGGCCACCTACTTCGCAGTCCGCGAACAGGCCGTCGAGGCAGGCACAAGGTAGAGAGAAACAAGCACTAAAATTGCTGGCTGCAATTTTAGTGCTTGTTTCTCTCTACCCATGACTATTCGCGGGCAGGTTGTCTTCAGGTTCAGGATCGGAATCTTGGGGCGTTACTTTCTCTTCCCCATCATCATCTTCCGGGGTTGGACCCTCTTCATAATCATCATCGTATGGACTGAAGCTAAACAAGTACTCCATTTGTTATTCTCCCTTGATTCATTTAAACGCAACTTCCCATAAAATTTACAATCGCATGTTTGTAAACCTTATAAGCAATGGTAAGTTACTCAAGGGAAGCATTTAAGGGGTGCGATGGTCTTGACTTTTGGAGTTTTTTGTACTTTGACAGCTTAGCCGGACTTTATGTCAAATTATTTTTCTGATATATTGGTATTGACAATCAAGCAAACTCAAGACATAATAGCAAAAACAAAATTGCTATGTTAATTTGGGAGGACATAGTGATTACCTACTTTCAATTCTTGAAATAAGAATGCATCGTCAAACAATATACACTGGTATTTCTGGCTCCTTTTGAAGGATTCGTATCAATTGAAGAGGGAGGACTGCATTTTCGGGTAAAATGCAGCGTGGGACATATGCATACGTTGGGTAAGTGGGAGAAAGAACTTTCTGAAAAGCTCCCATATATAGAGTTGCTTGGTGAACTTGACCTTTCACAGCAACAAGCAAGGCAACTTGAGCTAAAAATTGCTGATGCCGTGTATCTTTATGGTCAATCAGAAGCACTCCTTACTTTGAAACGAAAATACCCAACATGCCTTGCTGTATACCTCGTCACGAAGGGTATCTATGGCTACAAAGAGGGTGTGTACTGGGAAAGCGTCGCAGCAAAAGCAAAGTTGACTGCTCAAAAACAGATGGGTCAATTCTTTGAGCAATTTTTGCGGGAACATAATTTCCCAACGTTTCCTGACGTGGGTGGGTATCGGTATGTCACAATTATATTGCTGCATGGTGGGATTCCAAATTATTCTTTGCGGGATTTCTTTGAGTACTTTCTGTATCCCCTCATTTCTCATACAGACCCGTATAACTTCGATGCCACAAACGCTATTTCCGAATGGCTGGGTAGTTCTTCTCAATCAATTGCAGTTGACCAACCCATTCGTCGCTTTCTTGAACATGGAAAACTTTTCGCAAAAGATTTCGTTAAACGTAGCCTCCAGTTGGCACAATGCCATGCTGCCTATAACACTGTTCCTCCTCCTGAAGAGATCGGTCTTCCGCCACGAGTTATTGAAGCTTACCAGCAATGGATTAGTCACAGGATCAAAAATGGATCAGTACGCCAAAAAAGTCAACATATTATTCCCCCAACAATTCAAATAGATCCATGGGGAAGTACTTTTATTGCTGATCTTCCAAAACAGCATTTACAAGAAGCAGATTCAATGGAAGGCCAATGGATAATTCAAGCGGGCAATCAAAAATATTCCTATTCAGCTTATATGCACTGGGCAAATGGGTACGAAACCAAACCATATAAGGTTCCGTTAGAACAGCCAGCTGAATATACTATTACCTTGGAGTTAGGCAGAGATATCAAACGTTCCTGGCAATTTCACTGCGGTGGTAATTCATCGCTTCTAGCATTTGATCCAGAAAACCGGATGCTAATCAATCGCCAACGCTCTTTACCAGCACGCCCACTATGGTTACTTTATCCACATAAGCAAAAACTTGAAGTGGCTGGCGGTACAAAATATGAAAACTTACCACCATTAGCTGGAGAGTGGTCAGAATTTATTGTGGAAGAGTGGAATCTGAGCGAGGCCAGTTTTGTCCGCTTAGCTGAGACAGTTATTCCAGTTGAACGTGATGGCAGCAGCCTCCAACTGCGTCTCGAAGGGTGCGTAGCCGCCCAAGTTTATCAATCGGCGGAGCACCCTACATTATATGTTGGGAACCCCCCGGACATCATTATCCCCCTGTCACCACATCACAATCCAAACACTGAAGCAAACCGTTGGTATGTTACGCTTTATGACCAAGAAAAACAGGTACATATTTCGAGCCAATTACACAAACTTCCTTACCATATTGAAAAGAACAATATCAGGCTCTCTCTCGCAACGGAACATTTACTTGGTCAACAAGCAACAGGCGTTTTTCATCTATTGCTAAGAGGCCCCCTCGGGCGTGATGCATTGTTCTCTATTGCTGTTGTACCAACCCTGGAATTTCACATACAAGATACTGTGAGGATACCGGATAAAGAGGGGAATTATCCCGCATCGAGTATCGAGGTACATACAAATAATCAACTTCTCCTAAGTTGTAATACATCAGATATTCAGGTTGTTAAGAAACTACCGGGTTTATATAAAGTTGAAGTTCCATCTCAGTATTCAAAAGTTGATCTTATACTTTCTACCAAAAAAGCTTCGGAGAATGATGTTGCTCAACACATTTCTTTTACCATCCCATTACCAATGGTACAGTGGTCTTTGATTGAAGGCTATATGTCTGCCGTGCAAGATGAAGAATGGACAAACCGTATTATTGCCCAGCCTCGTGCTTGGCTCAATGAAGCGGAGACCCCACGATTGCTCGTCTCTTTGACAAATCCCAAATTACACGAACAAACGCTTTCAGGAAATCTTCTGGTGTACTACAAACAAGATAGGATTCCGCAGGTTCTATCATCACTTGGGAAAGTAAGGCAATGGTTAATCTTTAATTTGAATGAGGCAGCTGACAGTATCCAAGATAGCCGAGAGGGAAATGTTCTCATCGAATTCATGCCGGATAGTTCACATGCTACCTCTTTTCCCGTTATGAAAATCACACAAACGCTGGAACTTTCGTCCCTGATATTAGATAGTTGTCTTGTCAATGATATATGGATGCTCGATTGCTCATGGCAAGGTTCCAGCCAGTTACATCATCGTCATTTACGGCTCTGGCCCCAGGGACGTCCCTGGGAAAAGCCTGTTGATATTCCTATCTCAGATGATGTAATCAACACGTTTACGTCAGAGCTAGCATATACCTCCCTTCCGCCAGGATCATACTATGTGGAAGTTATTGTCGTTGATCCTTGGTCCTCATTAGAACCTCAACGCCCATGGGAAAGGGCTGCAAACAGCACAGAAACGTTTCTCGGCACCACGGAAGAATACCAAGCATATATACAACAACTGCCAAATGATACTTCAACCTACTTGGAGCTTGCCATTACAACCCATGATAATACCTATCGCTTAGAAAAACTTCGCACTCTGACAAAGTTTTTCCATCCTCACTGTCTGCGGCACGTCATAGAAGCATTCATTGTCCTCATGAAACAAGGAAACATTATCAACGATGAAGAACAATCGAGAGATGTACTATCAATTTTTCAGCAACTTTTCTTACAAGCACCTATCGAGCTGATCATTTCCCTTACCCAATGTAGCGAATTTCTTCCGGTAGAGGCACACAAAGAACTACAAGAAATGTTCTGGCATGTCTCGCCCGACATTGAGGTGCTACTCGTACATATTCATCAAAACCACACAATCAACATTGGAAATTTGATCGCATTTGTGCCAGAAATCGAAGAAGATGCCGTTGCACGAGCAGAAGTTCTGGGAAGATTAGCCGATGCTGGTATTCATGTTGATGAGAGAAGCAATAAAACATCGATAGACGCAAACGACGCAAGCGTATCTTTGCCTGATCACTTTTTGAACGATGGTGAAATGGATAGTCTGCGGCTGTACTTGAACGAATTACAAAGATATCCACTCTTGACCATTTTACAAGAACGTTATTGGACAACCTTGGTTCGTGAAGGGAAAGAAGCCTCTATTGAGCTAGAAAAAGCCGAGAATCTTTCTGCAACTCGTATCGCTATCATAGAAGAGCGAATCAAAAAAGGATTTGATGCCAGGCAAAAGCTCATCTGCTCAAATTTGCGTCTAGTGGTGAATATTGCAAAAAAATATACAGGCCGTGGTCTAGATGTGCAGGATCTGATTCAGGAAGGCAATCTCGGATTGATGCGTGCTGTAGAGAAATTTGATAGCGAACTGGGGAATAGGTTTTCTACCTACGCCACCTGGTGGATTCGCCAGGGAATAACACGAGCAATTTTAGATCACTCTAAGCTCATTCGCCTTCCTGTACATATTGAGGAGGATGTTATGAAACTTAAAAAGTGTAAAGAAGATTACCTCTGGACATTTCACAAGGAACCATCGGACGAAGAGTTGGCTGAAGTATCAGGTATTTCTGTAAGTAAAGTACAGGAACTGCGCAGATGTTCTTACAATCTTACATCACTAGACAAGCTCGTCTCCGAAGATGGTGAAACGACATTTGGTGATCTTATAGAGCAAGAAGGATCAGACCCATATGAAATTGTTGTCAAGCAAACCTTTCCTGAGATGATTGAACAATTTCTTCAGCAAATGCAATTGAAGGAGCGCGAGCAACAAGTCCTGAGATTGCGCTTTGGTATAGGTGATGATAAAGATCATACACTCGAAGAAATAGGGCAACAATTTTCTGTCACGCGTGAACGAATTCGGCAGATTGAGGAAAGAGCGTTGAAAAAAATCAGAAAGTCGGCTAACATACAGTACCTCGCTGATGACCTTGTTTAAATCACCTGTTGAAATGGAGTAACCAGATGAGTACGCTACATCCTATAGAGACTATGAACCACATTCGTCAGACCTATCTCCGATACTTGAAAACTATTTATCCCTTTCAAGATTCACAACTGCGTACACTTTTTTGGGAAGCATTGGAAGAGGAAGAGCGATTAGTCAAAGGACCTATCCTGGAAGCGGCACCACCATTTGCAAGCGGTCGCAGTATTGCCCAATTAGTTGCCGATGGGATACTACATCCATCTTTCCAACGTTTGTGTTCCGAAGCAATGCCCTGGAATCGGCCCCTCTACCTGCACCAGGAGCAAGCAATCAGACATGTCGCTGAGCAAAACCGTAATGTGATTGTTGCAACGGGTACTGGCTCTGGTAAAACAGAAACCTTTCTCATTCCTATATTGCATCATCTGCTGTGTGAAGAAAACGCAGGAACGCTCAGGCAACCTGGAGTACGTGCATTACTGTTGTATCCAATGAACGCGCTTGCTAATGATCAACTCAAAAGACTACGCCATATTTTAGAGGATTATCCAGATATCACCTTTGGGCGGTATACCGGTGAGACTGAAAGAAAAGACGAAGATGCAGTCAACCGCTTCCATGAACAATTTCCTCATGAAACATTGCTGTCAAATGAATTGATTAGCCGTAAGCAGATGCGAACCAAGCCACCACATATTTTGCTAACAAACTATGCTATGTTGGAATACCTCCTGCTCCGCCCGGAGGACTGCGAATTTTTCGATGGCGCAACGGGCAAACATTGGCGATTCCTCGTTCTGGATGAGGCCCATATTTATGATGGGGCAAGCGGTATTGAACTTGCCATGCTGCTACGCCGTTTGAAAGATCGCGTAGTTGGGAGTAGACAAAACCGGCTACGTTGTATCGCTACCAGTGCTACGCTTGGCAAAGGTCAGGAGGATTTTCCAGCAGCGACTGCATTTGCCACAAACTTATTTAATGAAACATTCACATGGCAGCACGATGATATACAACGTCAGGACGTGATCCAGTCTACCCGCCTCCCAACAGCAACACCTGGAGAAATCTGGGGTGAAGGTTCACCAGAATTCTACCAGGCGTTGCAAAATGTAATAACAACACTACCAGATGATGTGGTAGATGCAACCGAGATTATTACATCCCTGCATAACTTTGCATCGAAATATATCCCACAATATGTCGTCGAGCAGGCGAATAGCAATGCATGTGCGCAATGGAATGAAAAAGCAGAAGGGCGAACTATGAAGCAACGAATACAATCTGTCGCAGAAAGCTTTCTTTACAGCATTCTTTGCGGCGATATGCGTTTACATTTACTTCATAAATATGTGGGCCAAGCACCATATTCATTACACGATATTGCTGCTATCATCTTTCCTGAAGATCCACAGGCCAATAACCGCCTTGTAACACTCGTCGATCTAGCAGTACGAGCTCGTCCTACCCCTGAGAGCTTTTCTTTACTTCCGGCTCGCTACCATGCCTTTGTCCGCACATTAGAAGGTGCTTTTGCCTGTTTCAATGCACAGAAACACACAAATCAACAACCACATATATTTTTGAATCGCCATGAAGTATGTCCTGACTGCGGAAGTTTGGTCGTTGAATTAGCAACATGTGTACGATGTGGAGCTACATATGTTGTAGGTAAAGGCGGCAAAACAGAAGTAGAGAACGCCAGGCCGCGCTTCCTCCAGCAATTATCAGACAATACACAAGGACTTTTAGATCGTTCAGCTTACTTCTTAATTGGTAAGCAAGTTAGAGGTATTGACGAAGATGAAGCTGTCACAACAGGTGAAACCCTCTCTGGTGAGCAAGAAGAGCAACATCCAATCAACCTCTGCCTGCAATGTGGACAGCTGTCATCAGAGAGTCAGCAACAATGTACCTGCCACGCATCTATCATACCGCTCAATGAAATGGATTTGAAGGATTATGATGAACCGAAAGCCTGTATCCATTGCTTAGCGCGTAGTACCGGTCCAATCATCTTTCGTTTCCTGCCAGGACAAGATGCCCCGGTGAGTGTATTAGCAACAGCCCTCTATCAATATTTGCCACCTGATCCCGACGCTGTTGATCTCCCAGGTGAAGGACGCAAATTGCTCGTCTTTTCGGACAGTCGGCAAGACGCCGCATTTTTTGCTCCATATCTTGAACAAACATATAGCAAGGTATTGCACCGCAGGCTGATTTTCCAGGCGGTCATGCGCGATCAGGAGGGACGGCAGGGACAACTGAGACTGCAAGATATCGTCAAACGCTTACAGCAGCAGACAGAAACAGCAGGGGTGTTCAAGCAAACACAAAGTTATGACGAACGACGTACCACCGTCACAACATGGTTGATGCAGGAACTCATTACGCTGGATCGGCGTCTCAGTCTGGAAGGGATTGGGTTACTTCAATTTCGCCTGGTGCGTCCGAAACGCTGGCATCCACCTATTGTTCTCCAGCAGACACCGTGGAATCTGACAGAAGACGAATGCTGGACGTTGATCGCGATCCTTCTTGATACACTCCGCCAACAAGGGGTAACAACATTTCCCGATCATGTTGATCCCAAGAGTGAAAATTTTGCGCCTCGTCGGAATGCTTTTTATGTCCGCCTGGATCAAAGTGACGGTAGCACTGGTATTTTAAGCTGGCTTCCAACACGCGGTCGCAATCGGCGTCTCGATCTCTTGCAACGATTCCTGGCTCACAGTAGCCCTTCTTTATCATTGAAAGAACAACAGCATGTTGCAAAAGAAACATTGCACGGTTTATGGAGAAATCTGACAGAACCCGGTTCGTGCTGGCGTGACCATCTTGTGAGCGAAAATCGGCCAAAGCACGGCATCGTGTACCGCCTGAGCCATGAATTCTGGGAAATGATACCTTTGATAGAACATACACAACATGCGCTCTATCGCTGTAATCACTGCCGTATTCTTACGCCTCATAATGTAAGAGGGCTGTGTCCCACACTCGATTGCGAAGGTCGCCTGGAGGAATGTTTTGCTGAAACGTTGATGCAGGAGGAAAATCACTATAGAAATCTCTATATGCACTTACAACCACATCCTCTTACCGCTCAGGAACATACTGCACAATGGACAAGTGATGAAGCAGGAAAAGTTCAGGAACGCTTCATTAACGGTGAAGTGAATGTGCTGAGTTGTTCAACAACCTTTGAGCTGGGTGTTGACGTTGGAGAACTCCAAGCCGTACTCATGCGGAATGTTCCTCCTACAACAGCAAACTACGTGCAACGTGCAGGGCGTGCCGGTAGGAGAACAGATTCGGCAGCATTTGCACTAACCTATGCACAACGTCGTTCCCACGACCTCACCCATTATAAAGACCCCAGGCGAATTGTTGCCGGGCGAATCGATTCACCCAGAATCGTGCTGGAGAACGAAAAAATCATCCGCCGTCACATGGAAGCAGTCCTGCTAGCCACCTTCTTTCGTGAAATTTTCCACCAGGAACAACGAATATTTACCAGCATCGGAGAATTTTTTCTGCCAACAGATCAACTACTCAATGGAACCGAACTCCTCGTCGCCTACATTGCGAAAAGACCTGAATCGGTGCAAGAAGCACTGAAACGCATTGTGCCAGAAAAAATGCATAAGGATGTGAAAATCAAGGATTGGGGTTGGCTTCATAATGAGGATGGCGATGGTATGGTGGATCTTCTGGAACGTGTTCATGCGGAAATAACAGAGGATATCATACTCTATTCCCAATTAGAAAAGGAAGCAGGAGACAAGCGAGATTATGCCTTAGCCCAACATTATAAACATGTAGGACGAACTATTCGTGGTCGTTCATTACTGGGTTTTCTTGCATCCCGTAACTTGTTGCCGAAATATGGTTTTCCTACTGATGTAGTAGAACTCAAAACGGATCATCTTCCTCACCCTGAAGCGGCAAAGATTCAGCTAGAACGTGACCTCCGCATCGCTATCGCGGAATATGCACCTGGCGCGGAGGTGGTTGCGGCAAAAATGATTTGGACTGGTGGAGGTTTATACAAACAGCCAAAGAAAGATTGGCCTACTCTCCAGTACATGATCTGTCCAACGTGTAAACGGTTTATCCGCGGCACAGAAAAAATTCGCCCAATCTGTGAATGCGGCACAACACTCAATAACAGACATCATTCATATCTGATTCCTGAATTTGGCTTTGTTGCTGGACGTAATGTTCGTAAGACTGGCGAAGCTCGTCCACAAAGACTTTACGCCTCGCGTGTCTATTTCGCAGAATATGCTCCTGGTAATCAGGCTGATGTTATGCCTGACTTTCAACCTGTAGACTCCTTATCGAGCAGTGCCGTTCAAGTCAGTGCCTATTATTCACATTTTGGGAAAATGGCTCTTGTGAATGAAGGGCAGGCTGGTCGCGGCTTCCGCATTTGTCGAGAATGTGGCTATGCAGCCATGGCACCAGAACCACCATCTCCTCAAGCTAATGCTAATGCAAAACGGCGTAATGCCCGCCCACAATCACATACTCATCCACGTACAGGAAAACCATGCAATGGTGTAATTGAAACTCATCACCTGGGACATGATTTTTTGACCGATGTCGTTGAAATCCATCTCGACGGCCCATTGACCATGCACACCGATGAAAAGCAGTGGCGTTCCCTCTTATATGCCTTATTGGAAGGTGCTTCATATGCCCTCAATATTCGGCGCGATGACCTTGATGGTACGCTCTACCTGTACAGACGTAGTGAAGCTCCTGCAATTGTGCTATTCGATAATGTACCCGGAGGTGCTGGTCATGTTAAACGTATTCGCTATGAACTGGAATCCGTTTTTAAAGCTGCTTATGAACGGGTCAATACTGATTGCTGCGGTCCAGAAACAAGCTGCTATGAATGCTTGCGCAATTATCACAACCAACCTTATCACGACAAGTTGCAACGAGGGTTAGCCCGCTCATTCCTTTCAATCATCACAGAGCAAAAAAAATCTGTACAAGCTTAGACGGAATGTGGTATACTATCTACGAAGAAAAACACTAAAGCCTGAGCTAATTTTTGCTGGAGAAAACCGTGAAGCATTATACTAGATTGCACTACTGCACCTGTCGCTGCGTCCGCAGAGGAATTATGGGTAGCTCGGCCCTCTGTGGACGTTTGAACGTGCTTCCCGGCAGACAATGCTAATCCCTGTTCCCCAACACGCTCCCTCGCCTGAGCTGCCGCCTCTCGAAGCTTTTTTCGCATGCCACAGATATCCGCGTGCAAATATATACTACATGTTCATAGAGGAGATATGCTCGTGACTACCGTTTCGCCAAAACCGATCTACTTTTATAATACAATGACCCGGAGCAAAGAACTGTTCCAGCCGCTCAACCCACCCAAAGTCGGCATTTATTCGTGCGGCCCAACTGTGTACAAAGATATTCATATCGGCAACCTGCGTACTTTTACCATGACTGACTGGGTTCGCCGCGTTCTCGAATACAACGGCTACGACGTGTTGCTCGTGCGCAACATCACCGACGTTGGACACCTGCAAAATGACCAGGAAGAGAGCGGCGAAGACAAGTTAGAGTACGAGGCACGCACAACGGGTCGCTCCGCTTACGACATTGCCGCGTCCTACACGCGGCAGTACGAAGAAGATTCCGACGAGATGAATATCCTGCGACCCCATCTCAGCCCAAAGGCCACCGACCATATTCCAGAAATGCAGGCCATGACCGAAAAGTTGCTTGAGAAAGGGCTGGCGTATGTCGCCAACGGCAACGTCTACTACGATGTCAGCAACTTTCCCGACTATGGCAAACTCTCTGGCAATACAGTTGAGAACCTGCGCGAAGGCGGCCATGGTCGCCAACAAATGGAGGTTGCCGAAGATAAGGACGCGCCCGAAGATTTCTCATTGTGGAAACATGGCGAACCCAACCGGCAAATGAACTGGCAAAGTCCGTGGGGCGTTGGTTTCCCTGGCTGGCATATCGAATGCTCCGCGATGGCGACAAAGTACCTCGGCGAGCAGTTCGATATCCATACCGGCGCGATTGACTTGCGCTTCCCTCATCATGAAGATGAGATTGCTCAGAGTCAGGGTGCCACCGGCAAGCCGCCAGTGCGCTACTGGATGCACGGCGAATTCCTGAATTTCGCCTACAATCCTATGAAAACCGGCACACGCGAAAACGAGAGCGAGGTCATCAAGATGTCACGCTCGAAAGGCAACGTCGTGTTGTTGCGCGACCTCAAAGCAGCGAATATCGAACCCCTGGCCTTTCGTTACCTGCTGCTGACAGCGCACTATCGTTCAAAGCTCAATTTCACCGCCGAGTCCATCGAAGCGGCACAGAACGGCCTGAACAACCTGCGCGACGATATCACCGCATTGCCGATTGAGGAAGCAAACGTACAAACACCATGGTCAGAGGAGGCACAGCATATCCGCGACGCCTTCCATAACGCCGTCAACGACGATATGGATTTGCCGACCGCGCTGAGCCTGACTCGTGAGACGGCTCGTAATGCCCGGATCGCGCCCGCAGAGCGACGCCACCTCATCCTCGACTTTGATCGCGTTTTAGGTTTGCGCCTCGACACGGTTAAGCCCAAAGGGCCGCGTCAGGTAAGTGCAGAAGCACAGCTACTTGTACGCCAGCGTGACGAAGCCCGCGCCGCCCGCGATTGGAAAAAGTCCGACCAGTTGCGCGATCAGCTCAAAGCGATGGGCTTCGAGGTGCGCGATACAGCTGGCGGCACCGAATTGGTGTAGGTGAGAGACATCACCCTGTTACTTCTGCTATACTACACATTATAGACAAGAAGAACACTCTTCATTGTTCAAGTTCCCAACGAGAACAATTCCGCTACCATAAAAGAGGTGAGAAACTATGGCTTCCTGGTGGAAAAAAACGTTACTAACTGTCGCGGGCGTGGCTGGGGCTACTGTAGGTGCATATTATCTATTAATGCGCCGTCCAGTTCCGAAGAAAAAGGGGGAAATGAGTTTCGCGGGGCTGCATGAAACGGTCGAGATTATCGTTGATCGTTATGGCGTCCCGCATATTTACGCACAAAATGAAGACGATCTCTATTTCGCGCAAGGATATATGCATGCACAGGAACGACTCTGGCAGATGGAATTCAACCGGCGCATCGGGTCGGGCCGCCTCTCAGAGATATTTGGCGAGATTGCGCTTGAGGTTGACCGCTTCAGTCGTCGTCTGGGCATGCATCGCTCAGCAAATGAAGAACTATCACGCATCGGCGAGCATAGCAAGCGCATCCTGGACGCTTATGCACTTGGGGTCAATGCCTCTATTGAGCAGCAAAAAAGCAAACTGCCCATCGAATTTACCGTGTTACGTTGCAAACCCAAGCCGTGGCAAGCTTCGGATAGCATTCTCTGGGCCAAGATGATGGGCTGGAACCTGGGCGGCAACTGGGAAACAGAAGTTGTCCGCGCTCATCTCGTTGCCAAACTGGGACCCGAACGGGCCGCACAGCTAGAAACCGGCTATGACCCGCTCCACCCTTTGATTATTCCTCCCGGTGTCGAATATCAGGGCATCAACCTCGGCATGCTGGAACAATACGAACAACTCAAGCAATTGAGTGGTTTCGGTATGTTGGGTGCAAGCAACAACTGGGTCGTTGACGGCACTATGACCGTTACCGGCTCGCCCATTCTCTGCAATGACCCGCATCTGGGCCAGGCCGCACCCTCCATCTGGTACGAATGTCATCTTGTCGCGGGCGACATAGATGTTGTAGGAGCCAGTTTTCCCGGCGCTCCTGGCGTCGTCATCGGACACAACAAACATATCGCCTGGGGTGTCACTAACGCCATCTCTGATGTGGAAGACCTTTATATCGAGAAATTCAATCCGCAGAACCCACATCAGTACGAATTTCAGGGCCAATGGGAAGAAGCACAGGTTATTCGTGAAGAGATTGTCGTCAAGGGCAAACAAGAACCTGTGGTCGAAGAAGTCCTCGTGACCCGGCATGGCCCTATTCTGACCACTATCCCTCATCCAGGTACGCACGCGAAGGACAGTCAGAATGGCAATAGTGGAGCAGAGGCAGTACTTCCACTGGCATTGCGCTGGACAGGTCTGGAACAGTGTCATATTCTGGAAGCAATCCACAAGCTCAGCTTTGCCTCCGACTGGGAAGAGTTCCGCGACGCCATGCGCGATTGGGATGTACCGGCGCAAAACGTGATCTATGCTGATGACAGAGGCAATATTGGCTACATTATGGCAGGAGCCATTCCCATGCGTACTAAAGGACAGGCGCTGCTACCTTCTCCCGGTTGGACCGGCGAATACGAATGGACAGGGCTTATTCCTTTCGATGAATTACCGCAAACGTACAATCCAGAGCAACACTTCATCGTCACCGCGAATAACCGCGTCATCAACGATGACTATCCACACTACATCACGCATGAATGGCTCAACGGTTACCGCGCCCAACGTATCCGCGATCTCTTGACCGGCAAGAGCAGCAAGGGGAAACTGGCCCCTTCAGATATGGCCGAAATTCAATCCGACCAGTATTCGCTTCCGGCAGTCGAGATCGTTCCTCATATGCTCAGGATTCAAACCAATGCGCCTCTGGAAAACGCGGCCTTAGATATTTTGCGCGTCTGGGATTTTATTCTGCAACCTGATAGCGCTGGAGCGGCTATCTACACGACATTCCTCAATAAATTAGAGCGCATTGTCTTCGGCACAGTCTTCGGCGACGACGAATCGCTGATGCAAGGCTATCTCGGCATTGGCACAACCATTCTCGCCCCCCAGAACGGCTATGCCAGTCGCAACAAGCCATTCCTCATCCGTCTGCTAAATACACGCGACGAGGGTTGGTTCGCGAACTCCGCCATTACAAACGGACCGCACTCCTGGGATGCCGCCATTGCCTCCACGTTCACCGCCGCTGTCGAGGAACTGCGTGAGAAATTGGGCGACAACATAGCACGCTGGCAATACGGTAAAATTCACAGGATGACGTACAGCCATCCAATAGGCAATATCAAGCCGCTCGATAAAGTATTCAATCGCGGTCCATTCCCCATAGGGGGCGATATAGATACCGTCAATATGGGTGCGAGCTTGCCCAATAACCCGGAAGTCGTGGTCACTGTGCCATCGTTCCGCCAAATCGTCAATCTCGCCGATGTGAAGTCTTCGCTTTCGATTCACGCGCCGGGACAATCTGGGCATCCAGCCAGCAAGCACTACGATGATTTCATCAAACCCTGGCTGCGCGTCGAACACCACCCAATGCTCTTCGAACGCAGCATGATCGAGGCCAATGCTGAAGGTAACATACAATTGGAGCCTGAAAAATAACCCATGCCGATTGTAGGAGTCCGATTTATCGCACTCCCCTGCACGAGCGCAGCAATGTGCAGTCACGTCCCAGGGGCGCTATGAATTGCGCCCCTACCATCGGTAACTTACACATTCTTTACACTTTCTTGATGATTTCTTGCAGGTGATACGTTATCGTATCAGGTGGAAACGTTTGTATACTACGTACTATTCCTTAGTACAGGTTTTTGTATGAGCAGGAGCGAAAGGAGAAAGAGCATCTTCTTGATTGAGGTGTTCTAAATTATCTATACTATGGCGACATTCCCTTATCAAGAGCAAGCCAGAAGCGTATCAAAATGGATATTGTTACCTTTACGCCTCTTCCTGGGCGTGACCTTTATTTATGCAGGTATCCAGAAATTGACCGACCCACAGTTTTTTTCGCCTTCGGCTCGCAGTTACATTGGCAAACAAATAATTGGCTTCGCCACTGGCTCCCCGCTGCATACATTTCTGATCAATGTCGCGGTTCCACACGCTAGCTTCTTCGGCTATCTGGTCGCCTATGGTGAAATCGCCATTGGCCTCGGCACACTTGTCGGTTTTCTGCTGCGCCCGGCGGCCTTCTCTGGTATGCTCATCAGTCTGATGTTTTTCCTCTCAGCAACGTGGCGTGTATTCCCATATTTCTACGGCGCTGATATCGTCTTCGTCTTTTGCTGGATTACTATGCTGCTGGCTGGACCAATGAATACAGGATTGCCCGCGCTCGATGAACTTTGGGCAATACGCTTGCTCGCTGGCATGTCCGCGACAAAGAAAAAAACGTATGCACCGGCACTGACTTTACTCATCGGTGTTGCTGAAAAACCTGTCGTTAATACACAAGAGTATGTACAGGTAGACAGCAAGGGAAAACCATTGCCCGCGAGCGCCAGTAAACGCGCATCGCACAAAAGCAGGTATTCGGCGGCCCAGTACGCCAGAGAATCGCGGCGCAACTTCATCTGGGGTGCCATAACCGGTGGCAGCGCTATGCTGGTTGTGGCATGGTTCTGGAATCTAGCGCACGCTAGCGATGGTTCCATCCCAACAGGCACATCTGGCGGCGGTTCAACTAGCACAGGAGCAAGTTCAACACCTTCCGCAGCGGGATCTGGCTCGACAATTGCTCAGGTCAGTCAGGTCCAAAACAATAGTTCCGTCAACTTTACCCTGGCCTCTAATGGCGATCCCGGCATCCTCGTGCGGCTTAATAATGGGCAATTCGTCGCCTATGATGCTACCTGCACCCACGCCGGCTGCCCTGTAGACTATGACCCCAGCAGCCAATTGCTCATCTGCCCTTGCCACGGTGCCGAGTTCGATCCATCCAAATCCGCTGCTGTCGTACAAGGTCCTGCCCCTACTCCCCTGACAAACGTTCCCATCAATGTAAATAATTCAACGGGCAACATCACTCTACAATAATTCGCGGAGCATAAAGCCTACAAGCAAGATGGTTGCCGGCATGCCGGCAACCATCTTGCTTGTAGGCTTTATGCTCCGCTCAATTGTTTCCCCGCCAATTTTTTTTCTTCGCGGTGCCATTTCCAGGCGTAAGTGAATAATTCATGGAACGCACGGAGAATGACGGCAGGTTTCGCTCCTGTAGCACGCCCACCGCGGCGCGGCAGATGACGCACACCTACCTGCGTAAACGTATAACCCGCCCGTCCAAACTTGTAGAGAATCTCAGTATTGATCATCGCGCCGCGTGTCTCTAGCGGAACCGCCCGGAAGAACGCCGTGGGATACAATTTGAAGGCACAATCCACATCGCGCACATATACACCGAAGACCATCCCTACCAGTATTTTCCAGCCCCACGCGTTGACTTTACGCAACCATGTATCCCGGCGTTGCACCCGGTAGCCAATCACGGCATCGTATTCTTCCAGAAGCGGGAAAAAACGCTCCAACTCGCGGATATCAAACTGCCCATCGGAATCCATGAAAAAGAGCAGGTCTTTTGTGGCGGCGGCAAAACCACTCACTAGCGCGGCCCCATAACCCTGATTGACAACGTGATGCACTACACACACACATGGCTGGGACGCTGCTATCGTGTCTAATATCGCCCCTGTGCGGTCACGGCTCCCGTCATCCACAACAATGACTTCAAAGTCTTCTATCCATGTTGCCCACATAGATAAGACATCCACAACATCGTGTACCATACCGGCAATCGCCACCTCTTCATTGTAGGCAGGCATCACAACCGATAAGCTATATTTCGTGCGCTTCTCGTTCAAGGTATCTATGTCCCCAGTAAAAAAACGTATCTAGTATATGAACGTTTGTATGTTACATTATATCCCGGCACATATCAAGTCTCACGAAGCAAAACCCGAAAATACCTCTTGACAAAGGGATAGCAAATAGCTATACTAGATATAGCAAATAGCTATGCCCAACCTGAAGGATTGTGTGTTATGTATCTATCTGAGAAAATCAAACATTTACGTGAGGTTGAAGGTGAGTTACGCGGCATGAACCGCCCTATGACGCAGATGGAAGTCGTCAAAGCCATGTCGGAGGAACTGCATGAGAGTATCAGCCAGGCTTATCTCTCTCAATTGGAAAGCGGGAAGCGTGTACATTTAACACAGGCCACTCGCGACCTCATAGCCAATTTTTTTAAAGTACACCCAGGGTATCTGGTAAACGACCCACCTGATTATAGCACAGATTTGCTCACCGATATGGATGAAGAAGGTGACCGTTTTGTCACATGGTTGTTTGCCAACGCCACAGAATGGCGCGGTGAGCCGATCGTCCAGAACTTCTTTCAAAAGCTTGCGCATACCGAAGAGCCACGCCAGTACCTTGCCTTGTTTGAACAACTAATGGATTTACCGGTAACAGACCTCGAGGCAATCGTTCGGGCCATTGTGACGAGCGATCAATTGAGTACTCATCTATGAAATTGTAATTTGTTCCGTATGTTGCGTCTACCTATATGAACTCTTGTATGATAGAGCATTTTTAGAATGCCAGAAACAATACAGCAGCGCATCTTTTACAAGGTGCTTGCTACACGTTTTTAAGGAGCAAATCATGATTCAGGGCCAATCCGGGCCATCTGGTCACCAACAAAGCTTCCTTACGTCACAAAGAAGCCATTTGTTACGAAAATACCCTGTGTTGCTACCACTTGCACTGTTGTGCGGCGCGATCGGGCTATTCGTTCTCAGTCCGCTCGCGGATACCTACCTACCTATTTTGACGCTCGTCGGAGCGCCAGCTTCGCTGCTCTGCATCTTACTCGCGCTCGTCCTGGGCATTTCAGGTTTGCTGGCGAGTATTATTAGCATTATCGAGAGTGTTGATAGACGCCATTTGAGGGCAGCGATGTTTCCGAAAACAAAGGAGCAGAGCTATGGCAACTGATCCGCTTTCCCTGGTATTCATAGCATGTTTTCTCTTTGGATTGCTCTTCTTTGTAGGAACAATCCTGCTAGGAAATCTTGGTCATGGACAGGCCGCGCATGCGACACATACAGGAGGGCACGTCCCAACTCACGTCGGCGGACAGAGTGTTTCTCACATTTCGCATACAGTGAATCATGGCACTCATGCAGGCGTTCATCATGGTGCAACCGCCAGCCACCAGAGCAACAATCTCTCAATTGCACCGTTTCTCAATCCCACTACCATTGCACTCTTCCTGCTGGGATTTGGCTTTTTCGGCTACGTCTCGCACAACACAGCCCAATTTGTTTTGCCATTCACACTGGTTTTAGCCGCGCTCGGTGGGCTTGTCGTTGCTGCACTGCTGTTGGTACTCGTTAGCCGTCTCTTTGGCGATAGTGAAGGAGCTACCATCCAGGATGTTTCAGACCGCACGGGTCTGCTGGGCAAAGTCAGCATCGGCATCCGGGAGAATAACGTCGGCGAAATCATCTATGTCTCTCCCGGTGGTATGCGTAAGAGCATTCCCGCACGAAGCGTAAGCGGTCAAAGCATTGAAAGTGGTCAAGAAGTCGTGGTAGTCAATTACCAGCGTGGCGGTGGTATCGCGGAAGTAGATACGTGGGAACATTTCATGCACGAAAATGAGGAGGGAGAACCACAGGCGCAGGTACAGGCTCAAGGGCAACCACAAACGCCTGACGCCGACACATTAGCAAAATTGCGTGCGTTACTTGAAGAATCCGAAACAGCTAACACAGAATTAGTGATACGAAACGACTCACAAAAGGAGTAAGAAATTATGGATCCCACAATTCTCGTTATTGTCGGCGTAGTTGCCCTGGTCATTGTCGTTTTTGCCGTCATCCAGACAATTGGCCGCTTGCTGCGCAAAGTCGGCCCGAACCAGGCACTAATCGTCTATGGTGCCGGTGGCACAAGAGTCATCACCGGCGGCTCCCATTTCGTCATACCCTTATACCAGCGAGCGCAGGACTTCTCCCTGGAGTTGATGTCCTTCGATGTCGCACCATCACAGGACCTGTACACCACCCAGGGTGTAGCCGTGAACGTCGAAGCCGTCACGCAGATTAAAGTGCGTTCCGATGAAGAGAGTATCAAAACGGCTGCCGAACAATTTTTGAGCAAACGCCAGGACGATCGCGAGAACCTGATCCGACTGGTCATGGAAGGCCACCTGCGTGGTATTGTCGGTCAGCTAACCGTTGAAGATTTGATCAAAGACCCTGAGAATGTCGGCGCAAAAATGCTCAAGACCGTCACGCCTGACATGGAAAAAATGGGCCTTGAAGTCATTTCCTTCACGATTAAAGATGTGCGCGACAAAAATGAGTACATTACCAACATGGGTCGCCCGCAAATCGTACAGATTCGCAAACAGGCCGATATCGCCGCCGCCCTCGGACAGCGCGATACGCAAATCCAGCAGGCCAACGCGGCCCGCGAAGCCGCCGTCTCCAAATCCGCTGCCGACCAGGAGCGAGTGAAAGCTGAGACCGAATCGCTTGCACTGCAAGCTGAATCCCAACGTAACCTCTCGCTGAAAAAAGCCGAGTTTGATGCCGAGGTCAAAAAACAACAGGCATCTGCCGATAAAGCCTATGATATTCAGGCCAATATGATGCAGCAGCAGGTCGTGGCTGAAGCGGTCAAAGTAACCGAGGTTGAGAAGAACGCTCAGATCAAGGTGCAAGAGGCCGAAATCCGCCGTCGTGAATTAGAATTGCAAGCAACTGTGCAGAAAGCGGCAGAAGCCGAGCGACGGCGTGTCGAGACCGTTGCGGAAGCCGAGCGACAACGTACTATCCTGGAGGCCCAGGGTCAGGCTGACGCGGCTAAAGCTCGCGGTATCGGTGATGCAGAAGCCAACAAGGCTCGTGGGTTTGCCGAGGCAGAGTCCAACCGCGCCAAAGGTCTCGCAGAAGCTGAAGTCATTCGCGCTAAAGGTCTCGCAGAAGCCGAAGTCATTCGCGCTAAAGGTGAAGCGGAAGCCGACGCGATGAAGGTCAAAGCATCGGCATTCCATGAATACAATCAGGCTGCTGTGCTGGATAAACTCCTTACCGGTATGCCGGAAATCGTCCGCGCTATCGCCGAACCACTCGGTAAAGTTGACAAGGTTACTATCGTCTCCACTGGTGGCGGCAACGGCACTAACGGCGGCGGCCTTGGTGCAAGTCGTCTTACCGGCGATATTGTGAACATGGTAGCACAGGTTCCAGCCCTCTTCGAGATGTTAAGCGGAACCAGCATCGCCAACCTGATGAGCCACATTCCCGCGCTCGCGAACTCGGATGAACAGAACGGTTTGAACGGCAATGGCGCGAAAGCCAACGTCAACAGTGGCACTGTTGACGCAACACCAAACGAAAAGTAGTCGTATTCTCATTACACGTGTATGGTGTACATCTGTACACCATGCACTCTCTATTTGGGGGATTGTTGATGAATTTGTTGGAACGTGTGCTTACGCTACTCCGCGCCAATGTCAATTCAATGATGGAGAAAGCGGACGACCCGGAAAAGGTTTTGCGGCAACTGCAACAGGACATGCGTAACCAGTTGATGCAGGTCAAAACGCAGGTTGCCACAGCGATTGCTGAAAGCCATAAGCTGCAACAGCGCAATAAGGAGAAAGCAACCGAGGCCGAGGCGTGGTTGAAAAAAGCAGAGCAAGCGATTCAACAAAACAATGACACCGCCGCACGAACACATCTTGGGCACTACAACGATATGCTCAAACAGGCGCAACGCTACCAACAACAGCAAAAAGAGCAGGAGCAGTTAGTTACTACGATGCGCAACGTTTTGCGCCAGCTTGAGGCCAAAATAGCAGAGGTCGAGACCACCATTGACCTGCTGATCGCTCACAAACGCAACGCGCTCATCCAGCAGAGGGTCTTCGACGCACTCAATAAGACGGGTGGGCCAAAAGAAAAAGAGCGGTCCGCCAAAGCACAGGATGCCGTGCTGGAAGCCGAGGCCCGCGCTCGCGCCCTGGCAGAACTCCATAAAAATGATCTCGATACGCAACTCGCTCAGCTTACGCAAGAGCAATTCATCGAACAGCAGATGAATGAACTCAAAGCGAAACATAATGGGACACCGCATAGCGGGCAAGAAAAAAAGGCGGGAAACTCAGAGATACCCTTACTGCCAGAAGGCAATCCTCATCCTGCACCATTAATCCCGCCGCAACCACAACTGCACGAACCCGCCAGGAAACGCGCCGAGGGGAAATCTAAACAGGAAAGCAATCCTCGTCCCCGGTCAATACCCTCTACTCAGTCCAAAGTAGATGCAGGGGAGAGTGCAAGTATTGCTGATATCGCTAGCATTGTGGAACTCAATAATTTAATGGATTAGCCCCAGGAAATAGAAAACAACATAGACAGCGATAATGACCACGCCAATACCTATACCAACCACAAATGATCGGTGATCTATGTGTTTTTCTTCCTCTGTTCGAGAATGTTTTTCGCTCATGATTCCTGATAACCTGATTGAATAAATTTGTTATTTGAGGGCAGCCCCGATGGCCCCTTCGACATTTTGCAGCACTTCCAGGCTTTCCGCCGGGTCGGCTTCACGGGTGGTAATCAGCACCTGAAAAGCATCCTGCGCATCTCCAATGATATTGAGCAGGATATGACGGTCCGCACTCGTAATTACCATGCGTTCGTAGTTACCCCATTGCTGCTGCTCAAGCGCTTGCAGCGCACCTTGCAGCATGATACCGAAGGGCTTACATAACTGCGAGATATCAAGGTCGTCAATGGCGACCTGTGCGATGGGTTGCCCATCCATACTCACCACCGCCGCCGCGATAAAGCCACTAATAGAATAGCCCAATGTTTGCAAAGCTGCAACAAGTGCCGGGTAATTGCGCTTCGCGGTCTGCTGTACACCTGGCGCGGACGCGGTAAACTGGCTCCTATCGGCAACGGGTAAATTCTTTCCGCTGTGCAAACGTTCATCGTACGACAGGTCGCCACTTTTTTTCCTGGCAAGCGTGAGGCTTTGCAAAGGTTCGCTGGTCGGGCGAGATGGCACTGGCGAAATCTGCTGCGTCGGTTCGGTTTGCTGCGTCGGTTCTGGTGGTTGCCATTCAGGCGAGGCAGTGCGGCGTATTTTGCCTGTCGCAACTGCGTCGCTTGGGCTTGTCGCGCTCTTCGCAAACGGCTCCGTTGTTCTGCCAATGGGCTGGGTCGTCTGCTTTGTACCTGACATCGAAGGTTTCTTGGGCGTACGCCACTCTGAGGCAGGGTGCGGCTTAACCGAGGGCGTAACTGGTATCTGGGCAGTAGTCGAGAGCGCGGACGGACGCAAATTCGACCCGTCCGCCTGTGTTGGTTGCTCAGTCAACCACGACGGCAAATCCTCTCGTGGTGTGTTCAACACCTCTGAATCGCCGTTCACAGGAACAGAGGTATGCGTAGTTTGTGCAAACGCATGATGAGGATAGAGTACTGGAGTTTCCGCTACCGGGCCAGGAAACTTACGCCCATTCGCAGTACCATCATTATTGTGTATACCGGGTCGCTTGCCAGTTTGTTGCCACCATTCTTTTGAAGGCCCATTGGTATAACTCTCGGTCTGGTCCGGTTGTACAGGTTGTGCCGCTACCTCAGACTGCTCCAACTGCTTTGACGCCAACAACTCACCTGGCTGAGCTGACTGCTCCGGTACCTTATCAAACATTACCTTTGCAGGTCCGCTTTCTTCCGCCAATACCAGCATGGGGCTATCATCAACCTCATAATCATAAGGCGGCATAGTGGCGGCATGCGCCGCTACCAGTTGCGGCTCACGAGGGATAGCAATAGCCGCCTGTTCCCCGGTTACCTGCTGCATCACAGCATACTTTGCCCGGTATTGCAGCGCCTGAAAAATAAGGCGCGACAGCGGTTGCTTGACATTCGGAATTATTCGTTCGTCCCAGGGCTGATAGATAACAGTACCATTCTTGTAGGCTGCCAGTGCAAAAAATGCCTCTTCACCATGCAGTATGCCATACTCAGCCCAAATCAATTCGCCCCCCTGAAAGCGCAGCGTGCCGCGCTCCTCCAGACCTGTATTAACCAGCAAGGCAATGCTCTTGCGGCTCATCGTGACAATCTGAATAACATCCAGCAAATCAAAGGAGTCCAGGTTCGCTGAAAAACCGGTCTGTTGCAAGAGGCGACGTAATTCTTCTTTCAGCAAGTGCAGATTGAGCGGCTTTTCGAGATAGCTCACTACGCCGGCTTCCAGTGCATGCGTGCGTATGTCGCTGGAGTTTGGGCTTGCGGCGGCAACCATAATCATACGAGTGCGAGGCCGGAATGTGCGCAGCCATTGCAGCAATTCAAAGCCGTCCGCTCCCGGTGTTTTAAGGTCGCCAATGACCACATCAAATTCTTCCGACCAAAGCATTCGTATCGCCTCAGCGCCACTTCTGACGCCCTGGATCAGATAGCCGTCTTTACGGAGTGAATTGACAATACTCTGATTCAATTGTTCCTCGTCTTCAACGACAAGGATACGCCACTGTTCGGTCATCGCTACTACCACCTGCAAGGATTATGGTCTCGCATTGTATACTTTGCAGAGTGTATCACGATGCGGATTATATGACAAGAGGAAATTATGTTTCATTTCTCAAAAGAAGGAAAGTAAGGATACAGGATAAGAAAAATTGGCGCACCGGGTGCGCCAATTTTTCTTATCCTGTATCCTTACTTTCCTTCCTCTGGCTCACTGCTCAATGTGACTACTTCATCGCCAACATGCAGCGTAGCATCCCACGTTACCGTAATAGCATCTTTCACGCTCTGGTGCGCGGGGCAGCCCTGGGGATGGAGCCTGAGCGCACGCTCAGTAGCTTCACGAGTTTCAAGAGGTATGGTGAGGTCGTAGTGTAAAGTGATGGACTCGATACGAATAGTTTTGCCTATGCCAACAATGCGGCCATCCACGGTCGCTATATAGCTCTGGCGGTCATAACGGATTTTGCGCCCTGACAGGGCACCGACAAGTGTGCCGTACATTCAGCCAGCAACGGCCGCGACAATCTGGTCGAGGGTTGATGCGACTGGTGGCCCCTCTTTCGCACCATAATACTCGCGCAACTTGCCCTGTACGCCGTAGACGACCGGTTGTACCACATCACCCAGATAGGCATAGCGGTACCCCTCGTGATAAACGATACGGGCATGCGAGATGTACTCAAATTCGTCTGCCATAGACATCTGCTCCTCTCAAATGATACAAACGCTTTCCTTTTTACAATAACATCCGTAGTAGTTTGTCAATGTTCATGTGACTGGTGATGTCCCAGCAAGGGACACCGGCAGATGCGCACAGCTCACTCGTCACGGAGATTCTTCGCTGCACTCAGAATGACAGGCCGGAGGCTGTCATTCTGAGTGCAGCGAAGAATCTCTCGTCACTGCTGGGGAATCACCAGTCACATGAACGTTGACAAAGTAGTAGGGGCCGATTGATCGGCTTGTGTCTCAATTGCCGATTGATCGGCTTGTGTCTCAATTGCCGATCAATCGGCGATGGGCGCGATCAATCAGCCCCTACAAGGTAAAGCATACTCAAGGCTCATCATTGGGATGCTGAATCTTGCCCAGTTCCTCATCAATCTTCTGCATTTGTACACGGCGAATACGGGCTTTCTCGATAATTTTCCGCTCCTCCTCGTCACCGGGAACAAGTGGGGGTACCGGCGTGGGTTTGCCATGTTCATCTAGCGCTACATACGTCACCTGGCTACGCGCAATTTGTCGTATCTCGCCTGTATACAGGTCCTCGGCCATCACCTCTACCCCAACCTCCATGCTGCTGCGCCCCACATAGTACATCTCACATTGAATGATCACCACATTACCAAGATAAGCAGGCGCGAGAAAATCAAAACGGTCTACTCGCGCCGTAACGACTCCTCTGCCCGCGTGCTTGATTGCCACAATTGCGGCAGCCTCATCCACCATACGCATGATCACTCCACCATGGACATTGCCACGCACATTCGCGTCCAGCACATCCATCAAACGGCTTGTTGTGCTACGTGAATACGCGATCGTGCGTCCCTTCGTCAGGTCCACTTGCCGCATTTGCCGTCGCTGCGACCGTATCTTGTCAAATGGCTCCATGCGAAACCTCCATTCTACTCTACACGCGGGCTGTTGTTCAGCATATGCTGAACACTTACCGCTCCAGGCTGTCTACAACCTCCAATACCTCGTTGGCGTGGCCCTCGGGCTTGACTTTGTGCCAGATTTTGCGCACAATGCCATCTTTATCAATTAGAAACGTGCTGCGATTCACGCCCATATACTTCTTGCCATACATATTTTTCTCGGAGTACACCCCATACTCTTGCGCCACATGCGCATCCTCATCTGAGAGTAGAGGGAAAGGCAAGCCATACTTCTCGGCAAATTTCTTATGCGACGCTACGCTATCAGTACTGATGCCCAGCACCACAATACCGCGCTTCTGCATCTCATGATTAGCATCGCGAAAATCACACGCCTCCTTCGTACAGCCGGGAGTATCGTCTTTTGGATAAAAGTAGAGAACGACATCTTTTCCGTGCAAATCAGCTAAATGAAGTTTTCCATCGGAAATAGCTTCGTTATTGCCCTCAACTGGTAAGGTAAAATCTGGCGCCGGCAACTGCTCCTGCACCTGTGTTGTATCACTCATATGTAATCTCCTCATTCAATAAAATTTTGGAACGTGTACTATTAGATACAAAAATCAGCGGCTCTTCATTCCCAGATGAGCGCTAAAACGCTTCTTTTTTCGCTATTGTAAGGGTTTTTGGATGGAAAGATAAACGGGAAGAACCCTTACAATAACTTTACACTTCTCACCATTTTTTTTGCAATTTATAGACTATTCTATAGATACAGAACAGTACACATATTCGTATTAGCAAGCACAAAATAGTATGCGTATGCCGCAAGCAGGAGATAACAACAATGATTCAAGAAGAGCATGGATTCTATAACCCATATCCATTTCAACCACAAAACATGCCATCAACATCAACAGCTCCATTGGGAACTGTAGATGATTATACGGGTACATACATTCCCAACGAGCAAGTTGAAGCTCAGCCGAACAGCCATCCGTCTGGGCCGTTGCCAGCACCATACCCACCATACCCGCCATACCCGCCATACCCACCGTACTCACCAATGCCGCCAACATCGCCAACACCACCACAGAAGCGGTCTGTTCGCACAGGCACCGTTGTGCTTATCACGCTTATTGTTGCCCTCATCTTCGGCATAGCTCTATTTGCCGCCGGTTGGGAATATGCGTACAATGGCAACAGCAGTAATACGGGTACAACAACAACAGTGGCCGCATCATCCAGTGGGAATACCGTTATGACACAGCAGGAAGCGGCTATCGCAAAAATAGAACCATCCGTGGTAGAACTCAATGTTACTACTGCACAGGGTCAGCAAATTGGTTCGGGCGTTATTATAAATGCGAATGGCGATATTGTCACTAATAACCATGTCGTTAACGGTGAACAGAGCATCAAGGTTGTTCTCTATAATGGCACTACAGAACAAGCACAACTTGTCGGCACAGTTGCCGCCGATGACTTGGCCGTTGTTCGTATTGCCCCCTTCGCCCATATGACGGTCGCACAAATTGGCAACTCCTCACAACTTAGCGTAGGCCAGGAGGTGCTGGCAATTGGCAACCCGCTTGGTATCACCGAAACCGCGACCCATGGCATCGTCAGCGCCTTGAACCGCAGTGTTACAGAGTCAAACGGTACCACGATCTCTCAGGCCATCCAGACCGATGCGCCCATCAATCCCGGCAATAGCGGCGGTGCGCTGATTAATTTGCAGGGGCAACTCATCGGCATTCCGACATTAACTGCCATTGACACGGAGACCAATACTCCCGCCAACGGCGTCGGTTTCGCCATCCCATCCAACCTGGTAAAAACTGCTCTCACGCAGATTCTCCAGCAAGGTTAAGACAGAGTAAACAGGCTGCAAAGTTAGTCCTGATTCCTGATTAGGACTAACTTTGCAGCCTGTTTACTCTGTTCTACTTCACAGACAGCATGCGTTCCAACGCCACTTTTGCCCAGTAGACGGTATCGTCGTCAACGCTTACCTGATTGATGACGTTGCCCTCGACTAGCCCTTCCAGCACCCAGGCGAGGTAGGCGGGATGGATGCGATACATGGTGGAACAGGGGCAGACAATCGGGTCGAGGCAGAAGATGAACTGCTCTGGATGCTCCTTCGCAAGGCGATGCACCAGGTTAATCTCCGTTGCCACAGCCCACTGGCTTCCGGCGGGTGCCTGCTCGATCTGCTGGATGATATACTCGGTTGAGCCGTAGAAGTCTGCCGCCTCCACTACTTCGCGACGGCACTCAGGATGCACTAATATCTTGATGTCAGGATATTCCGCCCGCGCCCGCGCAATTTGCTGCACGTTAAAGCGCATATGCGTGGTGCAATAGCCCTTCCAGAGGATAATTCGCGCCCGTCCCAACTCCTCTTCAGCATCCTCTGAGGCCATCGGGTCTTTCGGATTCCAGACCGCCATCTGCTCCTCGGAGATACCATATTTAAACGCCGTATTGCGTCCAAGATGCTCATCGGGGAAGAACAGCACACGCTTGCCCTGAGTGAACGCCCAGCGCATGACGGCAGGAGCATTCGACGAGGTACAGACAATGCCGCCGTTGCGCCCACAGAACGCTTTGAGATTGGCAGCCGAATTCATGTAGGTGACGGGAATAATTGCGGCATCCTCGCCCAGCGTCTCGTGCAATGTCTGCCAGCATTCCTCGACCTCGGCAATATTCGCCATATCCGCCATCGAGCAACCAGCAGCGGGATTGGGCAGGATTACCTTCTGATGCGGCCCGCTCAGTACATCAGCACTCTCCGCCATAAAGTGGACGCCACAAAAGACGATGTAATCCGCTTGCGGACGAGCCGCCGCCAACTGCGCAAGCTTGAACGAGTCACCGCGAAAATCGGCATACTGAATGATTTCGTCACGCTGGTAATGATGCCCCAGAATTACCAGGCGCTCTCCCAATGTTTCCCTTGCGGCAGCAATGCGCTGGTCGAGTTCCTCACCAGACATTTCCGCGTAAAACTGGGGAATATTGTCAATACGGGTCGAATGGGCATGGGGCGTATGCTGCACGCGAGTACGCGGCGAGATAAGCGGCAAAATGCGCTCCTCTTTACTTTCCGCACACGCTGATTGTAAAACCATAATCTTTCTCCTTTATTTGCGGACATATTGAATGGGACACGGACGCGATAATGCTGATTAACAAATTGATGTACCAATCGGCCCCTATGGGCTTCAGGCGAATTCTAATGAGACATCAACGTTGGGAGCGGAATGCGTTAAGGCACCTAGCGAGATAAAATCCACGCCTGTCGCCGCTACTGCCGCTAACCGCTCAGGATTCGTACCGATATTGCCCGACGCCTCTATCAGCACGTTCGGGGCTTGACGCCGTACCAACTCAACGGCACTGCGCATGCGTTCGATATCCATATTGTCCAGCAAAAGGACATCCGCGTTCGCCTCTAACGCTTCGCGAACTTCCGCCAGCGTCTCACACTCGACCTCAATTTTGAGCAGGTGCGGAGCCATATGTCGCGCCGCTTTTACTGCCTGCGCAACACCGCCAGCAGCCTTGATATGGTTATCCTTGATGAGAACGCCATCGCTGAGACCAAAACGGTGATTGTACCCACCACCCAACACAACTGCGTCTTTCTCCAATTCGCGCAGACCGGGGGTCGTCTTGCGTGTATCCAAAATTCGCGATCGCGTTCCCTCGATAGCTCGCACGCATCGGGCTGTGATAGAGGCGATGCCGGAAAGTCGGCCCAGGAAATTCAGGGCCACGCGCTCGGCGCTCAACAGCGAACGAGCGGAACCGCTTAGTTGCGCCAACACCTGACCCGCCTGCACAGTATCGCCATCCTCAACAAGCAACTCCACTTGCACATGCTCGTCAAGCAAATGAAAGGTCTCGGCGGCAACACACAATCCGGCAATGGTTGCAGCCTGACGTGCAATAATAGTACCCGTCGCCTGTTGCTCTGCTGGCACCGTACTCAGAGTGGTAATATCGTAATCGGCACCGTCTTCCTGCAAGGCGCGTTGAATAACATCCAATGGAATCTTATGCATGGTAAATCACCTCTTTAGGGGATGAAACTGGCATTGAGCTATCAACAACTTGCACAAACACGTAATGAGTGGCGTTCATTTGCTCATCAAGCCGGGTATAATCGCTGCGCCAATGGCTACCCCGGCTCTCGTGCCGTTGCAAAGCGGCGGCAATCACGAGTTGGGCTGCCTGTAGCATATTGATGGTCTCTATCAATCGTGGTTGCGAAGGCCGGGTTTGTGACAGAGCAACTTCCAACGCCGGTACTTCCTCACGCAGTTTCTCGATACGCTGGCGTGCTTCCAGCAAACCCGCCTCGTCGCGACGCAAGGAGACGTACTGCCACATCAGTTGCCGCACTTCGCGTCGTATTCGAGTAATATCATCCACAGTTAACAAGTATGAAGCAGCATATGAATCTTCATGAGCGGTATCGCTTAACGCAACAGGAATGGCGCGGCGCGACGATAAAATCTCAGCATATGCAGCATCCGCAAAGCCATCAGCAAGTTTATCGGCGACGCGCAATCCAAAGACCAGCCCTTCAAGCAGAGAGTTGCTTGCCAATCGGTTTGCGCCATGCACGCCTGTACAGGCCACTTCGCCGACGGCATAGAGACAAGGCAGCGTCGTTTGACCATGAGTATCTACCATCACGCCGCCCATACAGTAGTGGGCTGCTGGAGCAACAGGTATAAGGTCGTGCGCAAGGTCAAGACCCAACGTGCGGCAGATGGCGGAAATGGTAGGGAAACGGGCATACATCTTCTCAGCAAACAAATGGCGCAAATCAAGGTACTGACAATCCGTCCCTTCGGCCAGCATCTCACTGAGAATAGCGCGAGCCACAACATCACGCGGGGCAAGTTCCGCCTGTTCAGCATAACGCAGCATAAAACGCTCTCCCGCGTGGTTGAGCAGATACGCTCCTTCGCCGCGCACCGCCTCCGATATCAGGTGCGAAGTGTTGCCGGCAACCAACACCGTGGGATGGAATTGCATAAATTCCAGATCGGTCAACGCCGCCCCTGCACGCCATGCCAGTGCGATACCATCTGCCGTGGCTCCAGCAGGATTTGAGGTATGGAGCCAGAGGCCACCAGCACCGCCATTAGCAAGTACAGTGGAACTTGCCTCGACGACAAAAGCCTCACCATCGCGCTTCATGGCCCGCACACCGATGCACACACCTTCCTGCACAATAAGCTCACTAACAAATGCCTCTTCATACACCGTGACAGATGGCTTTTGCCGCAGGGCGGCTATCAACGCCCGCTCAATTTCCGCTCCCGTCGCATCGCCTCCCGCGTGGAGAACGCGCCAGCGACTGTGAGCAGCTTCACGCCCCAGCAATAGACCATCTTTTGTAGCATGTTCATCGCTCCCCGGCTGCGCCCGGTCAAATTGCACACCCATGCGCATCAGCCAGCGCACAGCCAATGGGGCTTGCTCCGTCAGTATGCGTACCGCCGCTTCATCACATAGACCCGCACCCGCGGCCATCGTATCCTCATAGTGCAACTGTGGGCTATCATCTTCTCCCAGAGCTACCGTCAAGCCGCCCTGTGCGTAGCGCGTATTGCTCTCTCCCAGTTGACCTTTCGTGAACAGAGCCACACGCATATTCCCCGGCACACGCAGCGCCAGCGAAAGGCCAGCAATGCCTCCACCGATAACAGCTATGTCATAGTTCGGGCTGTTTGCCATAATTCGTCCCTTCATGTCTTCGTTAGTGTATAATTGACACTAATCAAAGTGTAAAAAAAACACTAACTCAAAAGCTAAAAAGAAAAGGTGTTATTTGTACACTAACATCTCAAAAAGTATACCCGGAATTTTTTGAAATTGCAAGGGTAAGATTTTTCATAAACGGGGGACTCATGTTCATGTCTCTTTATGAAAATTCGTCACGAAACCGTTGGCCTGAAGAGTACACGGTCGGTTGGCCTTTGCGGTAAATAGTTACTTCGCCGCGCCCATAGACGCGCCAGTTTGTTGTATCGCCGCCATCATCAAGCATACCCGTTTGCTCATCAATGCCCAACAAAACCGCGTTGGGCAGTAATCTGGTAAGTTGCGAGGCCCATCTTTTGCCAAAGGTATTATGATGCGGCAGCACACAAGTATTGGACACAAAGTTCAAGCCCTCAACAACCTGCCCGCGCTCTGGATTGAAATAATACTGGCACATAACCATCGCACCCGCGCTACTCCCTGCGATAACCGCACCCGATTCGTATGCATCGAGCATTGCTCGCTCACTCTCGCTACCCTTCAGCGTCTCGCCCAGATAGCCGGTGAAACCGCCGAGCATATAGATGAGGCGCGATTGACGAAGAGTCGCTGCTATACTGGCATCATTGGCCGAGGCACTATCTATTAGCAGCAACAACTCGACAGCCGTTGCGCCCAGGCCACGAAACCAGCGCACACCGTTATTACCTGCTCGCGTATGGTTGTTATCCGGTGCGGCAGCCGTCGGGATAATGCAGACACGAGCATCTGGGCCACCAGCAAGCTCAATAGCTCTACGATCGGGTACAGACATCTGTCCGCCAAATTCAGCGCCGCCCTCCAGAAGAAGATATCCAGCCATGTTCTTTCACTTTCATCATTGCAGTGTTTCAGGTCAGAACAAGCGTCGCACCCTGGCCTTGTAGCTCAGGTATTGCTCGCCAAACTTTCGCTCGAGGTACTGTTCCTCACGTTTAATCACGCCGTAGATCATGACAGCTAACACAACTGGCAGTAAGAGTAGGACCCAGAGAGCATTCGCGAGAAAAGCTATGCCAGCATAGATGAGCGTAAGCCCCATGTACAACGGATTGCGTGTATAACGATAGGGGCCTCCAGTAACAACAGTCGTTGCCGGTTTGCGCGGATCTACATTTGTCCGCGCCGAAATCATTGCTCGAAACCCACCTTGTAAGAGCATAGCACCAACAATGATACCCAGGCTGCCGAGCGTAATCCCAATCCAACGCGGCAAAAACTTTTTCGGGAAGAACCTGTGCAATAGCAGACCAAGCACCAACGGCCCCGCGAAAATTAGCGGCGGCGGCGCAATTACCCCCGGGTTATCTGGAAAAGTGTCATTCATAGTAATCTCCTCTTTTCATAACCTCGTTATCAGGTGCATCTTCAAATGTAATGTAACACCTGCATGATACAATCGCAAGGTATTAACTGCTCATCGCTAAGCGACTCGCCAGACATGAGCATTCAGGAAAACATGCTACAATAAAAAATATCGCATAGTAGTTTAGTACGTTGCTGACAAGCATAGAAAGACGAGCAGAAGCCTTATGAGTTTTGCCGACGCTATATTGACGGAAAACCTGACACCCTTGCGCCAAACATTATTACACCATCCCCTCTGGAAGGGTATAGAAGATGGCACACTTGACCGAAAACGGCTGGGACTTTTCGCACTTCAAGACTGGTGGCTCGTGCAACAGGCGTACCGGCTTGACGCGCTGGCAATTGCCGCCATGCCCGATATAGCATTACAGGAGTTACTCGCGCAAAAATTGCTCGCTAAAGTTGGCGCTTCCAATCTGATTGTTCTTTTTGGCGAAGCGGTAGGCGTACCAACCAGCGAATTTAAGGATGTTGAGCCTTTAGCCGGCTGTATGGCCCTTACCACGTACTTCTACTGGATGTTGGCCTATAGTTCCCCTGCCGAGAAACTGGCGGCTATCGGTGCCAGTGAGGATATCTTCATCCAGATTTGCGCCCGCGTCGGGCCAGCACTGATGCACAATTATGGACTCAGCGCGAAACAGGTTGAGTTTTTCACCGTCCACGACGAAATCGGTGTCCGCATCAACCCGATTGATGCTCTGATGATGGCTCGTTACACCTCAGAAAATGACCGACGATTAATCACTCGCGCTGTCCGGCTCAGCCATGAGTTCGAATTGATGTTTTACGATACTATTATGAACACGCCAACGTAATGTAGGTAGAGAAAAAGTGTTTATCACTCTAGAGGGAACTGTTATGGAAGCAAACGCGACAACACAACAATTGATTCAGCAGAAGTTAGCGACCGCTCTATTCGTATATACCGCACCAGTCGCTGGCACAGCACAATATGGTCGTCATGAACAAGATGGGCGTGGATGTGATGAACAAACCCACCGACATGCCAGGGCAACGCTCGTGGCGCGTGCTTACCCCTACAGAACCCATGAGGCCCTATGCTGAGCATGTTATTCTGGGCTATCAGGAACAGGTCACACCTCTCCACAACAACCCTAAAGATGACCGCTTTGTTGATCGGCCCGAACGCAGCGATGATATGGAAGTATAGCAGCAAACATGTCGGGTCGCGACCCGACATGTTTGCTGCTATACTTGTTAACTCTTATTATAACATGATCTCACCAAAACACATCTATGGATAGCACGCGACATTCTGATAATTCGACTCTCCCTTGTTCACTCAGATGAGTCGAATTATCACAACGCAAAGTTCAGCTTTTACAGAGGTTCGCCAATCTCGGCCACACGGCTCTCAATCATCTGCATCAACCTGTTCGTGATATATTGCACGAAATACTCGGCAGTACGATGAGCCTGAAATGCAGCCTGATCGACGTACTGCTCATACAAAAAGAAATGCCGTGGGTCGCTGCTCGAACGATGCGCGATATACAGCACATTTCCCGGCTCGGTGCGCGTATGTTGCTGCATGGTGTTGAAAATATCCAGAGCCTCGGCTTCGTGTCCCGGCTTCACAACGTAGGTTACTGAAACACAAATCATCAGAATTTCTCCTCACTTTACATATTCTACTGCACCTTATGCGTTTGCAAGTTCAACGTGAAGGAATCGATAAGCTGAGCAGGTGCATTCCAGGAATCTTGCGGATGTGGCACCGTGTAATACTGGCCTTTGAGCGTTTGCCCATCAACTTCCATGAGCATATAGCCATGGTAGTTGTCGCAGAAACTTTCCAGCGTCGCATCTTCACCGGGAACCGGGTATGGCGTCTGAATAGCCGCGCCATTCACTTTTTGCATATAATGCAGATTCCAATAGCCACCCGCGCCGGCAACAATATAAGGAACGTCGCGGCCATTCAGCGAACGGGTGAAGCGCTGATAGTTATGCACATGACCGGCGAAAACAGCATCAGGCGTGCGCCCGCTGGCCTGAATGGCTTGATCAAGAATGTTTGCCATATACGAACTGCCACTGTGATATGTATCCAGCGAGTAAATGGGATGGTGCAGAGAGACAATCAACGCTTTGTTTTGTGGAGCGCCGCTCAGTTCTGCTTGTAACCATGCAATCTGGTCGTTGTCCATCCAACCACCTTCCGGGACGTTAGTATACAAGCCAATGAACGTCACAAAAGGCGTTTCCAGCGTCCAATAGACGTTGGGCTGGGTCATCGTATCACGCCCACTATCGCCTGCTTCGCTCGAAAGATGTGGCTCTGTCGCACAGAAATTCTCGACATAAGCGGCAAGCGAAGGGACTGACGGATTTGACGGATCAAAATCACCATCATGATTACCCGGAATCGAGAAGATGGGAACATCATAGTGCATGTATGGCTCATAGAATTGTGCATAGTAGTCGCCTGCCTGCCCATAGTAATAGACAACATCGCCCAGGCAGTAAAAGAAGACTGGCCGCGCACTCGCATCGGTAGCAGCCAGGTCTTGTACCATGTGCATTGCAACAATTTCCTGAGATTGCGGTGCCTTGACACCGCCAACATCGCCCGCGATGTGGAATACGAGGCGTCCTGCTGCTTGAATGGATTGCATGGTTGCGGCAGGAAGCACCTGGTCAAGTGAAAGATGATACGGGGATGGCCCTGTCGGAGTAGGTAAGGGCTGGGAGGGTTGTTTTGAGGCGCTATCAAACTGATGATGGACAATCGGTTGCCCGGTAGCAGGTATCACTTTGCCAAAGCGCCGCTTCGAGCTTTCAGGTTGAGGTTGCATGATCGTCTCCTTACTATTCATAGAGGCTCACAAAGAATGATAGTAGTATATCATACCTACCAGACAGATATGTATGAAGTGTGTCCTGCTAGTAGTATATAGTGAGTTCCACTAAAGCAAGTACAAAGCAGTACAAATGTCGTAGCATTTCGACTTACAGGCAGCCGAAAATGGAAGCAACGGAGGGTCAGATATGTCAGCTTCCCCTATCCAGGCAAGGATTGTACAATAGTATCGGGTTCTTTTGGATGGAAATCATCGGCTCTACCAATCATGACAATGAGAAGGAGTACATTACAATGGCATACTACATCTGTACAACGTGCGGTACACAGTTTCCTGAGAGCGCATCACCACCGTCGTCGTGTCCAATTTGCAGCGATCAGCGCCAGTATATCGGACAGAGTGGGCAGCAGTGGACGACGCTGGCAGATATGCCGGGGCAAGGCATGCATAACAAACTCAAAGAATATGAACCGGGGCTTACCGGCATTGGTACCGAGCCATCTTTCGCCATTGGACAACGCGCTCTGCTGGTGCAGACAGACAAGGGAAACATCCTGTGGGATTGTATCACATACTTAGATAATGAGACGATAGCGGAGATTCATCAGCGCGGCGGCTTACAAGCCATTGCCATTTCACACCCTCATTTTTATACAACAATGATCGAATGGGCTAATCAATTTGATGTACCGATCTACCTGCACGAGGCCAACCGCAAATGGGTCATGCGTCCAGACCCGCGCATCATCTTCTGGTCAGACGAGACACAATTACTCACCGACAACATTACTCTTGTACGCCTGGGCGGTCACTTTTCTGGCAGTACTGTGCTACACTGGAAAAGCGGCGCGGAAGGCAAAGGTGTATTACTCACTGGCGACACCATCACAGTTGTAGCGGACCGTAACTGGGTCAGCTTTATGTACAGTTACCCCAACCAGATTCCCTTACCAGCAGAGGAGATTCGTCGCATTCGCGATACTATCGCGCCTTATCCCTTTGAGCGTCTCTACGGCGGTTGGTTCGAGGCTGTGGTTGCCTCCAATGCACATCACGCGGTCCAGGTATCGGCAAACAGGTATATCGAGGCGTTGGAACACCGGCTGAGCTAACGACAGGGCTACAACATAGTTTGACCACAAACGTACATATATCAGAAGTCTTCGCAGTCTATTCCATCAGAATTGCAGCAGCGAAAGGATACTCGACATCATGGAAGATAATAAGCGTTCCTGGGTACTGGTCGGCGTCTGGTTCGGCACAATTGCCGTTTTAGGTGTCTTGAAACGCATACTCGAACGGCAAGGTAAAGCGTAAATTTGGAGAACAAAAAATGCAGAAGGGAAGTTCCTTTCTGCATTTTTTGCCTTCATTTGAAGCCCACCGAGGGAACGTGCTATACTCAAGGGAAAGAGAAAGAATCTGGAGTGGTACAATGATGACGCAACAGAACATACAACAAGACACATGGAAACAGATGGCAGGCGTAGCAGCCGCACAGCTCATAGAAGACGGTATGGTTATAGGGCTGGGTTCTGGCTCAACTGCTGTGCAATTGATTTATGCGCTCGCGCAACGTATTCAGGAAGGATTGCGCATTGTTGGTGCCGTTCCCACCTCGAAAGCGACGGAGCAACTTGCTTATCGGTTGAGCATTCCCCTCACAACATTAAACGACTACCCTGAACTCGATATAGATATAGACGGGGCCGACGAGATTGATGGCACACTGGCCCTGATCAAAGGTGGCGGCGGTGCGTTGCTGCGTGAGAAAATAGTGGCCGCGTCTGCCCGCCGCTTCGTCATCGTTGCCGATATCACCAAACAGGTCAGCATATTGGGGATGAAGATGCCTCTGCCCGTTGAAATTATCCCTTTCGCACTATCGCCAGTGCGCAAACGCCTGGAAGCCCTGGGCGCTTTCGTCGCGCTACGGCATGTAGGAGAAGCCGTTTTTATTACCGATAATAGCAACTTCATCCTGGATTGCACATTCCCCGGCGGTATTTCGGATCCACTCGCTTTGCAAGCAGCTATGAAGAATATCGTTGGCGTCGTCGAAACGGGGCTATTTCTCCAAATGGCCGAGCAGGCTATCATCGGGGGGCCTGATGGGGTCAAGATAATAACTCTTCAACCGTAATCTTGACGCCCATATGGACGTCAGGATAAATTGCATACTCTTCTGACAGGTGATATACTTTGTTCAATATTCCACAGGTGTAGGACAGTGTCTGTCCCAGCTTCTGTGGGGCCCTGATCTAGTCAGCAAAGTCAGCTATTCTGGCGGGAGCAAACGGATGCAAGTAGTCACCACGATAGAGGAAATGGTGCATGAGCGGCTGCGGTGGACATCTTCCAGCACGGTGGGACTTGTCCCAACGATGGGATATCTGCATGAAGGGCATCTCTCGCTTGTTCGCCAGGGCCGCAAAGAAAACGACAGGCTTACAGCCAGTATCTTCGTGAACCCCACACAATTTGGGCCAGAGGAAGACCTGGACCGTTATCCACGCAATATACCGCGTGACCTTGAGATGCTCGCGGCGGAAGGGGTAGACGTAGTGTTCACCCCTACAGCAACCGCTATGTATCCACCTGGTTTTATTACCTATATTGAACCGACGGGGCCACTGGTCACAGAGGCCGAAGGCGCACACCGGCCCGGGCATTTTCGCGGCGTAGCAACCATCGTACTGAAACTTTTTCAGATAATGCAGCCAAACCTGACATACTTCGGACAAAAAGATGCACAGCAGGCCGCCATTATCTCACACATGGTGGTTGACCTCAATTTGCCAGTAAAATTGCGCATCCTACCAACCATTCGCGAAGCCGATGGATTGGCGATGAGCAGTCGTAACGCCTATCTTCACGTGGAAAATCGCGCCGCCGCCACGGTATTGTATAAGGCGCTGGAAGCAGGACGTCGTATATTCAACGAACATCCCGGCGGCAACCCTCAGCTAGTGAAACAGGCAATGGCGAATACCGTCGCCACGGAGCCACGTGCTACATTGGAGTATGCCGATGTGCGTGACCCGATTAGTTTTCTCCCTCTCACCACACTTCGCGCCCCAGCACTCCTTGCCATCACAGCAACGGTAGGCCCAGCACGCTTGATTGATAATTTCTTATTGCAGGCCAGTGGACAGTGGGATACCGGTCTGCGTGTTCAAAACCCGTAAATGTGCAATCACACAGCTTTCCCTGGCACTCTGCAAAGAGAAAGGAATAACCATGCAAAACAAAGTAACCGTGCCTATGATCAAGGCGCGTAAAGGCGGCGATAAACTCAAAATGGTCACGGCGTATGACGCGCCAATGGCACAGGTTGCCGACCGTGCGGGAGCAGATATAATTCTCGTCGGCGATTCGCTTGCCACAACTGTCTTAGGCTACGAGGATACACTGCCAGCAACTATAGACATCATGATTCACCATACCGCCGCTGTCGCACGGGCAAAACCCGCCGCGCTCATCGTCGGTGATATGCCCTGGCTAAGCTATCACATTTCGGTGGAGGAAACGGTGCGCAATGCCGGGCGTCTTCTGCGCGAAGGGCATGCCGAAGTCGTGAAACTGGAGGGTGGACGCAAGCGCCTACCCATGGTTGAGGCTATTCTGGCCGCCGAGATTCCCGTCATGGGCCACCTCGGCCTCACACCGCAATCCATCCACACAATGGGCGGCTATCGCGTGCAAGGCAAGAATTCAGATGCTGCCCGCGCACTGCTGGACGATGCCCGCGCCCTCGCCGAGGCTGGCGTCTTCGCTATTGTCCTGGAAGGCATCCCTGATGTACTGGCACAGGTCATCACAGAAGAAATAGCCATTCCCACAATCGGTATCGGTGCGGGACCACATTGCGATGGGCAGGTTCTCGTCTTTCACGATGTTCTCGGTTTTGGCAGCGGTCACTATCCTAAATTCGTGCGACCCTATGCCAACCTGACCGAAACAGCCACCGAGGCCCTTTTACGCTTCTTCGCCGACATCCAGGCCGGTACCTTCCCTGCTGAAACAGAAACCTACCACACTGATGCCGCGACCGCGCAAGCACTTTACGATGCACGCAACCACCATAAATAACAACTGAAAAGTAAAGAGGGCAATTTGTGTTTGAATTGCCCTCTTTACTTTTCAGTTGTTATTTTTCTGGCTTCCGGCCCCACGCCGACAGGAAATACCACACGGCACAAAAATCATTGGCCGCCATTTCCACTAGCACTTGTTGATAGAGGCGATCCAACTCCTCTTGCGTAGATACACCCACGCTGATTAAAAATGGTTGCACCAGTTTGGTACCAACCATCCAATTCTGATACATACTGAGATGGGCTTCCGCACCGGCAGACCAATCAACAACATGGCCCACACTCTTTATACTTTCACAGCCAGCGTCACGCAAAAAATGCTGTAACATCATCGTGGTCGCGATATTTCTCCAGGATGGCCCATAACTTCTTCCTGATAGATGCGTTGCTCGTAAAGCCAATTCAAGTATCTTATCAAGTGCGAGGCTGTTTGTAATTGGAAACTCATTATCCGTAACGCAAATCGTACCACCCGGACGTAGCACACGGACACACTCCTGCAATAAACCGGCCCACGTTGTCTTTGTCATGAAAGCACTGATCAACCGGATATTCACAAAGTCAAATGAGTTATCAGGCAAATCAAAGGGTTCCAACACATTCATAATTTTGAAATGGGCGTTATCTACACCACATTCCTGTGCTTGCGATTGTGCATAAGCAATCATCAAATGGCTGATATCTACACCTGTGGCTGCAATATGTGAATAGGCAGAAGCCACATCGAGTACCCAACCACCTGGCCCACAGGCGATATCCAGCACAGTATGCATCGTAGAAGGGTCAGCGTCGGCAGGAAATAATCCGCCGATTGTCTTTGTGAGTAAACGGCCCTGACCCATCAAACGAGCCATTTCCGCTGCATTTTCAGCGTCAAGAACATAAGTACTTCTGTCCTGTGAAAATTGTTCTGTAGACGACATAGAATTTGGCACCTTTCCGTTGTCCGTTTTTCGTGTAAACCTGAACCTGTGATGGTAGTAAGCCGATAATAGAGTAAAAGAACCGCAGTCAGTAACCCGAATATTTATTTCTACTGATTGAGCCGTAATCAGAAACAGTATACAGTGCAAAAATCCAGCTTGCAATGTATAATCAAAACACATTAACTACTCCGAGGGCTAACACTCCTATTGTTTAATCCGGCGAACACAAAGATACTCATGTCTTGACCGGACATATTATAATGAAAACCCGGGACTGGTGAGGTAAGGGATGGCAATAGGGAAAAGCCAGGTAAAAGCTAACCGACAATGTTGGAGCAACATATGGACATACAGACACAATACGATACAAATCTGATATTCGAACACATGCCCATCGGTGTTGCACTATTTGACACACGAAATTTCCTCTTGCTGCATGCCAATCCCATGTATCTTTCAAGCCTTGATACTGCATGGCAAAATGGCAGGGCCCTCGAACAACCCATCAGCGATTGGCTGCCCAAAGCAGAGGAAAATGGTATTCTCGCTATCTTTAGCAACGTTGTCTTTACCGGTATTCCTTATCGAGCCAATGAATATGCTTTTCCTTCGTTCGAGCGCGGCATGACCTACTGGAACTGGACTATTGATCCTCTGCGTGATGAAAGCGGGCGCGTTGCCCAACTCTTAGTCACCACCTATGAAATTACCGCACAGGTACTCGCCCGCCAACAAACCGAAAGGATGCAGACTTCACTGGAAATAACTAACAAACGTGTGGAAGCCGAGCGGAAACGCCTGGCCGTAGTCGAAACTGTCGCCCGTAGCGTCCAGCAATTGTTCGATCCTCAGCAGGTCAGCGACGCTGCTATCGCCGCTATTAGAGCAAATTTCGATACACAGTTCGTGTACACGTATGTGGCTACCCCTGAACAGCATGTACTGCATTTGCTCAGTATGCAACCTGAGATATCCGATGAGAAAATTTTCAAGTTTTTGCAACATATTCCCTGGGATAGTAAGCTTCCCGCGGCACAGGCATACAGACAGAGAACACCCGTTGTGATTGAAAATATGCAAAACGCTCTCTCCACAGGAGCTATTGAACAGAGTACCTTCTTAGCGAACAGCATCATTCAGGGCTACATCTGTGTTCCTCTCTGGTTCGGTGAACACTTCGAAGGAGTATTAGGGGCTACTTTTAACCACCCTATTGCACCTAACGGCCCTGAAGTACAGACCTTGTTAGGGTGTAGCATCCATATTGCTGCCGCCTTGACGCACACCCGGATGCATAGTGCCATCGAGCATGAACGCACCCGCCTCCGCGCCATTCTTGACCAACTACCCGAAGGCATTCTGATTACAGAGTCCTCGAATGGCTCCATCAGCTATATCAATGATGCTGCCGCCCATATTTTTGGCATCCCTACCCAACAATTGATAGGCTCTCCGCTTCACCGCCTTCCATATGTGTATCAAGTGCAGAAAATCAATGGGCATCCGATACAGCCGTGGAACTTCATAATCATCCGTGCGCTTATTGGAGAAACCATCACCAGCCAGGATACCATCATCACGCGAACCGATGGGAGCCGCACCTTTATCCTGAGTTCCGCCGCCCCACTACGCACAGAGGCTGGAGTGATTTCTGGCGCGGTCATCGTTTTCCAGGACATAACTGCCAAAAAAAGCATCGAACAGCAAAAAAATGAATTTCTCTCCATTGCCAGCCACGAGCGACGCACGCCGATTACCGCTATTCAGGGCTTCGCGGAAATTCTACAATTCCAGATGGTCGGAAAATCAGACCTTGACCCACAAAGTACACGTGCGCTCGCTGTCATTTCGGAGCAAAGTGAGCGACTCTCTCAACTCATCGAAGAGATGCTGGATATTTCGCGCATTGAAAATGTGCAACTGCTGTTGACTCGCTCACCCCATGACATCATCAGCATTTTGCAACATGTGATAGAAACGCAGGCGAGTACCAGTAAAAATCACTCTATCAAACTGGTACTCGAAGGCTTGACAGAAGATGATACCCTCATCGCCAACATTGACGAAAACCGCATTGTACAGGTCTTGAGCAATCTCATTAACAATGCCATTAAATATAGTCCCAGAGGGGGTACTATCGAAGTGGGATTGCGCTATAACAGCGTTGAGCCAAACCAATCCGATGCAGCAAACGAATGCCTTATCTGGGTCAAAGATGCTGGCATCGGCATTCCAGCCGCCGACTTACCGCTTATCTTCAAACGTTTCCACCGTTCCAGCCACGTTGATAGTTCCATCAGTGGCCTCGGCATTGGTCTCTACCTCGTCAAAGAACTCATCACACGCCACGGTGGTCACGTCTGGGCCGAAAGTACCGAAGGCATTGGCTCAACATTTTATGTCAAATTACCCCTCGGTACGGTATAGTATATTTCTACCAACTACTACTTTGACACATCTCTTCATAAGCAGGTATTACTTTATTGCCAGAACCTGACAATTTCTCACGACGCTTCATTGATACCAGCAAGCACAAAACGGTGTCGCGCCTGCTGTTCATCATCAACGCGCTCCAGGTCATCAGCATGATCATCTTTGGGCTGGCGGGCAATTTTGCGCTGGCCCTGGCGGCCTATTGGAGTACATCAATCTTGCGCGAGACCAATACGCCCATTTATACGGCGTGGCTTGCGCAGAATATTGACGCCAAAGTCCGTGCAACGGTCATTTCACTGAGCGGACAACTTGACGCTATCGGTCAAATCGCGGGCGGCCCTGTCATTGGCGTAATCGGGACACTCGTCTCAATACGCGCCGCCCTTATCTCGACTGCCGTTCTGCTCTCGCCCACGCTCCTACTCTTTGTGCGAGCAAATAGCCAGGGTAACAAAACTAAGGTGAACAGCGCCGAATAACCATGCAGCAAATGCCAGCGGCATTTGCTGCATGGTTATTCGGCGCTGTTCACCTCACAATGATTTCACGATCAGCGCAATCATGATACTCAAGGCGAGGACCACGCTGAATTGCAGGTGCAGCAAGGCAGTGCGCTTGATACCAAGCATGTACACCTTTCGTTCCGTCGCTCTCAATACGGCACGCACATTGCTGAACGCGAGTGGGAAAGTCAGCCAGACCAGCAGACTGTAGAGCGGCAATAATCCGACAAGCGCGAAGATTGACACCGCGACGTAGCTGCCGATGAGCAATGTTGCGTGAAAACGTTTGCCGAAGGTTTGCCCGAAACGCACCGGCAGCGTCAACTTATGCACGGCGAAATCCTCCTGATAGTCGCGAACATTGTTCATATTCAGAATCGCTGTCACGATAAAGCCAACGGGAATGCTGGCGGCAAATGCGCTCCACGACCACTGAGGAATCTGCACATAGTATGCCCCCCACGTCATGAGAAAACCCATCGCCAGGTAGACCAGGATATCGCCCAGGCCGCGACTGGCAAATTTGAAAGGCGCGGCACTGTAGAAATAGGCGATAGCCATCCCCGCCAGCCCAAACAGGAGAATAGCCGGACCTACAAGGTAGACCAGAACAAGTCCACACAATGCAGCAATGACAAAACTGCCAATGCCACAGCCCAGCACCTGCGCGGCAGTCATCTCATTGCGAAAAATGACCGTGCTGGAGCCAAGCGAGTCCAGGCTATCGAGGCCATAGCGATGATCAAAATACTCATTAAAGTAGTTCGCCCCAACCTGGAGCAACAAGGATGCCAGCAATGTGAGAAGAAACGTTCCCACGTGAAACGCTCCTTCATAAGCGGCAATTGCCGTTCCTACTAGAATGGGACTGACCGCCGCGGTCAATGAAAATGGCCGACTTGTCTTGACCCATATTTTCCAGGCTGCTGGTGAAACTGATGATGGTGGTTTGTTTGTTTCGGTTTGCATCTGTTCCATACATGTATCTTTACAATTGATGATGTATTGTTAATAGGATAAGTTAGCTTGTCCTACATAGAATGGTACAATTTTCTGAGCTTTTCGTCAAAGGGAAACCCCTGCGATTGTCCGTCATCTTTTGCGCTTCTCCGCCCTGTCGACGCAAAAGGTTACGTATTGTCACTAATCACCAGAACAATACGTGTAATCTATGTAGTCGTTATGCAACTGTTCTCAGAATAGCAGCAAAACGCGACGCAGCCATCACCTGTAAAAATATAGTAAACATCCAACTATTGATAAAAACGCCTGAAACGAGTTTTTGGGTGTAGTTATCGAATAGTTTCCAACCGAAAGGATTAACGATTTTATGGCAACAGTAAACACAGCCAAAGATGCAACAACTAATGCTCAGGATCAGTACTTCCGCGTCACCGACCAGGTTCCCGAAGAGGTCTGGTATTGGGCCGCCCTGAGTTCAATTATTATCTCCGCATCCTTATTCCTGTTTGGCAAGCGCGATTGGAGCATTTTCGTCGGCCAGTGGCCCCCGACTTTCCTCCTGTTCGGATTATTCCACAAAGTGCTGCGTCCTTCGAAGTTCTAGGTTTACGTAGGCGAAGTCAGGCCCGTTTATTGAGCCTACAGCTCACATAATAAACGGGCCATGTTTTTTTATTTTCTTTGAGGAGCAAACGGAGGAACACATGTCATGGAAGATAACCAATCGGCCAACCAGCCGACTTACCAGTCTGCCAATCAATCACCAAACCAGATTACCGATCAGCCAACCATACCATTATCTAACCCGGCTAATCAGCCTCTTAACCAACCAGTGAATCAACCGACCAATCAAATGTCAGATCAAACGGCGGATCCGCTAGTAAACCAACCGACCGATCAATCTTACAAAAAGTGGTCTGACTTGAAGGGCCTCGCTGTCGTTGCCATTGACAACGGCTCTAAAATTGGCACGCTAGAAGATTTCTACTTTGATCCTTCCGTAAGTCCCGCCGCAAACTCTATTCGCGGGTTCCGTGTCAAGACCGGTATGTTCAGCCATCGCGCTCTACCTGCCACAGCAATCAACGCTATTGGCACCGATGCTGTTACTATTGACAATGAAGACATGCTGCTGCATGAGAAAGACGAGGCCGAATTTGCCACATTACCGCTGGGCCAGAGCTTGCTCAATTACAAAGTGATGAGCGAGGGTGGAACAATCATCGGCACCGTCGGCAATGTGTTGCTCGATATTACAACGCCTAACTTGCTCCGTGTCTATGCCTTTGAGCTATCCGGTGGTCTACGCAGTCGTATCAGTGGTCACTACTCCACCTTCTACGCTCAACAGGTCGTTCGTTACGGTCAGGATGTTCTCGTCATTCCAGATGCCGTCGGTAGCGAATTATCACGCTAAGGGTACCTTCCGAATTGCTATTATACTATTCATATCATATACTTTTGCAGCAGCAATAAGTTCTGGCCTTCAGCAAAAGACTTCAGAACATTCAAGAGACATTTACAAGGAGAGACAGCAAATGGAAGATACAACGATACTGCACAACATTGATAGCCTTGTCAAAGAAGAGCATACCCTTATGACGCAAGCCGAGAGCGGAGAATTGACGGACGAGCAGCATGCACGTTTGAAAGAAATTGAAGTCAGCCTGGACAATGTTGGGACCTGTTGCGACAACGCCGGGCAAGACGCGAATTTGGCCTGAATCCCGATGAGGTCAAAGAGCGCCCGGCAGATATTGTCGAACATTACCAACAATAAGTTGCCGTAGGTAGTGAAATGAGAAACATGAGTCATCCCGAATTTCTCACGAGTTAAAGATGTATAAGAGGTAAGAGAGGATAAACGGACGCCCGTCTTCTCTCTATTTTCTCGCATTGCCGGTATTGCTTGTAAAAAATTCGGGATGACTCATGTTTCTCATTTCACTACCTACAGCATGACTACGTAGTCACAGACAAGTATATGGCGAGTAAAATACCGATGATAGTAGCTATAACGGTCAATGTAATAGCGAAAACAATGCCTGGGTGATAGCGTTCCTCATCAATGGAACGTTGGATGCGTATGAAATTGAGCAATGCTATTATCAGCAGCACGATACCCAGCACTGTTATTCCAATACCGAGCAACCTGGAATAGGAAATGGTATTGTTTGATGCTCCTGCCCCCGCGGATTTCAGGCCCAACTCACGGAGCAACAGGCCGAAGCGTTCCACAACAAAACCAAAGGCCATCACCGATATGCCGGTACGAATCCATGCCAGGAACGTCCGTTCATTCGCCAGATGGTCGGATACTTTTTTGCTGATTACAAGTTGTTTCGATGACTTCTTCTGTCCCCGCGACTCCTCGTCAGCATCATGTTGATTATTCACCTGCTCTTCTTGCTGAGCCATCTTCAACTCCGTTCTTCGTGGATTACCATCGAATGTATGCATTCTATTCAGAGGGATTGTAGGAGGTATCTCCATGCTATTATAAACTGAACAATACCGCATTGTATACCGTATCATTGGGGAAAATATTATTCTCCTATGTTATACTTATTTCTATGATACATTGCAATGGAGCATATCCCGTTGCTGCTAGATGGAGGATATCAGACTATGCCTGTTTCTGTCACCAACTCTAAACTTATTTATGACGCACTCAAAGAGTGCGACGTGAAAATCATGTCGGCCCTACCTGAGACGTGGCTCGTGCATCTCATCCGTATGGCGGACGACGACCCGGATATGACGCTGGTACGTATCGCCAAAGAGGAAGAGGCCGTCGGTATCTCGGCGGGAGCGCACCTCGCGGGCGTCAACTCCGCGCTGTTAATGCAAAACCACGGCTTCCTGGCGGCCATCAACCCGATTGTCTCGCTGGCATTACTCTACAAGATTCCCCTGCTGCTGCTCATTAGCTATCGCGGTCACATGGGCGAAAAAGACCCGTGGCAGACGCAGGGTGGTCTCGCCACAGAGCCAATTTTGCGGGCCCTGAACATTCCTATCTGGCACCTGAATACCCCCAGCGATATTCACCGCCGTCTCAAGGATGCCCAGACGCTGGCGCACGCTTCGCTGCATCCCGTCGCCATCTTACTATCACGCGAACTGATGTGGGAGGAATAAACTATGCTCCGTTCAGATGCTTTGCAGGCAATTTATCCCGAACTGCAAGAAAACATCGTCGTCACCATCATGGGTGCGGTTGCTGTCGAACTCTATACGCTTGGACATCGCCATAGCTTCTTTTATCTCGAACACGCCATGGGCCTCGCCTCCTCAATGGGTCTCGGTATCGCGCTCTCGCTGCCCGCACACAAAGTGATCGTACTGGATGGCGATGGGTCGCTGCTCATGAACCTGGGAACGCTCAGTACCATGGCTCGCTACAAACCTGAGAACCTGCTGCACATCGTCTTCGACAACGAAAGTCTGCTCTCGGTCGGCGGCTTCCCCACGGCAACCGCTAAAGGCACCGATCTCGCGGGTATCGCCCGGTCATCAGGCATTCCCAATGTTCTGGAGGCGCACACACCCGAAAGCCTCAAAGAAGCTGTCACATACGCTTTTGCCAGCAATACCTTGACCACCATCGTCTCAAAAGTTGAGGCCATCGGTCCCAAATCGTTTCACATGGATTTGCCCCTGCTGGAAAACCGTTTTCAGTTCAAACGCTACCTTGAGTCACTAAAACATGCATCGGCATCTTGAACGCGGGAACCGATGAACCCCGTAGGGGCCGATTTATCGCGCCCACCGCCGATTTATCGGCAATTCGGACAACAATCGGTAAATCAGCACCAAATAAATACATTCAGGAGGAAATCACCTATGCCAAACGTAGGAAACAGCGTATTAGCACAACTGGTTGAAGAACTCACATCCGGTCGCTTGAAAGTAGTAGACTTGACGACCCCATTAGGGCCGGATACTACCGTCATTGAACTCCCGCCTGTCTTCGCCCAATCGCCGGGCGTGACGATTACCGAGATTTCACGCTACGACAGCAAAGGCCCGGCATGGTACTGGAACATCCTCAATCTGGGCGAGCATACCGGCACGCACTTCGACGCCCCCATCCACTGGGTCACTGGCAAAGACCTGCCCAACAACGCCACTGACACCATCCTACCCGAAAAATTCATCGGCCCCGCCTGTGTGATTGATGTGACCGCCGAAGTCGAGCAAAACCCCGATTTTCTGCTCACCATCGAGCGTGTCAAGCAATGGGAAAACGAACACGGACGCATTCCCGCCGGTGCCTGGGTACTCATGCGTACTGGATGGAGCAAATACACCGACCATGACACCTTCCTCGGCTTGCGCGAAGACGGCTCAGGTGCGCATACTCCCGGTTTTCACAAAACCTGCTCAGAATTTCTTGCCACCGAGCGCGACATCCTCGGTGTAGGTGTTGAAACCGTCGGCACCGATGCTGGTCAGGCAGGAGGATTCGACCCGCCATTCCCCAATCACACCACCATGCATGGTCACGGCAAATTCGGCATCACCAGCCTCGTCAACCTCGACCAGTTGCCCCCAACTGGAGCAGTCGTGATAGCGGCACCGCTAAAAATTGTGAACGGGTCGGGTAGCCCGTTGCGGGTGATTGCGATTACGGGGTAAGAGGGTTGATACCAATGATAAGATACATTGACATTTAGCCCCTTTTGTGGTATTTTCTCTCTATGAGATTAAGCCAATACGCCAAACAAACAGGTGTCACGTACAAAACGGCCTATCGCTGGTACAA
>Ga0307372_10000420_pt1 | contig 75836 bp, 72 predicted proteins | sample OX1MG_FD_202533 | JGI IMG/M metagenome (GOLD analysis project Ga0307372, IMG submission 202533) | Soil microbial communities from Risofladan, Vaasa, Finland - OX-1 | ecosystem: Environmental > Terrestrial > Soil > Coastal area > Acid sulfate soil | place: Finland: Risofladan, Vaasa | collected... | reverse complement strand
GGGCCGGTCAATTGATTCGGCGATCCAGCTTCGTCAGAATCGAGGCGCCTACAAACGATGGCGAGCGGAAGGGCAGCAGTTGCGCGATCGATCGCCGCCGCGCTGGCGGTCGCACCGCTCGCGTTGGGCGGATGCGATCCGGTCGTCAACATCGCCGGCGCCAACTTTCCGGCCTGGCTGCTGTGCGCGATCGCCGGCGCGCTGCTGACGGCCGCCATCCGGCCGCTCATTCTGGCCAGCGGGATTGAGCCGTACCTCGGGCCGCGCCCGCTCATCTATTCCTGCCTCGCGGTGCTGCTCGGTTGCACCGTCTGGCTGATCTTTTTCAACCGGATTTGAAGCGCCGTGGCCGACCAGGTAGCCGACCAGCAGCAGAGTCCCGGGATTCGCATCGCCGGACGGCTGATCGGCGCGCTGATCGTGCTGGGCGCGATCGGGCTGGGGCTCTACGTCACCCGCCTCTACTATCTCTATCCGCGCACCGACGACGCCTACGTGCGTGCCAACGTGGTCGGGATCGCACCGCACGTAAGCGGCCCGATCGTCCAGCTGCCGGTGCATGATAATCAGCACGTCAAGCCGGGCGAGTTGCTGTTCGTGGTCGATCCGCGTCCGTACCGATCGGTGCTCGATCGGACCGAGGCCGAGCTGGCGCTCACCAACCTTCAGATCCGGGCGTTCGAGGATACGATTCGTTCGGCGCAGGCGCGGCAGGCGCAGCTCGCAGCCACCACCGCCTACGACAAGCAGTATCTCGATCGCATCGTGCCGCTCTTGAGCCGCCATTTCGTCACCGCCAACGACGTCTTCAATGCGCGCAGCCGCCTGCGGGCCGACCAGGCGGCGGTCGATAGCGCGCGCAGCGAAGTGCGCAAGGCGAAAAACGATCTCGGCCAGTACGGCGACATCAATGCGCGGCGCAAGGCAGCTGAGGCCGCGGTCTACGACGCCAAGCTCAACGTCGAGTACTGCTACGTCCACGCGCCGTTCGACGCCTATGTGACCAATCTGAATATCGCCGTCGGCCAGTATGCCAACGAGGGGCGCCAGGTGCTGAGCCTGGTCGACAATCGCGTCTGGTACGTGATGGCGAATTTTCGTGAGAACTTCATGGCCCACATCCGGCCCGGGATGCGGGTCGACGTTTACCTGCTGAGTTATCCGAACAAGCACTTTCGCGGCCGCGTGCAGGGCGTCGGCTGGGCGCTCTACCAGGGCAACGGCGCGACCGTCGAGGGCTTGCCGCAGGTCGAGGCGACGCTCAACTGGGTGCGCCTCTCGCAACGCTTCCCGGTGCGGATCGTCCTGGAGAACCCCGACCCTGCCTATCCGTTCCGGATGGGTGCTACGGCGGTCGTGACGATCCAGGGATTTCGCTGAGCGATGCCGCGCGCCGAGAGCTGGTTCAATTGGCTGGCGCGGCTCGCGGCCGAAGAGCTCGCGCCACGGCCGCGCCGAATCGGGACGGCGCTGCGGTTCGCGATCATTGCCAGCGTCGCCATCGGCCTCATGACCATCTGCCAGGTCGATTCCGCGCTCGGTCCCTATTTGATCTGGCTGCTGCTCGGCGCGGTGCCGATGATGTCGCTCGAAACCGCGCTCGTGTTTCTGGTGATCGAAGGGGCAGTGCTCGCGCTCTCACTGCCGGTGGCGGGCATACTTGCCGAAACGCCGTGGCTGATGCTGCCCGCGATCGGCGCCTTCACCTACGCGGTCACCTATGCAAACACGCTCTGGAAGCTGGGCGCATTCGGCCTGGTGATAGAAGTCGTCACGCTCGACACTTTTTACGGCGTGATGTTCGCGCCCGACGGCTTCGGCTGGGCGGTGGCCGCGGTCTACGGCGGCTCGGTGATCGCCTTGCTGACGCTGACCGCCTTCGACGGCTGGCTGTGGCCGGCGCCCGCCGAGCGGATCCTGATCGAGTCGCTGGTCGCGAGCGACCAGCGGATGCGCCGGCGGCTGTTGGACGCCACGCGCTACTTCCTGGGCGATGAATCCACCCAACGCCCGCCCATTCCGCCCGCTTCGTCCGAGACGCCCGCGCAGCTCGCGCTGCTTGATCGCGCGGTGGCCGAGGGTATCACGCCCGCGCGGCGCGCGATTCTGCTCGCCGCCATCACCCGCGCGGCGCGCGTCCATATCGAGCTCGACCGGCTCGTCATCGCCGTGCGCGAGTCGACGCCACGCTATGTGCGCGGCCTTATCCGCCCTGAGATCGAGCGCGCCGCCGAGGCGATCGCGGCCGCTCTCGACGAAATCGCGCGCGAGGGTGCGGTCCGGATTCAGACCGGTCCCGACGAACCCCCGTCGCCCGCCGCGGCCCGCGTGCACCCGGCGCTCGACGCACTGGACGCGCGCATCATCGAAGCGCGGCCGACTTATATCGGCGCGGCGAGCGTCGCCGAGCTCGCCAATCTGAGCGCGGTCGGCGAGAGTTTCCAGATGATGGCGCGGCTGGTCGAGCGGCCGCTCGATGCGCCGCCGCCAGCGCAAGCGCCGCCCAGGCGCCGTATCGCGTTGCTGCCCTCGCCGCCAGCCGCGGCGGATCCGGTCCTGATGCGTTATTGCGCGAAGGTCGCGCTGTGTATCGTGATCGGCTACGTCGTCGGCCTCATCAGTCAGCGCCCCGAGCTGTCGGTGATTCTGACCACGATTATCATCACCGCGCTGCCCACCTACGGCGCCTCGCTGCGCAAGATGATCCTGCGCATCGTCGGCACCGCGATCGGCGCCGTAGTGGTGATTATCACCATCATGATCGTCACGCCCAATTTCGAGACCCTGCCCTCGTACCTGCTCGCGGTATTTATCGTCCTGTTCGTTTCGGGCTACGCAGCGCTGGCCAGCGGACGCACCGCCTACGCGGGCAAATCGATCGGCACCACGTTCCTGCTGGTGTTCGCCGGACTCAGCCCCTCGCAGGATATTTACGGACCGCTGTGGCGGTTGTGGGGTATCCTGCTCGGCACTTTCGTCGTCACGATCGTGTTCTTTCTGTTGTGGCCCGAGTATGCGGGCGATTCACTGCTGCCGCGGCTGCGCAAGGTCTTGCGCGACACCCTCTCCCTCGCGCCCGGCGGCGTCGCCGCAGCCGACGAAGCCGCCATCCATCGCACCAGCACCGAGATCACCCATCTGCTGAGCGAGATGCTGGAGATTGCGGACGACGCGCGCCTGGAAGGCCGCATGAGCCTTATCAATCACGACGCCGTGGTGGAGGCGGCCGGCACGCTGCGCAGGATTGCGCATCGCCTCGGCGGGATCGCTTCCGCGCGCATCAGCGCTCCGCTTCCGCAGCTCGATGAAGAGACCGAGGCGCTGTTGCACACGGTGCTGGCGGCGATTTGCGCACGGCTCGAAGCCTGGCTTTCATTCTATGAAAGCCCCGGATGTCTCAGCGGCCGCGCGGCACTGACGCGCGCCGCCACTCACTCGCGCGACGAAATTGCGCCGCCGCTCGAACTCTTCGGCCGCCGCCTCGAAGCCGACGGTTTCGCGCGCCTCGCCGACTGGACGCTAGCGCAACGCCGGCAGCTCCTGGCTGAATTACAATCGCTCCGCCGGCTCGAGGTCCTGATGGTCGAGCTCGACCGCTATATCGCAAGCGTTCCGGGCGCGGCGCCATCGCCGGCGATTTCCGTCTCGCTGCAGACCTCCAACCCGTGAAACTTCCAGCCGGCCTGCCAGTTTCTGATCGCGCGGAGCGGCCAGATCAGCATGATGATGTTGCGCTCGACGCTCTCCCCTGTCGCCATCGAGCGTGGTTCCCCGACTTACTCCAGCAGGCGGCGCGCCGCGGCGACGATATCCGCGGCGGCGATTCCGTGGGCGCGATGCAACTCTTCGAGCGTGCCACTCTGCCCGAACTTCGTCACTCCCAAATTTATGGCACGCGTCGACAGCGCCCCGGACAACGCCGCCATGGTCAGCGGATGGGCGTCGTGGACGGTGACGATCGGCGCCGCGCGCTCGTCGCGCGACATCAGCCAGCCAAGCGGTTCCTGTCCGCAATGGGCGGCCGCGAGATTCTGATGGAACAGCCGGTCGGCGCTGGTGATCACGAAGACGTTGGCGAAGATGCCGGCGCGCTCCAGCTCGTCCGCCGCGGCCGCCGCCTCGGGCACCATCGCACCGACCGCCAACAGATGGACGACGTTGTCGCCGACGCTGTAATCGCGCTCGGCGCTGCGATCGATCAGACGATAGCCGCCCTGCAAAACCTGGCGGCGGACTTCCGCTTCGTCATGCGCCGCTAGAAACGAGTTGAACAGCGACTGGTCGATGGGGCGCGTCGCGAGCCGCAGATAGGCGCTGGCGCCGTTTTCGCGATCGTGCAGAGCGCGCAGCGCGTCGAGCATGATCCATTCGACCTCCTGGCCGAAGGCGGGCTCGTAGCTGTGGAGGCCCGGCAACTGCGCGCCGATACCCGGCGTAATCGTCGACTGATGGGCGCCGCCTTCGTGGCTCAACGTCACCCCCGACGGCGTGCCGATCACGATAAAGCGCGCGCCCGCGTAGAGCCCGTATATGAACGCATCGAGCGCGCGGCATACGAAGGGATCGTAAACCGTGCCGATCGGCAACAGCGGCTGCCCGTAGAGCTGGCCGGCCAGTCCCAGCATCGCGAGTTGCATGAAGAGATTGGTTTCCGAGATGCCGAGCTCGAGATGCTGCCCGCGCCGACTCTCCTTCCAATCGATCAGCAGCGCGATGCCAAGCTCCTTGAAGTAGTTGCGGGTCTCGGGGCGGCGCGAGTAGATGCCGACGCGATGAATCCAGCCGCCGAGGTTGGTCGACATCGCGACGTCCGGCGAGGCCGTGACCAGGTAGGGTGCGAGCTCGGGCAGCCGCGCCAGATTCACCAGCACGCTGCCCATCGCGGATTGCGTCGAGAGCTGGCCGTTATAACGAAGCCCAAGCGCGGGCGGGATTTCCGGCAGCTTCACCGAGGGTGCGTGGTCGTCCGCACGCCCCCATCCGCGCTCGTCCATCGCTTCGCGGATATAACGCGCCTCGGCGCTGTCGGCGGCGAAGCCGTCGAACTCCTGGCCCGGCGCGATGTCCAGTTCCTGCTGCAGATGTGCGATCTCCGCGGACTTCAAGAGCCGCGCGTGATTGGCCGGATTACCGGCGATCGGCAGGCCCCAGCCCTTGATGGTATAGGCGAATATCGCGACCGGACGATCATCGATTGCGAAGGCGCGATCGTAGGCCTGCAGCACGCTTTGGAGGTCGTGGCCGCCGAGATTCCCGAGCAGCTCCTTGCAGTCGGCGGCGGAATGATCGGCGAGCAGCTCGGCGAGCGCCGGATCGCGCGCCACCAATCGCGCCCGAATCGTGTCGCCATCCTTGAGCAGCAGGCTCTGATACTCCTCGTTGCTCATCGCGTCGATCACGGCGCGCAGCTTCATTCCGCCGGGCCGGGCGAAGAGCTGCTCGAGCCGCTGGCCGTACTTGAGATCGATTACTTCCCAGCCGTTGCTCGCGAACATCTCGCGCAAGCGCTGCGTGCGGCCGTCGGGAATCACGCGGTCGAGGCTCTGACGGTTGAGATCGATCAGCCACAGCACGCGCGTCAGACGCTGCGTGAATTCCTCGCCGAGTGCCTCCCACACGTTGCCCTCATCGAGCTCAGCGTCGCCGACCAGCGCGATTTGCCATCCCGAACCGGGACGGCCGGGCTCGCTGCCGAAGTGATCGGCGACGTAATCACGCACCAGCGCGCCGAACACCGGCGCCACTGCGCCCAGCCCGACCGAGCCGGTCGAGAAGTCGACGCCGTCGAGGTCTTTGGTGCGCGACGGATAGGCCTGCAATCCGCCGAACTGGCGAAAAGCGCCGAGCTTCGATTGCGGCAGCAGGCCGCGCAGAAACTGGATCGCATGGAAGACCGGCGAGGCGTGCGGCTTGATCGAGACCAGGTCGCCGGGCCGCAGGTATTGGAAATACAGCGCCGTGAGCAGCGTCACCACGGAGGTCGAGCTCGCCTGATGGCCGCCGACCTTCGCCGCGGCCGCCTCGCGCACGGAATTGGCGTGATGCACCATATAGGTGGCGAGCCACAGCACACGCCGCTGAATCCGCTCCAGCATCTCGAGGTCATGCGCATCCCAACCCGGCGAGCGGGGCTCCGGGCTCAGCGCGGCAGCATCGTTCATGATTCGTTGCCTCTGCTTCTGAGTTTAGTCGAGCCATGGCCGCATTACACGCCGGGAGCGGCGCTTGCCGATCCCGCGGGCGTGGCCTATTAGAACTTGGGAGCGCTCTGGCAGCCGACCCGCACTAGAGGAGGTTTCCCCCGATGTTGGATCCAAGCAACCAGCAGATTCTCGACGAGCTCGTCGCGATGGGCGCGCCGCCGATCCATAAGATGACGCCTGCCGACGCGCGCCACGGCGACCTGATCTTCGCCGCCGCCTGTCAGGGCGATAATCCGCACGAACAGGTCGGGCGGATCGAGGATCGCACGATTGCGGGACCGGCCGGCGAGATTCCGTTGCGAATCTACACGCCCAAAGCCGCCCCTTGCGGTGCGCTGGTTTTCTTTCACGGCGGCGGATGGGTCGTCGGCAGCATCGAGGGACACGACGAAGTTTGCCGGCGACTCACGAACGACAGCGGCGCGCTGGTGATTTCGGTCGGCTACCGGCTCGCCCCCGAGCATAAGTTTCCGGCCGGAGTCGAAGACGGCTACGCCGCGACGGCGTGGGTAGCTGCGAATGCCGCGGCACTCGGCTATCCGGCGGGGCGCGTCGCGGTAGGCGGCGACAGCGCGGGCGGCAATCTCTCGGCGGCGATCTCACTGATAGCGCGCGATCGCGGCGGTCCGAAGCTCGCTCTGCAACTGCTCATCTACCCGGCGGTTACGGCCTCGCTCGATTGGCCTTCAGTCAAAGAGTTCTCGGGCTACTTCATCACCGTCGAGGACATGAACTGGTTCATGAACTACTATCTGCGCAGCGCCGACGACGCCGCGAATCCCTACGCCTGCCCGATGAACGCCAAGGATTTGCGCGGTCTGCCTCCGGCACTCGTGATCACGGCCGAGATGGATCCGCTGCGCGATCAAGGCGAAGCGTATGCAGCACGGCTGCGCGAGGCGGGCGTGCCGACGACGGTAAGCCGCTACCAGAGCGTAACGCACGCCTTCGTCAACATGGCGCCGCGGGTTGAGGCCGGCCGCAAGGCGATTAAAGAGGCCGGGGCCGCGGCTCGTGCGGCGCTGACGAGCTAGCGATCGCTAGTTCGTTCCGAGGAAGCGATCATGTATGCGCACTGATAAGCGCCTCAGGCCGCGCGCGCGGGCATTGCTCTTCTCCGCGATGCTCGCGATCGTGGTTGGCGCGAGCGCCTGCACCTCGGAGAGTCACGCCCATCAGTCGCCCGCCGCCGTCAATCCCGCCTCGTGGCACGATAATCGGCTGACGATCGCGAGCCTCGGACACGCGGCACTGCTGATGGACTACTTCGGGGTCAGAGTGATTAGCGACCCGACGCTGTTCGAGCGCATCGGCCTGACGCTCGGTCCGTTCCTGACGATCGGGCCTCATCGCCTGGTGCCGCCGCCGCTCACACCGGCGCAAATCGGCCATCTCGACGTGATTCTGATCACCCACGCCCACATGGATCATCTCGATCTGCCGTCGCTTGCGGCGCTGCCGAAGTCGGCGACCGTAATCGCATGCGCGAAATGCGCGGCGCTGATTCGTCCCCTCGGCTTTCGCGATGTACGCGAACTCAAATGGGGCGAGTCAACCACGGTCGACGGGCTGAAGGTGACCGCGATGGGGGCGCGTCACTGGGGCAAGCGATGGCCGCCGTTCGGCATCGAATACGGTTTCAACAGCTACGTGCTCGAGCGGGCGGGGGTCAGGATGCTACTGGCCTGCGACAGCGCCGATACCGATCTGTTTGCGCCGCTCGGCAACGACCCGCCCGCGATCGCCGCGTTCTCGATCGCCTCCTACGATCCCTGGATCATGAACCACGCCAACCCTGAGCAGGTCTGGCGGATGTTCCGGGAGACTCGCGCCCACTACCTGATTCCGCTGCACTGGGGAACGTTTCGGCTCTCGAAGGAGCCGCTGGGCGAGCCGATGCGCCGGCTGCTGAGCGCCGCGGGGAAGCAGTCGGATCGCGTGATCCTGCGCACTATCGGCGCGACCTGGACGATGCCGGCGGCGGCCGGCAGCATCACGCCGGCGCACCTCGCGCGCTAGGCCTGACGCACGTCAATCGAGGTTCCGTTTCGCCACGAACCCCGTCTGCCCCTTCATCGGTCCTTGGGTGATCTCGACCATCGCGCCGTTGCTGCTGCTGGAGATCACCTTGACCGGGGTCTGATCGTCGATCTGCTTGGCGGCGAGGTTCTTGCTCACGTCGCCCAGCATTCCGGTCACGCCGCCCTGCTGCTGAAGCTGCGAAATCTTCAGGTAGGTCGCCTCGTCCGGATAGAGCGGCACGTTATTGTGCCCGCCGGTGGCGACCAGCTTGTGACCGCATCCGGCGATCGCAATCATCATCACGAGCCCGATTAAGCCGGCAATCGACCTGCCTTTCATCATGATGCACCTTGCATGGCTTCAGGAGTTTCCCATCCGCAGCACGTTAATATCGATCGGCGCGGGGCTTTTCAAACCGTCTCGGCCAGCGCTTCGATCTCGGGCGCCGCGCCGATCACCCCACCTTCTACATAAGCCGCGGCGCGCTTCGCGAGCATCGCCGGCTCGTAGCGATAGTTGACCATCAGGCCGTACGATTGCCGGAGCCCTTTTTCGGAGCGGTCGGCGAGCCAGTCCAGGCGCTCGATACGGGCGCCGTTGCGCAGGTGAAAATGCGCGACCGCGTCGGCCGCGCGCTTGCCGTCGCGCCGCCGCACCCGCATCAGATAGTGCGCGCCGAGCCGCATCAGCGGATCGCGCACGGATTCTATCGTCAATGTATCAGCCGACCGGCGCGCCGCCTGTAATATCTGCAGACCTTCGCGTTCGCCGGACGTGAGGCTGGGGGTCGCGTCCCGGTCGAGCGCGGCTTTGAGCCAGTTGGCAAAGCCGGGAATCGGCGAAAGCGTCACGAAGATCTTCAGCCCCGGCAGTTCCACCGCCAACTCGCCGACCGCGCGGGTAATCAGAAACTGGCCCAGGCTGGTGCCCGCCAGCCCCCGGTGGCAATTCGAGATCGAATAGAACACGGCGGTATCGGCTGACAGCGGGTCGCCGAGCGGGGCGTGCTCATCGAGCAGCGCGCCGATATCGCCGGCGATGGCATCGCACAGCGCAACCTCGACGAACACCAGCGGCTCGTCGGGCATGCGCGGATGAAACAGCGCAAAGCATCGGCGATCCGCATCGAGACGATTCCTGAGATCCTGCCAGCCGTGAATCTCATGAACCGCTTCGTGCTCGATAAGTTTTTTCAAGACGGCTTCGGGGCTGCGCCAGGTCACGCGCCGCACTTCCAGCAGGTCGACGTTGAAGTAGGCCGCCAATAGGCGATGCAGTTCCTCCTCGACCGCTCTCATCGAACCGTCGGCGCGCGCCGCGTCCATCAGGTCGCCCCGCAGACCCATCAGCAGTCGGAGGCCGTCGGGCAACTCGGCAAGGCGCCGCATCACGATGAGTCGCGGCGGCTGGGTCGACTGAAGCATCGGCGAGCTGGTCGGACGGTCGCGCACGGCACCCTCGCCTCCTGCCCGGTGCTGACGCGTATCGATGCTCGCGCCGAAGTCATGCGCCAGCACCCGGACGAAGATCATGCGCCGGCGTGCGCCCGCCGACAGGTAGTTCCGCGCAATCTCGCCGGCGTGCGATCGTGACGACGACTCGAGATCGCTGTCCAGCAGCCCACGGATGTCACGCCGCATCCGTGCGATGAGCGAGCGGCGCGGATGCAGCCGGGCCGGGATCGCCCGGGCCAGCGAAGTTTGCAGCGCGTGCCAGGTCTTGCACAGCCTGCCGACGCGCCGGGCCGGGCGCCGCCGGACTGCTCTATCGCTTCGCGCGCTCGCGTTCATCACGTATACACTTTACAGGAAATCGGCTTGCTCGCCCGGCCGGAAGCGGGCGGCAGTTTCGGGAGGGCCGCCATGGCTCAGATACGCGAAGAGGAAAAGAATCATGCCGACCCGGTGGCGCGCGCTGCGGCGCTCAAGGAGCTGCTGGTCCGCAACGCCGCGCAGGCCGAGCGGGATCGGCGGATACCCGAGGAAAATATCCGCGCCCTTGCCGAAGCGAACCTGTTCCGGGTGCTGGTACCACGGCGATGGGGCGGTTACGGCGTGCCGGTCGCGACTGCGCTGCGGGTGTCCGCCGAAATCGCCAAAAGCTGTCCCTCGACCGCCTGGGTTCAGATGCTGCTGAATGTCAGCACCTGGTTAGCGACGCTGCTTCCGGATCGCGGCCAGCAGGATATTTTCGCCGGTCCGACCGATGGCCGGGTATGTGGCGTGCTGACGCCGACCTCGACCGCAGCTCGCGTCAAGGGCGGCTACCGGGTCAACGGCCGATGGGGCTTCGCTTCGGGATGCTGGCATGCCTCGTGGGCGGTGCTCGGTGTGCCCTTGGAGGACGAGGCCGGCAAGGTCGTCGATCAAGCGGTGGTTTACGCGCCGATGACCGAGCTCAAGATCGAGGACACCTGGTTCGTGGCCGGGATGCGCGGCACCGGCTCGAACACGCTGATCGCCAAAGAGATCTTTATCCCCGACCATCGCGTGCTCTCGATGAGCCGCAGTATCGCCTGTGAGTACCCGGTGAGAAGCAACGCCAACGAGCCCTGCGACCGCTATGCGTTTGTGCCGCTGCTCGCACTGGTGCTGCTCGGTCCGCTGCTCGGGATGGCGCAGGGGGTGCTCGAAGCGGTCACCGCCGGGGCCCGCAAGCGCGGCATCACCTACACGATCTATGAGCATCAGAGCGATTCCTCGGTGGTCCATCATCAGATCGGCGAAGCGGCGCTGCAGATCGACAGCGCGTGGCTGCACGCGATGCGCGCCGCGACCGATATCCATGAGACCGCGATCGCCGGGCGGATAATGGATTACATCACGCGGGCGCGGGTGCGCGGCGACTGCGGATACGCCACCAAGCTGATACGCCAGGCGATCGATCAACTGGTTTCGATCGCCGGCGCCGCTTCGTTTGCGGAAGCGAGCACGGTCCAGCGCTTCTGGCGCGACGCGAACGTCGCCGCGCGCCACGCCGTGATCACCACCTCGCCGAATCTCGAGCTCTACGGCCGCGCGCTGCTCGGCGTCGAGGGTAATATCACCGAACTCATTTGACGCTGGCTGCGCGCGCGCTGTCACTTTATATAGAACACGCACGTGTTTAGGATTAGCCAGGGAACGATCCCGGAGGCGGGCAGATGAAGGCAGCCAAACGCTCGAGCAAAAAGGCGCGGCTCGTGGGGATGAATCATATTGCCCTGGAAGTCGGCGATATCGATCGTGCACTTGAATTCTATGGCCAGCTCTTTGACTTTCGCCTGCGCGGCCGCAGCAAGCGGATGGCCTTCATCGATATGGGCGACCAGTTTATCGCGCTCTCCGAAGGCCGCATCGCCGGCGCCGATCGGGACCGGCACGTCGGCCTGGTGGTGGACGATAAGGAAAAGGTCAGGCGCCGGCTGAAGCAGGCCGGTGCGAAACCGATTGCCGGGGGAGCGGTGGAATTCAGGGATCCGTGGGGCAACCGTATCCAGATCGTGACGTACCCGACTATCCAGTTCACCAAGGAGCCGGCGGTGCTGGCCGGGATGGGATGCGGCGACCTGCGCAAGACCCCCGCGGCCATCCGCGAGCTCGCCCGCAAGGGGCTGACGGCCAGCCCCGTCAAGCGTGCGGGCCGAGCCGGCGCGACGCGCTGAGCGGTGTCATCGCCGGTGGCTGCTATCGAGCAAGACGCTTTCAAGGAAACTCGCGATTCCGGCTCCGGTGCATGGTACCGGATCGCGGCCGAACTGATCGCGCTGGTTTATATCGCGATCATCGCCGGGACCGCCGGCGCGACCGGCGCCTTCTTCGTGATGTTCCCGGAGCTGGGCGCGCTCTCGCACGACGTTTTCACGCGCCCGCGCGGTACCTGGGCGGGCGCGCCGATACTGCTCGCGATCACTCCGGTGCTGACCGGCGTAGTCGGAATCTTTTTCACTAATCTGCTGCCGTACGGATACGTCTCGGTGCTGCTGACGGTTGGCAGCGCGGTGGCGATTCTAATCGCGCTCGACTCGCCGATTGCGCCGGCGATTTCGGCTGGCCTGTTGCCGCTGGTGCTCGGTATCAGGAGCTGGTGGTATCCGCCGGCTATCTTGTTCGGCACGACGCTGCTGGCGCTGCTATCGATCCCGTGGAAGCGCTTCGCCGGCTCACATCTGGCGACGGCGATACGCCCGGCTGCCGATCTCCTCGACGATGCGATCGAGCGTCCTCCGCACGGCCGCTACTGGGTGGCGGCACTGATGGTTTTCGTGGCGGGCGCGGTCGCGGTCGTCAAGCTGACCGGACTGCGCTTCGTGCTGTTTCCGCCGCTGGTGGTGATCGGCTTCGAGATGATGGGCCATACCGATATCTGCCCGTGGGCGAAGCGGCCGTTGGCACTGCCGGTGGCGTGCTTCCTGACCGCGACCGGAGGATGGCTGTTTTGGCGGCTGCTGGGCGTCGGACCACTGACCGCGGGACTCAGCATGGGATGGGGAATCCTGGTGCTGCGCGCGTTCGATCTCCATGTACCGCCGGCGCTGGCCGTGGCCCTGCTGCCGCTGGTGATGGATTCGCCGACTATCGCCTATCCGTTCGCGGTCGGTCTCGGCACGCTGCTGATGACGTTGTGGTTTCTGCTCTACCAGCGCCTCCAGTATCGATTATTACCGGCGGGCTGAGAGGACTGCTTCCGATGGCAAAGTTCAGATCGTCGACGACCGCCAACCAAGGAGCTCGCGATGCTCGATGAGAAAGCGCTCGACGTCCTGTTTCGCACCGCCCGATCGCATAACGGATGGCTTGACCGGCCGGTGAGTGACGCCGAGCTGCACGCGTTATATGAACTCGTGAAATGGGGTCCGACCAGCGCCAACTGCTCGCCGATGCGGCTGGTGTTCGTGCGCACGCCGGCCGGCAAGGAGCGGGTACGGCCCGCGCTCAGTCCGAATAACGTCGAGAAGACGCTGAGCGCACCGGTGGTCGTGATCGTCGCCAACGATTCGCGATTCCACGAGTTCGGGCCGCGGCTCTTTCCGCGTAATCCGGCGGCGGCTGAGCGCTTCGCGAGCGATCCCGCGCTGGCAGCCGTCACCGCGCTGCGCAACGGCACGCTGCAGGGCGGTTACCTGATCCTCGCCGCGCGCGCACTCGGTCTGGATTGCGGGCCGATGTCGGGCTTCGACAACGGCAAGATCGACGCCGAGTTCTTCCCTGACGGACGCTTCAAATCGAATTTTCTGTGCGGTCTCGGCCATGGCGATCCGGCCCGGGTTTTTCCGCGCGGCCCGCGCCTGACGTTCGAGGAGGCCTGCACGCTCGCTTGAAAGGCAGCCCGCGTGGCGCTGGGCTGAAAGCTCGCGCGCTTACTTGAGGCCGGAGAATTCGGTCGGCGTCATCAGCTTGTTGCTCTGCTTGACGATCACCTGTCGCAGCTCCTCGGCAATCTGGACCCGGCGCGGATCGGTGGTCCATGACTTCCACTGCCGCGTTCGTTCATTGAGGTCGGGGTAGGCCCATAGATGAACGACCTCGTTGAGCGTGCCGACCTCCGTGTACCAGAAGCCGACCGGCTTGAGGCCATGCTCCGCGAGGATCGGCAGCAGGCGGCTTTTCGCGATCTCCAGGTAACGGGGCACGCCGCCCATTACCAGTTGGTAGGTGCGAAGTTCGTAGATCATGCGGTAGTCCTCGTCGGCGCTCGCAGGGCCGAGGTTTAGCGAATCAGGCTGGCTTAATCGACCGCGAAACGCACGCGGTCAAAGCCGTTGATCACGTGTGGCTGCCGATACAACTCGACCGCGATACTGACCTCGATCAGCGACAACGCCATCTCGAGCAGGCGCTGCGAGTCGGCCGGCATCCGATCGAGCGGAAACTGCTTGAGATGTTCGACGATCGCGGGCAGCCGCGCCATCATCGCGTCGTAAAAGACCTGCATCTCTTCGATCGAGCCGGCTTCGCGCGCCGCGATGCGCTGCTTTTCAGTCGGCAGCGCCCAATCGACAAACGGTTCGAGATCCCGAAACGATCCCGGCAGCTGCGGTTGAGAAGCGGCGATTCCTTCCTGCACCGACATCGTCAATCAAGCTCCTGTGAACGGTCCGACGTGATCCTCCACGACCTTGTGGAAGTGGCGAATCTGAATTTCTTCATCCTGAAAGAACAGCTGCTTCTTGGCCCGCGACTTGAGGCCGGTATGGACGGTTTCGTGCGCGACGGCGTCCTCGTCGAACACCAGGCGGTTGCGGGTGCTGGTGAATTCCTCGACCAGGCGATCGGCCGCGTTCTGCATCGGCGCCGCGTAGCAGCGGATCTCCCAGATCGTGTGATCGACCGCGAGCGGCCAGAAATTGTAGGTCACGCAGATGTCTTTCGAGGGGCTGCGGAAAAAGATCAGCACGAAGTTCGGGAAGATCAGGTAGAAATCGAACTGGCTATTGTTCGCCACCGGCAGCCGGCAGCGGTTCGCTTCCGAGGTCTCCATCGACATGATGAAGCTTTCAAGCGCGCTCGGCTTGTGGCCCGGATTCATTTCGCACGAGTAGACGCTGTGGCGATTGAAGAAGCTCACGTCCATCACCCGCACCATCCCGCGCTCATTGGCCAGGAACATGTCGGGCATGATGTAGCGATGCTGGAAGGGCAGATGGTAGACCTCGTTCTGCGCGTCCAGGCCGATTTTCCAGTTCGCCTGCTCGTCGATTCGGTAGCGTCGCGCCAGCTTGAGCTTGCCGAAATCCCCGCCCGTGAGCTGCTTATCGAGGCCGTCGAGATAGGAGGTCAGATTTTCGCGCGGGCTGGGATCGAGATTGATGAAAATGAAGCCGTTGAAGACTTCGGTCGCCACCGGCGTCAGGCCAAGCTGGCTCTTGTCGAGATCGAAGAAGTTGGCCTCGTCGGGAACCCACTTGAGCTGCCCGGTCGAGTCGTAGCCCCAGCTATGGAAGTTGCAGGTCAGGTAGCCGCGGCATTTGCCCTTCTCGTCCCACGCCAGGGTGTTGCCGCGATGCGAGCAGACGTTGTGAAATCCGCGCACCACGCCGTCCTGACCCCGCATCAGCAGGATCGAGGCGTTGCATACCGTCAGCTCGCGGACGAAATAGTCGCCGCGCTCGGGAATCTCACAGACGTTGCCGACGTTGAGCCACGAGCGGCGGAAGATTTTCTCACGCTCGAGCTCGAAATACTCGGGTGAGATGCAGGGCTCGGCTGATACCGGCCCGGTCCCCAGCTCCGGATATTTCTCGACCCATCGCCGCTCTTTCATCACGGTCTTCACGGTCGTCGCCATCGTCCTTTTCTCCTCGGGCCGCGCAAGGGCGGGATAACACTTCAAAACTGCGGCTGTCAACTTAAACCCTGCCGACATTCGGAACCTCGACCCCAGGTCGCGCAGGAAGGATGCCAGCTCATCCCGTCGCGTCAATAGTTGCACGGAAAGGTCCCATAAGACACAGACATCGAGATTTGGCTTTATCCAGATTTCCGCGCACACTTTCGTTCTGAAGGTAACATCTGCTGCCCTCTTTCTCGTCAACATGTAGTCTGGACAGGTTTTGTGATAGATCAATAATGCCCTCGGGAGCCCGGTTGGCACTTTGTGGTGGTGGCCATTTCTGTGAAGAGGCTCAGTTCAGTGGAAAATCAAAAATTCGATCTGACCGCAGCGGCCGGGAGCCGGGGCCGGGTTCAGGCCGCGCCACGGCGAGCATCAACCGCGCGCGCTCCGGGCAGCGGCCCGCGCCATTTCCATCTACTCTGGGATGACGAGTTGGAGAAGCTGCGGCCCCTGCTCGAACGCCTGATGGACCACGTCGACGAGGTCATCGACCACTGGCACCAGCTCTACATTCTCCATTTCGGCGACGAGCGAACGATGGCCGAGCGCGATTTTCGCGAGCTGTTCTCGGCCAACCTCAGGCGCACCACGGCCGCCCTGCTCGAGGGCGACATGGACCGCTACACGCTCAACACCATTCGCACCGGCGAGATGCTGTGCGAGCGGCGGGTGCCATTTTCGGAGGTAATGGCATCGCTCCATCTGTATGAGGAAAGCGCGTACGCGGTGTTCCCGGAATCGGCGCCGGTCGAGCTGTTCACGACCTTCGACAAACTCAGTCATGTGCGGATGATCCTGCTGGCGGACGCCTATTTTCGTTCCACCGCAGCGATCGCGGGCGCGCGTATCGAATCGCTCGAGCGCGAGGCCCGGCAACTGCCGCCCGAAGATCGCCGCATCTTCCATGGCCTGGTCGGCTCCAGTCCCTCGATGCATCGGCTGTACGATCGCATCGAGGCGGCCGGCGCGACCCACGGCACGGTGCTGATCGTCGGCGAGAGCGGCACCGGCAAGGAGCTGGTGGCGCGGGCGATTTGCGAATCCGGCCCGCTGGCGGGGGCGCCGTTCGTGGCGCTCAACTGCGCGGCGCTGCCCAAGGATCTGATCGAGAGCGAACTGTTCGGCTACAAACGCGGCGCCTTCAGCGGCGCCAACGCCGATTACCTGGGGCTGTTCCGGGCTGCTGAGGGCGGCACGCTGTTTCTCGATGAAGTGACGGAAATGAGCGCCGAGACCCAGAGCAAGCTGTTGCGCGCGGTGCAGGAGCGGATGGTGCGGCCGGTCGGCTCGACCCGCGAGGTCGAGGTCGACGCGCGGCTCATCGCCTCGACCAATCGCGACCCGGAAGAGGCGGTGCGCCGCGGCCAGTTGCGCCCCGACCTCTACTATCGCCTGCAAGCCAGCGTGCTGAATGTGCCGCCGCTGCGCGAACGCGCCGAGGATATCCCGGCGCTGGTCGAGCACTTCATCGCTTTCATGAACGAGAAGCTGCGGCCGCAAATTCCCGTCCATGGCATCGAGCAGCAGGCGCTGGACGCGATGCTGCGTTACTCGTGGCCGGGTAACGTGCGCGAACTTTCCAACGCCATCGAGGGCGCCTTCACCTTCGGTCGTTCGGCGCTGATCCGGCTGGCCGACCTGCCGCCGGCGGTGAGCGGCAACGCCGCCACCGTCGTCGGATCCGACGCGCACGCTCAGACCCCGGCGCAATTGCCGGCGGCGATCGTCGGCTCGTTCGCCGACACCGAACGCGATCTTATCCAGCGCGCGCTGGAGACCACCGGCGGCAACAAGGTCGCCGCCGCCCGCCTGCTGCGCATCTCGCGCAAGAAGCTGTACGCCAAAATCGCCAAGTACGGACTGTGACCGCCCGGCGGCGGTAAGATTACCAACCGCCCCGCCGCGCGATCGAATTTCAGGGCGCTGGATTTTCGCTCGAGTCGGCGGCGGACGGCGTAGCCGCTGGCGTTTCAGGAGACGGCGGCGGACTTTCCGCCCCGCCGGCCGAGGCGCCGGAGGTCTCGCTCGCGGCTTGCAGCCGGTCGAACAGGCTGGCGTTGGCGGTAACGATCTGGCCGAGCGCGCTGACTACCTGGCGCGACATCTGTGGGACCGCATCGACGCCGACCCGGAAAACGGAATTGTCTTCCAGCATCTCGCCCGGCAGCGTGTCCGCATAGATCGTGAAGGCCACCGAAATTGCCGACATATGCCCGGCCAGGCGTTTGTCGAGTCCCTGCCACATGTCGATGCAGGTGAAATGCACGCCCAGTCCGAAGCCGCTGGTGTTGTCGACCAGCCGGTAAGCTGCCGAAGCGCCAATCTGCTTCTTGAAATCGGCACAGAAGCTTTGCCCGACCGGGTCGGGGCATCGGCAAACTACGTCGACGTTCATACGGCCCGCGTTAGCGCCCGCTGCCCCGGCGACACCGGCCACCGAGAGCGCGAGTATCAGCGCCGCTATCGTCGCGCATATCGATCTGATGGTTCGCAAGACAGATATAGGGTACCCAACCGGCGCCGTCTCGGGCAAGAGCGCTGTCGACGATCGCGCATCGCGCGGCCGGCTGCGTCCTTCGCGCGGCCCTGATCAATCGCTAAGATCGAAAACCGCGCTTGCAGCGTTAATCGATTATGCCGGACTCGCCACCGCGATATGAGTTTCGAGTATGGGACCACGATTTGCTCGGCTTGAAGCGCGCTCTCGAAGCACTCGGCATCCACGAACGTTCGGTCGCCAGCACCGAACTCTATCTGCTTTCCAGAACGACCGACGACTGCAACGCGAAGATTCGCGCCGGCGTGCTCGAGGTCAAGCAACTGCTGAGCGAGACCCGCGGACTCCAACAATGGCAGCCGGTGCTGAAGGCGCCGTTTCCGCTCGAGGCGCCGGCGATCGTCGCCGGTCTCGCCGGGCTGAAGGCCGCAACCCTGCCGCTCACGCGGGCCGCCTATACAGTCAGCGAGTTCCTGGATGAAGTGGTCGCGCCGTCGCGAATCCTGACGCCGGTATCGATCTCGAAGCAGCGCGAGGTTTTCAGAATCGACGGTTACGGCGCTGAGTTCGCGGCCGTGACGATCCCGAGCCGTCCCGTTATGACCGTGCGGCACACTGTCGCGATCGAATCGATCGATGCCGACGGCCTGCTCGAGCTCGCGGCAAGACTCGATCTCCGGCGCTATCCCAATCGCAGCTATATTCAGGAACTCAAGCGACTCATGCGTCTGTCGACGCCCGCCCCCGCCCGCTAGCCGCGCCCGATAAGCGGCATCTTGGTCGCCATCACGGTGATGAACTGGACGTTGCCCGACAGCGGCAGGCTCGCCATGTAGAGCACCGCCCGCGCCACATCCGCGGTCGCCATCCGCGGCTCGACCGCGATCGATCCGTTGGCCTGCTGGATGCCCGTTTCCATCCGCGCCGTCATCTCGGTGTCGGCGTTGCCGATATCGATCTGGCCGCAGGCGATGTCGTACTTGCGGCCGTCGAGCGAGGTCGACTTGGTCAGGCCGGTGATGGCGTGCTTGGTGGCGGTGTAAGGCGCGGAGTTCGGCCGCGGGCTGTAGGCGGAAACCGAGCCGTTATTGATGATCCGGCCGCCGCGCGGCGCCTGCTCCTTCATCATCCGGAACGCCCCCTGGGTGCACAGGAAGGCCCCGGTCAGATTGCTGTTGACCACCGCTTGCCATTGCTCATAGCTCAAATCTTCCAGCGGTATCGCTGGCGCGCTGCCGCCGGCGTTGTTGAACAATAGATCGAGGCGGCCGAAGGTCGAGCGGGTTTCGGCGAACAGATTTTTCACCGCCGCGGGATCGCCGACGTCGGTCGGCACCACCAGCGTGCGCGCCGCTGTCCCGGCCGCGTGAGCGACCGCTTCGAGCGCTTCCCGGCGGCGGCCGGCCAGCACCACCGCATAGCCCGCTTCGCCCAGCGCAAGCGCGACGGCCTTGCCGATACCGCTGCCGGCGCCGGTAACAATCGCAACTTTAAGGGTCGATTCCATCACCTGCTTCTCCGGTAGTTCTCCAGCGCCTGAGATAGCGGCGGGCCGCCGGCATCATTATGATCATGGCGAGAATTCGGCCCAAACCGGTATTCGCCATGCCCAAACGAATCAATCGGCGCGCCGCCCGCGGACCTGCAAAGCCTTCCCGGTCCGGGAGCCCGACCATAGCGCGACTGGCCCGCTTCTCGACCGCCACCCTGGTCGAAAGCCTGCATGACTATAGCGCGGCGCTGCCCTCGGCGATCAAACCGATCGACCCGCGCATGAAGCTGTGCGGCCCGGCGCTCACGGTCAGCTCGCCCGGGGCCGACAACCTGATGCTGCATCGCGCGATCTATGCCGCCCGGCCCGGCGACGTGCTGGTGGTCGAGGTCGCCGGTCAGTTCGAGTTCGGCTACTGGGGCGATGTGATGACGCAGGCGGCGCGGGCGCGCAAGCTCGGCGGGCTGGTGATCGACGGCGGCGTGCGCGACCTGCGCGAGATCGCGGCCTCGCGCTTCGCGGTGTTCGCGCGCGGCGTTTGCATCCGCGGCACCGGCAAGCGCGGCGGCGGCCGCCTCAACGATCCAATCACGATTGGCGATACCCGCATCGAACCCGGCGATTTGATCGTCGGCGACCGCGACGGGGTGGTGGTGATTCCACGCGCCCGCGTCGAGTCAGTGATCGAAGTCGCGGCCCGCCGCGTCAAGCATGAAACCGAGATGAAGCGGGAGCTGACGGCGGGCAAGACCACGCTCGCGCTCCACGGATGGCCCGCCGACGACGCGCCGGACTAGCCGCTGCGCAAAAAGCAGACCGCGGGAGTGAACAGCACCCCCGCGGTCAATCTCGATGCAAATTATTGCGCTCGATGCAAATTACTACGCAGCGAATCAGCCGGCGGCGGCTGCGATCGGCTCGGTCGTCTGATGACGGGCGGCGGCGCTCGGCATCCCGATATGCAGCAGCTCGCTGGCGACCTCGGCGGTCAATTGCGCGCTCTCGCCGGGTTGCAGATAGAGCGTGGTGTGCGCGAGCCATCGCGAATCGCCGACCTTGCCGTGGCCGGAGAGCACGAAGTAGATGCTGTTCTCTTCGGCCCGCATCGTCACACCCGGCTCGAGCCGGAACAGTCCGAGACGCGTCTCGACTTCGGTGAAGACGCCGAGCTTCTTGAGCGAGACGCCCGGCTGATTCGCGAGCGCCAGCCAGCGGAAATGCTCAGGATAGATCATGACCGGCGTGTGATAGCGCTCCGGTGGATACTCGAGCGCCCGCCCGTTCACGAATTCCCACACCGCCTGGTAACCGTCCTTGGTCTCGACCTTGCCGTCGGGCCCGGTGCGGAAATAGGCGCCGTTGCGGAATTCACCCTCCAGCTTGAGCTTGTTGACCCCGTACTGGAACTGATCCTCGGACATGTAGCCGTTGCCGCTCGCCCCGCCGAACTGCAGCACCGCGACCAGGGCGTCGTCGGTCGAGCTTTGCGGACCGTAGCGGGTGCCCTCGGGGAAATAACCGATGGTGCCGGGGGTCATCTTGCCGTCCTTGGCGAAATCGACGCAGCCCTCGAGCTGGACGCGGACCTGATCGAAGTTATGGCGATGGCGCGGCGAATCGAAGTCGCGAAAGGTCCGCGCGATCTGCCAATAGAAATTGTCGGGGCTGCCGGACGGTCCCTCGAGGATTCGCTGGAAAACAAATTTTCCGCCGCGGGCGTTGGTCTGACGCTCTTCGGCGGGGACATCGGCAACGTGCCTGATTTGCATGGGCGGCCTCCTGATCTGTTTCCCGACAGATGCGATCGCGCTCCCTGAATCGGCTGTACATTAACTCTAGCACAGTGTCAAAGCGGGTTGGAGCGTGGGATGTTCTGTCGAGCACGCCAGCGCCGAGCGTCACGATCGCCATCGAATGACGAGGCATACCGCGAGCTCAAGTCAACTGGAGTCCTGCTGTTGAACCCGGGAGTGACCTAAGTCGACTAGACTCCTCATCAATAGCAAGAAGATGGCTCCAGAAGCCGAGTTTCCGGCCTCTCGTCGGCGGCCGTTCTGCGCCAGGGTGCTTTACCTGCCCGGCTGCGACGCATAGCCTTAAAGTAACCCCGGATGCTTACCGCACTCAAAGCGCGATACCCGCGCTTTTCCGTTCGTCGAGCTTCCCCGGCTGTTACAGTCGTGCGCGTGAGTCTTATTGGTCGCGGGATTGGACCGCGCTTGACGGTCTTCAGGGAAGATTTGCCAAGCGCGGAGTGGGGATCAGTCCGAGTCAGGATTCAAAACTGCAGTTCACCGCTTCAGCCCGTTTCCCGCAAGGAGAGCGGCCTCGGCGTAAGGAAAGATGCTCGATGGCCTTTTCAGCTCCGCTTCGGGAAAAGATGTACCGCCTCTATCTGGAATTTTTCGAGGTGGCGGAAAGCAAGCGACGCTGGAACCTGTTCGACGACATCCCGTGGGACAAGCTCGACCGCTCAAAGAACACCGAGCGCAGAGCCCAATGCGTCGAGACCTTTTGCGCGGAGGAATTGTACCTGCCGGATTACAGCAGCGGCGGAATCGGGCTGACGCGCTCGATGTTCGGGGCGGCGTGGTTCCAGGCCTGCTGGAGCTACGAGGAATCCAAGCACGGCCTGGTATTTCGCGAATATCTGACCCGGTCGGGGATGCGATCGGAGGCTGAGTTCGCCAAGTTCGAGGCCGCCCTTTTCAGCAAGCACTGGACCCTGCCATTCGCCAGCAGCCGCCAGATGGCCTGCTACGGGGCCTTGCAGGAGGTTGCGACCTATCTCGCATATAAGGCGCAAAAGGACCTCGCGATTACCGAGGGCGACAAAGTGCTCGAGACGATCTTCATGTACGTGAGCCGCGACGAAGCGGCGCACGCGGGCTTCTACCGGGCGGTGGTCGAGTTAGAAATGGCGGAGGATCGTCCCGGCACGCTGGCGGACCTCGCCTACGTGGTGGCGCGCTTCAAGATGCCGGGCGATGGCCTGATCGGCGACTACCAGGAACGGCTGCGAACCAGCGGCGCGGGCATCAGCACCCGCACCTTCCTGCAACACGGACTGTTTCCGACGCTCAAGACGCTCGGCACCAGCCGGACCGAATTGCGGCTCGCGCTGGAGGGCGACGGCGTGCCGTTAGCCACGGCGGCGTCGCTCGCGTAGCCTCGGGCCTGCGTTGCGGGGTGGCTTTACTCACGCGGGCGAGGGGCATACACTTTAGGAAACTGCCGACGCGTCCCGCACTCAAGGCGCGAAAATGATTTCGTGCTTCTCCGTTCGCGAGCTCCCGGCCATCACACAGAGGGTTTAGCTACCAATGCCCAGTAAATTGTACGTAGGCAATCTTGCCTACTCGGTCCGCAATGAGCATCTGCAGGAGCTCTTCGCGCAGGCCGGAAAAGTTGAGAGCGTCGCGGTTATCACCGACAAGTTCTCGGGTGAGTCCAAGGGTTTCGGCTTCGTCGAGATGAGCGATGCGGCCGAGGCCGCCAAGGCCATCTCGTCGTTTGACGGCACCGAGTTCATGGGCCGTAATCTCAAGGTCAGCGAGGCCAAGCCACGGCCGCAGGGCGGCGGATCGTCATATGGTGGTGGCGGCGGTGGCGGCGGGAATCGCAGCGGTGGCGGTGGCGGCGGCGGCGGACGCGGCGGCAACAAGCGCTGGTAAAGCGATAAATCATGACATCGGCGGGCAGCGATGCCCGCCGATGTATCTGCTCTCCCGGCGATGCACCCGGTAACGTCTTATAGCCCGGGGTGATCGCTCAGCGCCTCGATACGCCGTCTATCGGCGACTATACGGCACACACATTTCGAGGTGCCGGATACTGGACGCGCGCCAGCGCTCTGTGGACAATAGAGACATCGTCAGTTTTCGTATGCATTCGGCGGATCGCTCTGTTAGGGTGATTTGCGGGGTCTTGCCATGGACACCAATGCCACCCCTCAATCGGCCACCACCGCGGCGCATTCTTCAGCCCGGCGCCCTGCCCCGGCGGCCGTCAAAAGCGGCAGCATAGCTGACCGTTATTGGACTGTCCGGCGTTTCACGGAGAGTCTTTGCGAGCCGCTGGCGGCGGATGATTACGTCGTCCAGTCGATGCCCGATGCGAGCCCGACCAAATGGCATCTGGCCCATACCACCTGGTTCTTCGAGACCTTCGTTTTGAGCCGCTGCCTCCCGGACTATCGCCCGTTCCATCCGCAATTCGGCTTCCTGTTCAATTCCTATTACGAGGCTGAGGGTCCGCGATGGCCGCGGCCCCAGCGCGGCCTGCTGTCGCGGCCGACGGTGGCCGAGGTGTTTCGCTATCGCGCTCACGTCGACGAGCAGATGGCGGGCCTTTTCGCGACCCGTGCCGGCATCGAGGCGTCGCCGACGATCATGCTCGGGATAAATCACGAGCAGCAGCATCAGGAACTGTTAATCACCGATCTCAAGCACGCCTGGTCGGTCAATCCGCTCCATCCGGTTTACCGCGAGGCGATTGATGATTCCGGCGCGCCGCCGCCGATGCGCTGGCTCGATTTCGCGGGCGGGCTGCTCAGCATCGGGCACGACGGCCCCGAGTTCGCGTTCGACAACGAATCGCCGCGCCATCGCGTCTTCGTCCATCCCTATCGACTCGCCAGCCGGCTGGTGACCAACGGCGAATACCTCGAGTTCATCGCCGACGGTGGCTATGAGCGCGCCGAGCTGTGGCTTTCCGATGGATGGGCGACGCGCCACGCCCGGGGATGGAACGCGCCGATCTATTGGGATCGAGAGGGCGCCGAATGGTCGACGGTCACCATGGCGGGCCTCCAGCCGTTGAATCCCGCCGCGCCGGTCTGTCACGTGAGCTACTACGAGGCCGACGCTTTCGCGCGCTGGGCGGGGGCGCGGCTGCCAACCGAGGCGCAATGGGAAAGCGCGGTCGCCGGGGCTGCGATCGCGGGACATTTTATCGAGGCCGGCCGGTTCCATCCCGCCGCCGGCGCGGCCGCGGATGATCGCGGTCCGCTGTTTCAGTCGTACGGCGAGGTCTGGCAATGGACCGCCAGCCCCTACAGCGCCTATCCCGGCTATCGGCCCACGGCCGGGGCGTTAGGCGAATACAACGGCAAGTTCATGTGCAACCAGATGGTGCTGCGGGGAGCTTCCTGCGCTACGCCGCGCAGTCACGCGCGCAGCACTTATCGCAACTTCTTCCCGCCCGATACGCGCTGGCAATTCAGCGGCATCCGCCTGGCCCGCGATCCGGATTGAGCCAGGCTGGCCGGAAGATCCCGCTGAGCGAACATCATGTACGATCTGGCGCCTTCGACCGAGGATTTTCTGAGCGACGTGATTCGCGGGCTCTCGGCCCCGAGCAAACATCTGCCGTGCAAGTATCTTTACGATGAGGCCGGGTCGCGGTTGTTCGACCGGATTTGCGAGCTGCCGGAGTATTATCCGACCCGCACCGAGCTCGGCATCCTCAAGCGCTACGCCGGCGAGATGGCGGCGATGCTGGGTCCGCGATGCCTGGTCATCGAGTATGGCAGCGGCAGCAGTATCAAGACCCGCATCCTGCTCGACCATCTGACCGAGCCCGCTGCCTACATCCCGGTCGAGATCGCGCGCGAGCAGCTCGAGGAATCGGCGCGGGCGCTGGCCCGCGATTATCCGCACCTCGAGGTACGCCCGTTGTGCGCCGATTTCACCCGCCCGCTCGAGCTGCCGCAGATCAACCGTCCGGCCGCGCGGCGGGTGATCTATTTTCCCGGCTCGACGATCGGCAATTTCACCCCCGAAGAGGCGCGCAAGTTGCTGGAGCGAAGCGCCCGGCTATGCGGCCCCGGCGGCGCGATCCTGCTCGGCGCGGATCTCAAGAAGGACCCGCGGGTGATCGAGAACGCCTACAACGATCGCGACGGCGTCACCGCGGCGTTCAACCTGAATTTGCTGACGCGGATGAATCGCGAGCTCGCCATCCGCTTCAAGCCCGAAGACTTCTGGCATCACGCGCTCTACAATCCGCGCGAGGGCAGAATCGAGATGCATCTGGTCAGCCGCCTCGAACAGCGCGTGCGGCTCGACGGGCGCGAGGTGACACTGGTCGAGGGCGAGTCGATCTGCACCGAATACTCCTACAAGTACAGCCTGCGCGGCCTGAGCGATCTGGCAGAGGCCGCCGGCTTCACGATCGAACGGACCTGGACCGATGACCGCAACTACTTCAGCGTCCATTACCTGGTGGTGCGAAACGCGGGTAGTTGAGCCGGCGGCGCCGGCGCGATCGCGCCGACCTGCCGATCAGCGAATCGATCGGACCGCCTGGCTTGTGATCGAGGAGGACTCCGATGGCAGCAGAAAAAAAATGTGAACATCTCCAAGGGCTGACGGCCAAGGACTTTCCGCCGCCCAAGACCCCCGGGGCGTGCGAGGAATGCCTGGTCGAGGGCACCAAATGGGTCGCGCTCCGGGAATGTCGATGCGGCCACGTCGGATGCTGCGATTCGTCGCCGGGCAAGCATGCCGCGCGCCACTTCCAGCAGACCCAGCATCCGGTGATGCGCTCGGTGATGCCGGGGCAGAACTGGGAATGGTGCTACCTCCACGAGGCGATGGCCAACCTCGACTGATTCCCCCGGACGTCGAGGATTCCGTTTTGGTGGCGAGCCGAATCGGTGATAGGAATTCATCACGCCGGAGTTGTCAGGCGGGGTGAATGTAACCATGCCGCTCGGACCTTCACTGAAACGATCCGTTACGCTGCATTTCATGGGCGATTGGGGCCAGGCGAACCTGCATCGGGTATGCGGATGGCTGGCGCAGGAGGTCGGCGAGCGCTCGGGGCCCTACTCCAGGTTCGCGACCTGGAACGGGCGTGGCGGGGTCGATTCAGTCAAAGCGGTCGGCCGCGGCACCGTCGACCTCGCGCTGACTACGCCGGCGGCCTTCGCCCGGATGGCGCTCGATGGGCGCGGTCCGTACGCCGCCGAGCCCTTCCCGTTCATCCGCGCGCTCGGCACCATTCCACAGCGCGACCGGCTGGTGCTCGCAATCGACGCCGCGAAGAATATTCGCTCGTTCGACGATCTGCGGGAGCGGCGCCCGGCGCTGCGGATCGCGATTTCGACCAACGACGGTATCAACAATATCGGCCTGGCCGGCCATAAGCTCCTGGAACTCGAAGGCATCACGCGCGAGCGGCTGGAAAGCTGGGGCGGGCGCTTCGTCGAAGCCGAGCGTCCCGACGCCTGCCTGGAGTTCATGAAACGGGGCGAGGCGGACGCGGTTTTCCAGGAAGCGATCATGACGCCGTGGTGGCGCGATCTGACCGAGCGCGTCGATCTGACCTTCGTGCCGGTCGAGCGCAGCGTGCTCGATCAGGTCGAGCGCGATTACGGATGGCCGCGGGCGGTGCTGCCGGCCGGTTATTTCAGGAATCTGAACGAGCCGCTGGAAACCCTGGATTTCTCGGATTTCCTGATTATCGTGCGCGCCGACATGCCCGACGACATCGCCGAGCTGCTGGCCTACTGTATCGCCGAGACCAGCGAGGCGCTGGAGGTGCAGTATCGTCATCTGGCGCCCGAGCGCAGCCCGGTGACCTATCCATTGGTGCCGACCGAGATGGCCCGGACCGCGATTCCGCTGCATCCCGCGGCGGCGCGCTATTACGCCTCGCAAGGCTATATCGCCAAAACGCAATGAGGCAGCTATGAGCAACCCGCAGACCCATCGGATTGCCCCGCCCGACGGCTCACGCGAGCCGCTGCGCGCCAACATCTTCGACGCTATGACGGTCGCCAACGCGCAGCTCACGCCGTTGTTTCCGTGCTTCGGCGCGGGCGCGATCGTGCCGGCCGGCGCGATCATGCGCGGCGGTGAGGGGGTGACGTACGGCCAGTTCTTCCATACCAACAGCGTCGATGAGGTGATTATCGCCTTCGGCGCGCACGGCTCGTTGACCGATACCGGCTTCGTCTTCGTCGGCGCCAATACCCATGGCGTCAACTCGTTCCTCAAGAACGAGGAGGATCCGGCCAGCTTCCTGGTGGTAGTCATCACCCAGCGCCAGCGCGTCGATGAGGAGCAGAACGAGGCGGTCACGATTCGCTGCGTGAAATGCAAGGAGATCGTCGCGCAGATCAGTTACGACGCGACTCCGCCGCCGGCCAATCATTACGCCGATCCCGACGGCGAGCGGGTCTTCTCAACGCTGGTCTATTCGGCGGAGGTAGCCGGAAAATTCAACGCCAGCGAGGCCGCGCGCATCTGCAAGAAATGCGGTACGCTCAACCCGCCGTTCCCGCTCGAGCGCTGGGGATGGAACGCCTACGCGACCCAGGGTCGCACGGTGGCCGACGCGCGCCGCGCACTGGTGCAGGCCGCCGGCGGCAAGTGAGCTAATCGTGGTCCGCAAGCGCGCCTTCAATATCTTCCAGCAGGCCCATGAGGCCGGCCCGTACGACGAATACCCGGTGCTGCCGCCGGATATCGATCCGCAGTTGCATCTGAGCCGCAACGATCGGCCGCAGCCGTTCTTCCTGGTCTGCGAGCACGATTGCGTGCTGGCCCAGATGGCCGGGCAGGCGACGGTGATCTTCAAGGATGCCAACGTGCTGCGCTTTGCGCTGCGGCCGGGCGATTTCGTTTACGTCCCGGCCGGCACCCCGCATCGGATCGTCCCGGAGAGCGAGTCGATCCAGATTCGCTACAAGGCCCGCGAGGCGGGATGGGAAGGCGCGGCCTGGTATTGCGAGCATTGCGGCGCGGAACTGTGGCGCGCGGAATGGAACAGCGCCGAGCAGATCCCGCAGGATGGTTACTGGCAATCATGCCAGGCCTTCAATGAAGATGCGGCGCATCGCACCTGCGCGGGATGCGGAACGGTCGCCGATCAGATCGATCTCAGCGCCTATCGATGGCGCGAAATTGCCGCCGAGCTGCGCGCCGCGCCGGCCGCATAGCCTGCATATCGTCGTACTCGCACCTGGCGGCGCCCCGTCATTCGTCGCATCGATCACGACAGATTGGTTGACAGCGGGCGCGCGGCGGATTGAAATCGCCGATCGCGATGTTGAATCTGAAAGCTGGTATGGCTCGCGGTGGCGTTGCGGCGCCCCGATGGTTGGTGATTTTGATTTTCGCGGCGGCGTTGCCGGCCGGGTCCGGATGTAGTTCGCTGGAACGTTTATATCCGCCGCCTCCGCCGCCCTCGGTTGGCCCCTTGAGCCTCGTTCCCGCCAACCTCGATTACGGGCCGAACAAGCTCAACACCTCCACCCACACGCATATCTTCATCCTGAGCAATCCGCCCACCAACGATGGCGCGGCGATCATCACGCAGGTCGGCAGCTCGGGGGCGCCGTTCCTGCTCGATACCGGCGCCAGCAACTGCGCCGCCGGACTTACTCTGGCAGTCGGAGCCCATTGTGAGATCGGCGTGAAATTCGCCCCCACCGCGCCGGGGCGGCAGACCGGCACGCTGGCGATCAGCGACAACGCGTCCGACAGCCCGCAAATCGCGACCCTGGAAGGGGTCGGCAATTGAATCGCCCCGAATTTGCTAATCTTGAATAAGTCAGCGGGTCTTGCCGCACGAGCACCCGTCTGACAGAGCTTTAACGACGACGATTTGGCCCCGGAGCCGACTTCATACGATGGATGCAGGCCGCCTTAATACCGCCCCTGCCAATGCTTCGGCCGAGGTGACGTGGGAGCTCCCGCCGCGGCGCTACCTGTGGGCGATGGTGGCGATGCTGTCGTCGGCGACCATCTTCGAGGGCTACGACATCACCATCTTCCATCTCTGCACGCCCGACATCGCGCGCACCTTTCATCTGACTGACGCGGTGATCGGGGTTATCGCCACCATCGTGCGCTTCGGCGGGATCCTGTCGTTCTTCGTCGTCACCCTGGCGGATCGCTACGGACGCAAGACCGTCATTTCGTACACCGTGCTCTGCTACGCGTTTTTCACGCTGCTGACGGCGCTGTCCAAGGGCGTGTTGACCTTCACGATCTTCCAGAGCTCGGCGCAGATTTTCCTGGCCGCCGAACTGGGAATCGCCATCACGATGGTCTCCGAGGAGTTCCCCGACGATCTGCGCGGACGCGGAATCGCGGTCTTGTACGTGGTCGCGTTCGTGGGCGTCGCCATCGCCGGCGGGCTCTACGGCGTGGTGGCGCCGTCGAGCTGGGGATGGCGCGGGATGTATTACCTCGGAATCGTGCCGATGCTGTTGGTGGCTTTTATGCGCCGCGGCCTGCGCGAGACGGCGCGCTTCACGGCAGTCAAGGCGGCGCGTGAGATCGGTAAGATCCAGAAGAACGGTTTCCGCGACTATCTGAACAACTGCCTGACGCCGCTCTGCAAGCCCTATCGCGGACGCGTAATCCTGGTCTCTCTGCTATGGAACAGCATCGGGCTGATCGGCGGACCGACCATCACATTCTTCAGCCTCTACACCAAGCGCGACCATCATTGGACCTCGCCGCAGGTCGGCTTTGCGGTCGTGATGGCGTATCTGATGGCGACCATCGGCGCCACGGTGTGCGGATACCTGCTCGACCTGATCGGGCGACGTGGGACGGCAGCCCTGTTCTATGTATGCGCGGGCATCGCGGAATTCACCCTGTTCCGCAGCTCGACGCACTCGACGATTTTGTTCGCCTACATGGCGACCATGTTTTCCTACCAGGCCTCGCGCACCGCCACCTCGGCCTTCTCGGCCGAACTGTTCCCGACCAGCGCGCGCGCCACCGGCTATTCTCTATGCGTACAGGTGGTGGGGCAGCTCGGCTGGACCTTCTCGCCAGTGGTGGCCGGGTTGCTCTCGGACTGGATGGGCGGGCTGGGCAAGGCCGCGTCGCTGTTCGGAGTTGCGCCGATCCTGGGCGCAATCCTGGTGCTCACGCTGGTCCCCGAGACTCGCGGCAAGACCCTCGAGGAACTTTCCCCCGAACCCGATATGCCGCCGCGCGCCTCCTCCGGGCATTAGGCGAAGACGCTAGCGCATCGCTGCGGCGGCGTCGCGATGGGCTTTCAGCGCCGGGGCGAGCTCGGCGGTGGGACGCCGTCCATAGCCGCACACCGAGGCGACGCCGAATCCCGAGGCGAATTTGCGCGCCGCCGCCAGTCGCCGCTTGAAGGCGTCGGCGCCGTCGGAATGAATCAGGCCGAGGAACAGCTTGCTATCGCCGATCTTCAAATCCTTGAGCGGCGCGTAAAAGGCGTCGTCGATACGATCGTGCGGCGCCGGGATGTGCACGAAATCGACGTGCCGGCCCGAGCGCGCCACCGCCGCATTCGCCATCCTGACGCACAGATCGAGGTCCTTGATCGGGATAATCGGCCATCCGCCGAGCGTGCCGTAACAGAAGTGATAGCCGACCATCACCTCTTTCGGGATACCCGGGGTGACGCGCTCGCAGGCTGACATCAGCCGCTCGAATTTGTCGTCCTTAGGCGTCCAGTCGTAAAAGCCTTCGAGGTCGAGAATCTCCGAGCAGGCGTCCCACTGGATCACCAGGTCGGCGGGCGGAATCTTCTCGCACATCTTGGCGATCTCATCGCGCAGCGCCTGCTCATAGGCCGGTTTCACGATCGGGTAGTCGGCGGGATTGCGGAAATAATGCTCGACGATACTGCCGGTCAGCGGGATACAGACCTGCAGCCGCACGTCGCGCGGAATGACGCCCTGCTCGCGCAAGGTCTTGAAGATGAAGTACGAGTTGACCGCCTCTTTGGTGTAACCCAGCCGCCATCCGGGATCGCCGAAATGCGCCGCCTTCAGCCCCGGCTTGAGCCGGAACTGCCACTGGTCGACATAGCCGCGCGGCTTCCAGCTCTCGACCCCGTTGACCGGGTCGGGACGGCGGACCGTCTCGAAGTCGGGATGGCCGTGGAAGACGCGATAGCACTGAAAATTGGTCCACCATAATCTATCGCCGACTTCGCCGTCGGGCAGGCAGAACACCTCGTCGCCGATCGCGGTGGCGCAGGTGCGGAAGACCTCTTCGACGGTCTCCAGCGGGATGCTGCCGACCAGCATCAGGTTTTTGTCTATGCGGCCCATCTGACCACCTCCCAGGCGAAAAATCAGGCAATGGCTTGATAAAACGGCGACTTTGCGAGAGAAGTCAAGCGACGGAGTCGCGGGACGCCGAGGGAACCAGGCCGGTCTGAAACCGCGTGATGAGCCCGGAACATCAGTTCCCGCCTGGAGACGGAGAGTGAAGCGCTAATGCTCAAGTCAACGGTAGTGGGCAGCTATCCGAAGCCCTTGTGGCTGTCCAATCCTTTTGGCGCATTCTTCGGCGGATGGCGCCTGGAGGCCAAGGTCCTGCGCGAGGGGCAGGACGACGCGACCCTGCTCGCGATTGGCGACCAGGAGCGCGCCGGGATCGACGTGGTCAGCGACGGCGAGCAGCGGCGCGACAATTTCGTCTACTACTTCACGCGCCGGCTCAAGGGCTTCGACTTCAACCATCTCGCCCGCAAGCATCTGCGCGGCGGTAATCGCGATTTCGACGCGCCGCGGATCGTCGGCCCGGTCGAACGCAGCGGGCCGATCGCGGTCGATGACGTGCGTTTTCTGCGCGTCAACAGCGGACGTGAAATCAGGATGGCGGTGCCGGGACCGATGACCATCGTCGATACCAGCCACGACCAGCATTACGGCGGCGACGAGCGCGCGCTGGCGATGGACCTTGCGGCTGCTATCAACCTCGAACTCAAGGACTGGGAGCGCAGCGGCTGTAATATCGTGCAGGTCGATGAACCGGCCTTCACCCGCTACCCCGAGCGGGTCCGCGATTGGGGTATCGAAGCGCTCAACCGATGCTTCGAGGGGATCAGCGCCAAGACCACCGTCCATGTCTGCTACGGCTATCCGATCGACGGCCCCAAGGTGCGCGAGCACGGCTACGAGGTGCTGCTGCCATACCTGACCGACTCGCGGGTCGACCAGATTTCGCTGGAATGCGCCGCGCCGCGGCTCGATCCGAGCGTGGTCAAGTTGTGCGGCAGCAAGGAGGTGCTGTTCGGCCTGATCGATATCGGCTCGCGGCGGGCCGAGGACCCGGCCGAACTGGCGCGGCGCGTACGCGAGGCGCTGCGCTACACCACGCCTGAGCGTTTATGGCTCGCGCCCGATTGCGGGCTGGTGCTGCTCGACCGCTCGCTGGCGCGCGCCAAGCTGCGTGCGCTGGCGGAGGCGGCGCGAATTGCGCGCGCCGAGCTTGGCCTCAAGGCCAGTGCGGTCGAAGAAGAGTTTCCTTAAGAACCGCGCCGATGTACCCGGTTTCGCCCACCACTGATCTGCTGCGGCTGGCGCGCCGCCTGGCCGGCGAGTTGCGCCACGGCGCAGTCGTCGTCGACGGGGAATTCCAGCGCCTCAAGCGCCTTTATATTGAGCTCGCCAACCGCCTCGCGGCCGACGAGCGGGCGCGGCTCGCGAATCTGATGGTGCCGCTCAGTGCGACTCATCCGGAGTTGCGCGCGCGGCTGAACCGGCGTATCGGCGCGGCCAACTCGGCGCTCGACCTGGTGCCGTTCGAGCATCTGCTGCTGACCGGCGATTTCCCCCCCGCCAGTCGTATGCTCGACAAGCTCTTCCCGCATCGCGCCAGCCTCAGCTCCGGCGTGACGGTGACCTTCAATGATGCACGCGGTTTGATTTCGATCGGCCAGCATCGCGCGGTTTTGGCAGTGCTCGATAAGCTCGCGCCCGCTTCGCCGGCCGCCCGCCTCAGTTACACCGTCGAGCGCCATCACGATCATGTGACCTTCCATCGCCCGGTACAGGTGCAGTCGGGCGTCGGACACGCGATCATCGATGTGGCGCAGCTCGAAAAACGCGACGACTTCGCGCGCGCCCTCGAACGCGAGCTGCTGAGCGCGGTCGACGGCGACCAAGCGGTCTGGCTCGACGCCGATTTCGTCGGCTACGACCGCAGTTGCGTATGGAATTTCAATCGCGCCTTCTGGCGCTTCCTGAGCGTCTGGGAAACCGTCACCGGCAAGAGCTATCAGCGCGCTCTGCCCAAGGGACGGGCCGAATCGAACCATCAGGAATTCATCGACGAGGCCGCCGCGCGCTTCGCCGGCCACGTGCGCGAACTCGAGCGCGAGGGCGCGCTCGCGCCCGACGAGGAACTGTGGATCGGCGAAAAGGCGCCCGGTTCCGGCGGCTTCATCGCCGGCCTGCTCAACCATCTGCGCGATCGTTATCCGCAATATTATTCGCGCCTGCGCGTGGTGCTGTCCGATATCTCGGCCGACGTGCTCGGCATCGCGGCCCGCGAGCTCAAGAAGAACGGTCATCTGCCGTCGCCCGCGGCGGGCGGCGCGCGAATCTTTTTCTGTCACCTGGGCGGCGGACGCGCCCCCGAACTCGAAGGCGGCGAGCCGCTCGAGACGCCGCCCGAAGGGCGCTTTCTCTACGTCCGCCACGCCAATTTCTTCGATCAACTCCCGACCCGCCTGTTCGCCCGCACCGGTGCCCGCTATTACGAAGTTCAGGTGCGCGCCGCGATCGATCGTACGCGCCTGGCCGAGCTTGAAGCACGCTTCCAACTCACGCTGGCCGATCTGCTCGCGGTAATCGAAGAACGTATCGACCTGGCCACGATCGAGCCGGATCGCCAGGCCCGTTTCATCCACTTCTGGAGCGCGACCTGGGAGGCGCTCAAACTCGACGAGCAGTACCAGCCGGTCGATCGCTTCGCCGACCTTCATCCCGACGGCGGCGAGATCGAGCGCCTGTTCGCCAAGCTCGACGACATCCGTTTCGTGACCAGTGACGTCGCCGTCGCGATCATGCGCCAGGACCTGCGCCTGCTCGATCGGCGCCGCGGCTACGCATGTTTCACCGATATCTATCTGCAGCGCGCCGCCGAGTTCGCCGAACGCTGGATCGAGCTCGCCAAGTACGACAATGGCGTCTGGGTCGGCATCAACGGCGTGCTGATGAGCCATCTGCTGGAGCGCGAGGGCTACGACGCGAACTATCATCCGGTCGAGCTGACGCTGGGTGCGCCGACCGCGGTCTACACCATGACCGCCACCCGGCGCCATCCGGTGGAATTCGTCGTCACCCCGGAACTGGTCCAGGAGCTGACCGGTATCGCCGGCGCGGAAGTTGCCGAGCATGCGATGAGCGGGCTGCCGGCGCGGGTGCGCAACAATCTGCGCGATTTGCCGGCGCTGCTGACGCGGGTCGAGGCCGATCTGGATTGGAGCCGGCGCACGCTCGATGAATCGCTCGACCTGACGCGCCTGATGCGCGAGCTGTACTACCATTCGCCGCCCGCGGTCGGCGAACGCTCGCTGTTCGTCAAGATGGCGGCGCTGGTCGGCGACGTGCTGGATCGCAATCGCGAACGGCGCCTGCGCATCGAAGTCGAGCTGAGCGAGCAGGATCTGCCCGCGCTGGAGGACTTTCTCGACCATCGCCCGATTACCGAACTGCCGGCCGAACTGCTGCAGCTCGGCCGCCCGGACGATGACCTGGTGGAGGTCAGCATCCGGCTCCCGACCATCGCCCACAAGCTCAAGCACGGCGAGTTCCTGATGATGGCGGAAGTCGACATGCCACGCGCGCAGACCCTCGAGCAACTACGCCGCCGGATACTGCAGTTCCAGGGCCACGTCGACGCGGTCTCGCTGACCTCGGGACGGATGGCCGATCCGCGTTTTTTGCGCAGCCGCGAGATGCTGGCGATGCCGCTGTTCGGCATGGTCTATCCTGAGCGCCTGGTGCTGACGCTCGACATGTGCGATCGGCAGGCGGCCGACCTCGAACGCGATATTCGGCTCGCCGAAGGACACGGGGTTCACAACCTGTTCATCGTGACCGGCGATTTCGAACGCGATTCGCAATGGGCGCTGGACTCGGTCAACGGCATCCACATCGCCGACCGGATGCGCCATGGCGAGGGTCCCGACGGCCGGCCGCTCGAACATCGCTCGCGGCTGCTGATTGCGGGCGCCATGACGTGGGGCGGAATTCCCGATATCGAGAGCCGGGTCGAACGCGATAGCGGGCTGAAGCTGCGCGCCGGCGCGGACCTGCTGTTCACGCAGCCGGTTTACGACCTGCGGCTGGCGCATCGGATGCTGGATCTGATTTCCGAGCGGAACCCGGATCGCGCGGTGCGTGTGGTGGCCGAAATTCTTCCGCTGCTGAGCCTCGATGTGATCCGCAATCTGAGTCAGACCCCGGGAATCATGATTCCGCCCGAGATGCTGGCGGCCTACGAGCAAATCGATCGCAACGTCGTGGCGCTCACGACAGCGACCGCCGGCGCGCAGGACGAGGCCGAGCGCTTTGCCGAGCGCGTCTTCCAGAACGTTGGAGAGGTTCCCGGCTACGAGGGATTTTTCTCGCTCGAACGCGCGCGCGCGCTGGTTAAACCGATGAGCCGCGCGGTCAGCGAGGCGCGTTCCAAGGCGCTCGCCGGCCAGGAGATCGAGGCCGCCCGCCGCGCGGCGCGCCGCGCGGTGCTGGCCGAGCTTGGCTTCGGCTTCGCCGAGCGGGCGATGGCGGCGCTAATCGAGCGCGATCAACTGGCGGGCTTTCTGTTCGTGGCGCGCACCGGCCGCGATCTGCGCCGCCTGGTGCGCGCGGCCGAGCGGCTGCGCGCCGCGCGCGCCGTCCCCGCTCATCGCTATCAGATTTCCAACGGCGCCGACGCCGGACGCCGCTATGGCTCCGAGCTGGTCGAGATCGCCGATCGGCTCGCCCCCTACGGACTCTCGCTGCCGGACGGAACGCCGACCGATCAGCTCGCCCCCGCGCTGATCAGCAGCGCCACCGACGGCGCGCCGTCGGTGCTGACGCGAATCGAGCTCAACAGTGACCGCGAGGCGCCCGCCACGCTACCGCCTGCCGCCGAGATGCTCACCGAGGCTTTGGCGAGCGCTGGCGGCGTCCGCGACCTCGGCCTCGAGGTGCTGTGCGTGCCGACCGGGTGGGATCGCAACTCGGCCGTTATCCGCAGCAGCTTCGAGCGGGCTGATTGCGAGCTCAAGATCGCACTGCGCGATAAGAACGCCACGGCAGCCAACGGTCGGCCGTCGCGTCTGGCGGTGCGACTGCGCCGCGAACCATGGAAGATGCGGCTGGCGGCCTTTATCGAACGCCACCCGATGCTCTATGGGCTCGTCAACCTCGGCGAATTCTGGATCAAGCATCCGCTGTTTGGCCAGATTCTGTGCGGCGGACCATGCGGAGTAAGCGGGGCCTGGCAGTTCAGCTGCACGATGGCCAAGACCTTCACCACCAAGCGCCAGATCGAGCGCAATCTGCTCGAGCGGCCGATCTTTGTCGAGGCGCGCGCCGCGGCCGCCGCCGGCAGCGCGCTCCATCGCGAACTGTGGAAGTTCTGGGAGGCGGCGATGCGGGCGATGCTGTGGCCGCCGATCCTGCTGCGCCGGGCGATCGTCGCGGTCGCCGGATCGTTGCCAAGCGCATGGTTTCTCGACGCGCGGAACCGCTGGCAGCTGCTCGCGACGCGCATTTTCAACCATCTCGAATGTCCCAAATCGCTGCGCAACGGCGCCTGCGGCGCCCCCAGCACGCAGGGACTTTGCGGCGAGCTGATGAAGTATGGGATCAGCAAGCCGTGCGTCTTCTGCTATCGCAATTCGCGCGACCGCTTCGGACAGCGTCGCGCCGCCGAACTGATGGCCCGGGCCGAGCGCTGGCGCCGCGAGCGGACGGGATGGATCGGCGCGCTCGGCGCCTCCACGTTGCAGGCGTGGGCGGCGTTCGTCGATCGGCGGCCGCTCTCGTTGCGGACCTACCCGGCGGTGGATAGCACCGTGCCCGGCGCCTCGGCGATCGTCAGCGCGATGCGCGAGCGCTTCGATGGCGCCACGATCTTCGGTAATCCCGCGCTGCTGCCGACGGCACTCAATCACGCCGCGATAACCGTCCAGGCGCGCACTCCCGTCGGGCGGCGGATGCTGCCCGAAGTGCGGCGGTATCTAGGCGGGCTCAAGCCGCGGCTCGATAATCGCAGCCAGGTGCTGACCATGATCCTGCGGGCGCTGGGCGAGGCGGCGGCGCGGATGCGGCCGCCGGACCAGGCCAATATCCGCGAAGAAACCACCTACGAGCGGATGTTCATGAGCCAGATCGACGCCTCTACGCGCCGCGGGGCGCACAAGCCGCATTGACCTGATTTATTTGCCCGGCCGCGCCGCCTCGCGCTTGAGGCGTATCAGGCCGGCGGCGTGGTTATCCTTGAATCTTTCGCGCAGCGCCGATTTCAGGAACTTGCCGGTCGAGGTGCGCGGAATCTCGTCGATAAAGGCGTACTGCTCGGGCAGCCACCATTTGGCGAACTTGCCTTCGAGGAAATGATTGATCTCCTCGGCCGTGGCGCTTGCGCCGGGCTTGAGCACGATCGCCGCCAGCGGCCGTTCATCCCAGCGCGGGTCGGGCACCGCAATCACCGCCGCTTCGGCGACCGCCGGATGGCCCATGATCTCGTTCTCGAGATCGACCGAGCTTATCCATTCACCGCCCGACTTGATCAGATCCTTGGTGCGATCGGTAATCTTGATGTAGCCCTCATCGTCGATCACCGCGACGTCGCCGGTGCGCAACCATCCGTCGGCCGTGAATTTCTCCGCATCCGGCTCCATCCGGTAGTAGCGCGCGGTGACGTAGGGACCGCGCACCTGGATTTCGCCCATCGTCTGCCCGTCGGGCGCCACGTCGCCGAGTCCGCTGCGCACGCGCAGCTCGACGAACGGATGCGGATAGCCCTGCTTGGCGCGATAGGCGTAGCGCTCATCCTCGGGCAGATCTTCGAGCCCGTGCTTGAGCGGCGCGAGCGTGCAGGTGGGTGAGGTCTCGGTCATCCCCCAGGCGTGCAGCACCGTTACCCCGTGGCGATCGAAACCGCGGATCATCGCTTCCGGAGCCGCCGAGCCGCCGATCACCAGGCGCAGCTCGGGGCTCAGCCGCCAGCGCTGCGGCTCCTTGTCGAGCGCGTCGAGCACCGCCAGCCAGATCGTCGGCACGCCGCTCGAGCAGGTCACCTGCTCGCGCTCGAAAGTGTCGAGGATCGTCCGCGGGTCGAGATGTGGCCCTAAAAAAACCTGCTTGGCGCCGGCCATCGTGCAGCCGTACGGCATCCCCCACGCATTGACGTGGAACATCGGCACGCAGGCGCAGACCACGTCGCGATGGGTGATCGCCATGCCGCCGAGCAGCGTGACGTTATAGGTATGGATGACGGTCGAACGATGCGAGTAGACCACGCCGCGCGGCCGCCCGGTGGTGCCCGAGGTGTAGCACATCCCGAGCGCTTCGTTCTCGTCGAAGTCCGGATAGGTGAAATCCGCCGGCGCGTCTTTCAGCAGCGCTTCGTAATCGTCATAACCGGCGGGCACGTCGCGTCCGGCCAGCGGCACGACGAAGACCCGCTCGAAGTCGAGCTGGCCGCGCAGTTGCCCGGCGAGATCGAGCAGCGCGTCATCGACGATCAGAAAGCGGTCCTCGGCGTGCCTGGCAATATAGACGATATCATCGAGATGGAGGCGCAGGTTGAGCGGATGGATCACGCCGCCGGCGGCCGGGATGCCGAAGTAGGCCTCCAGGTGCGCGTAATGATTCCACATGAGGGTGGCGACGCGATCGCCGCGCTTGAGCCCGGCGCGCTGCAGTCCGGCGGCCAGCGCCCGCGCGCGCCGGTAGAAGGCGCCGTAGGTGGTGCGATGCTCGGTGCGATCGGGCAGCATCGACACCAGCTCGACCTTGGGGAAGTAGCGCCCCGCCCGCTCCAGGAAATGGACCGGCGTCAGCGCGTAGTTCATCATGGTTGACTGAATAGCCATTCTGAATTCCAGTCTATCTCAGCATCGCGCCCGATCAATCAAACTGCTGCGAATTGGCGATACGCGCGGCTATCGCCGGGACCCGGCTTGCACTATTAATATCGAGAGCATCAGGCCGCGCAGCGCCCGCGACCGTGAAGCGCCAGGGAGTTAATTCCGATGAGCCTTGCAGCGATAAATTTCAAGCACTGGATCGACGAGCATCGCCATCTGCTCAAGCCGCCGGTCGGCAATCGGCAAATCTGGGATAACGAGGCCGGCTTCTTCGTCAACGTGATCGGCGGGCCCAACGCGCGCACCGACTACCATATCGATCCCGGCGCGGAATTTTTCTACCAGCTCGAGGGCGCGATCACGCTGCGGGTGGTCGAAGACGGGCAGCATCGCGACCTCCCGATTCGCGAGGGCGAGATTTTCCTGCTGCCGCCGTTCGTACCGCATTCGCCGCAGCGCCCGCCCGGCACGGTCGGCCTGGTGATCGAGCGCCCGCGCCGTCCCGACGAGCTCGACGGGATGGTCTGGTATTGCGATAAATGCCGCGCGCAACTCCACAAGGTCGAGTTCTACCTGACCGACTTCGGACTCTTCCGGCGCACGATCGAGCAGTTCTATGCCGACCAGGCAGCGCGCACCTGCAAAAAGTGCGGCGCGGTGATGGAACCGCCGACCGCCCGCGCGGCTTGAGCGGATTAGCGATCGAGGTTGCGCAGGAAATCCAGGCGCAGCGCCAGCTTCTCGCCGAGCCATAGCGCATTGGTCGCGTGGTCGGTGTAGGCGTCGCCGGTATTGGGATGGACCAGGATCACCAGGCCGCGCCGGTTGATCATCAACCACGGCACGATCCGCGCGAACTCGGCGCTCTCGAACGCCACCTGGTACATCGATTGCGGATGTGGCCCGACCGGCTCCTCGCGCCAGCGGCCCATCGTGACCGTGAAATTCCGTTCGATCTGCTCGCGCAGCCAGGCCGCGGTCGCCCGCGTCCCCTCGTCGTAATAGATATGGGCGTGATAGCCGGTGATTTTGGCGGCGGCATCGACCGGTGCTGACGGCGAATCCATGGTAGCTCCCGGCGATTATCATAGCGCGCAGCGCAGGCTAGCGTGTAATGCGCCGCGAATCCCGGTAGGCGTCGGGTCTGCGTCCGGCTGATACTCCCCCTCAGTTTCGGGGGAGGGGGGTCAGAACGCTGCAACCGCACGCGCGCCCTGGCTCTGCATAAATTGCGCCGGCGGTAACCGGCGCGCTATGTTCAAGGTGGAGATTCCACCATGGATATCGAAAACCTGATCGCCGAAAACCCCGCGCGAGAGAGCTTCCGCGTCCATCGCTCGGTGATGACCTCGCAGGAGATTTACGAGCTCGAGCGCGAGCGAATCTTCGGCCGCTCGTGGCTCTATATCGGCCATGAGACCGAAATCGAGAAGCCCGGCGACTTCCGCCGTCGCGACGTCGCCGGCCGCCCGCTGATCTTCATCCGCGGCAAGGATGGCGTGGTGCGCGTGTTCCATAACAGTTGCACCCATTGGGGCGCCAAGGTCTGCCGCCTCGACCAGGGCAACGCCAACAGCTTCCAATGCTTCTACCATGCGTGGACCTTCAACAATCAGGGCGATCTGATAGCGCTACCCGACGCCGGCGGCTATCCGGCGGATTTCAACCGCGCCGAGATGGCGCTCAAGTCGCCGCCCAAGGTCGACAACTATCGCGGGCTGTACTTCGTCAACTTCAATCCTGCCGCCGAGCCGCTGAGTGATTATCTGGCCGGCGCCAAGGATTACATGGATTTGATCCTCGACCAGTCGGAGGCCGGGATGCGGGTGGTGGCGGGCACCCAGATGTACACGGTGCGCGCCAACTGGAAGCTGATGGCGACCAACAGCCTCGACACCTACCACGCGCCGCCGCTCCATACGACCTACTTCAGCTACATGGCGAAGTTCAAAGGGCTCGACATCGAGGCCGAAACCAACTCCTTCGGCATCCGCGCGGGCGGCCGCGGCCTGTCGCTGGGCAACGGCCACGGGGTAGGAGAATCGGCGCCGAGCGGGGTGGCGCGGCCGATCGCCCACTGGCATCCGATGTTCGGCGAGGCGTCGCGCGACGAGATCAATCGGCTGCGCGCGCGGATCTTCGAGCGCTTCGGCCCCGAGCGCGCCGGTCAGATGTGCGATACCTTCCGGCTGTTTCTGATCTATCCCAACTTCGTGTTCCACGACGTGATGGCGATTACGCTGCGCTACTTCGAGCCGGTCGGTCCCGACGCGGTGCGGCTGACGGTCTACGCGATGGCGCCGAAAGACGAGTCGGGCGAGCAACTCGAGCGGCGGCTCAACAACTTCGTCAGCTTCCTCGGTCCCGGCGGCTTCGCCCATCCCGACGATCTCGAGGCCATCGAATCGTGCCAGGACGGTTTCCGCTCGCGCGAGGTCGAATGGTCGGATTTCTCGAAGGGGATGAATCGCGATCCGCAGGTGATGGACGAGCTGCCGATGCGCGCGTTCTGGCGTCAATGGCAGGCCCAGATGATGGGGCAGGATCGCGCGGTGCGCTTCGACGATCTCAAGCACGCTACCGCCAACGGCGCGTCGGCGCTCGGCAAGTAGCGCCGCCATGGCCGCGAAATCCAACGGCCGGGTGACCCGGCGCAAGCCCGCCGACCTCGAGCGCGAGGTCGAGCGCTTCTTCACGACCGAGGCCGCGCTGCTCGACGAATGGCGGCTCAATGACTGGCTCAAGCTCTTTACCGAGGATGCCCGCTACTGGGTGCCGACTACCGATCTTCCGGACGGCGAGCCGGGCCAGGTGCTGGGCCTTATCGACGACGATTTCACGCGGCTGCAGGCGCGCGTCGAGCGGCTGCTGTCGCGCCATGCCCATCGCGAGTTCCCATGGTCGCGGACCCGGCGCTTCGTCACCAACGTGCGTATCAACGAGAGCCACGGCGACGAGGTCAAGGCGACCGCGTCGTTCCTGGTCTACCGGATTCGCAATCGCCACGTCGATCCGTACATCGGCCGCTACGAGTACGTCTTGCGGCGCGTCGATGGCGAACTCAAGATTCATCGGCGCACCGCGATTCTCGATCTCGAAGCGCTCGATCCGCACGCCACCGTCAGCTTTATTCTCTAACCGCCCGCTTTAGCGCCGCACCGCCTGCCGACCCGTATTGACCGGGCCGGCGGAGCGCGGGATTCTACTGGCACTCGGCCATCCTTGCGCAGCCAGGTCGAGGTGGGGGAACGGAGGTTGCTGGACGGCCGGTGGTGTCAGTTGCAGGTTTCGCGGCGTGGGTCTGACAGAGGCTCCCGGCGCCGCGCGCTGAGTCTGGTCCGCATCGGGCTGCTCGGCGTCGCACTCTCGATGATGGTGACGCTCGGGGGCTGCGTGATGGCGGCGCTGGAGCTGGCGCCGGTGGCAGTGTCGGTGGTCGAGACCGTCGGCTACGGGATCCTGCGGCTCGCCGCCGAAGCGACCATGCATTCGCCCGGCAGCAGCGACCGCGGCAAGATTACCGACGAAAAGGAACAGCAGCACGAAGCCTGCAACTCGCTCGAGATGCAGGCGCCGCTGATAATCGAATTTCACACCGATGCGAACCAGGCCGGGATACGCTACCGGGAGCTGACGCTCGGCGGTGCGCTGGGCTCGCCGCAATGGCAGATAGTCAAGGATCCGCAGGCCGATGCGCATGGATGGCAGCCGGCGACCCACTTCACGCAGATGGATTTCCGCCCGCCGATCAATAGCTGGCTCAAGCCGGGCACCAGCAGCTTTATCGCCTACACGCCTGAGATCGAGGACGATCCCGACGACCAGGAGGAATACGACGACCTGGTGACGGATTTCGGACCGCGCTTCGGAACCTTTCAATGGCGCGGCAACGTCTACGATTACGGCGTCATCCCCAAGCTGCCGTGCTTCCCTCCACCGCCCGATTAGGATCGTGTTCCCATTGATAGGCTTGTAAAGCCGTCAACTGCCCGGGATTCTTCGCTCCGGCAGCCTACGCTCAGAATGACAACCATAACCAGCATTGCTGTCATTCCGAGGCGCCCGAGGTTTCGGCTGATCGGCTCGAAGAAGCTCCGGGAGCGAGGCGCGGCGTTGACCTCGCGCTTGCAGTGGTTCGAAACAACGCTACTCACGCGGGCCGCCAACCTGGAAACACTGTGGACCAAAATACGGCTAAGTCTTGCAGCGGAAGGCTTTGGGTCTATAAGGATAAATTGAATCGAAGAGCCAAAAAGGGAATCCCAGATAAGGAATCCCGCTCAGATCACCCAAATCCGCTAGAGGAACCAAACATGGAACATACGGCGCGAGGAACGACGTCCGCGACGATTGCGCTTATCGCGACAATAATCGGATTATCAGCGTTCATCGTATTCAACCCGTCGCAGGCAGACGCACAGGTCCAATATGTGAAGATTTGCTCGCTTTACGGGGCCGGCTTTGAGTATCTCCCCGGGACGGATATCTGCGTCGATTTCGAAACGAATGAGGCCCGACAGCTGACCGCGGGCGGAACCTGGCGCTGGCGTATGCCGGAGAGTCCCTGGACCTGGGTGCAAGGGAACCCGGAAACCGCATGCAGGGGGGGCAAGCTCGTCAAGTTCGGAGACATTGCTCCTTCCGATCTGACCCTGAACGCTCATTCCAGATATGAAACCTCGACGGACCACCCGCTGAAGCTGAAGAAAGGACAATACGTCGCCGCGGTGCTCTACCATGGCGGCTTCACCAGCCCCGAGTATCAGGTGGCGGATCTGCCCTCCTGCCCCTCGTCCAACACCTCCGTACTTGATGCCACTGACGTGAGTTGCACCGCCGGCGATGCTCCCGTCGGCGGCGGTGCAGGCGCGTGTGAAGTCGCCTGCGTAAACGGCGGATGGGAATTTACAGGAAATCATGGCGGAAATGTCGGCAACGGCAACTTCTGCATGTATTATTACTATGTCGATCCCAATCAAGGTCCCGCCTATTCTTTACCCTTGGGGTGCGTGGACACTGGATCGTTGGCGAATGCCCCGGGGACGTTGACCTTCACCGCGACCAATCCGCTTCCGCCGACCACCAGCGCTCCCGTCTCCATCGTGGGCGCGAACGGCCATGAGTGGACGGTGCCTTCAGCGGCCGATATCCAGGGATCGTTGTCAGTCTGGCTGTGCTTGAGGAAATAGGCGTTCCTTTGTTTGGGTGGTCCTCAACCTGAGAGCGGGATGGACCGGGCGCATAAGCCTGGCTATCACCCCGGACCCGACCCGGAGGAAACGGCCAACACGGAACTGAGGCACTACGCTGTAGTTACTGAATCGCGGAAACTCACGCTCAGTGCTGCTGGATCGATTCGATGTAGCGCACCAGCGCGTCGAGCCGCGCTTTCACTTTGGCGTTGCTCTCGGGCGTGAACTCCTTGCCCGGCGCTTGCATCGTGACGCCCCAAAATGGCATGTCGAAACGCTTGTGGGGCGGGATTCCCTTGCGGCCGTCGATCGCATCTTCGGTCGCCTGGAACGGAAAAACGCCGCCGTTGCGCTTCGCGAGCGTGGTCAGATCGGGCGGTGCGACGCCGGGCAGAACGTACAGGTCGGGGCCGTGGCCCTTGCCGTCCGCGCCATGGCATCCAGCGCAATTCTTGATGTAGTCCTGCTTGCCCGAGACCTCGGCCGATGCAACGCCGGCCGCGAGCCCCAGCGCGATTATCGCGAGCGGGATAGCGCCGAGCCTAGCCACCATGCGATTTAACTGAAACAGGTTCGTTACCCCCTTAGCTTTCGCTATCGGCTCACATAGCACGCGCGGCGATCGGACTGAATATCGTCCAACGGTTGGCCGCGCCGCAATTAGCCGCGTGCTTGCCAAGCGGCGCGCGCTCTCCTATCAAATGAAGGTCGCTCAGCAATCAACCGGCCCGGGGTAAGATCATGACGCTCGATCCGCAGATGAAGACCATCATCGACCTGATAGCGGCGGCGGGTGCGCCGTCGATCCGCGGGATGTCGCCGGTCGAGGCGCGCGCCGCGTTCGAGAGCCGCCTGGAGTTTTTTCGGCGCGGCGGAGTCGCGGCGGTCGGACGAGTCGAGGACCGCACGGCTCCCGGTCCAGGCGGTCCGATTCCGGTGCGGCTCTACTATCCGCGCGATCAGTCGCCATGCGGCGCCGCGATGTTTTTCCATGGCGGCGGATGGGTGCTGGGTAATCTCGAGAGCCACGACCCGACCTGCCGGGCGCTGGCTGCCGCTTCCGGCGCGCTGATCGTCTCGGTCGACTATCGGCTGGCGCCCGAGCACAAGTTTCCGGCCGCCGCCGACGATTGCTACGCCGCGACCCGGTGGGCGGCAGAAAATGCCGCCGCCCTCGGCTATCCCGCCGGGCGGCTGGCGGTATGCGGTGACAGTGCGGGCGGCAACCTGGCGGCGGTGGCGGCGCTGATGGCGCGCGATCACGGCGGGCCGAAGCTCTGCTATCAGGTGCTCATCTATCCGGCCTTCGATCCGGCGATGGAAGCGCCGTCGCAGCGCGAATTCGCCGCCGACGGCTACGTGCTGTCGGGCGCCGACATGGCGTGGTTCTGGAATCATTATCTGCGTGGCGCGCAGGACGGCGCGAACCCCTACGCGAACCCGGCCCGGGCGAGCGATCTCAGCCGGCTTCCGGCGGCGCTCGTAATCACCGCCGGCTTCGACCCGCTGCGCGACGAAGGCGAGGCCTACGCCGAGAAACTGCGTCAGGCGGGTGTGCCGGTCACGGCCCGGCGCTTCGAAGGGCTGACCCACGGCTTCTTCAATATGACCTCGCAGATCGATCAGGCGAAAACGGCGGTCGCACAGACCTGCACTGCACTGCGCGAGGCGCTCTCGCGCGCGTGATTCGCGGGCGACGCGCGACGGGACTAGTTCAGCAGGTAGTGGCCGTCGGGTTCGGGGTCCCAATCGATCAGCAGCGTCGCATCGCTATCGATCTCCGCAGCAATCTCGTCGATCGCTTGCCGCAGCGCCCAGAACCATCGCTGCCTCGGCATCAAGTACAACTCGGGTCGATTGCCATAAGCGAGCAGCCAGGAACGTCGCGAGTCGTAATACAATGCTTCGAGGGCGATACCGTTGGTCAGATTTTCCAGATACATCATCAAAAATCCCGCCCGTCGCTCGCTCCCGGCGTACCAACTCGACGGCGGCTGCTCCCATTAGTCTGGGAGCAACCCTCGTGCCGTTTCCGAGCTATCGAAAAACCGGTTGCCAACAGGCGGTTTTCTGCAAAACGGCGGAACCCGGTCAATCCGGACGTCCCTTCGGCGACAACTGGTACCGCCGCTCGATGATGCCGGCGGAAACAATCCGCGCGAGCGCGGAGAATCGACGGTCAGCGCTGAGCGCGTTGATTCCCGCGCCAGTGCGCCATCACGTCCGGATTCACCACAAATTCGGGACGCTCGCCGCGCAGCGCCCGGATACAGTTTTCGGTCTGGACCATCGGCATTTTCGCGATCAGCTCGGGACTCATGCCGGCGACATGGGGCGTGATAAGCGTGCGCGTGGCGAGCTCCTCGGAGAGCAGCGGACTGGTCGGGGCGGGCGGCTCCGGCTCGAAGACATCCAGCGCCGCGCCGGCGATTCGTCCAGCCTTGAGCGCTGCGGCGAGCGCGGTTTCATCGATCAGCGCGCCGCGCGCGGTATTTACTATATAGGCGGTCGGCTTCATCAGCGCGATCTCGCGGGCGCCGAGCAGGTTGCGATTCTCGGCCGTCACCACCGCGTGCAGGCTGACGAAATCCGACTCGGCCATCAGCCGCTCGAGACTTACCAGCTCAACCCCCGCCTGCGCCGCGCGCTCGGGTTTGACGAACGGATCGAAGGCCAGCAGCCGAACCTCGAAGGGCGTCAGCAGGCTGGCGACGCGTGAGCCAATCCGGCCGAAGCCGACCAGGCCTACCGTCTTGCCGCGCATGAAGGTGCCGACGATACTGCGCCAGCGGCCGGCGCGCCCCTGCTGGTCGCCGGGCTTGAGCTGCTTGGCCATCGCCAGCATGAACGCCACGGCATACTCGGCGACCGAGAGGTAGTTCTCCGGTATCGGCGTGTTGCTGACCAGGATTCCCAGTTCGGTGGCGGCCTTGACGTCGATTCGTTCGACGCCGATACCGAGCTTGGCGATCGTCACCAGGCGCGGCCCGGCCATCATCACGGCCCGCGTGAACAGCTCGCGCGAGCTGACCAGCAGGCCGTCCATCTCGCGCACCATCGATTTGAGGTCATCCTCGGAATAGATGGTGGCGGCGTCGGTGAACGGGCGGCCGAGAACGATCTCGCAGCCGGCCTCGCGCAGCGCGCTTTCCATCCGTGCGCCGGCCTCGCCGCCGACCGGTTCCGTGATCAGCACCCGGTATCTCTTCTCAGCCATATTCCGCCCTTTTTCTGTTACCGTCCGTGAAACCGAATTGCGTTGGACAATACCCCAGAAAAGCTCGCCGATGAATAGCGCGCTGAGCTAAAATGCTGTTAATGCTCGCTAGTAGACCTACTAAAGCTTGGCCGGTCTATTGCTTATCGTAAACGGGAGAAGGCGACGCTTCGTCAAAGTGTAAAGGGCGCCTCATTTAGATCACATAAACCAGCAACCTAAGGGAAACAGAGGGAGATTTTACAATGAAAACGGTGCTTGCCTTGTTGTCCGCATTTGCCGTCACTTGCGCGCTGGCGATGCCGGCGGCGGCGCAGTACGTCACTCAGGGAGAGTTGAACCACTTCAATTCCTTCCTGAATAGCCATCCTGGGGTGGCACAGCAGCTCCACAGGAATCCGAACCTGGTCAATAACTCCAACTACCTCGAGCAGCATCCGGATCTGCATAGGTATCTGGCCGATCATGACCAGATTCGCCGGGCGATCCAGACCCATCCGGGTAAGTTCGCATATTCAGGAGGCCGCTACTCCTACGGATGGGCGAGGCGAGCTCCCTATTCCAGGATGGTGACTCCGCAGCAATGGAATGAGTCCCATAACTACGGCTACTATGACCCGGACAATCACCAGTGGCACGATCGCGACTGGTGGGAACACAATCGCGCCGACTGGGTACGGGCGCATCATCCGAACTGGGCGGCCGCCAGTGGCGCACATCGCCAGGACTACAACAAATGGCGCGCGGAGCAGCACGACCAGGACGCCAACGAGCATCATGACAACGGCAAGCACAAAGGCTGGAACCAGGGTCATGGCAACGATCATGGTCACGGCAATGATCACGGCCACGGCCAAGGCCAGGCTCATAACAACCACTAGCGCTTGCGCCTGAATGCCCGCCGTAGCGCTGCGGCGGTGATCGATTAGAAAAAGAAAAGGCCGCCGGCGAGAATCTCGCCGGCGGCCGAATTGTCAGAGCCGCGTACTTTAGCTGCGCAGCAGTTTCCGGAAGCGGTGCGGACGGTCGTCGGTCTGGGTTTGCCAGACGTACCAGTTGGCCACTGCCAGAACTACCAACGCGATCGAATAGAGCGTCATCGCGGTTAGATTCATATGTTTCCCTCCTTGGTTCGGATTCGCTAGTGAGCCTTGTTAGAGCGAATCACGTGCCAAACCCTCAGCCTTTAATTTAACTCCTAATCAAGCCCTTGCGGCGACCTGAAAAGGCCCAATCTCTGGGTGCTTTTCGGCCTATGGGGGTCTGGAGCGAAAATGGGAAGGGAAATGTCTGATTTTCGCAACTCGCGATAACTAGGCGATTTATCGCGAAAACTTCGCCCTTTGCAGATTACGGGCTGGTTAGCTCAGACTAGGGAATCGTCGCCCTCGCGATGGCCACCCAGGTCGGTTTCGTCAGCGCATATCGAGGCTGGACGATGCTGATTACTCGGCGTAACCGGCAGATTATTGGCGGGGTTGAGCGGCGCCAGCCGCGGGTCGTCGTTGGCGGCCGCCTCGGCGAGCCGGCTGTCGGCCCGCCATGATTCCTGGTCGCCGGCGCGAATCACGGTGCCGACGAAATCGTAGCGCCACCAGTAGATTATCCGCATCGGCACGCCCGCCGGGTCGTGCGTCAGATGGCGGTAAATCCACTTTTCGTTGAAGCGCAGCCCGTTCTCATCATAAAGACGCGGATCGTTGAGGCTACCCTCGGTGCGATCGGGAGTGCCCAGCAGGTCGACGATCGCGTTGCGGCGCACAGTCTGGCTCATACCTTGAAGCTCTCCGGCAAGGGGCATCGATGCTCGTTGATATGGGCCTCGAACTCGGCGCGGAACTGGCGCAGGAAGTTGGAGGCCGCCCAGGCCGCCGCGTCCGACAGCGCGCAGATGCACTTCCCTTCCAGATAACTGGCGGTATCCACAATCGTCGCCAGATCCTCGGGGCGGCCTTCGCCGCGCTCGATCCGGCCCAGCACCCGGTACAACCATCCGGTGCCCTCACGGCATTGCGTGCATTGACCGCAGGACTCATGCTCGAAGAAGCGCGCGATCACCAGTGCCGCCCGCACCATGCAGGTCCGATCGTCCATCACGATCACACCGGCGGTTCCGAGCAGGGTGTTGACCTTGCGCAGCGACTCGTGGTCCATCGCGACGTCGATCTGATCGCCGCGCAACACCGGCATCGAGACGCCGCCCGGCACCACTGCTTTGATGGTGCGGCCGTCCTCGAGTCCGCCGGCATACTGGTAGATAAGATCGCGCAGCTTGACGCCCAGCTTGAGCTCGAAGACTCCCGGCCGTTTGACGTGACCGCTGACCCCGAACAGGGTATGGCCGGCGGCCTTCTCGGCCCCCTCGCCCTTGAACCAGTCGGCGCCGCGAATGATTATCGCCGGCACGTGGGAGACGGTCTCGACGTTATCGACCGTGGTCGGCTGACCCCACAGCCCTTTCTGCGCCGGGAAGGGCGGACGCTTGCGCGGCTGGCCCTTGCGCCCCTCCATCGATTCGAGCATCCCGCTCTCCTCGCCGCAGATATAAGCGCCGGCGCCCGGCTGGACGTGCATATCGAAGCGGCGGCCGAAACCGAGCGCGTGGTCGCCGAGGATACCGGCCTGGTAGGCCTGCTCGATCGCGCCGCGCACGCATCGATAGCCCTCGACGTATTCGCCGCGGATATAGATGAAGGCGGCGTTCGCCTCGATCGCCATCGAAGCGATCATGATGCCCTCGAGCATCTGATGCGGGTTGCGCTCCATTATCTGCCGGTCCTTGAAGGTGCCCGGCTCGCTTTCGTCGGCGTTGACGGCCAGGTAGCGCGGGCGGTCGTCCTTGGGCGGCATGAAGGTCCACTTGAGCCCGGTGACGAAACCGGCGCCGCCGCGCCCGCGCAAGCCCGCGTCCTTGACCAGGTTGGCGATGTCCTTGGGCGTCATCTGCCCGGCCTTGACCACCGCCTGGTAGCCGCCGTTGGCGCGGTAGTCGTCGACCGTCAGCCATCGCGTGCCGTTGGGTGGCAGCAGATAGCCGTCGACGCCGTCGGGGATAATCGAGATGATCGGCGCGGGATGGCGCGCCTCGATCGCGGTTGCGGGATCGGCGGTGAGCCCGGCGAGAAAATCCGGCGTGACGTTTTCGAGAAACGGACCGCGGTTGACCTGCACCACCGGCGCCGTACCGCACGAGCCCAGACATTCGACCTCGCTTATCGCGAAGCGGCCGTCGGGCGAGCTGGTGCCGGCCTTGGCGCCGATCCGATCCTCGAGCAGCTCGACCAGTCCGCGCGCCCCGCGCAGGCAGCACGGCAGATTGGTGCAGACCTGGAAGACCGCCTTGGCGGGAGGCAGCATGAACAGCGAATAGAACGAGGCGACCTCGGCGACCTCGCCCGCGCGCATCCCGAAGACTCCGCCGAGCTCGGCATAGGCCTCGCGCGACAGCCGCCCGAGCTCGCCGCGCGCCTGGTGGAGCGCGAACAGCAGCGCGCCGCGCGGATTGGGGTAATGCGAGATCTCCTCGCGTATCCGGTCTTGCGTGGCAGCAGAGAGCACCATCAGATCACCGATCGCATTCGCCGCCGACCATGTTGGTCATGCCGAAGGTCGGCACCACGTCGGCCAGTTGCCGTCCGATAAGCGAGCGTCCGAGCGGACTCATGTTGGAGAAGCTCGGCGAGCGCGCCCGGCATTTGTAGGGCTTGCCGGTGCCGTCGCTCACCAGGTAGAAGCCCAGCTCGCCGTTGGACGACTCCAGCCCGAAGTAGACCTCGCCGGGCGGGAACAGTCCGCCCTCGGTCACCAGCTTGAACTGATCGATCAGCTCTTCCATGCGGCCGAAGACCTGATTCTTGGCCGGCCAGCGCACGCGCGGGTCGTCGACGTTGACCGGCCCGGCGGGAATCCGCTCCAGGCACTGCGCGATCATCCGGCGGCTCTGGCGAATCTCCTCCATCCGCACCAGGTAGCGGTCGAAGTTGTCGCTATGCTCGCCGACCGGGACGTCGAAATCGAGCTGCGGGTAGACCAGGTAGGGCTGCGCGCGGCGCAGATCGAGCGCGACGCCGCCGGCCCGCAGCAGCGGTCCGGTTACGCCGTAGGCGATCAGGTCCTGCGGCGAAAGATAGCCGGTTCCTTCCAGGCGCCGGCGGAAGACGATGTTGTCGGTCAGAATCTTGTGCGCGTCGTCGAGCAGCTTGATCGCGCGATCGAGTTTGACGGTCGAGAAGTCGCGAAAACCCTCGGGCAGGTCTGCTATCACGCCGCCAATCCGGATGGCGTTGGTGGTGACGCGCGCCCCGCACAACGCGTCGATCTGGTCGAGCACCAGCTCGCGCGCCTCGAGCAGGTACAGAAACGGCGTGAAGGCCGCCAGCTCCATCGCCGACGAGCCGACACACAGCATATGGTCGGCCATCCGCGACAGCTCGCAGCCGATCACGCGGATAAAATCGCAGCGCTCGGGCGTCACGATCCCGAGCAGCTTCTCGACCGCCATGCAGTAGGCGGTATTGCACAACACCGCCGAGCTGTAGTTGAGCCGGTCGGTATAAGGGATGTTCTGATAGTAGTAGCCGGTCTCGCATTCCTTCTCGAAACCGCGATGGAGGTAGCCGATCTCCACGTCGGCCTTGACGATCCGCTCGCCGTCGAGGTCGAGCATGATCCGCACCGTGCCGTGGGTCGCTGGATGCGAGGGTCCGAACTGCAGGCGCATCAGGGGCTCGAGCGCCCCTGTGGCGGCGGCGCCGAGCTCCAGTTCCTCGTGCCGGCGCACGGGCGGCTCAGCGGGTACGGTCGGGTTCTTTGCTTGCGGGTCCGACATATTCGACCTGGGGACGGCGGGGCTCCTTGGCGCCCGGTCCGGTATATTCTTCGATCGGCTGTTCGTGCTCCTTCGCGTAATCCTTGCGCAGCGGATGGCCGACGAAGCCCTCATATAAATAGATGCGGCGCAAATCGGGATGGCCGGTGAAGCGAATCCCGTAAAGATCGTAGGTCTCGCGCTCGAGCCAGTTGGCGCCCGGCCACAGCTCGCTCACGGTCGCGATAGTCGGGTCGTCCTCCGGCACCCGCACCTTGATCCGCAGGCGATGGAGATGGCGGGTGGAAAGCAGATGGTAGACCACCGCGAAGCGCGGCTCGGGGCCGCGTGGCGGCGGCACCAGGTGATGGCGCGATTGCGGCGGGCGGCGCCATTCGCCGCGGTTCTCATCCCACACTCGCGGCGGCATCCGAAAGCCGTCCGGATTGCCGAAATAATCGACCGCCGTCACGTCCAGGCACATATCGAAGCCGAGCTCCGGGCTATCGCGCAGGGCCGGGCAGACCTCGAGCAGATGCTCGCGCGCGACGTGGATACGATCGTCACCGAACTCGGCATGATGTTCGAGCACCATCGTCCCGACCCGCGCCAGCACCGCCGCCATCAGCGCGGAGGGCGCGGGCGGCTCGGCCGGTACCGGTGCGGCGGGCGGCTGCGGGCTATCGCCGGGCATAGTGGGGCCTCAGGTAATCGAGTCGGGTTTTGAGTTCGGCCTCCGGCACCAGCAGATCCTGCTTGCGCCATAGCGAGCCGCGCCGCGAGTAGGTGCAGATCTCGACCTGCCGGCTCATCACGATCGCCTCCTCGGGGCAGGCCTCCTCGCACAGACCGCAGAACATGCAGCGCGACATATCGATATCGAAGACTTCCGGGAAGCGTTCGACTTCGGCCGCGGTCTCGGCCGGAAAGATCGTGATGCAATTGGTCGGGCAGGCCCATTCGCACAGCCCGCACGCGACGCAGCGCTCCTTGCCGTTGGCCATCTGCACCAGCACCGGCATCCCGCGCATCGCGGGCGCCTGCACGAAGCGCTGCTCGGGAAAGTAGATAGTGAAGTCAGGGCGGCCGCGCGCAAAGCCGAGCAGGTTGTGCAGGAAGTGCCTGGTGGTCACCCACAGCCCGAGCAAAAGCGGCATCCAGCGCCGGGTCATCGGCGCCGGCCGTTCGACTTTGACTATGCGCGTCGCCATCGCCAGCTCATTTCGCCGCCGCCAGCGGCAGGCCGCGCGGCCCGATCTCGTCGAGGTTGAGCGCGGCGAAGACGGTCCCGCCGCGGTCCATCTCGCGCCACACCCGGTCGAGCGTGAAGCTCTCGCCGCGGGCTGCGACCGCGTTCAGCAGATTGGTGAAAATCTCGCCGTCGCCGAGCCATCCGGCGGGCGTCTGGAGCGCCTTGCGGATACGCTGGACGCGGCCGGCGTGATTGGTGAAGGTACCCTCCTTCTCGGCGAAGGTGGTGGTCGGGAACACCACCGCGGCGCGTGCGAAGCGCGCGCTGGGCTGCAAGGCCTGGACGATCAGCAACTCGAGCTTGTCGAAGATTCGGTCAAGGCGCTCGGCCGGGACCGCCTCGAACAAATCGTCGCCGCACAGATAGAGTCCCTTGACCGCGCCGCTCTCGATCGCGCCGAGCAGCGCCTCGAGTCCGTCGTCGGCGCCCGTCACCAGCTTCAGCTCGCGCACGCCGCGCGCGTTGGCGGCCTTCTCGGCCTTGATCAGCAAGTCATCGCTCTTGCCGTGCCGCACCGCCATCGCGACCGGCCCGGCTTCAAGCGCCCGCAGCAGCTCGCCGAAGCGGAAGTTCTCCTCGTTGGTGAGATGCGGCGAGACCAGCGCGCCGAGTGCGCCGCCACCGTGGCGCTGGCGCAACGCACCGAGCGCGGCCGCGGCCCGGTCCAGCGCTTCGTTCCAGGTCGCTGTTGCGCCGTCGATCAGCGGTGCGCGCAGCCGTTGCGGATCGGCGACATAGCGATAGTTGAGCCGCCCCGCATCGCACATCCAGGTGTCGTTGACCTCATCGTTGCGCCGCGGCGTCAGGCGCCACAGGCGGTCTTTGTAGGTCGAGATCATGATGTTGCAGCCGTTCGAGCAGCTCGGGCAGACGCTGGCGGTCTCCTCCAGAAACCACACCCGGATGCGATGATGGAAATCCTTGGTCTCGAGCGCGCCGACCGGGCAGACGTCGGCGGTGTTCATCGAGTAGTCGTTGTCGAGCCGCTGGTCCTCGTAGATATCGAGCCGCGAGTGATCGCCGAGCGTGAAGACGTGCAGCTCGCCGCTCTTGGTGATCTCGTTGCAGAAGCGCACGCAGCGGCGGCACAAAATGCAGCGCTCCTGATCGAGCAGCATCCGTTCGCCGATATCAAGGCGCTTGCCGCGCTTGCGGCGCGGGTCGATAGTGCGGCCGGTGCGCCCGCCGAACTCCATCGAGTAGTTCTGCAACCAGCATTCGCCGGCCTTGTCGCAGATCGGACAATCGAGCGGATGGTTGAGCAGCAGCAGCTCGATTACGCCACGCCGCACCACGTGCACTTCCGGGTCGTCGGTCTTGACCACCATCCCGTCGCGCACCGGCGTGTTGCACGAGATCTGAAGCTTGGGAATGCCCTCGATACGGACCTGGCAGAAGCGGCAACTGCCGTCGATGGTGAGCTTGGGATGGTAGCAGTAGTGCGGGATGTCCATCCCGGCATCGAGCATCACCTGCAGCAGGGGCGTGCCTTCCGGCGCCTCGAGCGTGCGCCCGTCGACCGTAACGTGAACGCTCTTCACGGCTATTCGATCCGGCGTCCGCTGCCGTGGATCTCGGGCCAGGGCTGACCCTCGCGCTCGTGCTGGACGCGATACTGGAGCTTGATGAGTCCGTCGAGCACCGCCTCGGGCCGCGGCGGACAGCCGGGGATATAGAGCGCCACCGGCACCACCCGATCGATCCCCTGCAGCACGGCGTAGTTATCGTAAGGGCCGCCCGAACTGGTGCAGGCGCCGAACGATACCACCCATTTCGGCTCCGCCATCTGCTCGTAGACCCGCCGCAGCACCGGCGCCATCCGCTGGGTGATCGTGCCGACCACGAACAGCAGATCGGCCTGGCGCGGGGTGAAGCGCGGCAGCGCCGCGCCGAAGCGGTCGATATCGTAACGCGGGCCCGCCACCGAGAAGTACTCCATCCCGCAGCAGGCGGTCACGAACGGATACGGGAAGAACGAGTATTTGCGCGCCCACTGGATCGCGTCCTGCAGGCGGGTGGTGGCAAAACTCTCCGGAAACGCCATCGAGGCGTCGGCCGGGGCTTTCTGCGTAATCGAGCCGCCGACCAGGTAGGTGGAAACGGTTCTGCGTTTTTCCATGCTCAAACTTCTACCGGCTCAACCGGTGCAATGCACGTAAGTAAATGGCAAACCGACCCGGCATCGCGCGCGCAGGCCGATCGGAATCCGCTCCGGGCGCGACCTCAATATGTCTATTGTTTTCTTCTCCGAAAGCAAGGGCAAGCCGCACGCCGACGCGCGCGCGAAGCGCGGCGCAGGTCAGGTTGTCATTCTGAACGGAGTCTGCCCTTCGGCGCTGCTCAGGGCAGGCTCCGTGAAGAATCCCGGGATTCTTCGCTGCGCTCAGAATGACACAATGGGCCTCGCGTAGACTTTCTCCAGCCGCTGACCTCGCAGGTCGGCGGCGTAATCCGCTGGGCAACGACCTCTGGATCGGTAGCGCTTGACCGCGCCATCACATGGATGATAATCATTCTCACCTGCGATGAAGGTGCAAATGGTAACCGATACCCGGCGGGCCGGCTACGCGGCCGGGCGGATGGCCGAGTTCGCCGAGCGCTGCCATCGCGGCGGGCTGGCGGTGACGCCGCAGCGCCTCGCGATCATCCGCGCGCTGCTCTGCGCTGCCGACCATCCACGCGCCGAGGCGATTTACGCCGCGGTGCGCCGCGAGCATCCCCATATCTCGCTCGCCACCGTCCATCGCACGCTCGAGACGCTGTGCCGTATCGGCGAAGCGCGCAAGGTTACCGCCCTGCACGACAGCGCCCGCTACGACGGCAATACCGCACCGCATCATCATGTAGTATGCGTCGGATGTCGGCGGATCCGCGATATCGAAATCCCCGGTATCGAGCGACTGCTCGACGGGCGACACGAACTGGGTGAATTCCGGCTGCTGGGCTGGGCGCTTGAGGTCCATGCTTTGTGCGGCGATTGTCAACGCGGGAAAAAGACCACCCGCACCAACCAGGATAAACAACCAAGCTAGGGAGGCCATCACGATGAAGTCACTTAAAGGAACCAAAACCCATCAGAATCTGAAGGACGCGTTCGCCGGCGAGAGCCAGGCTAATCGCCGCTATATGTATTTCGCCAAGGTGGCGGACGTCGAAGGCCAGCCGGAAATCGCCGGCCTGTTCCGCGATACCGCGGAAGGCGAGACCGGCCACGCGCACGGCCATCTCGATTATCTCAAGACTGTAGGCGACCCGGTCACCGATCAGCCGATCGGCGACTCCATGCTGAATCTCAAGTCGGCGGTGCATGGCGAGACCTACGAGTACACCGAGATGTACCCGGGGATGGCGCGTTCGGCGCGCGATGAGGGCTTTGCGGAGATCGCCGACTGGTTCGAGACCCTCGCCAAGGCCGAGAAATCGCACGCCGGCCGCTTCAGCAAGGCTGCCGGAACGCTCTAAACGGGTCGGATTCTATCCGCTCCGGCACAGCCACGAGAGGGTCGGTATCAGCCGGCCCTCCCGTGCTTGCCACTGTACCGCCCATCGGCGATCGGCGGGGTGCAGATCGCCCGATGCGCCGGGCGGCGTGGTTGCACGCCATCGTCGCAATGACCGCGCTCCACACACGGAACCACCGATGAGCCGTATCGAAGGCAAACCGAGCGACGGATTGTCGTACAGTCCCGCCGAAGCGAAATATTGGGACCCGGCCGGCCTCGCCAAGGAGATCGATCGGGTTTACGACATCTGCCTGGGTTGCCGCCTGTGCTTCAACCTGTGCGGCTCGTTCCCGGAGCTGTTCGATGCGGCCGATGCCAAGGAACAGGAGGTCCGCAACCTGAGCGCTGCCGAGCGCGATCGCGTGGTCGATCTCTGTTACGACTGCAAGCTCTGCTACCTGCGCTGCCCCTATACCCCTCGCGACGGCCATGAGTTCCAGCTCGATTTCCCGCGCCTGATGCTGCGGGCGCGCGCCGTCAAGGCGCGCAAGCATGGCGTGCCGCTGCGCGAAAAGCTGCTCGGGAATCCCAACCTGCTCGGCAAGCTCGGCTCGAAGAGCCCGGGGCTGGCGAATTGGGGATGCCGCCAGCCGTTGCAGCGGGTGGTGATGGAGAAGCTGCTCGGTATCGCGCGCGACAAGCTGCTGCCCGAGTTCGTCGGCGAGACCTTCGAGAAATGGCTGCGGCGCAATCCCTTGCCGGCGGCGCCCAGCGCACCCGCCGCCAAGGTGATTTTGTTCTACACTTGCTATGGCAACTATTACGGGCCGGGGCCCGCGCAGGCCGCGATCAAGGTGCTGGCGCGGAATCGATGCGCGCTGGCCTGCCCGACCCAGGGATGCTGCGGGATGCCGGCGCTCGACGGCGGCGACGTCGCCTTTGCCCAGAAGCAGGCGCGCGCCAACGTCGCCTCGATGCTGCCGCTGGTGCGCCAGGGCTACAAAGTGGCCGCGATCAATCCGACCTGCTCGCTCACCATGCGCCAGGAATACCCCGACCTGCTCGGCACCGCGGAGGCCCGCGAACTGGCGGCGGCGGTGGTCGACACCCACGAGGTGCTCTATGACCTGCGCCGGAAGGGGTTGATGGACCGGGACTTTCGCTCCACGCCCGGCACCGTCGCCTACCATCTGCCGTGTCATCTGAAGGCGCAGAATATCGGGATGCGCTCGCGCGACCTGATCCGTTCGATACCCGGCGCCGAGGTCACGACCGTCGATGCCTGCACGGCCCACGACGGCACCTGGGCGATGAAGCGCGAGTTTTTCGCGCTCTCGATGAAGCTCGGCGCCAAGGCCTTCGCCGGGATGAGCGAGGCGGGCGCCAAGGTGCTGGCGAGCGACTGCCAGCTCGCGGCGCTCCAGATCGAACAGGCCACCGGCCTGCGTCCGCTCCATCCGATTGAAGTGCTGGCCCGGGCCTACGAGCCCGACGGCTTCCCGGACCCGGTGCCGCCGCCGGCCCCGGAGACGCCGACTGGACAATAATCGCCATGAAACCAATCGAAGCGGATGAAATTCTCGCCTATCCGGACTATCAACGGGTCAGAGAGCGGCTGCGCCCGCTGTTTATCGGCGAGAAGAATCGCCGCCGGATAACGGTCGCGAACCATCTCACGCTGCTGTTCGAGAACAGCCGCACGATCTGGTACCAGATCGAAGAGATGCTGCTCACCGAGCGCATCACCGAGCCGGCCGCGATTCAGCATGAGATCGAGACCTATAACGAGCTGATGCCGGGCGGCGGCGAGCTGTCGGCGACCCTGATGATCGAATTTCTTGAGGAGCCTGCGCAGCGCACGGAGCGCTTGCGCGAGTTGCTCGGAATCGATCGTCACCTGTGGATAGCGATCGACGCGCGCCGGATTCCCGCCCGCTTCGATATCCGGCAGATGACGACCGATCGGGTCAGCGCGGTCCAGTTTGTCCGCTTTCCGCTGGGGATCGGCCACGACCGGTTTCTCGAGCAGGCGAACAAGGGCCAGGTGGCGATCGAGGTCGACCATCCGAAACTTGCCGGGCGGTACACGGTCGAGGCCGAGCTGGCGGCCACTCTCGCCGAAGATCTTGTGAGCTAGAGGCATCCGCGCGCGCGGTTCCGGATCGTCTCTATTGCCACCCTAAGGCCTGCCACTCTGATTGGCGGCCATCCTCCCTCAGCTTGGCTTCAAGTTTGCTCACCCTTGCCCTGATTCAGAACTGAGCGAAACACTTGCGAGGGGGTAAGCGTCAGATTTAATCGCCGACGAGCTTGACTATTTCAAGCTTTTGGACCCAGAAATGGGCCAGCGAGCGTGGGATCGATGGGAACTCGATGACCCAGGTTGAAGCCTCACATTGGTATCTGGTGCGCACCAAGCCCGGCAAGGAACGTTGGGTGCGGGATCAGCTTTCGGTTGCCTTGCCGGAGGTCTTCCTGCCGTTTTTGCGGGCACGGATGCCGCGCTGGGGCAAGTTTGGATGGTCGGTGGTACCGCTGTTCCCTTCCTACCTGTTCGCGCGCTGCGACCTGCGCGGCAGCTATTTCAATATCAAGTACAGCAGCGGGGTCTCGGGCCTGGTCTCGGCCGGCGGCGAACCCCTGACCGTCGCCCCCGAGATCGTCGAGGGCATCCGTGAACGCGCCGTCGACGGGGTGGTCGAGATTCACGGGCGCCCGTTCGCGCCAGGCGAGCGCGTGACGGTCACCGAGGGGCCGTTCTGCGGGGTTCAAGCAATCTTCGAACGCTATCTGTCGGGCGAGCAGCGCATCGCGATTCTGCTCAGCGCTGCGGGCCCGACCTGCCTGAGGATGGTTCTGGCGAGCACTTCGGTCGCCCGGGAAGCCTGACTTCATTGCGACGGTGCATGTGACTTCGACCCTGACAGTCGATCGACGAACTATCGCCCCGCGCCTTGCGATCATCGCTGTTGTGATCACGATCCTCTGGGGCTGTGCGAGCTCCGCTGGCTTTAACCCGCTGGCCGGAAACTTCGACCCATTGTCGAGCGGACCTCAGCTGGGTTCTTTTATTGGCGTCAACTTCGGCGATCCGAGTCCCGAGGTCATCGCCCGCTACCCGCAGGCGTTGCCCGAAACCAGCCCCTTCGGAGCGGAGGCTCTGCGGCTGAAAAACGTCAAGTCGGGGACCGTAGTCTACAAGACCGTGTTGTTCGAGTTCCTATGGCACGGCGGCGGCATGCAGTTGGCGATGGCGAAGTTCGACCCCAAATACGCCGCGCCGGTTTTTAAAGATCTGACGCAGCGCATTGGTCCGCCAACGCTGTCCAAAGCAGCCGACGCCCGCACCCCGCGGGCGCAATGGAGCCTGGCCGACGGCACCAGTATCAGCTTCAACGGCACGCTGGGACGACTAGTGATCGTCGGGCCGAACGGGAAGCTCCTCAGCGACGACATCAGGATGCGCGAAGAGAAGGGGGAGGAATTCGCTTCGTAAAGTGCGGCTTATTGAGCCTAATTAATCAATAACTCAGCTAAACGAATAAATTAGACTTGCAATCTCCATTGATAAAGACTGTTTAGGATGTTATAAAGCGCCTTCAAGCGCTTGAGCCACCTCCACTTGGCATTGCAATCGGAACGAGCCAAGGGGCTGATGTTGAAGCCTGGGACGTTGATTTTTCTGAGAAACTGGGCACGAGCCCTGGGTATGGGATGACCGACGCCTGTCTGGTGGCTGAGCCGAGGACAGGGTCCGTCCATTCGAAGTTGAGTTAAAAGTGACGTTTTCCTTTACAGCGGGACCACAGAATCTGCTAATAGGTCAATCCAACAAGTGGAGATGGTCAATGCATAGCGCGACCATACGCAAGCCGCGGTATCATCACTTGGCGGCGAGTGCTCGGCTACTGATCCTTGCCGCCTTCATCTTGGCATGTGCCCTGCCGTTGCAGGCCCAAGCCCAAAATTTTCCCGGCACGAATGGTTACGGCTTCGGCGGTGGTGCCGGAGCGACGCGATCTTCGTCGTCCGGAGGAATGACCGGGCCCAGCGTCGGGCAAGCGCCAATGCTGGGCGGTAGTCTGGGCAGTAACGGCGTCTCGCTGTCGCCCGATCAGATGGCGGCCATCGCGCAGCGACTCGGGTTGTCGCTCGATGATCTGAACGCGCTGCGCAGCGAAGCGTCCAATGGCGGACTCAGTTCCGATCAGATCCAGCGGCTATGTCTGCGCTTGAGCGCCAAGGGTATCGATCCGCAGGAGATCGAGGCGATGTCCGGCGCGCTGGGATTGAATCTGAACGCGCAGCAGCTGGCGTCCTTGAAGAGCTGTTCGGCGCTCGGTCAGTCGCCGCAGGGGATGCCGTCGACCGGGATGCCGAATAATCAGCAGGCCAGTCAGCCGTTCGGCATGCCGACGCCGCTCGGACCCTCCTCGATCGAGCAGACCTTCCAATCGCTGGACTCGGGGATGCCGCCGACTACGCCGAATCCCAAGACCCTGGTGCAGTTTGGCTATTCGCTGTTCGACCAGCCGGTCACCACTTTCGCTCCGACCGACGATGTCCCGGTCAGCAATGATTACCTGATCGGGCCCGGCGATGAGATGAAGATCCTGATCTGGGGCCGCGTCAACGACAGCCTCGATCTGTTCGTCAACCGCGACGGCACCATCCTGGTTCCCGAATTCGGTCCGGTGCAGGTCGCGGGCCTGACCTTCAACCAGGCCAAGCAGTTGATCGAGGACCACGGCAAACAGATCACGGGCGTCAAGATCGACGTCACGATGGGCAAGTTGCGCACCATGCAGGTGTTCGTGATCGGCGAGGTGAATCAGCCCGGCGCCTACACGGTGAGCGCGCTGTCGCGGGTCTCCAACGCGATCGTGGCCGCCGGCGGCATCGCCAAGACCGGCAGCCTGCGCCGCGTTGAGGTGCGGCGCGGCAATCAGACCGTGCAAACCGTCGATCTCTATAACCTGCTGCTATCGGGCGACAACGCGGGCGATATGCGGCTGCGGCCGCAGGACGTGGTTTTCGTCCCGGTTATCGGCCCGGTTGCGGCGGTGGCGGGCGACGTCAAACGGCCGGCGATCTACGAAATCGGCGGACGCTCGAGCTTGAGCGGCCTGCTCAAGCTGGCGGGCGGCATCACCGCCTTCGGCTATGCGCAGCGGGTCCAGGTGGAGCGCGTCGAGAATCACGACCGGCGCGTGATTCTCGACGTCGATCTCGCCACCGCCCGCACGCGCAAGTTCCCGATCGAGGACGGCGACCTGGTCAAGGTCTATACCGTGCTTGGTCAGCAGACCAACGTCGTGACCGTCGACGGCAATGTCAGCCGTCCGGGCAAATACCAGTATCACCCCGGGATGCGGCTGACCGATCTGATCAACCAGGCCCAGGGTGTGCAGAGCCATACCTATTTCCGCTACGCCCTGCTGCGCCGTTCACAGGGGCCGCAGAAGAACCAGCGGCTGATTCCCGTCAACCTCGACGACGCGATGGCGGGCGATGCTAATCAGAACGTCAACCTGGTGCTGTCGCCGGGCGATGAACTGACGATCTTCAGCCAGTCGCAGATTCGCGATCTGCCGACCGTGCAGGTGACCGGCGAGGTGCGCAATCCCGGCTACTTCGTGCTCGACCATCAGATGCGGGTCAGCGACCTGATCTACATGGCCGGCGGATTGAAGGACGACGCCTACCAGGGGCAGGCCGAGCTGGCCCGCACCCAGGTCGTCAACGGCATCAACACCAGCCACAGCTACCTGGATATCGACCTGCGCTCGGCGCTGGCCGGCGCCGATGCGCAAAACCCGGTGCTGGCGCCCAACGATCAGCTGTTTGTGCGCAAGGCCTCGGACTGGCATCTGCCATGGGTGGTGCAGGTCCGTGGCGAGGTGCGCCGTCCTGGTCCGTACGCGATTCATAAGGGCGAACGGATCGCCGAGCTGCTGCAGCGCTGCGGCGGGTTGCTGCCCGACGCCTACCTGCCGGCCACGGTCTTCGTCCGCCAATCGATCAAGATCGTTCAGCAACAGGCGCTCGATCAGGCCCGCTCGCAACTCGAGCAGCACGTCGCGCAGCTCGAGCTGATGCCCGCCAAGAACGGCAGCCAGAATGCCCAGAATGGCGCCGATAACTATGACAAGGCGCTGATGACCATGCAGCACGTGCTGGCCGACAATCAGAACCAGCAGGCGCAGGGCCGCCTGGTGGTGCATCTCGGACCGGTCGACCAACTGGTCCAGTCGGCCAACAACGTCGAGCTCGAGGACGGCGACATGATCGCGATTCCGCGCCGGCCCTCCGCCGTGCAGGTGCTCGGCCAGGTCTACACCCCCAACGCCATCATCTGGCAGCACAACCTGCGCATGCGCGACTACCTGCAGATGGCTGGCGGGCCGAGCGAGGGTTCCGACCCCCAGCATATCTTCGTCATCCGGGTCGATGGCTCGGTGCTGACCGACCAGGGTTTGAAGGATTCGGAGAAGTCCCAGATGTTCCCGCTGCTGCCGGTGGTTGGTGGCACCACGCTGATGGATTCGACCTTGAATCCAGGCGACACGATCTATGTTCCCGAGCAGCTGGTCTACGTCGACAAGACCGCCTACTGGAAGGACATCACGCAGATTATCGCCAATGCCGCCACCGGTCTGGGTATGACGGCGTTGCTCGGGACGCAACTCTAAGCTGACTGGCGAGCCTATAAGGAACAGGCTTGAGGCGAATCGATCGAATATCGCGATGGTGGTTGCCGGCGCTGGCGGTCGCGATGGTCGCGATCGGCTCGACTGGCGCGCGCGCCCAGGAGCATCCGGCCGCGCTCAACCGGGCCGAGACCCGCGCCCTGATTACCGCTGCGGCGCGGCTCTACGACCTTGACCCCGCGCTGCTGGGAGCAATCGCGACCGTCGAATCGGGCGGCAACCCGAAAGCGGTCTCGCCCAAAGGGGCGCAGGGGCTGATGCAACTGATGCCGGCGACGGCCGAGCGATTCGATGTCGATAATCCGTTCGACCCGATCGACAACGTGCTGGGCGCGGTGCGCCTGATCGACTTCCTCAAGCGCTGGCAGGCTGAGCGGCCCGACCTGCAGGGCAACCTGGCCGACCTGCTGGCCGCCTACAACGCCGGCGAAAAGGCGGTCGAGAAGTACCATGGCGTGCCGCCCTACCCGGAAACCCAGGCCTACGTCAGGCGGGTGATGCTTGCCTACCTGCTGGGCGGCGACTTGCCGCACGGCCGGCCAAGCGCCCATCGCAAGCGCGCCGGCGCTCACGCCAATCCGCCAGCGCGGGCCGGCAGGAGCACGGCGCTGGCGCGCCGGCCGGGGCCCGATCCGCTCGATCAACTGACCGCTATCCGGGACCGGCGCGCCGCCGAGATGAAGCGTATGGCGGCGCAGGGTTGGGTTGAATCGAATGAAGGGCAGTAGACACTTGCGCCGTTATAGCGGCCACGCGCTGCTGGTATCGATCGCGATCGCGGTGGCCCTGATGGTCGGCGTCAGGCTGGCGCAGGCCTCGACCTACGTGGTCTACATCCCGCTCGACAGTCCGATCTACAACGAGCTGGACACGCTCAATGGACTGGGGCTGCTCTATTCCTATCTCGACGATATCAAGCCGATCAGCCGGGTCGAGGCGGCGCGCCTAGTGCTCGAAGCCCAGCGCCAGTTCGAGCTGCACGAACAGGGCGAGGATGGGGTCGAGGACGACGAGCTGGCGCGGCCCATCCTGCACTCGTTGCAGGCCCAGTTACACGAGGAGATCGGTTGGCTGGAGAATCGCCGGGAGAACAATCTGCCCAACCTGTTCCATCCGGTGGGGCGCATCGAGCTGCAGTACGTCTATACGCATGGCGAGGCGCGCCAGGCGCATATCAATCAACTCGATGGCTCCAACATGAACTTCGACGAGGGCACGCCGCTGCTGCCCAACAACAATGGCTTGCCGACCTCGCCGGGCAGCAATGAAGTCGCGCGGGTCTCGAGCTGGGGCGGCTTCGGCAGCTTTCTGACGCTCTATGGCGAGGGCGCCGTGGCGGGCCCGTTTACGCGCCCGGTGAGCGGCGGGGCCGGGTCCGACCTCCGCCGCCTCCAGCCGCTCGACGCCGAAGCGGTGGCCAGTCTGGGCAACGTCGCGATTTCGTTCGGACAGGAAGAGATGTGGTGGGGCGTCGGCCACTTCGCAGCGCTCTCCCAGAGTAACAATGCGAACCCGTTCCCGGCCCTGCGCGTGCAGGGCATCCATCCGACCCATCTGCCGTGGGTTTTTAAATACCTGGGCCTGTTCCGCTGGAACGCGTTCTTCGGTCAGCTCGATGACGACCGGACCTTCGCGCACCCCTGGATCGACGGGCAGAACTTCTCGTTCAAGCCGCTGCCGGATTTCGAATTCGGCTTGACCCACGCGATCGAGTTTGGCGGCGTCAACAACAACAATTACAACCTGTCCGGATTCGTCGGCCGCGCGACCGGCTTCGCCACCGGCAATCCCGCCCAGGGCAACACCAACTCGCGCGGCGGCATCTACATGAAGCTGTTCGTGCCGCACTGGCGTAATTCGCAGTTCTACTTCGAGATGCTGGGCGAAGATAATCTGACCAAGGAAGTCCCCTTCATCGGCAGCGCGTTGCCGTTCAAGGCGATTTCGTACCAGGGCGGCTTCTATCTGCCGCGGCTCACGCGCGACGGGCTGACCGACTTCCGTTTCGAGTGGGCCATCCTGGAGCCCAACTATTCGCAGCATTCCGATTCGCTTTACTGGACCAACAACGATCGCCTGATGGGCGACCCGATGGGCCCCAATGCGAGCCAGATCGACATCGACTTCGGACGCTGGTTCATGAAAAGGTGCAAGGCCGACCTCGATCTGTTCGTCACCGAGCGCGCGCCCTTCTGGAACCCGCAAGTCAACCTGCATAAGGAACGCAGCGTCGGCGGCGCGCTCAACCTGTGGACCATCCCGGGACCGATGCCGGGGACGGCGGGCTGGCTGGGCGACGTCAAGGCGCGCAGCGCTTTCGAGTACGTCAACGACATCAACTTCTCGGACTCCGGGTCGATGCGGGCGACGCTGATGCTGTCGTTCGCGATCCGGCCGGGCTGGAAAAGCATCGAATATTAGTGTTGGCCCGGGCTTACCCGGCGCACGCCAGGGTTTTATGGAAACAATCAACCTCTTCCCACGGCAGCCCGAATCGAGCGGCGCGCGTAACCTCGGCAACGGCGCGCAGTTGTCGCCCGGCTCGCATCTGCATGCGACCATCGAGCTGCTCAAGTACTTCAAGCTCCTGTACCGCCACGCCTGGCTAATCATCGGAGTGACGTTGGCGGCGATGACGCTCAACGTGCTGTACAACGAGTTGCTGGCCACCCGGCTCTACCAGGCGCAGGCAGTCATCACGCCGGTCCCGCCCGATCAGGACATGAGCCAGATTGGCGGCGGCGGACTCGGAGATATGCTCGGCGGCGGTGGCGGGCTGGCCTCGATGCTGATGGGAACCAGCGACAACGAGCTCGTTTCGGAGCGCGACATGGCGATCCTGAACAGCTTCGATTTCACCACCAACCTGGTCAAGCGTTACGGGCTGGTGAAATATCTGCTCGCCGGCCAGGGCGAAGACCCGGGCAAGTTAACTCCGTGGCGTACCTACCTGCTTATCAACGGCGGTTTCAACGCCGACTACGATTACAAAACCGGCAACCTGAACCTTTCCTTTGTCGACAGCAGCCGCGCGCGCGCCCAGCAGGTGCTCACCTGGTATCTCGAAGCGCTGCGCGAAAGGCTCCGCAGCCAGGAGGTGCAAAGCGCCGCGAGCGCCGCCAAGTCGCTCGAGGATGAGATCTCCCATACCTCCGACTCGCTGCTCCAGAGTCAGCTTTATGAGCTGCTCGCGCGCCAGATTCAGCGTGAGAAGCTGGCCCAGGTCCAGGCCGACTTCGCCTTCAAGGTGATCGAGCCGCCGGTCGTGCCGGACGCAAGATTTTCGCCGCGCGTCACCCGCTCGGGCATCATGACCGGTTTCGTGGTCTTTGTCCTGATGTGTCTCGGCGTGGTGGTACGGGAATGGGTGAAGCACGCCCACGCCCATCTGAATGCCCTGAACGCCTCCATTTCGCCGTTGGTCGATGCGGTTGAGCACGACGAGATCCGGCCCCGGGAGCCGGCACCCATCACGGCCGAAAAAATCCGGCTGCGGCATTAGCAGGCGGCCGCGCCGTTCCGTGTGCGGCGCGTCGGGCGCTGGGTCAGCTTCATCGTGCTGGCCGGCCCGTGATCGGCCGCCGGCGGAGCCCTCGGTCGACTCCAATCCAACCCCTTTCGTGACACAGCATCGGGCCCATGGCGCTAATTTCTAACTCGCCCGCCGACCTCCGGGGAGTACGCGATGCGACCGCGGGCGGCTCGACCTCCCGCTCCGACGCCAGCGTAATATTTCGCGGCGTGGTCGCTTTCGCTCTCGCCAACGCGCTGTGGCTCATCTGGTCCAGTCGATTTCCGCCGCTTCAGGACTATCCGGACTGGGTCTACCAGGGATGGTTGCTGTCCCGCATCATCAGCGGACATGCCATGTCCGGATACACGCTGGCGCATTACCCGGTACCCAATACCAGTGTGACGCTGGCGCTCGGGTTGCTCGACCTCGCGATTGCTCCGCAGATCTCGGGGAAAATATTGCTCACCCTGATTGTCGGACTTTTCGTGTTCGGCTCGATTTACCTGCTGAAGTTGTTGAACCGCTCCGAACGGAACCCGTTGTTATTGGTGCCACTGGTGTTGGTGTTCAACTTTTCGTTGCTATTCGGCGGACTGGCCTGCGCCTTGGGGTTGGGCGGCTTGTTTCTCTACGCCGGATATCTGTTCCGTCGGATGTCCGCGCCGGCGACGATCAACCCGCTGATCGTCCTGATCGCGTCGTGTGCGCTCTTCCTGACTCACATCGCTGACTACGGCGCCGCCGGTGTAGTCACCGCGGCCATCTTGATTACGCAGCCGGACCGCTTGATGCTCAGGCGGATGGCGCTGCCCTGGCTTCCGTCGGGCGGTCTGCTGATATGGTCGACGCTCGGGCAAAAACTGACCGGCGGTTTGGCCGCGCATGCGGTGTGGAAGTTCTGGAGTGCGCATCAACTGGCCGGCGCGATGGTCGCCGCGTTTCCGGTCTTCACAGGTTTTCTTCCGTGGGTCGGTTTCGACAGCCCACTGGTTCCGGTCGCTGCTGCGATCAACCTGTTATGGTGCGTCGGAATCGTGATCGCCTGCCTGGTAGCCGCCGCGGCCGTCTTTCGTAAACAGGGCAGCGTTAGTCACGCAGTGTCTCTCGCCACCGCCCTCTCGGTGATAGCCGTAGTCGCCGGCGGCTATGCCTACGGAATCTTCATAAGTCCCGGCGGACGATTTCTGTTGCCCGCGGCGTGGCTCGCCTTGTGCTGGCTTGGATCGAGCCGCCTCGCAACTCAGGGCGGTCGCATGCGTCGGGCATTGAGCATCGTGTTGATCGCCGTCATCTTCGCCCAGGCTGCCTGGCTCGATCATTCGTTCAGCGTGGTAGGAGCGCACCTTGAGGTCGAGTATCAAAAATTCCGCAGCGCTCCGACCCGCGCGGCTTTCTGTGCGGAGTATCGAGATGTGATGACGCGCAGTTGGCCATCGCATCCGCAGCCGCTCCGGCAATGGTTCTTCCCCGCTTATGCACCAATCGTACGGCTGCCCTATTATCTGTATATCGAACGCGCTGACTCGGCGCCGATTAATCCAGTCGGGTTTCTAATCAAACGTCCCAACGGCGATTTCAACGATGTCTGCGGTCGCGGTGGGATCGCCGGAGGACGGCCGTAGCGCTCCAGACAGCTTCCCTCGGCCGGTCAACACGGGGAGCCCGACGCAACGCGAGGACAGGATTCATGGGAATCATCGACCGGTTCATCGATCTGGCGGCGCGGCCCGTACCCTTGCGAACCTTGCTGATTCGCCGCCTGCTGCAGCGTTTTCCGATCGGTTCCTATCGCGCCCGGTTGAACGCCGGCGCGGTCGCCCGTCCCTGGTATGGCTTGTGCGTCTATCTGGCCGCGCTCGAAGCCAGGGCACTCGGCTATCGAGCGATCACGGTGGTCGAGTTGGGCGTGGCGGGAGGCAGGGGATTACTGTGCCTGTGCGAGCATGCTGCTGAAGTGGAGCGCGCGGTCGGAATCAAAATCCACGTCTGCGGGTTGGACACCGGGAGTGGTTTGCCGAGCACCGAGGATGCTCGCGACCTTTTATATTGCTGGCCGCCGGGCTCCTTCGAGATGGATCACGCCGCCCTCAAGCGCCGTCTCGAAGGCCACGCGGAACTGATCATCGGGGACGTGGCGACCACGGTCGCGTCGTGGCGCGGCTCGGCCGAGGCGCCGCTCGGCGCGGTGATGTTCGACCTCGACCTCTACTCGTCGACCCAGGCGGCTTTACCGCTGCTGACCACGGACCAGGCCCTGCCGCGCATCTGGTGCTACATGGATGACATCTGCGGATACGGCGAGAATGCCTACTCGGACCGAATCGGCGTGCGCGAAGCAATCCGGGACTTCAATCGCAGCGAGCAGCGCACGCACCTGCGCGATCATCTGTCGCAGGCTTATATTTTCAAAGGCGTGTGGCCCGAATCATGGCATGAGCAGATCTATATCTACCATCGCCTGGGCCATCCGGATTACTCGCGCTGCCTGTCGGCAGAAAAAAGCGAGCTTCCGCTCTAGCCGCAATGGATCGCGTCGCTCGGCAGACGGGAGCGGCTGGGTTAAGCTAGCGACGTGAAGGCGAGCGCCGAAGATTCGTCCACCGGCTGGCCGCCCGAGTCGCAAGCGCAGCGCCTGAGCGGCCGGGGCGGTGCGGCCGTCGCACGCTCGATCCAAACTCTCGGCAATGCGCTGTTGCGCGCCGTGGCACGATGCCTATGGCCGCGACGGCGACCGCTCACCGCCGCGCGCGTCTGCATCTATCGAATCGGCAATATCGGCGACATGGTTTGCGCCCTGCCCGCGCTCCATGCCATCCGCCGCGCCTATCCCGCCGCCCATCTGACGCTGCTCACCTCGCCGGGAGCGAGCGGCGCGCCATGGGCCGGGGAATTGCTCGCAACGCTCGGATGGCTCGACGAAATTTCGGTCTATCACTCCAACGATGTCGCGGGATGGCGCAACTGGTGGCGGATGGTGCAGCGGCTGCGCGCCCGACGTTTCGATGTCTGGATCGAATTACCAACCGTGCTGGCTTTGTTTCGCACCCTGATACGAAACGCGATGGTCGCACGGCTGGCCGGCGCCCGCTGGGGCGGCGGATGGCGGCTCGCGACCGTGCGGATCGCGGTGCGCGCGCAATCCGCATGGCTCGCCTTCGACGACGAGGTCGATCGGCTGCTCAAAATCCTCGCGGCGCTGGGCATCGACGCGGGCGACGCCGCCTTTCCGTTGACGCTTCCCGACCATTATCGCGATCGCGCCGACGAGCTGCTCGGCCCACTCACGCCGGCGAATCGCCGCCTGATCGCGATCGCGCCGGGCGCCAAGCGGGCGACCAATCGATGGCCGGCGGAGCGCTTCGTCGAGGTCGGACGCCAGCTCGTCGGGCACGGCTTCGGGCTGGTGATGGTCGGCGGTGCGGCCGAGCGCGAGTTATGCTCGACGGTCGCGAGCGCGCTCGGGACCGGCAACGCGCTCAATCTCGCCGGGCGATGCTCGTTGCCGGAGTCATGCGCGGTGCTGGCGCGCTGCGCCCTGCTGATTTGCAACGATTCGGGCGCCCAGCATCTGGCGGCAGCGATGGGCACGCCGTGTCTGTCGCTGTTCGCGGCGCGCGACTTCGGGCTGCGATGGCGTCCGCACGGCCCGCAGCATCTGGTGATCCGGAAATGGGTCCCGTGCCATACCTGCCTGCTCGAGGTCTGTCCGTACGATAACCGCTGTATCGGACTGATCGCGGTGGACGAGGTGACGAACGCGGCGCAGCGGCTGCTGAATTCATCGCCGGAGCTTGGTCCCGCTGAAAATTCCATTTGAGCCCGGTGCGCTGCGGAAATCCGGAATCAGATGACCGCGATCGCTACGCACGCCGGTCGTCAGCGGCGCGCTTTTCAGGAAGCGCTGCAATTGCGAGATTGGCTTCCCGCGCCTGCTCCAGAGTATGCTCGATACTTGTGGCAGCGACGCCGCGAGGCTCACCCGACGAAGGCTCACACGTCCCCGGAGACGCGGTGAAATTTCGCGGTTTCCTGTCCATCCCGGCCGCCGGTCGGCAGTCCTCGGCGAGAGCTGCGGCTGCATGAACATGGACCTCGACGAACTATGCGCCAGGATTACCTGCTATCTGGCGCATGACGAGCAACGGCGTGAGATCGCGGCGGCCGGCTATCGGAAGGTGACCAGCGACAAATTCAGCGATCTCGACCGCCTTACCGAAATCGTCGATGCGGACATCGAGGTGCGGCGGGCGGCTTTGCGATCCGGCCTGCCGGCAGGTTGTCCATAACGCCGACGGCGCGGTGGTCGATTGCCTTAAGTTGCTATTGTCTCATTCAAAGATGCGGGAGATGTGAGGCGGTTTTGAACTCATCTCTCGAAAGCAAAATCGCCGCGGGGCGCGGCCGCCATATTCGCCGTAACGTCCTGTCAAGCTACGCGGGACAGACGGTCAGCATCCTCACGCCGCTGATCCTGATCCCGCTCTATACCAGGTGGCTGGGTCACGCGACGTACGGGCAATGGCTCATGATTCAGAGCGTTGCCGTCTATCTTGGACTCGGCAGCCTGGGCACCTGGCAATCGGTCGGGAATCGGATAACCGAGGGCGTCGCGACCGGCCGCCGCGATGAACTCGGGCAGGTGATATCGACGGCGTTTGTGGGCTACGCGATAGTGGCCGCAATCCTCGCCCTGGTGTGCGGCGTTGCGGCCCCCTGGATTTTCGCCGGCGTCGCGAGCGAGGGCGACTCCCACGTCGCCATCGCCTTCGTGGTTCTGGCCGGGCTGCTGCTCTCGTCGTGGCCGCTTCGCACCAGTGCGATGGTGCTGCGCGGGTTCGAACGCGTCGACCGGGAACAGTCCGTCGCCGTGGTAGCCGCACTGCTCAGGATGATTGGCACGGCGACCGTTCTGTACGCCGGCCTCAGGCTCATCGCAGTGGCCCTGGTTCAAGGCGGCGCGCTGCTGTGTTACGGGCTGGGCGCCTATCTGCTGTCGCTGCGGCTGACGCCTCAGGCCCGGCCGCGTCTGTCACGATTTTCGACCGCCGTTCTGCGTTCGCTCGCGATGCCGAGCCTGAGTTTTTTCGTAATGGACGCTTCCCATACGCTGAGCTTTTCGGTGGACAACCTGGTCATCGGCTATGTCGTCGGGACCGCGATGGTGACTGCGTACTCGGTGCCGTACCGGATGCTGCTGATGAGCGGCGCGATGTTCACGGTCCTGCTCTCCGCCCTGCGCCCGACGCTGACCACCCGCTTCGTCCGGGGCGAGCGCGATCTGCTGTATTCGGGGCTGATTCTTCTGCTCCGGCTGGCGTTCCTGTACGCAACTTTCGTGGCTTTCCTGGCCTGGCTGCTGGGCCCCGAAATCCTGAGACTGTGGGCAGGCGCTGGAGTTTTCCCCGGCAAGACCGCCTTTGGGATGCAAATTGCGGTGTTCATGATGGGTGTGGTGATCGAGCCGGCCCTGGCGATCCTGATGGCGACGACGCATCACTACGGCTATGCCAAAATGGCGCTGGTCGAAGGGCTGCTCAACCTGGGGCTGTCCCTGTGGTGGGTACACTATTGGGGGTTGGCCGGCGTTATCGGTGGAACCCTTTCGGCCCGCGTTATCATCAGCCTGTGGTACGCCCCGTGGGCGGCGTTAACTTTGCTGGAAGCTCGTTTCAGCCAGGTCTTGAAAGATCTCGGACCGGCCGCATTGATCTGCGTCGTCACGATCTGCGCCGGAATAATTGTCGACCGGATGGCGCACGGTAACCTCGCTCTGCTCGTGATATCGGCCGCGGTGGGTGGGGTTACCATTTTGACGTTATTTACCCTTATCGTCTTCAGCTCTTCGGAGCGGCGGACCGCCTGGCAACTGCTGACTCGATCGGTGAATTCCGCCGCGTTGCAGAACGAACTGCCCGCCGACGCGGGGAGCGGCCGATGAGCCCCGGGACCTGGCTGGCGTGCGGCATACCTGTCATCGCAAAATCTACCGATGAGCGACGCTGATACCAGCAATCCCCCGGTGCAGCAGGCGCGACCGTCGCCGGAGCGTCCGGTCGCGGCGGCCGGTCCGCGGGTGTTGCAGGTGGTGCCTTCGTTCTGGCCGGCGCTCCGCTATGGCGGGCCGATCGAATCGGTCCTCCAGTTGTGCCGCCATCTGGCCGCCGCCGGTTGCGCGGTGACGGTGCTCACCACCGACAGCAACGGGCCGGGCGCGCGGGTTGAGGTCAAGACCGGTGGCGAGGTCGAGCTGGCTCCCGGGATGCGCGTGCGCTACTGCCGCAAGCTGATGCGCAATTCGGTCTCGCCCGAACTGATGACCAACCTGGCCCGCTATGTAGCCGCGGCGGACCTCGTGCATCTGACCGCGGTCTATAGTTTTCCGACCATCCCGACGCTGGCGGTATGTCGTCGGCTCCACAAGCCGCTGGTATGGTCGCCGCGGGGCGCGCTGCAGGTTTGGCCGGGCCGCCGGCGCGCGCTGGCGAAGACCATGTGGGATCGGCTGTGCCGGAAAATCGCGCCGCCCGAGACTATCGTCCACGTCACCTCCGAGCCCGAAGCCGTATCGGTGAGGAGCGCGCTGCCCGGCCTCCGCGTCGCAGTGGTTCCCAACGGGGTGACGATTCCTGACTTTGCGCCCCGCCCTCCCGGTGGCGGCGAAACTCTGCGGCTGCTGTTCATCGGGCGGCTCGACCCGAAAAAGGGCATCGAGAACCTGCTGCAGGCATGCGTGATCCTCAAGCGTCGCGAGGCCCCGCGCTTTATGCTCACGATCGCCGGCGGTGGCCCGGAAGCCTACCGCAGAAAACTGGTTGATCTTATCTATCGGCGTGAGCTGGCCGATCGGGTCAGGATGATCGGCCCGGTCGAGGGGGATGAAAAGGAGCGCGCCTTCGCCGAGGCGGATGTGGCGATTTTCCCCTCGTATATCGAGAACTTCGCCATCGTGGTGGCTGAGGCGCTGGCCCGGGAGCGGCCGGTGATCGCGAGCCACGGCACGCCGTGGGCGGAGGTCGAGCAGATCGGATGCGGACTGTGGGTGGCGAACAGTCCGGCGGCGCTGAGCGATGCGGTGTGTCGTATTTCGACCATGCCACTTGCTCAAATGGGTGAGCGGGGACGGCGCTGGATGGTCGAGCGGTTTGCATGGCCGGCGATTGCGCAGCAGATGCTGGCTTGTTACGAGCGCGCCCTCTCGTCGGTCGGCGGCACGGGTCCTGCTAATGATCAATGATGGCGTGTCGAAACCATTGTCGGTCGTGATCCTTACGTTCAACGAGGAGCTCAACCTGCCGCAGTGCCTGAGAAGCCTGGCCGGACTGGAGTGCGAGACCTTCATCGTCGATTCCGGCAGCAGCGACCGCACCGCCGAAATCGCCCGCAGCTTCGGCGCGACGGTGGTCGAGCATCCGTTCGTCAATCAGGGACTTCAGCTCAACTGGGCGCTCGATAATCTGCCGATCCGGACGCCGTGGGTGATGCGGCTCGATGCCGATGAACGGCTGACGCCGGAACTTGCCGCCGAGCTCGGAACGATCCTGCCGAGCGCGCCGGCCGACGTCAGCGCAGCCGAGATCAAGCGGCGGGTTTACTTCTGGGGCCGCTGGATTCGGCATGGCGGTTACTATCCGTTCTGGCTGCTGCGGCTCTGGCGCCATCGGCAGGCGCGATGCGAGGAGCGCTGGATGGACGAGCATATGACCGTCGAGTCGGGACGCGTCATCCGGCTCGGCCATGACTTTATCGACGAAAACCACAAAGGGCTGGGGTTCTGGATCGACAAGCACAATCGTTACGCGGACCGCGAGGTAGCCGACCTGTTGGCGGCCGCCAAAGGCTCCTCGGCCGAGGCCCCGGGCAACGCGCAAGCGCGGCGGCGACGATGGCTCAAACAGAACCTCTATGGGCGGCTGCCGATGTTCTGGCGCGCGTTCTTCTATTGGCTATATAGATATTTCATTCTGCTCGGTTTTCTTGACGGTAAGCCGGGGCTGGTTTTTCATTTTCTGCAGGCCTTTTGGTACCGGTTCATGATCGACGCCAAGCTCTACGAGGCGACGACCCGGGTGCCGCAGGATCCCCGGCCGCAAGCGCAACCCGCCGAATCCGGCCGGGCCGGCTGATGGCGTCGGCGTGCGAACTATCTGCAGACGGTTCGGTTCGAGGCGGATCTTGGGGATCAGAGGACAGTCGGCCAGCCCGATTCATCGCCATGCGACTCGACCTGTTTGAAAATCCGCAGTTCGAGCGCGGCCGTTCGAAAGCGGTCGAGATGCTGTGGCTGATCGTCCAGGCGCTGGTGGTCGAGTCGTGGATTCCGGGTGCGACCCTCCGAGTCCAGGCGCT
>Ga0307372_10000419_pt1 | contig 75939 bp, 75 predicted proteins | sample OX1MG_FD_202533 | JGI IMG/M metagenome (GOLD analysis project Ga0307372, IMG submission 202533) | Soil microbial communities from Risofladan, Vaasa, Finland - OX-1 | ecosystem: Environmental > Terrestrial > Soil > Coastal area > Acid sulfate soil | place: Finland: Risofladan, Vaasa | collected... | reverse complement strand
CCCTTCCAACGCTTCGCCTCCGCCCTCACGGACGTCGACGCATGGTTCGGGGCCACCGTGGATCGCTATTCCTTCGATGTCGGACTCTTTCATTCCTTTCTCCATGCCGGTTTATCCCGGCGCTCTAGCTGTCCTGAGTCCGCAGCGACCCATACCGCTCGTCCCAGACACCGGTGTCGAGGGCCCGGCCCGCCTCGCCGGCGCACAGGAACGGATCGATGGCGTTGACACCGAAGATCTGGTGCAGCCTCGGAGGACATCTCGTCGACACGACTCCGAACGCGGTCGCGCCGATCGCTTCGCACTCCTTCACGACCCGCGGTGCGGCGTCGGCATCGACCCGGTAGCCGACACACACTGCCCGGCCCCGCCGAGCCAGGACGAGGGCGGCGGCGGCCCCGATGCCCCGGCTCCCTCCCGTGATCACCGCTACCTCGTCACCGCTACCTCGGTCACGGCCACGTCGGTCACGGGCCAACGCCACCCGGGCCCGAATGGTCTTCTCGAAGGCGATGGCGACCCCGTCCCGTCAACGAGCGGTCGATCCGCATCCTCGCGGCCCAGTCGGCGACGTTGTTGATCGTCGTGGCCGCGGCACTGCTTATGACGGGCAACGCGTCCGGCCTCTACCGGGAGGCGGAGGCACCGGGGGGTGTCGTGGCCGGCATGACCGACGCCTCGGTGCTCCTGATCGAGATCCTGCGCTAGCGGCGGCGCTGATCAGAGCACTGGCGCGCTCACAGGGCGGCCAGCGCCAAGCCCAGTGCGGCTGCACCGGCACAGACCACGAGCGTGCCGAAGGCATTGCGGAATGCCTCGCCGAGCGCACCTTCCTCTACGAGACGCACGGTCTCGAAGCTGAACGTGGAGAAGGTGGTGTAGGAGCCGCAGAAACCCGTCCCGAGGATCACCTTGGGCGTCTGTGGGAAGGCGTGGTAGAGAGCAAGGCCGGTCAGCACACCGAACACCAAGGATCCACTGGCGTTGATGATGAATGTCCCCCATGGGAAGACACCTTCGACACGCTCGGCGATATAACCGTCGACGAGATACCGCAGCGGCGCGCCGATGGCGGCCGCGACTACGAAGCCCAGCCAGGCCAGAGGGCTCACGGCTCAACCTGACCGGGACGGCCCACGTACTTCACAACCTCGACATCGTCGACGATCACGAGACCTTCGGTGATGAGCTCATCGAGGTCGCGGAGAAACGCCTGGATGCGTTCGCCGGAGTCGACGATCACGATGGCGATGGGGAGATCGTCGGAGAGAGACAAGATGCGCGTGGTATGGATGTGGTTGGAGGCCCCATAGCCCTCCACGCCACGGAAGACACTGGCTCCGGCCAAGCCCGCCTTGTGGGCGCGGTGGACGATCTCAGTCGCCAACGGAGTGTGGTTGTAGTGGTCGGCCTCGCCGATGAATATGGTGAGACGCTTCTGGTGGCCTTCGAGCATCATGACGTGCCTCCTCGGTGTGGCAATGGAACTGTTCGGGCGATCCAGATTCCCGCCCACACGGCGGCGAACCCGGTGGCCAAGCTCACGGCCGCATACGCGACGCCTGTCGCAGCGTGTCCCTGTTTGATCAACAGGTCGCTCTCCACGGCGAACGTGGAGTATGTGGTGTACGCGCCCAGGAACCCGGTGGCGATGAACGGTCGCAGATAGCGGGTGGGGGGGAAACGTTCGAGAACGAAGGCCATGAACAGTCCGAGGAGAAAGCTTCCCGAGATGTTGGTCACGAACGTCGCCCATGGGAAGGTCCCGGGCGCCACGTGGATCACCTGAGCGAGGCCGTAGCGGGCGGGCGCCCCGGCCGCGGCCCCGAGGGCGATTGCCAAGAGCACCGACGCCCGGGCCCGCGCGGTACGAGCGGAGCGACCGGCGGACCCACCGGCACCGAGTGGGGCGGAGTCGGCCGGAGCCAGGTCCGGGTCGATCGGCAGGTGCTCGCCGGTGTGGTCGTGCTCGCTCGCCAACGATTCTCCCGGGCCGCTCGGCGACCTACGCAGGAGCGCGGGTCACTGACAACGGGCCACCGTAGGCGAAACCCCGGGCCACGCTGGGAGAATGCCGACCATGGACCAGCGGCTGCGCGTGATCACACCGGGAGTCCGAGACCTGGGCCGGGCCCGCGCCGCGAGGGCGACCATCGGACGTGAACCGGGCACGACGGTCTGGGGCGGCCACTCGGGGATCTTCATCGATCTCGACGGTCACCCCTGGGAAGTCGCCCACAACCCGGGTTGGCACCTCGACGACGAGGGCCGGGTGAGCCTCGGGAACTGACGGCCCGGGGGCAGCGCGGCCTCGACCTGGCAACGCTCAGGCGGTGACTGGCTCGCCCAACGCGCCGGGCAGGGCCACGCGCCAGGCCCCGAGGGCGTCTGAGACGGCCAGGTCGAGCAGACCATGCACGACGATGCGGTCGCCATCCGCCGATCCGATGACCCGGGCCGGGACGCCGGCGTCCTGAGCCCGAGCGAGCACATCGTCGGGACGCGTCGTGCCCAGTACGACACGCGACGGGGATTCCGAGAAGAGCTCGGCAAACCCGGCGACGCCGTCGACGATGCAGCCCACTCCGGCTCGCACCGCACTTTCGGCCAGCGCCAACGCCAAGCCGCCGCCCGACACGTCGTGGACGGATGTGAGCAAGCCGTCAGGGACGATTCGGATCATGAGTGCGAGCAGGCGAGCATGGGCGGCGAGATCGAGTGCAGGCAGGGTCCCGCCACTGTGGTTGTGACGCTCCACGGCCCAACGCGATCCGGCCAGCGACAGGTCGGTGTCACCGAGCAGGACGAGCGATGATCCCGCCGTGAAGGCCATCCCCGGCGGCCGGCGGTCGAGGCGGTCGATGACCCCCAGCACGGCCACCACCGGCGTGGGGTCGATGTCGTTGCCGGCACTGGCGTTGTAGAGGCTGACGTTGCCGCCGATCACCGGGATCTCGAGAGCCCGGCACGCGTCGCCCATGCCGTCGATGGACTCCGACAGCTGCCACATCACCTCGGGATGCTCGGGGTTGCCGAAGTTGAGGCAATTGACCAGTGCCGCAGGCCGGGCGCCGGCACAGGCCACATTGAGCGCCGACTCGGCGACGGTCATGGCCGTGCCCAACCGGGGGTCGAGCGCGCACCAGCGGGGATTGGAGTCGGTGGAGATGGCCAGGCCCCGGTCACTGGGGGGCAGGCCCGGCGCCGCCAACCGGAGCACCGCGGCGTCTTCGCCCGGACCGACCACGGTGTTGAGGAAGAGCTGGTGGTCGTACTGACCGTAGACCCACGAGGCGTCGGCCAGGAGGGCGAGCACATCCGCGCCGATCTCCTCCGACGTGACCAAAGACGCCACAGAAGACAGCCCTCCACCCGGATCGTCGCGCCGACGCGCCTCGAGATCGGCGGGAGCCGAGCGGGGGCGGTCGTACAACGGCGCGTCGTCGGAGAGCGAAGCGGCGGGGATGTCGGCCAGCACGGCGTTGTCTTGCGACACAATGCGCAAGCGACCGCCGTCGGTGACGGTGCCGATGACCGTGGCCCGGACCTCCCAGCGTTGACAGACTTCCTCCACCGCGGCGCGATCGGCGGGGGTGACGATGGCCAGCATGCGCTCCTGGCTCTCCGACGTCATGACCTCGAAGGGCTCCATGTCCGGCTCCCGGCGCGGGATGACGTCCACCGCCACGTCCATGCCCATGCCGCCGCGCGCCGCGGTCTCCGAGGTGGCACAGGCGAGACCGGCCCCGCCCAGGTCCTGGATGCCCACCACCAGGCGGCGGTCGAGCAGTTCGAGACAGGCCTCGATGAGCCGCTTCTCCTCGAAGGGGTCACCGACCTGGACGCTCGGGCGCTTGGCGTCGTCCCCACCACCTTCACTACCGAAGGCCGCCGAGGCCAGCACACTCACGCCGCCGATCCCGTCGCGCCCGGTGGACGACCCCAGCAAGACGGCCAGGTTCCCCTCGCCCGTCGCCGCGCTCAGCACGAGGCGTTCGATGGGCATCACCCCGAGACACAAGACGTTCACGAGCGGGTTGCGTGCATAGCCCGCTGCGAACGTGAGCTCACCGCCGATGGTGGGCACACCGACGGAGTTGCCATATCCCGAGATGCCCGCCACCACACCTTCGGTCAGCCATCGCGTGCGGGCGTCGTCGAGGGTGCCGAAGAACAAGGGATCCATGAGCGCGATCGGTCGGGCCCCCATGGTGAAGATGTCACGGAGGATGCCCCCCACACCGGTGGCCGCCCCCTGATAGGGCTCCACGGCTGAGGGGTGGTTGTGGCTCTCGATGCGCAAGGCGACAGCGATGCCGTCGCCGGCATCGATGACCCCGGCGTTCTCACCCGGCCCGACGAGCACATGTGGTCCCTCTGTCGGGAGTCGCTTGAGGTGCAGGCGTGACGATTTATAAGAACAGTGCTCGCTCCACATCACGGCATACATGGCCAGTTCGAGGTCGTTGGGGGGGCGACCGAGGATCTCCTCGATGCGCGCCGCCTCCTCGTCACTCAAGCCGAGCGCCCGGTGCAGCTCCATGATCGTCACCGTACCTGGCGCGGCGATCACCCTCGACGCTTGTCGAACCCAGAGCCGGTGCCGGGAGTCACAGTCTCAGCACGCTCCGCGACTGGTTTCGGTACGCCAATAGGCGGGGCTGATTTCTGTGAAATAACCGTCCGACAAAGAGGTTGCATTGACTGCAAAGACGAACCCATAATCCGAGCGATGCCCGACCTCAAGGCAGGGCCCAACCGCCAGCCCATGTCGATCACGCACAAAGCGGCTCTGGCGCGGGGCCGGGACGAGGGACGCGTCGTCCGCCGTTACCTCGAAGCCATCGAGCACAACCGACCCAAGCGGGGACGCAAGCGCACGCCGGAGTCTGTGAGGAAGCGTCTCGATGTCGTAACCGACGCGTTGACTTCGGCCGACCCACTGTCACGGTTGCACCTGATCCAGGAGAAGACCGATCTCGAAGCCGAGCTCGGTCGGGTGTCCTCGACTGACGATCTCGGCGCTCTCGAGAAAGCCTTCATCAAGGTGGCCAAGGCCTACGGGCAGCGCAAGGGCATCGAGTACCACGCCTGGCGCGCCGCGGGTGTGAGCGCCGCGGTCCTGCATCGCGCCGACATCACCCGCACAATGAGCGAGAACGGCGGCGCCAGAACCGCCAAAAGGAAGTAGCGCAGCCCGCTGAGGCTCAGACCGGCACGGTGGCGCGCCGGGTAGCCGCCACCACGAGCGAGTCGAGCAGTCCCATACCGTCGGTAGACGAGGTCATGGCGTCACAAGCGCGTTCGGGGTGGGGCATGAGCCCAACCACGTTGCCCTCCTCGTTGCAGATACCCGCGATGTCGTCGAGCGATCCGTTGGGATTGGCGGTGTAACGCAGGACGATGCGGTCCTCGGCACGCAGACGCTCGAGCGTGGCCGCATCGCAGGTGTAGTTACCCTCGAAGTGGTTGATCGGGAGCGAGAGCTGCGCTCCCACCGTCGACTCACCGGTCAGCACGGTGCGCGTTGTGCACACCGACACACCCACCGTGGTGCACAGAAATCGCAGGCCCCGGTTCTTCTGCAAAGCACCGGGGAGGAGCCCCGCCTCGGTCAAGACCTGGAAGCCGTTGCAGATCCCCACCACCGGGCCACCGTCAGCCGCGTGCTTGGCGACGGCCTCCATCACCGGCGAGAAGCGGGCCAGGGCACCGGGGCGGAGATAGTCGCCATGGGCGAAGCCGCCGGGGAGGACGATGGCGTCGTAGCCGGCCAGCGAGCGTTCCCCATGCCAGACGAGCCCGGCCTCGGCCCGGGCCGGGCCGAGGAGTCCGAGGGCCTTGACCACGTCGTGCTCGCAGTTGCTGCCCGGAAAGACGACGACGCCGATCTTGGCGGCCATCAGCGGGCTCCCTGGCGTGTCGCGGCCGAAACCGTCCCCAGCACCGTGACGTGGGAGTCCTCGATGACAGGGTTGGCGAGGAGGCGGTCGGCCATCTCGACAGCACGGTCACGCGCCGCGGCCTCGTCGGGCGCCTCGATCGAGAGGCGGAAGGCCTTGCCGACACTGACGTCGTCGACACCCTCGAAACCCAGCGCAGGTAGGGCCCGCTCGATGGTCGCACCCTGCGGATCGGCGATCCCCGGGCGCAATCGGACTTCCACGAGGACCTCGTACTTCACGCGCGCATCACCTGGTCGCACCGTACCAGTCGGCTAGACGGCGCCCGCTGATTCGCTCGTATGCCGCGATGTAGCGCTCGCTCGTCTCGATCACGACCTCGGGCGGCAGAGCCGGCGGCGGCGGCTTCTTGTCCCAGCCGCTTCCCTCCAGCAGGTCGCGCACCGGTTGCTTGTCGAAGGCGGGCGGGTTGGTGCCGGGCTTCCATTCATCGGCGGGCCAGAAGCGCGACGAGTCGGGGGTGAGGACCTCGTCGCACAGGGCGAGCTCGCCGTCGATGATCCCGAGCTCGAACTTGGTGTCGGCCACGATGATGCCGTTGCGCTCGGCCGCGGCCGCCCCGCGGCGATAGGCCTCGACACAGAGGTCTCGGGCCTTCTCCGCCATCTCCTTGCCCACCAGATCGGCGGCCTCGTCGAATGAGATGTTGAGGTCATGTCCTTCGGTGGCCTTGGTCGAAGGGGTGAACATGGGCTCGGGGAGTCGGCTGGCCTGCTCAAGGCCCGCCGGGAGCGGCGTGCCATGCAGCGTCTTACTGGTCGAGTACTCCTTCCATCCCGATCCGGCCAGGTAGCCCCGCACGATGCACTCCATGGGGAGCATCTCGGCCCGGTGGACGAGCACGGCGCGTCCCGCGATGCCGTCCAGGCCGGCGTCACCACCCAACTCTGCGGCGTCTGTGGGGAGCTGGTCGGGATCGGCGGTGATGAGATGGCTGGGGGCGAGATCGGCCAGTTCGTGGAGGAAGTGGACCGTCATGGCCGTGAGCACCCGACCCTTGTCGGGAATGGGCTCGGCCAGGATCACGTCGAACGCCGAGAGGCGATCCGAGGCCACCATGAGCAGGCGGCCTTCCCCGGCGTCATAGAGCTCGCGCACCTTGCCGCTGTGCACCAACGTCAAACTCACCCCTCGACCTCCTCGATCGCTTGTCGGAACTTCGAGACATGTTGGAGCGCCCTGTCCAGGCTGAAAGCACGGTCGAGCGCGGCCCCGCCCATTCTCACGTCGGCGTCGGCTTCGAGCACATCCCTGAAGGGACGTTTTTCCTCCCAGGCCGCCCGGGCGTCGCGCTGGACGATCCGGTAGGCGACGTCGCGCTCCATTCCCGACTCCACCAACGCCAACAGGACCGGTTGGCTGAAGACGAGCCCGAAGGATCCCTCGAGGACATTGGTCCGCATGCGGTCGGCGTGGACGACGAGGTTCTGGACGAGCCCCGCCGCCTTGCGCATCACGTAGTAGGTCAACAGGCAGGCGTCGGGAAGGATGACCCGCTCCACCGAGCTGTGGGAGATGTCGCGCTCGTGCCACAGAGCCACGTCCTCGAGCCCCGCCCCGAGATAGCCGCGCAACACACGGGCCAGGCCGCTCAGGCGTTCGGAGAGGATGGGATTGCGCTTGTGGGGCATGGCCGAGCTGCCCTTCTGACCGGCCCCGAAAGCTTCTTCGACCTCGCCCACCTCGGTCCGGGCCAGGTGCCGGATCTCGGTGCCGATCATCTCGATGGTGGCGCCCACCGAGGCGCAGGCCCACAGCAGTTCGGCGTGGCGGTCCCGGGCGATGACCTGGGTGGCCGGCACCGCCGTGAGACCGAGCGCGCCGCAGACATGAGCCTCGACCCGGGGATCGATGTTGGAGTAGGTCCCCACCGCCCCCGATAATTTCCCCACTGCGACCGCGACCCGCGCCGCGCGCAACCGGGCCCGGTCGCGATCGGCCTGGAGACACCACAGCGTCAACTTGGCCCCGAAGGTGGTGGGCTCGGCGTGCATGCCGTGGGTGCGGCCCGGCATGGGCGTGTCCATGAACTCCAATGCTCGCGCCTTCAACACCGACACGAAGGCGTCCGAGGCGTCGAGGAGGAGGTCGGCGGCTCGGGTCAGCGTGGCGCACAGGGCGGTGTCCACCACATCCGACGACGTGAGGCCGTAGTGGACCCAGGATCCTTCAGGAGCGCCGACGGCGTCTTGGACCACGTCGACGAAGGCGGCCACGTCGTGATCGGTGACGCGCTCGCGGTCGTTGATCGCACCGACCAGCTCCGGTGTGACCTTGGGCGAACGGGCCCGGACCGCCGCCGCCGCATCGCGAGGGATGGTACCCACCTCGGCCCAACCTTCGACGGCCAGGAGCTCGACCTCGAGCCACATCTCGAAACGGGCCTCGTCGGTGAACAGCGCCGCCATCTCCGGCAGCGAGTAGCGGGGGATCACGCCACACCCGCCGCCGCGCCAGCACCAGCTCCGGCGGCAACCGCTGCCGCCGCGGCGATGTCGGTCCGGTACTGCATGCCTTCCCAGCCGATGCGGTCCACGGCCGCGTAGGCGCGCCCACGCGCCTCGGCGATGGTCGAGCCGACACCAGTCACTCCGAGGACCCGCCCGCCGGCGGTGACGAAACAACCCTCGTCGTCCAGCGCTGTCCCGGCGTGAAACACCCTCACTCCCTCGATGGCGGCCGCCGCCTCGAGCCCATCGATACGGTCTCCGGTGCGGGGTGCCTCTGGGTAGCCCTCCGAGGCCAGGACCACACACACCGAGGCGTCGGTGGAGAAGCGGGGTTCGGTGCGGAGTCGTCCTGCCGCCGCCTCGGCCAGCAGGCCGGTGAGGTCCTCGGTCAGTCGAGGCATGACGACCTGGGTCTCGGGATCACCGAAACGGACGTTGTACTCCAGAACACGCGGCCCATCGATGGTGAGGATGAGCCCGGCGTACAGGACGCCGCGGTAGTCGATACCCCGCCGACGGAGCGCTCCCACGAGCGGTTCGACGGCCTGATCGAGGACACGGTCGATGAGTCGGTCATCTACGAGCGGCACGGGAGAGTAGGCACCCATGCCCCCGGTGTTGGGGCCTTCGTCGTCGTCGTTGATGCGTTTGAAGTCCTGGGCCGGGGCCAGCGGCGCGATGCGGTTCCCGTCACAGAGGACGAGAAGGGAGCACTCGGGGCCGATCAGACCTTCTTCGACCACGATGCGGCGGCCGGCGTCACCGAAGGACTCCCCCGACAATTTGGCGGCGATGTCGGCCTCGGCCTCCTCCAGCGAGTCGGTGACGAGCACTCCCTTGCCCGCCGCGAGGCCGTCGGTCTTCACCACCCAGGGACCGGGCAGCTGGCGGAGGAACTCGTTGGCTTCCTTGGCGTCCTCGAAGGCGCCGTAGCGCGCACTGGGCACACCGGCCTCGGCCAGCACCAGCTTCATGAAGGCCTTGGAGCCCTCCAGACGAGCGCCGTCGGCCCCGGGACCGAAGACGAGGCGGCGGTCGGCGCGGAGTTTGTCGGCCAGGCCCTCGACGAGGGGTTGCTCGGGACCGATCACGAACAGATCGGCGTCGATGTCCTCAGGGTCCTCGGTCGTGACCGAGACCGGCAACCCGGAACCGGAACCGACGAATGTGAAGTGGGCCGAGTCGGCGGCCTCGGGCGAGTGGGGCGCCATGCCGGGGTTGCCCGGAGCCACCACCACCTCGGCCGTGCGGGCCAGCGACAGCGCCAAGGCGTGCTCGCGTCCCCCCGACCCGATGACGCAGACCTTCACGACGCCGACTCCACGACCTCTGGCCTCACGCCGCGAACCGGACGAATTGCTCGCGACCCGGTCCCACGCCCACCAGCTTGATGGGGACGCCGATCTGCTCGGCCAGGAAGGCCACATAGTCGCGAGCCGCGGGGGGAAGGTCGGCGAGCTCGGTCGCACCCGACAGCTCGGCTCGCCATCCGGGGAGCTCTTCGTAGACGGCGTCGACCTGGTGGAGGACGGACTGGTGGTAGGGGGGATAGGCGAAGCGGTCGGTTCCCGAGGTGTAAGCCACGCAGACCTTGACGGTGTCGAAGGTGTCGAGGACGTCCATCTTGGTGAGGGCCACCTCCGACAGTGAGTTGAGCCGGACGGCCTGGCGGGCCATGACGGCGTCGAACCAACCGCAGCGTCGGCGTCGACCGGTGTTGGTGCCGAACTCGTGGCCACGCTCCACCAACAGGTCACCCACCTCGTCGGTGCACTCGGTCGGGAAAGGTCCCGCCCCCACGCGGGTGACATAGGCCTTGGCGATGCCGATGACCTCGCCGATCATGCGGGGGCCCACCCCCGTGCCCGTACAGGCGCCGCCCGCCACGGGGTTCGACGAGGTCACGAAGGGATAGGTGCCGTGGTCGAGGTCGAGGAACGTGGCCTGGGCGCCCTCGAGCAGGACATTGCGACCCGCGTCGAGAGCGTCGTGGACGAGGCCCACGGTGTCGCCGGTCATGGGCCCGATGCGGGGCGCGTAGAGGTCGAGGTATTCGTCGCAGATCGCACCGGCGTCGAGGGGGAGCCGGTTGTAGACCTTGGCCAGGATGGCGTTCTTCTCCTTCAGAACAACCTCGAGCTTCTGACGGAAGATCTTGGCGTCGAGGAGGTCCTGGACACGGAGCCCCACGCGAGCCGCTTTGTCCGCGTAGGCGGGGCCGATGCCCCGACGAGTGGTGCCCAGGGCGTTCTTCCCGAGGTACCGCTCGGTGACCCGGTCCAGCTCGGTGTGGTACGGCATGATCAGGTGCGCGTTACCGCTCACCACCATGCGGGAGGTGTCGATGGCCTTGGCCGCCAGGGTGTCGAGCTCAGCGAGGAGGACGCCGGGGTCCACCACCACGCCGTTGCCGATGACCGGGGTGATGTGGGGATAGAGGACGCCGCTCGGCACGAGCTGGAGGGCGAACGAGACGCCGTCGACCACGACCGTGTGACCGGCGTTGTGGCCGCCCTGATAGCGGACGACCATGTCCATGTCCCGGGCCAGGAGGTCGGTGAGTTTGCCCTTCCCCTCGTCGCCCCATTGCGTCCCGACGACCACGGTTGCGGGCACGACGCTCCTCCGTAAAACGGCTCCGGATTACGCCACATTGTACCGGACCAGGGAGGACACCCTGAAGTGGCAACTGGGGTGCCGCGGTCCTCGCACCACGTCTAGCGATGGCAGTTTCACTCAATGCAGTGAGATAGCGCCCTCGGACGCGTCCACGGTGACGGTGTCGCCGTCGGTGTAGCGGCCTTCGAGCAGCGCCAGCGCCAGCGGGTCCTCGACCGAGTGCTGGATCACTCGGCGCAGGGGCCGGGCGCCGAGGTCGGCGTCGTACCCGGCCTTTGCCAACCAGTCCTTCGCTTCGTCGGTGACGACCAGGGTCAACCGGCGCCGGGTGACCCGGTCCGCCAGGGTGGCGATCTGGATGTCGACGATGCGGCGGATGTCGGCCTCGGTCAGGTGACGGAAGCGGACGACCTCGTCGATGCGATTGAAGAACTCCGGCTTGAAGAAGTCCTGGGGATCACCGGGCAGGTTGGACGTCATGATCAGCACGGTGTTGGTGAAGTCGACCGTGCGACCCTGGCCGTCGGTGAGCCGTCCGTCCTCGAGCACCTGGAGCAGGACGTTGAAGACGTCGGGATGGGCCTTCTCGATCTCGTCGAGGAGGACCACCGCGTAGGGACGACGTCGAACTGCTTCGGAGAGTTGGCCGCCTTCCTCGTAGCCGACGTACCCCGGGGGCGCGCCGACGAGACGCGACACCGTGTGCTTCTCCTGGTACTCGCCCATGTCGATGCGGACCATGGCGCGGTCGTCGTCGAAGAGGAAGTCCGCCAGTGACCGGGCCAGCTCGGTCTTGCCCACGCCGGTGGGGCCGAGGAACAGGAACGAGCCGATGGGCCGGTTGGGGTCCGACAGCCCGGCCCGACTGCGGCGGATGGCGTTGGCCACCGCGATGACGGCCTCGTCCTGGCCCACCACGCGATCGTGGAGGGCTTCTTCCATGCGGACGAGCTTGGCCAGCTCGGCTTCCATGAGCCTCGTGACCGGGACGCCGGTCCAGCGACTCACCACTTCGGCCACGTCCTCGGCGTCGACCTCTTCCTTCAACATGGCGCCGGAGCTCTGGAGCTCGGCCAGGGCCTCGGTGGCGTCCTCGATGCGACGCTCGATGTCGGGGATCACGCCGTAGCGGATCTCCGAGGCCCGGGTCAGATCACCGTCGCGGGTGAAGCGCTCGGCCTCACCCTTCTTGGTCTCGAGCTCCTCCTTCAACGAGCGGATGGTCGAGATGGCGTCTTTCTCGGCCTGCCAGCGCGCCGTCATGGCGTCTGCCGTCTCGGTCAGGTTGGCGAGTTCCTCCTCGAGGCGGGCCAGGCGCTCCTTCGAGGCGTCGTCGGTCTCCTTGGCCAGCGCCATGCGCTCGATCTCGAGTTGGCGCATGCGCCGGGTGACGACGTCGATCTCGGTGGGCATGGAGTCGATCTCGATACGGAGGCGGCTGGCGGCCTCGTCGACGAGGTCGATGGCCTTGTCGGGGAGGAAGCGACCGGTGACGTAACGGTCCGAGAGCACCGCCGCGGCCACCAGGGCGGCGTCCTGGATGCGGACACCGTGGTGGACCTCGTAGCGCTCCTTCAAGCCGCGCAGGATGGCGATGGTGTCCTCCACCGAGGGCTGGTCCACGAAGACGGGCTGGAAACGTCGCTCCAGCGCGGCGTCTTTCTCGATGTACTTGCGGTACTCGTCGAGGGTCGTCGCACCCACCAGACGGAGCTCGCCGCGCGCCAGCATGGGCTTGATCATGTTGCCTGCGTCCATGGCCCCTTCGGCCCCACCCGCGCCCACGATGGTGTGGAGCTCGTCGATGAAGGTGATGATCTCGCCCTCGGAGTCGGTGATCTCCTTGAGCACGGCCTTGAGGCGCTCCTCGAACTCGCCCCGGTACTTGGCCCCGGCCACCATGGCGGAGAGGTCGAGGGCCACTACGCGCTTGTCGCGCAGGCCCTCGGGGACGTCGCCCTCGACGATCCGGTTGGCGAGGCCCTCCACGATGGCGGTCTTGCCCACACCGGGCTCGCCGATGAGGACGGGGTTGTTCTTGGTGCGGCGCGACAGGACCTGGATGATGCGCCGGATCTCCTCGTCGCGTCCGATGACGGGGTCGAGCTTGCCCCGACGGGCCAGCTCGGTGAGGTCCCGTCCGTACTTCTCGAGGGCCTGGTATTGCTCCTCGGGGTTCTGCGAGGTGACGCGGTGGCTACCTCGGACCTGACGGAGCGCGGTGAGCAGCTCGTCTCGCTTGACCCCGATGAGGTCCGACAGCGCCAGGAGGAGATGCTCGACCGAGACGTACTCGTCGCCCATGTCGGCCCGGAGGCTGTCGGCGGATTCCAACAGGTCCCGGCTCTGGCGCGACAACGTGACGTCGGATCCGCCGTAGGCCTTGGGGAGGGAGTTGAGCCGTTCGGTCACGCGGTTGGTGAGTGCGGTGGGCTCCACCCCTGCTTTCGCCAACAGGGGTAGGGCGAGCCCGTCTGCCTGGCTCAGCAGGGAGCCCAGGATGTGGTCGGGGGTGACCTCGGGATTGTTCTGGGCGTGGGCGTGCTCGACGGCAGTGCGCATCGCCTCTTGGACCTTCAAGGTCCAGCGTTCCTGGTCGATGGCCACGGTTACCTCCCGGTCCGACGGGGCGCGTCGCCGTGGCCCGTGCGTCGGAACACGAGCGCCTGGCGCAGCGGCACCAGGTCACGGCGGTACTGGCGATGGGTCTGTTCGATGGTGTCGCGCGCCTCGTCCCGGACGCGCTCAAGCTCGGCGGTGAGGCGGTCCACCTCGGACTCGAGCTCGAGAACGTGGCGGACCCCTTCGAGGTTCAATCCCGAGGCGGTGAGGTTCCCGATGTGGCGCAACCGCTCGATGTCGAGCTGGCTGTAACGGCGGTTACCCCCACCTGTGCGTGACGGGTCGACGAGGCCCTTGCGCTCGTAGAAGCGCAGCGTCTGGGGATGCACCCCGGCCAGCTCGGCCGCCACCGAGATGACGTACACGGCGCGGCCCGCACTCTCCCCGCCGAACAGTGCTGTGCGCCGCCCAGTGCTGTGCGCGGTGGCGCGCCCAGTGCGGCCGTCTTCAGGCGTTGGTGGCGTCATCGGCGTTCACCTCCAGATGGGCACGGGGCTCGTCGTTCGAGACGCGTGCGAATTCCTCGACCGCAGCCCGTTGCTCGTCGGTCAGTTCCTTGGGCACGGTGACCTCGACGGTGACGAGAAGGTCACCGGTCGAGCGCCGGCCGTGGCCGGGAACACCCCGGCCCTTGACGCGGAAGGTCTTGCCCGACGACGTCCCCGCCGGCACGCGCAGGGTGACGGGCTCGTCGAGGGTGGGCACCTTCACCGTCGATCCCAGGGCCGCTTCGGGGAAGGTCACCGGCACGTTCAAGGTGAGGTTGCGGCCCCTGCGTCCGAAGAGGGGATGGTTGCCGACGCGGACCGTCACATAGAGGTCGCCGGCGGGCCCGTTGGCGCGCCCGGGCGCGCCCCGGCCCTTGACGCGGATGCGCTGGCCGTCTTCCACCCCGGCCGGGATCCGGACCTTCACCTGCCGGGTACGGCGGACCACGCCCGAGCCGCGACAGGTCTTACAGGCCTTCTCGATGATCGTGCCCCGCCCTGAGCACTGGGGGCAGACGCGGCTGAGCGAGAACAGGCCCTGGTTGTCATCGAGCGCGCCCCGGCCGTGGCAGGTGGGACACGTCACCGGGGACGTTCCCGGCGCGGCGCCGGATCCGTTGCAGGTCTCACAACGGGCCTCGCCGGCCACGTTCACCGACGTGGTCACACCCCGCACCGCGTCCTCGAAGGACAGATAGAGCTCGGCTTCGACATCGGCACCGCGCCGAGGCCCGGCGTTGCGGGCGCGGCGACCGCCGCCGAAGGTGCCGCCCAACCCACCGAAGAGATCCCCGAGGTCGCCGAGGTCCTCCACGCGAAAGTTAGCGCCACCGGGGCCACCGAACCCACCGCCACTACCCTGGCCACCGAAGCCGCCGAAGCCGGCCGGTCCCAACCGACGGACTTCGTCGTACTCCTTGCGCTTGGCCGCGTCCCCGAGGACGTCGTAGGCGGCGGCGATCTCCTTGAACCGGTCCTCGGACCCGGGGTTGGCATCGGGATGGAACTGCTTGGCGAGCTTGCGATAGGCGCGCGTGATCTCCTTGTCCGTGGCCGTCGAGGCGACGCCCAGGACCTGGTAGTAGTCCTTCTCCAACCACTCGCGCTGGGCGACCATTACCCCCGCACCCGCACCATGGCCGGGCGGATCACCCGTCCCTTCCACCGGTACCCGGCCCGGAGCACCTCGTCGACGACCGGGCCCACGGGCGCCGCCTCGTCGCCCTCAGCGGTCTCGGCCGCCGGGGCGTGGTCCACCGCTTCGTGGGTGGTGGGGTCGAAGGGTTCACCGGCCACGCCGATGCGCTCCAGTCCTTCTCGGTTGAGCGTGTCGGCCAACAAGGTGGAGCCGGCCACGAGCGCCTTGCCCTCATCGGAGAGGTCGTCACTGGCACCGAGATGCGCCCGGGCCAGGTCGAGGGCGTCGAGGACGGGAAGCACCTTGGTGACGAGGTCCTCGGCGGCGCGTTCGAGGTTGTCGGTCTGCTGACGGATCATGCGCTTCTTGTAATTCTCGAAGTCGGCCTGGACGCGGCGCGACAGGTCGAGGTACTCGTCGCGCTCGCGCCGGGCCGTGAACAACAGGTCGTCGAGGTCGTCGACGACACTGTCGTTGGGCGCCTCGGGAACAGCGTCGTCGTCACCCTCGAGCGCGGCGTCGTCGATGACGGGCTCGACCCGGGGGTCGACGCTGTTCTCGGTACGGGGCACGCCCGGACTCCCGGGGCGCGGCCCTGACTGGCCCGACCCAGATTGCGAGGTCATGCCCCTTGCTCGTCGACGATCTCGGCGTCCACCACCTCGTCGTCCGAAGGAGCGGGTCCGTCGTCGCCACCGGGCGCACCGCCCGATGCGGACGCGGCGCCACCGGACTGCGAGGCCTGCTCGTAGAGACGCTGGGTGAAGGAGTGACTGGCGTTGACGAGCGCCTCGGTGGAGTCCTTGATCTTCTCCACGTCGGTGCCACTCAACGCGTCCTTCACGGCCTTGAGCGAGGCCTCGACCTTGTCTTTCTCGTCGCCCTCGAACTTCTCGCCCTGCTCGCGCAGGACCTTCTCGGTCTGGTAGACGAGCGTGTCGGCGTTGTTGCGGATCTCCGCTTCCTCGCGCCGGCGCTTGTCGTCCTCGGCATGGGCCTCGGCATCGCGCACCATCCGGTCGATCTCGTCCTTGGCGAGCGACGACTCCCCGGTGATGGTCATCGACTGCTCCTTGCCCGTGGCGGTGTCGCGGGCCGACACATGGACGATGCCGTTGGCGTCGATGTCGAAGGTGACCTCGATCTGCGGGATGCCGCGCGGCGCCGGGGGCAGGTCCACGAGCTGGAACTTGCCGAGGGTCTTGTTGTACATGGCCATCTCGCGCTCACCTTGGAGCACGTGGATCTCCACCGACGGCTGGTTGTCCTCGGCCGTGGTGAACACCTCGGAGCGCTTGGTGGGAATAGTGGTGTTGCGCTCGATGAGCCGGTGCATGACGCTGCCCTTGGTCTCGATGCCGAGCGACAACGGGGTCACGTCAAGCAACAGGACGTCTTTGACCTCGCCCTTGAGCACGCCGGCCTGGACCGCGGCGCCGATGGCCACGACCTCGTCGGGGTTCACGCCCTTGTGGGGCTCTTTGCCCGTCAGGCTCTGGACGAGGTCCTGGATGGCGGGCATACGCGTCGAGCCACCCACCATCACGACGTGGTGGATGTCGGACTTCGACAGTCCCGCGTCGGAGATGGCCTGCTCGAACGGTCCCTTGCAGGCGTCGACGAGGTCAGCGGTGATCTCGTTGAACTTGGCCCGGGTGAGCTTGAGGTCAAGGTGCTTGGGGCCGTCCGCAGTGGCGGTGATGAAGGGCAGGTTGATCTGGGTCTCTTGGACCGACGACAGCTCGATCTTGGCCTTCTCGCCGGCTTCCTTCAGGCGCTGGAGGGCCATCTTGTCGACAGACAGGTCGACGCCCTCGGTGTTCTTGAACTCGGTGACCAGCCAGTCGATGACGCGCTGGTCCCAGTCGTCGCCACCGAGGTGGGTGTTGCCGGAGGTGGACTTCACCTCGAAGACGCCTTCGCCGATCTCGAGGATCGACACGTCGAAGGTCCCGCCCCCGAGGTCGAACACGAGAACGGTCTGCTCCTTGTTCTCCTTGTCCAACCCATAGGCGAGGGCCGCGGCGGTGGGCTCGTTGATGATGCGCAGGACCTCGAGTCCCGCGATCTGGCCCGCCTCCTTGGTGGCGGTTCGCTGGGCGTCGTCGAAGTAGGCGGGGACGGTGATGACGGCCTGGTTGACCGTGTCGCCGAGGTAGGACTCCGCGTCTCTCTTGAGCTTCTGGAGGATGCGGGCCGAGATCTCCTGGGCGTTGTACTTCTTCCCGTCGATGTCGACGGACCACGAGGTGCCCATGTGGCGCTTGACCGATCGGATGGTCCGGTCGGGGTTGGTGATGGCCTGGCGCTTGGCGACCTCGCCCACGAGGACCTCGCCTGACTTCGAGAACCCGACTACGGACGGCGTGGTCCGGCCGCCTTCGGCGTTGGGGATGACGACGGGCTCACCGGCCTCCAAGACGCTCACGACCGAGTTGGTGGTGCCGAGGTCGATTCCGACGGCCTTGGGCATTGCATTCGCCTCCGTGTACTCTGCGCCCCGGTGGCTTTCACCAGGGAATTCCTGTTTTCCGGTACTACTTGACTGCCACCAGTATAGCGATCTTGAGTGACTATCTATCAACTTCTTTCCCCGGGTCATCGAGGTGGACAAGTCGGTGCGCGAGCTCATGGAGGCCACCGAAACCACCGACCTGGTGGCGACCTCCGACGCCTCGGGAGAGCTCGTGCGCCAACACGGCTGTCCAGGTGGAAACAGCCGGTCATCCACGCGCGAAGACCGGCTGCGCGCCGCCCTCGACGTGGCGCCGCGCCTGGGCGGGTTCGTGAAGGCCAAGCAGCGCACGGCGGGGCTGCGGTTGGTCGCCGACGACCTCGGCTGGTCGCATGGCGACGGTCCCCCGCAGTCGACGCATGGCGGCCTGACTACGCTCGACGGTGTGCCTGACCTGGTTCTGATCCGCCACGGTGAGTCCACCTGGAACGCCCAGAACCTGTTCACGGGGTGGACCGACGTCGATCTCACGCCCAAGGGCGAGGCCGAGGCCCGACAGGCCGGCGCCCTATTGGCGGCCGAAGAGCGCAACGGCCTCGGGCTCCAGGTGGTCCACACCTCGGTCCTGACCCGGGCCGTGCGGAGCGCCAACCTGGCCCTCGACGAGCTGGGCCGGAGCTGGCTCCCGGTGCGCCGGCACTGGCGTCTCAACGAGCGCCACTACGGCGACCTCCAGGGCCTCAACAAGAAGCAGACCACGGCCGAGTTCGGCGAGGAGAAGGTGAGGCTGTGGCGACGCAGCTACGACGTCCCGCCGCCGGCGTTGTCACGCGACGACGAGCGTCACCCCATCCACGACCATCGCTACCGGGACCTCCCACCGGGAGTCCTACCCGACACCGAATGCCTGGCCGACGTGGTCCTGCGCATGGTGCCCTACTGGGAGGACGCCATCGCCGCGGATCTGCGCGCCTTCTCGGGCGTGCTCGTCGTGGCCCACGGGAACTCCATCCGGGCACTGGTCAAGTACCTGAAGGACATCCCCGACGACGAGATCACGGGACTCGAGATCCCGACCGGCGTGCCGTGGTGGTTCCGCTTCGACGACCACCTCGAGCTCGTCGAGGACAAGCTGCTGGGTGACCCCGAGGCCATCCGGGCCGCGGCTGAGGCCGTCGCCCGCCAGGCCGGATAGCCGGCTGAACCCCCCGACCGGCCGGCGCGCCCGGGGGGGAGGCGTGCCGTGCCGGTCAGAGGCCCAGACCTTTCAGGGATCAGAGGGCGTCGCGACCCCGCTCCCCGGTGCGCACCCGCACCACCGACTCCACCGGGATCACCCACACCTTTCCGTCACCGATCTTCCCGGTGGCGGCGGTGCTCACGATGGCGTCGACCACCTCGTCGGCCTGTGCATCGTCGACGAGTACCTCCACGCGGATCTTGGGGACGAAGTCCACCTCGTATTCCGCGCCTCGGTACACCTCTGTGTGGCCACGTTGGCGGCCGAAGCCCTGGGCCTCGGTGAGGGTCATGCCCTGGACGCCGAGCGTCTTCAGGGACTCCTTGACCTCATCGAGCTTGAAGGGCTTGAGGACTGCCACGACCAGCTTCATTGTGCGCTCCCTTTCGTCGATGTCGGCCGGGTCAACGATCGCCTGCCGGAGGGGATTCTGACCCTAACGGCGGTGGTTTGGACCCGGTGAGGCCGGCCATCTCGAACGCACTTCCGCTTGTCCGGCTGGCGAACGTCTCGGTGGGGAAGGCCTCCTCGTCGTGGATGGCGAGGTCGCCGACTTCGAGGATCTCGTCGCTGTACCGGGCACCCCGCAGGACGAGGCCGATGAGCTTCATGAGGATGAAGGTCACGACCGCCGACCAGCAGATGACCCAGATGGCGGCCCGGGTCTGTTCCCACAACTGATGCGCAGACCCGGTGTACATCAAGCCGCCCACACCGAAGGGCGTACAGCCCCCGTGGGGGGTGATGAACGACGACTGCGATGCCGCCGCTGTGGCCGAGGTGTTCACGACCTGCCCGACGTTGTCGAGCTTGCCGCAGCCCAGTTCCAAGGTGTTCGGGTCACCGAAGATGCCCAGGAGCAAACCCCCGAAGAGCCCGGCGATGCCGTGGGTGTAGATGACACCCAGAGCGTCGTCGACCTTGGAGAAGGGCCGCACCTTGGACAGGTAGTTCCAGGCGAACCAGACGACGACGGTGCAGATCACACCGACGTAGATCGCACCCCGACCGTTCACGAAACCGGCACACGGTGTGATCCCGACCAGGCCGCAGATCATGCCGTTGACTCCGCCCAGGAAGGTCGGCTTCCTCGACTTGGTGAACCAGGCGTCCATGGCCATCCAGACCACGACACCGCAGGCGGTGGCGAGGTTGGTGTTGACCACGGCTGCAGCTGCGTCGGCCCCGGCGTAGTAGGGGTCGCCACCGTTGAATCCGTTCCAGCCCAGCCACAAGATGCCGGCCCCGACCGCGGCGATGACGAGGTTGTTGGGGACGGCGTGTTGTCGATCTCGAAGCAGTCTGGGGCCCAAGACCCAGGCGGCCACGAATCCCGACACGCCGGCTGACATGTGGATGACGTACCCACCGGAGAAGTCCAGCGCACCTTCCTGAGCGAAGTAGCCGCCGCCCCAGAGCAAGAAAGCGTCCACGCAGTAGACACAGGTCGACCACAGCGGCACCAAGAGGCACCAGGCGCTGAACTTGATCCGGCCCAGGACGCTCCCCAGGAACAGCAGGGGCGTGATCGCCGCGAACACGAACTGGAAGTAGGCCAGGGTCGTCGTGGGGAAGTGGAACGGCACGGCGGTGTTGGCTGCCGACACCGCCTGGCTCTGTTCATCGGCGGCCCCGGTGATGCCGCCCGGTTTCCCTATGAAGTTCTCGAAGAAGTGTTTCACCCATCCGACCCCGGTCAACTGGGTCTGGACGCCGTTGTGCACACCCCCTCCGACGGACGTGCTCCCGAAGCCCATCTTGTAGGACCACAAGACCCAGGCGATCAGGACAAGTGAGAATCCGGCGAACATCATGGCCAGCACGTTCACCGCCCACTTCTTCTGGACGATCGAGGCGTAGAGAACCGCCAGCCCCGGGAGGCTCATCAGGCCAACGAACGTGGCGGCCACCAGCTGCCACGTGTTGTCGCCCGTATTAAGCCAACTGGGATACGGAGTGAGTTGCGATGCTGCAGCGCCTAGCACGGCTCGGGTGCTCCTCTCGTGCGGTCATGATCCCCGGCACACCTCGAGCCATGAACGTGGCGTCACACAGCACCGGGTGCGCCAGGGTCATGGCAGGTGGTCTGCCCTGCCGCCGAAAGAATGCAGGCCGAGCGTTTCCGCTCTGTCACGCCACTGTTACCAGTGCGTGAACTGGAATTGGTTCTGCCTGTATGCCGGTCCCCGTGGGGGACGGCCCTGTTCAGCCCGCTCTTTGCTCGTTCTCGGGCTTCGGAGGGGTGCGCTTGGGGGGCGCTGTCCGAGGCGTGTAGCGCTTGTTGGGCTGGGGTCGCGACGTCCGCGAATTCCCACCGGAGCCTCGTCGTCGGGCCCCGCCTCGAGCGGGTGCCTCGCCGTTGGCCTCCTTCAGGTCGCGCTGAAGCCGGTAGGCCCGCACCAGGAGCCAGGCACCGAGGAGGAGGAAGGGGACCCCGAAGCCCCAGTAGTGGAGGTTGAAGACCGCCAGCCCGTACAGGGCCATGGAGATCCCTAGGAAGAGGCGCTTGCGGAGGTAGGCCGTGACGATCATCACCGCGGCCAGGCCCAGGAGGACGAGCTCGAGCTCGTGGTAGAGCGAGACGCTCACGTACTTCGGGTTGAGCTTGTGATTGCTCAGGAATTGGGCCGGGTTGTGCGAGATCCGGTCGCTGATGATGACGAGCCCGATGGCGGCCGCCACCGGGGCCAACAGGAGGCCCATGAGGCGTTCCTTGTCGTTGGCGTACTTGACCGCATCCTCGAGCTCGTCGACCGTCAGCGGCTCGTCCGCCGCCTTGGCCTTGGCCGCGGCGGAGGGCTCCACCGGCTTGACGATGGCCTCACGCAACCGCTCACCCAGGGGTGCCTTGTCCCGGTCGCGGTTGAAGCGCGGCAGGGACAGGAGAAGGCGGTGCCAGAGGCTCAATCGAGGCGGGGTACCGCCCAAGTCGTCGTCTTCGCGACCGCCGGGCATCGGGAAAGGCTATCGCGCCCTTTTGCCGTGGAGCCAAGAGGCTCTACGTCGGTGGTGACGCGCCACACATCCGGCGAGGGCTCAAGAGGAGGACTCCGACCAATCCGACCAGGATCACGAACAGGATGATCGGGACCACGAACACGCTCGCCGAGGCACGATCGGTTGCCACGGCGTGGGCCGTCGAAAGCAGCGGCGGGTTGCCCGACACGGCCACGGCCCGGACCTTGGTTCCAGGAGGACGAAGGGTGTTGCCGGGGATGGACTCGCGGTAGCGATGGCCGTCGAGGGTGAATGTCCCCTGGCACGCGTAGCCGGCCGGATTGCTGCCGCTACCCCCTAAGAGACCGCGGCACCCCGACACCGTCACAGTGACCGGCACCCCGTGCTGGCGCAGCCGGTTGATTTGCGAGTTCTTGTGGACGCCGGCCACAAGGAGCAGCGCGGCGGCGACAGCCAGAGCGACGAGACAGATGGCGGCGACGACGCGTCCGGTCTTGCGGACGTCGATGTTGACACCGGCCCCGCGCAAGGTCGTGAGAGGCGCACCCGAAGTGTCGGTCTCGGGAGCAGTCATCGGGGCATGGTAGCGGCGAGGTCGTCGCCGCTGTCTCGGCACCGAGCCGCGCCCACCGGTAGCCTCTCGGCCATGGCGCGACAGCACGAGCTCGACCTCAGCAAGATCTGGATGTTCTCGGCCTGCTCGGGGAGCCAACTCCGCACAATCCGCAAGGCCGTCGAAGAGGTGACCGTGCCTGCCGGGCGCGTCCTGTGCGAAGAGGGGACGATCGGCCGGGAGTTCTTCTTCGTGGTCGACGGCACCGCCTCGGTGCGCCGAAACGGGCGTCGGGTGACGACCCTCGGGCCGGGCAAATGGTTCGGCGAGCTCTCGCTCCTCGACCGCATGCCTCGTTCGGCGAGCGTGGTGTCGGAGACCGCCATGACCCTGCTCGTGCTCGAGCAGCGTCGGTTCAACGGTCTGCTCGACGAGATGCCGACGTTGGGGCGCAAGCTGCTGGTGGCCATGTCCCAGCGCCTGCGCGACGCGGACACCAAAGCCCTCAACTAGCCCAGCGGCTCTACTCCGTTTCGGCGGACACCTGCAGAGACGCCTCGACGATCTGGGACAGGTCGAGCACCCTGACGTCGTCCTCGCGGGAGCGGGCCTTCACGGCGTCGTCGAGCATGATCAGGCAGTAGGGACACGCTGTCGACACCACGTCGGCGCCTGTCCCGAGGGCCTCATCGGTGCGCTCGAGGTTGACCCGCTTGCCGAGGCTCTCTTCCATCCACATGCGGGCTCCACCCGCGCCGCAGCAGAAGCTCTTCTCCCGACAGCGCTTCATCTCGATCTGCTCGACGCCCTGGATCGAGCCGAGGACGTTGCGGGGCTCGTCGAACACCCGGTTGTGCCGTCCCAGGTAGCAGGGGTCGTGGTAGGTGACCTTGGCATCCATGTTCCCGGGCGTGAGCTTGCCCGTCGTCACCAGATGGCTGAGCAGCTGGGAGTGGTGGATCACCTCGAAGTCTCCGCCCAGGTCGGGGTACTCCCGGGACAGCGAGTTGAAGCAGTGGGGGCACGAGGCGATGACCTTCTTGGCGCCCACCTCGTCCAGGGTGGCGATGTTGGCTTTGCCCATCTCCTGGTAGAGGTACTCGTTGCCGAGCCGTCGAGCCGGGTCACCGGTGCAGGACTCCCGGGGCCCGAGAATGCCGAAGGACACACCCGCCCGATGCAGCAGGCGGGCCGTGGCCTGGGTGGCTTTGCGGGCCCGCTCGTCGAGGGCGCCCGCACATCCCACCCAGTAGAGGTATTCGATGTCATCGGGAATGGTCCCGGTGATGACCGGTATTTCGAAGTCGAGGGACTCGGTCCATTCGGTTCGCTTGGAACCACCCAGTCCCCAGGGGTCGCCCTGGTTCTCGATGTTGCGGAGCATCAGACCCGCCTCGGTCGGGAAGCGCGACTCCATGAGGACCTCGTAGCGGCGCATCTCGACGATGGTGTCGACATGCTCGATGTCGACCGGACACTCCTCCACACATGCCCCACAGGTGAGACACGACCACAGCACGTCGGGGTCGATGGTGCCGGGGACGAGCGTGGGCGCATCCGCTCGTGCCGCAGCGGCCGCCTCTGCGGGGTCGGGGTGCTTCCCGAGCTCCATGCTCGCCGGCGACCCCGCCAGGCGCGGCGAGGACTCGAAGAGGTTGTCGCGCAGCGCCATGATGAGCAGCTTCGGGGACAGAGGTTTGCCGGTGTTCCAGGCCGGGCACACCGACTGGCAGCGCCCGCACTCGGTGCAGGTCAAGGTGTCCAGCAGCTGCTTCCAGGAGAGGTCCTCGATGTGCCCCGCACCAAAGACCGTGTCCTCGGAGACGTTCTCCATGTCCATGTCGGGGGTGTTGTAGAGCGGGCCCAACGCCCGGGGTCGGCGCGAAGTCGCCACATTGATGGGAGCGAAGACGATGTGGAGGTGCTTCGAGTACGACAGGAAGACAGCGAAACCGACGATCACGGCGATGTTGAGGAGGAGTAGCACCGTCTCGAGATCCGAGTTCACACCTCCTCCGAAGTGGGAGAAGAGCCGGGAGACCGCATGCGAGGCGAATGGCCACCATGAGTTGCCATAAGGGAAATTGCCCGTGTTGACCTGGGCGGCGCGGTAGCCGATCAGGGTCAGCATGACCGAGCCGATCATGATGAGCACGAGCCACGCCGCCCCGGTGTGCGAACCGAAGAACCGCGACAGTCGGTCCTTGCGCTTGGGTGAATTCGCGTAGCGGATGCCGGTGAACACACAGAGTGCCACCAGCACAGCCACGGCGAAGAAGTCCTCGATGAAACCGAGCGCGCGGCCCCGACCGATGAGAGGGACGAAGAAGTCAGTGTCGAAGAGGGCCCCGTAGGCCTCGAGGATGGTGAACATCAAGATGGTGAAGCCCCAGAACGTGAAGGCGTGCGCCAGCCCGGGGACCGTCCAACGCAGGAGCTTGCGCTGGCCGCCGACCTCGGAGAGCTCGGCCCAGGCGCGGGCTCGGAACTGGGTGAAGCGCTTGGGGTCTGGACGGCCCTTGGCGATGAGGCGGAAGAGGTAGGCGAAGCGGCGTCCCGCGATGGCAAAGGCGATCACGGTCGCGCCCAAGCCGAGGATGATCCTGATGGGCAACGTCTCCTCCTGGAGGGTCAGGGACGGAAGTTCTCGAAGTACCGGCTCGGGGTGGGTCCCCGCTGGCCCTGGTACTTCGAGCCCAGGCCTGCCGTGCCGTAGGGCTGGTCGGCGGGCGTGGTCATGCGCAGGAAGCTGATCTGTCCGATCTTCATGCCGGGATAGACGGTGATGGGGAGGTTGGCGACGTTCGAGAGCTCCAGAGTGAGGTGGCCGTCCCACCCGGCGTCCACAAACCCGGCCGTGGAGTGAATAAGGAGGCCCAGACGGCCTAGGGAGGACTTGCCCTCGAGGCGGGCCACCAGATCGTCGGGGATGCCCACCCGTTCCAGCGTCGACCCGAGGATGAATTCCCCGGGGTGGAGGATCAGGGCCTGCCCGTCGGGGATCTCGACCAGCTCAGTCAGGTCTTCGAGGTCCTCCCGGACGTCGATAACGCGCATCGAGTGGTTACGGAACAGCCGAAAGTAGCGGTCCACATGGAGGTCGACCGAAGACGGCTGGATGCAGTGCTCGCCCAGCGGGTCGATGACGATCCGCTTGGCATCGAGCTCTTCTCGGATCGTCCGATCTGAAAGGACCACGGGGGAGGACGATAGTGTGATGCCTCCTCGCGGGCGTAGTTCAGCGGCAGAACATCAGCTTCCCAAGCTGAGAACGAGGGTTCGATTCCCTTCGCCCGCTCTCTCTCTCGCCTTCGTCACGGCCAGGACTCAGAACGGCGCCCAGCAGCAGACCAACGCCGCTGTCCGGTTCCTCGACTGGCTACGAACACGCCACGTCACCTAGGCGGCACGCAGGAAGATGTCGACATCTGGTTCGCCACCACCCCCCGCTGTCAGCGCTCTGGACTTTCTCCGATGGGCGATCCGTCATCGTCGCTGTACGTCACTCACCATCCCCACCGGACGCAGAGGACCTCCAGTCATCTCATCGGAGATCCACCGCCAAGAGGTCCTCGGCCGACTCCTCACCGACGACGGGATCTCTCTCCGGGACCGAGTTGTTGGCTGTCTTGTCGTGCTCCTCGACCAGTCGGTCACCAGGATCCGCACGTTGCGCACCGCGGATGTTGAGGAGCGCAATGGATCGGTCGACATCCGATCCCCTCCGGTACCCGACAGCATTATGTGGTCGGGAGCGACAGCCAGCGGCGGCGGTCGTGGTCGTCAGCCCGTGTAGGCACATCCGACGTGGCCCAGTCCCTGGTCACTACCATCTCCATCGGCAAGCACCCTGGAACTGACCTCGACATGCTGGCAGGAAGGGACCTCGAACATGCTGGGACGTGGACTTCGCCGTGTTGGATGGACGATCGCCGGAGCAGTTCTGCTGGCCGCGGGGGGTGCGACTCTGATCGTCTCCTCACTCGTCGACGCCTCACCTGCGGGGGCAAGCACCGTGGTCACCTTGTTCAGTTCGACCACTCCCGGATACACGGCTGGTGCGGCCAACGTGCCCTCGAACGTCTGCGATGTCACGATCACGGCCATCGGCGCGGCGGGGGGGAGCGCGCTTGATGCGACGGCCGGAGGCACGGGCGCCAGCGTGAGCGCGACCGTCCCGGTTACCCCGTCTTCGTCGCTCGACGTCGAGGTGGGCGGCCAAGGGGGCGCCGCATCGGCCGGCGGCGCCGGCGGTGGCGGCGGTGGCAATCGCGCCGGCGGCGGCGGCGGAGCCTCGGTGGTCAGTTCCGCCGAGACCCCGTTCGTGGTGGCCGGCGGTGGCGGCGGAGCGGCAGACATGGGCTCGACCGGCGGTGCGGCGGGCACGCTCGGGACCAACGGCGGGGACGGTGTCGCCACCGCTGGCACCGGAGGCTCGGGGGGCACGGCTGGCGGCGTCGGGGGTGCCGGTGCCAGCAGCTTGGGCGGCGGCGGCGGCGGCGTGAATGGCGGCGGCGCGGGCGGGAACGCCGGCGGTGGCGGCAACGGACGTGTGGGCGGCGGTGGCGCCGGCGCAACGACTGGCACGGCCGGTGGCACTGGCGCGGCCGGTGGTCAGAGCGGTGCGGCCGGCACCGGGTCGGCGAACGGCGGTGCCGGTAACACCACCGGCGGCAACGGGGGGAACTCCGCCACTGAGGCCGCCGGCGGCGGGGGGGGTGTCGGTTTCGGCGGCGGTGGCGGCGGCTACGCCCTCGACGGGGGCGGTGGCGCCGGCTACGGCGGCGGCGGCGGCGGCTACGGTCCCTCGGGGGCGGGCGGTGGCGGTTCGTCGTACGTGACCTCGTCGGCCACCGGCACACCCACCTCGTCGAGCACCAACACGGGGGGCGGTTCGGTCACCATCACCTATGACCCGGTCGCCGACGCCTGCCTCATGGCCTCGCCCGCTGGCTACCACCTGGTGGGATCGGACGGCGGGGTGTTCGCCTTCGGCGGTGCCACCTTCGGCGGCTCGGTGCCGGGGCTGGGCACCCACGTCTCGGACATCGTGGGCATGGCGGCTGACCCCACCGGCGGCTACTGGCTGGTGGGATCGGACGGCGGGGTGTTCGCCTTCGGCGGTGCCACCTTCGGCGGCTCGGTGCCGGGGCTGGGCACCCACGTCTCGGACATCGTGGGCATGGCTTGACTCAAATCCTTCGCGATGCTGCTTCATGGCGTTCGGAGACACGGATGTCATCACGAATATGGACGTGCCGAACAACACGACCGCTGCGGGCGTGGCTCCGCTTGGGCACTTCCCGGGTGGGCGCTTAGCCGCCCACGGCAAACAGTCGCCAGGTCCCAGGCACACCCTTCAGCACATGTTCCCCACGCTCGGCGAACTCGATGCTCGACCCGACGACAGTGTCCTTGACCGTCCATCGCCGACGGTCTTCATCTCATGGCCTCGGAAGCGTTCGAGCTGGGTGCGCACACTCTGGTCGTGGCTGTCGAGGATGTCTCGCCAGCGTCCGTCCCCGAGCTGGGCGGCCCGGTCGGTGGAATCGACGAAGTCAGTGAACAACACTGTGGCCAGGACCCGCTCGGCGCCGGTCCCGCCCCGGGAGCCGGTGACGAACTCCTCGATCTCGTCGAGCATCGGGCCGGTGTCGCCGACCCAGTAGACGGAATCAGCCCCGGGCAACTCGACGTACCGGAATATCAGACGCTGTGTGGAGTTCTTTCGGTCCCTTGACCATGAAGGCCGTGGCACGCCCGGACGCCCTTCGGGTCGTCGTCCGCCGAAGTACTGCAGTACTCGTTCGCCGTCGTCCGTCAGAACGTGTCACGGGTACGGCTCACACCGTCGCGGGCTCTTCGAGCTTGGCCTCGCCGATGCGCACGGTGTCGGGGTCGACGCTCAGTCGGGGCAGGGCGTGGTCGAGGCGAGCCGGGAACCACCAGTTCGAGCGGCCTAAAAGGAACATGACTGCCGGGACGATGGCCATCCTGATGACCACGGCGTCGACCAGGATCCCGGCGGCCAGGCCCAAGCCGAACTCCTTGATGACGCGCTCACCGCCGAGCATGAAGGAGCCGAAGACCAGGATCATGATGAGCGCGGCCGCGGTGATCGTCTTGCCCGTGGCGGCCAAGCCCTTACGAACCGCCGTCCGATTGTCTTCGGACTTGAGCCACTCCTCGTGGATGCGACTCACCAGAAAGACCTCGTAGTCCATCGACAGCCCGAACAGGATGGCGAACATCATCACCGGTAGGAAGGCCTCCACAGGCCCGGGGCGGTTCACGCCGAACAGTCCGCCCAACGTCCCGTGCTGGAACACGGCCACCAGGATGCCGAAGGCCGCCCCGATGGACAGCAGGTTCATGACCGCGGCCGTGAGCGGGATCACGAAACTTCGGAACACCACGGCCAGCAAGATGAATGAGAGCAGGACCACGAGTCCGATGAACAGCGGAAGCTTCTGGCCGAGGACGTTGGCGAAGTCCACGAAGATGGCGGTCGACCCTCCGACGTAGACGGTGAGACCGGTGCCGGCTATGGCCGTGGGGATTGTGTTCTGGCGCAAGTGGTTGATGAGGTCCGTGGTCGCGGCGTCTTGAGGTGCGGACTTCGGGTACACGTCGATCAGGGTCACCGATGTGCCCTTCTTGGAGGGGGGTGTGAATGGTGGAGCCACCGTCGCCACTCCGGGCTGCGTCCGCACCCTTGAAACCAACCGGTCGAGCGCGGACTGGTCGACGGCGCCATGGTCCACCGCCACCAAGAGAAGTGGTCCGTTGAACCCCGGCCCGAAGCCCGACGCCAGCATGTCGTAGGCGGTGCGAGTGGTCGTCCCAACTGGGTCGTTGCCCTGGTCGGTCGAGCCGAGTCGAAGAGAGAAGAAGGGGGCTGCAATCAGGGCGACCAGGGCGAGGGCTGCGACGGCGGGGAGCACCGGCCGCTTCGAGATGAACGCAGCCCAGCGCGGCCAGAACCCCTTGGTCCCGGCGCCGACGACGCGCGGCCCGCTAGCCGCCAGGCCCCGCTTCTGTTTGCGGCTCAGGACCTTCGGGCCGATGAAACCGAGCAGCGCGGGGAGCAACGTGAGAGCGGCGACCATGGTGAGAGCGACGCCGAGGGCCGCCGCCACCGCCAATCCGTACAGGAAGCTGACCCCGAGCGCGAACATTCCCAGCAGGGCGATGCACACGATGATGCCGGCGAAGAGCACGGCGCGTCCCGACGTGTTCACGGCGTTGACGATCGACGTCTCGGGGTCGAGCCCGGCGATGAGCCCCTGGCGGTGCCGGGTCACAATGAACAGGGCGTAGTCCACCCCGACGCCGAGCCCGATCAGCAACACCAGCTCGGGTGAGAACTGCGGCATCTTGAGCACGTGGCTGAGCAGACCGATGAGTCCAATGGCCGTGCCCAGCGAGGCCAGTGCGGAGACGAGCGGCAAGACCATGGCGAACACGGAACCGAACACCAAGAGCAGGACTACGCCCGCAAGGAGGACACCCACGCCGGTGCCGCCGATAGACGGCCGGTTGGTGGATTCGGCTAGTTGGCCCGATACCGCCACCTTCAGGTCCGCGCTCGCCGCGGCACGGGCCGTGTCGACGAGCTTCTGCGCCTCGGACGGGGCCACGTTCTGGAACTGCTGGTCGAAGGTCACCTGGGCGAAGGCGATGTTGCCGCCGGTGGAGACCTGGTGGGCGCCGGCGGAGGTGTAGGGCGACACCACGCTGGTCACGCCGGGGAGCTTCGACACGTTGGCCAACATCGCCCCGATGCGCGCCTGCACGTGGGGGTCGCGCACCGTCGACCCCTCACCGGTCTGGAAGACGATGCTCTCGGTGTCGCCCGAGACTCTCGGTGAGACGCTCTCGAGCAAGGAGATGGCCTGGGTCGACTCGGTGTGAGGCAGGGAGAAGCTGTCCGAATAGCCGGTGCCTATGGCGTCGGAGGCCGCGGTGATGCCGACCAAGGTCAGGACCCAGAGCAGCAAGACGAGGCGGCGGTGACAGACGCACCACGAGGCGATCGAGCGCATGAGAGAGACTCCGGGGTCGGGGGGCGGTGAGGGGCGAGGAGGTTGTTAAGACAATACCATCTCATTCTGGTGCTTATTCGTCGCACAACGAGGCGCGTTCGACCTACACTGGGACCATGGGCCCACGATCGTCGGTGCGTGACCGGACGTCGACAGCCATCTTGGATGCAGCCGCCCTGGTGTTCTTCCGCGAGGGTACGGGCGCGAGCATCGATGACGTGGCCGATGCCGCCGGGGTCGGCCGAGCCACCGTCTACCGGTACTTCGCAAACCGCGACGCCCTGCTCCACGCGCTGCTCAAAGACGCCCTCGATGACATGGCGATACGTCTCGGCGAGGCCGAGATCGACCTGGCCACTGTGCCCGAGGGCGTGGCCCGCGCGGCCCGGGCGCTGGTCGGCACCTCGAGCAAATACGCGTTCTTGGCCCACGAGGCCAAGCACGTGGAGCCAGACGAGGTCGAGGAGCGCCTGGCGGCGCCACTCCAGGCCCTGTTCCGCCGTGGCATCGCCGACGGAACGCTGCGGGGTGATCTCAGCGAGGAAGAGCTTGGGCGGCTCTTCGGTGGCCTGCTCCAGGCCGCGGTGCAGATGACCGCACAGGGCGCCGTCGGGCCTGAACGTGCTGCGGCCATGGCGAGCAGCGTCTTCCTCGAGGGGGCGGCGGCGGAAAAGTAAGGCTGAGGCACCCCGGAGACCGCCCCCATGTCTTCACAAACCAGATCCCAACCCTTGCGCTTGTGTCGTTGAGCATCTGAAGCTCGATCGGACCGTGCCATGGTCGTGTCACTGCTCGGCCAAGATGGCCGCAACCTCCAACACGGGGTCTCGAACCACAGGACCTGTTGTAGTCACCACCGCTCGCACGATGGTCCCGTTGAATGGAAACGGGGCCAAATAACCATCGCCCACTGCGGGACCCCATTCGTAACCGCACGTGACGCCGACGCCCACTCCGTTGAAACCGGCGGGAGTGAAGCGATCGATCACACCGTCAGCGACCAACTCGCCGTCGATGAGGAGCGAGGCCGGCCCTCCGAGGCCTGGGTCCTTCTCGAAGGTAAACCCCACTGTGTGACGGCCGGATTCCAGAACCGGCTCGGCGTGGAGGACGTAGCGCGTCTTGCCGTACAGGTTGTGGACGTAGCGGAGGTGTCCATCCAACAGGTGCAGGGACCAACCTCCCAGGGCCGAACCCAGGGCCAGCAGCACTCCGTTGGGCGCCACTCCCTTGGGCACCTCGACCGTCACAGTGATGGCGTGGGATCGGTTCCGCACGTTGACGGCCACCGGCTCGGGTACCTGGGAGCCACCAGGGAAATACCGGAATGTGTCCCGTGGGCGCCGATGATCAGGCTTGGGATGGGCTATCGCTTCGAGAACACGGTTGTCGAGAGGCAGCACGTCGTTGTCACGTGCTTCGTCCCACCACCGTTCCACCATGGCCTTCACCTTCTCCGGGTATTGGGAAGCCAGGTCATGCACCTCCGAGTGGTCCGCGGCCACGTGGTACAGCTCCCACACGTCGTCGTCGAAGGGCGCGTTCACTTTGAGGCCGTCGTCATAGAGCGGTCCGACGGGGTGAAAGGCCACTGCCTTCCACCCGTCGTGGTAGATCGCCCGTGAGCCCAACATCTCGAAGTGCTGGGTGATGTGGCGACCGGGCTCATCCTTTCCACTCTCGCCGAGGAGGTAGGCGAAGCTGGTGCCGTCGAAGTGCGACTGGGCGATGCCGTCGATCTCCTGAGGTGCGCTGATTCCCACCAGTGCCAGCACCGTGGGCAGGACATCCACGGCGTGGGTGTACTGGTAGCGAATACCCCCATCCGCCACCCGGCCCCCCGAAGGAAGCGAGACGATGCAGGGGTCGGCTACCCCTCCTTCGTGGACCTCGCGCTTCCAACGCTTGAAGGGCGTGTTCCCCGCCATGGTCCAGCCCCACGGGTAGTTGTTGTGACTGAGGGGCCCGCCGATCTCGTCGATGCGTCGGTACATCTCCGACACCCCCGCCGGGTCGAAGTTCGACAGGCGGATGTCGTTGATGGAACCTTCTCTTCCACCCTCTGAGCTCGCCCCGTTGTCCGACACCACCATGACAACGGTGTTCTCCGCATCACCCAGGTCATCGATGAAGTCGAAGAGCCGACCGATCTGCGCGTCGGTGTAGGACAGGTAGGCGGCGAAGCACTCCATGAACCGCTCGGCCAATTCCCGTTCCCGGTCTCCAAGTGTCTCCCACGCCGGGACCCATGGGGGTCGCGGTGACAGTTCGGTGCCGCCCGGGATGACCCCGAGTTCGAGCTGGCGCGTGTACGTCGCTTCCCGCCACCGGTCCCAACCGCCGGCGAAGTGACCGTTGTAGCGCTCGATCCACTCGGCGGGAGCGTGGTGCGGCGAGTGGCACGCCCCCGTGCAGAAGTACAAGAAGAAGGGCTGATCGGCATCGACGGCGCGCAGGTCCCCCAGGAACTCGATGGCGTGGTCGGCGAGGTCCGCGCTCAGGTGATATCCCTCCTCGAACGAGCGGGGCGGCCGGACCGAGTGGTTGTCGTGGTACAGGGCCGGCATGAACTGGTGCGTCTCACCACCGTGGAAGCCATACCACCGATCGAAGCCACGACCCAGTGGCCACGTGGCCCGTGACGCGGCCATGTTGGTTTCGTCTTCAGGGGTGAGATGCCACTTCCCGATGGCGTAGGTGGCGTACCCGTTGGCGCGCAGGATCTCCGAGAGATAGCCGTTCTCCCGAGGCGGCTTGCCCCAGTAACCCGGGAAGCCGATGGCCAGGTCGGCGACGCGCCCCATGGCACTGCGGTGATGGTTCCGTCCCGTCAGCAGACATGCCCGGGTGGGTGAGCACAGGGCGGTGGTGTGAAAGTTCGAGAGTCGCACGCCGCGGTCGGCCAGCCCGTCGAGCACGGGGGTGTCTATGTCAGACCCGTAGCAACCGAGTTGGGCGAAGCCCACGTCGTCGAGCACGACGAGGACCACATTGGGTGCGCCCTCGGGCGGTTTCGGCACCGGGGGCCACCATGGCTCGGAGTCCCGCCAATCGCGCCCGATCCGGCCCCCGAATTCGATCTGTGCCATCTCGCCACCTCCCCGGTGCCTGCAACGGCGCCAGCATGCCAGCCGGCGACCACCGACGACCCACCGCAGATGACCGAATGGCCCTGCGTCGTCAGGGTTGAGGATGGACCTGACCCCCCGAAGGACGCTAAGAACGAGGTGAGTTCGTGTCGGAGAAGCTCACGGGCGACTCCGCGGGGGGAAGATGACACGATCTACGGCCACACCGCAGCGCCGAGCACTGGTTGCTCTCGTTCTGGTGGCCGTGGGTCTCTCGGTCACCGCCGGCGCCTCGGCGCTGTCACCGCACGCCGATCCGGCCGCGAACCTGACGCTGCCGTCGTCCCTGTTGGCGACACAACAGGCAAGTTGTCTATCCCGGCCCATCGACACCTCAGCCGTCTGCACCCGAGCCCTGCTGGCGGAGGTCAACTACGGCCTCGCCACTGAGGGCCTCGCACCTATCTCCCTCCCGAGCAATTGGGCCACGCTCACGGTGGCGGAACAGATCTTCGTGGTCGTCGATCTGGAGCGCGTTGCTCGAGGTCTTCAACCGTTCCTGGGCATGAGCTTCATTTGGGGAGCGGATGCGCAAATGGGTGCCGCTGACAACGGCGACCCGCCTATGCCCGCCGGGAACCCGTGGATCGCCACGGAGTGGGCCGGCGGGGGGATCGTTAGTCCGTTGCAGGCGGACTTCATCTGGATGTACGACGACGGCCTCGGCGGTCCCAACATCGACTGTCCGTCCGCAGGAGCTTCGGGCTGCTGGGTGCACCGGGACAACATCTTGGCGGAGGGTTCGTGCACCACGTGCGTGGTCGGCGCCGGCTACACGGTGGTGAACGGGACCGCCTCGATGACAGCCGTGCTCGTGGAACCAGCCGATGCGTCCACGCCCCTGGTCTTTACGTGGGCCAACAACGTGGTGCCCTACCTCGGACGCGCCACCGCCCCGTTGAGCATTCCCAGTGCCCAGCCAGGAAACGGTGGTTACCGAGAAGTGGCCGGCGATGGTGGGATCTTTGCATTCGGCGCCAGCTTCGAGGGCTCGAGGGGGGGACAGCAACTGAACGCTCCCATCGTGGGCATGGCCTTCGATCCTTGGACGGGTGGCTATTGGGAGGTGGCGAGCGACGGAGGAGTCTTCGCCTTCAATGCCCCTTTCTTCGGGTCAATGGGCGGGCAGCACTTGAACGCCCCCATCGTGGGCATCGCCGCCGACGTGGGCACCGGAGGCTATTGGGAAGTGGCCAGCGACGGGGGTGTCTTCGCCTTCAATGCCCCTTTCTACGGATCGATGGGAGGACAGCAGCTGAACGCCCCCATCGTGGGGATCGCACCTGATGGCATCACGGGGGGTTATCTCGAGGTGGCGCGAGACGGCGGCGTGTTCTCTTTTCATGCACCGTTCTTCGGATCCATGGGGGGACAGCGGCTCAACGCTCCCATCGTGGGGATCACGCTCGATCCCTGGACGGGCGGCTACTGGGAGGTGGCGAGCGACGGTGGAGTCTTCGCCTTCCACGCCCCGTTCTTCGGGTCGATGGGTGGAATCAACCTCACCCGACCCGTGGTGGGGATCGCAGCGGACCCGGCGGTCGGGGGCTACTGGGAAGTGGCCAGCGACGGTGGGGTATTCAACTTCAACGCAACGTTCTTCGGATCCGAGGGGGGCGCCGCGTTGACCGAGCCGGTGGTGGGGATCGCGCCCTGAGCTCTGCTCAGAGGTCGGCGACCAGCTCGTGCATGGCTTGGAGCTGCTCGATGTAATGGCTGCGCGAATGGTGGCGAAAGCGCAGGCTCAGACCCGTCGCACCCAGCTCTGCGAACCCCCGCACCACTTCCACCGTTTCCTCGGGAGCCCCGGCCGGATCGAGGGGAGGATCGGGAGGGAAGATCAACCCGAAGGGCCGGTGGCGCGCCGCGATGGCGTCTTTGACCTCGGGGTCATTCAGCATCGGGCGGAGATCATCGAGTTTCAGACGGAACGGGATCCAGGCGTCACCGAGCTCGACTGCCCGGCGCAGCGAGCGCCGGGTGCGACCCCCCACCCAGATGTCGAGCGGCCGGGGCAGGCCCGACGGATCGACCACGAAGCCTGAGTACTCGAAATGCGGTCCCTTGTAGACGGGCTCACGCACTCCCCAGCTGGCCCGGATGGCCCGCAGCGCATCGTCGGAGCGGTCGCCTCGTCCGTCGAACTGGTGGCCGAGCAACTCGAACTCGGGCTGGAGCGATCCGACACCCACGCCGAGGATGACCCGACCGTTGCTGGCGACGTCCAGCGTTCCCCACCGCTTCACGAGCTCCAGGGGATGGTGGTAGCCGAGCACGACGACGTGACTGAGCAACGAGATCCGCTCCGTCGAAGCCGCCACGAAGCTCAGCGTGGTGATGGGGTCCCAGTAACGCGGGCCACGCACGTTCGTGGCGGAGAACGGGATAGCGATGTGCTCCGAGCACGCCACCCAGTCGTAGCCGAAGCGCTCGGCGGCCTTGGCCACGGCCAGGACGTCCTGGATGGTTCCCGTCGACTCCCAACTGGGAGGGTCGAAGCGCGGGTTGATGTGGACGACGGGCGTCACGATTCCCAGACGAAGCCTCACAGTTTGCTCATCTAGGACTCGACCGCGGTGCCGCCCACCGAACGACGCATGGCGGCGTGCAGGCGGTTGGGGGTCAGAACCCCGAGGTAGCGCTCGTTGTCGTCGACGACGGGGATCCAACGCACGTCGTGCTGGAGCATCTCGCCCAACGCGGCCCGCAAGGTGGTGCCGAGAGGCACCTGGGCGGCGAACTTCTCGGTGTGACTACCGACCGCGCCACCTGGTCCCGGTTCGAGCGAGACCCAGCCCACCAGTCGACCGTTGTCGTCGACCACCACGGCCGTCTTCTCCTCGGGACCGTCGGCGATACGTCGGGCCTCGTCCATAGTGGCGATCGGCGACACCGCCGGCGGCGTGGCCAGATCTCCGGCTTCGATCCGCACCACCGCCAGACGCCGGACGCCGCGGTCCGCGCCCACGAAGTCAGCCACGAACGGAGTGGCCGGACGGCCGAGGATTTCGGCCGGTGTGTCGTACTGCTCGAGCACGCCTCCCTTGGAGAGCACGGCGATGCGGTCCCCGAGCTTGGCAGCTTCCTCGATGTCGTGGGTGACGAACACGATCGACTTCTTGAGCCCTTGTTGGAGCTCGAGGAACTGGTTCTGCAGCCGCTGTCGGGTGACCGGGTCCACGGCCGCGAAGGGCTCGTCCATGAGCAGCACCGGCGGATCTGCTCCGAGGGCCCTCGCCACCCCGACCCGTTGGCGCTCGCCGCCGGAGAGCTCGTGCGGGAAGCGCCGGCCGTAGCTCTTGGGGTCGAGGCCGACCAGCTCCAGCAACTCGGTGACGCGGCGATCGACGCGGGCGCTGTCCCAGCGCAGGAGTCGGGGGACCACGGCCACGTTGTCAAAGACCCGACGGTGGGGAAAGAGGCCGCCCTGTTGGATCACGTAGCCGATGCTCCGACGCATCAGCACGGCATCCTTCTCGAGCACGTTCTCACCGGCGATGAGGATGCGGCCCGAGGTCGGCTCGATGAGTCGGTTGATCATCCGCAAGGTGGTGGTCTTGCCACAACCCGACGGGCCGACCAGGACGGTGAGCTCCCCGTCGCCGATCTCGAGACTCAGATCAGCCACCGCGACGTTGCCACCGCCGTAGCTCTTGGAGACCCGTTCCAGGGTGATCACGGGCTCCTACGCTAGTTAGAGTCTCGGCGGTGGGAGCAGCCCAGCCGTTCTTCCAGTGGAGCTACGTCACCGGCCAGTGGAGCCAGATCAGCTCCGACCTGTTGCAGCACATCTCCCTCAGCCTGTTGGCGCTCGGCTTCGGGCTCTGTCTTTCCGTTCCGCTGGCCTTGTTGGCGTGGCGATACAGGGTGTTGCGTCCGCCCGTCTTCGGGATCGCCAGCTCGCTCTACATCATCCCGTCGTTGGCGCTCTTCGCCATCCTCGGGCCGATCACCGGGTACGTGGCGTCGTACCCGACGGCGGAGATCGCCCTCGTCGGCTACACGTTGCTGATCCTCATCTGGAACACCGTGGCCGGGCTCGACGCCGTGCCCGCCGACGCCCGCGAGGCGGCCACGGCCATGGGCTACTCCCGGCGCGCCGCGCTGGTACGCGTCGAGCTCCCGCTGGCGTTGCCGTACGTCTTCGCCGGGCTGCGCGTGGCGGCCGCCACGGTCATCGGCCTCGTCACCGTGACCGCACTCATCGGCCTGGGGGGACTGGGCCAGCAGATCACCTACGGCTTCAACATCGGCTACTACACGCCCATCATCGTGGGGCTCGTGCTGTCGGTCGTCCTGGCCGCGCTGTGCGACCTGCTCATCGTGGCGGCCCAACGCCTGGCCGTGCCCTGGTCGCGCTCGTCTCACCGGACCCAGGTGCGCTGACGTGGAGATCTGGGACCATTTTCGTCATTTCGTGGCCAGCGTGGCGGCGTGGTTCACCACCGCTGCCAACTGGAAGGGGCCGTCCGGCATCCCCGAGCTGGTGTGGCGCCAGACCGAGCTGTCGTTGGTGGTGGTGGTGGGGGCGATCCTCATCGGTGGCGGGATAGGACTGGTCCTCGGACACACCGGCCGCGGTGGGCTCGTGGCGGTGAACGCCGCCAACGCAGCCCGGGCCGTGCCGAGCCTGGCGTTGTTGACCCTGTTCGCCATCGTGCCCTGGATCTCGCTCAAGTGGGGTGGGTTCCTGGCCGCCTTCCTGGCGCTGGTGGTCCTCGCCATCCCGCCCATCCTCACCAACACCTTTGTCGGCATGCGCGAAGTCGATGCCGAGGTGCGCGACGCGGCCAAAGCCATGGGTCTCACCGGGGGCCAGGTGTTGCGCAGCGTGGAGCTCCCGCTGGCTATCCCGTTCCTCATGGCCGGGATCCGCACGGCGTCGATCGAAGTCGTGGCCACCTCCACCTTGGCCGCCTATGTCAGCTACACCGATCTCGGCACACCAGTCATTTCGGGGCTCAATACCAACAACACCGTGGAGGCCTTCGCCGGTGCGCTCCTCGTAGCCGCACTGGCCGCCGTGGTGGCGTTGGGGTTCGGTGTGCTGCAACGGATCCTCACTCCCATCCCTCTCCGTCGGACGATGCCGAGGGGACTCGGGGCAGCGACGCGGCGCGAGGCACCCGCTCTGGCGTGACCAAGAGAAACTTGACTATTTCACTCGGATTAGTAACATACGGCACCGAACTTCACTCCCTCGGCTTCGCCACAACGGTCGGGCTAGGTTCGCGCCACCACCTGGACAGGAAGGCCCCCCCATGTTTCTCCGACGTTCGCTGATGACCGCTGCGGCTGTTGCCACGACCGCTCTCATATTGGCCGGATGCAGTAGCACCAGCAACAAGACCGGAGGCGCGGCGACCAAGCCGACCATCAAGATCGGGGCCACGAACTTCGAGGAGCAGGAGATCGTCGCCAACCTCTACGGCGACGTCCTCGTCCACGCCGGCTACAAGGTCAAGGTCGAGCCGGCCCTGGGCACCCGGGCCGTCGTCGTCCCCGCCATCGAGCACGGCCAGATCGACCTCGAGCCCGATTACGCGGCATCGCTCCTCGGCTTCCTCCACGGTGGCAAGCCCCAGGCCGCCGGCACCCAGATCGACACCGCCATCGCGGCGGACAAAACGGCACTGTCTTCCTTCGGCGTCACCGTCCTGCCCGCCACGAACGCGCTCGACACCAACGTGTTCGCCGTGACCAAGGCCACTGCGGCCAAGGACCACCTGACCACCATTTCCAGCCTGGCGCCCTACGCCTCGAAGCTGATCCTGGGCGGCCCCCCGGAATGCCCGACCTTCGCCGGGTGTGAGCCCGGCCTCACGTCGGTCTATGGGCTCCACTTCGCCAGCTTCAAGTCTCTCGACGAAGCGGGGCCGCTCAGTGTGGCTGCCCTCAAGAACGGCGAGGTCAGCGTGGTCGAGCTGTTCTCGAGTGACGGCAACGTGGTGAGCAACAACTTCGTGGCCCTGACCGACGACAAGCACCTCGAAGGGGCCGACTACATCGTCCCGGTCGTCCGGAAGTCAATCGCCACCCCGGCGGTGACCACGGCCCTCAACTCACTGGACTCGAAGCTGACGACCGAGGCCATCTCCAAGCTCAACCTCGACGTCACCGCCGACAAGCAGCAGCCGGCCGCGGTGGCGAGGACCTGGCTGCAGTCGGTGGGCCTCATCTAGGGGGTCGGGGGCGCGGGTCGCGCCGGGCGAGCAGGCTTCGGCGCCCGGGAAGGCGGCGGGACGGGTCCCCCCAGGAACCGCTCAGTACCGAGACGGCCCCGTCCCGCGCATCCCCCAATATCGCCTACGGTGGACAAGCCGCCGACGACGGTAAAACGATACGCCCGACCACTGGTCGTGTCTAGGGGTCACTCGGCGTGGTGAGACTCCAGGGAGGCATGTTCCGATGGCCAGCGCCGGGACCCCACACATCGACCTCATGGACGGCGAGTTCTACGCCGGGAATCCCTTCCCCGCCTTCGCCTGGATGCGCCAGCACGCCCCCGTCTACTACGACGAGCCCAACGCCACCTGGGGCGTGACCCGGTACGAGGACGTCCGGGCCATCGGCCAGGACCCCCAGGCCTTCTCGAACGCCGGCGGCTCGCGGCCTGGCATCGTCCTCCCCTTCATGATCGACATGGACGCCCCCGAGCACCGGCGACGGCGCCGGCTCGTGAGCGCCGGCTTCACGCCCCAGGCCGTGCGCGAACGCGAGTCCCGCATCCGCCAGGTCTGCGACGAGATCATCGACCGAGTGTCGGAGAAGGGTGCCTGTGACCTCGTGGCCGACATCGCCGCCCCGCTCCCTCTGATCATGATCGCCGACATGTTGGGGTTCGATCCCAAGGACTGGGAGCAGCTGCTCGAGTGGTCCGACACCATGCTCATGTCCCAGGGCTCGAACGACCCCGACGCCATCACCAAGGCCACCACCGCCTTCGTGGAGTGGGACACCTACGTGCGCGATCTCATCGAGCAACGCCGCAAGGCCATGTCGGCCGACGACCTCCTGGGTGTCCTCGTCCAAGGGGAGGTCGACGGCGACCAGCTCGACGACGACTCGATCGTGCACGAGGCCATCCTCCTGCTCATCGGTGGGGACGAGACGAGCCGCCACGTGATCAGTGGCGGCATGGAAGCGCTCCTGCGCCGGCCTGACCAGTTCGACGACCTGCGTCGCGACCGAGAGCTGTTGCCCGGAGCGGTCGAAGAGATGTTGCGTTGGGTGACGCCCATCAAGAACTTCCAACGCCGGACCACTCGCGACGTGGAGCTCCACGGCGAGACCCTCAGGGAGGGGCAGAACGTCCTACTCCTCTACCCCTCGGCCAATCGCGACGAGAACGTCTTCGACGACCCCGAGGCTTTCGATATCCGCCGCCAACCCAACGACCACATCGCTTTCGGCTTCGGGGCCCATCTCTGTCTGGGCCACCGCCTGGCCCGTGCCGAGATCACCGGGATGATGCACCGCATCCTGGAACGTCTGCCCGACATCCACCTGACCAGCGACGACGCCAATCCGCTCCGGGTCTCGAACTTCATCGTTGGGTTCGAGACCCTGCCCGTTGAGTTCACACCAGCGGCCCCCGTCGGGGAATTGGGCCGGGCGATACGACTTTAGGCCGAGGCTTCCTCGGCGACCTGCTCGGCGAAGCGTTGAGCCACCTCGGCGTACTCGGTCATCATGTCGAGCACGACCTGACGGGCGGGGCGGATCCGGTCGAGCTGGCCCACGACCTGGCCCACAAAGTAGTTGGCCAACTTGTTGGCTCCCGATCCCTCGGTTGCCGCGGCCCGGCTGATGCGGTGCTGGGCCTCGGCCACCAGCGCGCTCTGCAAGGGCATGGGCAGTGCGCCGGGCGAGTCGGCCCCCTCCCACTCGTCGGTCCACGAGCTCCGCAGCATGCGGGCGGGCTTCCCGGTGAGCGACCGCGACCGGATGGTGTCGCGCGAGGTGGCGGCGAGGAACTTCTGTTTCACCGCCGGGTGGGTCTCGGCCTCCTCGGTGGTGAGCCACACCGATCCGCACCAGACCCCTTCGGCCCCGAGCGCCAGGGCGGCGGCGATCTGCCGACCGTTGCCGATCCCGCCCGCGGCGAGCACCGGGGTGGGAGCCACGGCGTCGACCACCTCGGGCACGAGCACCATGGTGGAGACCTCGCCGGTATGACCCCCGGCCTCGGTCCCCTGGGCCACGATGACGTCGACACCGGCGGCGTTGTGCCGTTCGGCGTGGGTCAACGTGCCGGCCAGCGCGGCCACCGACACCCCGGCATCATGGGCCCGAGTGAGCAGCGACGGCGGGGGCGGGCCCAGCGCACTGGCGATGAGGGCGATGTCGTGGCCGAAGGCCACGTCGAGCAGGGGCTCATACCCCTTGGAGGCCACGTTGGCCAGGACGTTGCGCTCCGAGCCCGTGCGCAGGTCCTCGGGAAGCTCGGGCACGCCGTAGCGCCTCAGGATCTCGTCGACGAACTCCTGTTGGGCGGCGGGGAGCAACTGCCGGACGGCTTGGGCGTCGATGCCCCCTTCGTCGGCCCCGGCGTACTTGGCGGGAAGCAGGAGGTCCACCCCGTACCGGCCGCCTCGGGTCTGCTCCTCGATCCAGGTGAGGTCCACCTCGAGCTGCTCGGGGGTGTGGGCCACAGCCCCGAGGACCCCGAAGCCCCCGGCCCTGGTAACGGCGGCCACCACGTCGCGGCAGTGGCTGAAGGCCAGGATGGGGAACTCGATCCCGAGCAAGTCGGTGACCTTGGTCTTCACGTTGCCTCCTCGTCGTGCGCCCTGCGAGCGTAGGCCGGGTGCGCACACCGTTCCTCCTGGGTGCCGTCGTGCTCAGCCTTGCGGCCGGGGCCTGTGGCGTGGCCAAGCCGACCTCGAAGCATGCGGCTGGCCCGACCATCACCATCGGGTCGTCGGGCTCGACCCCAATGGTCGTCGTGGCCAACCTCTACGCAGCGGTCCTCACCCATGCCGGGGCCAGGGTCACCCTGAAGACGAGCTCGCGATCGGGCGTCGACCTCTACCCCGACGTCGCCGGCGAGCTCCTTCTCTCCCTGGACGCCGCCGACACGACGGCGGCCACGCAGACGGCGACGGCGGTGCCCGAGCTCAAACTTCTGCTCGCCGCGTCGGGGGCCACCGTGCTCCACCCTGCGCCGGCTCTCGACACCGAGGTCTTCGTGGTGACGCGCGCCACGGCGAACCTCTACCACCTGACGACGATCTCGAGCCTGGCGCCGGTGGCGTCCAAGTTGGTCCTGGGCGGTTCGCCCGCCTGCCCACCACAACCCCAGTGCCAAGCCGGGCTCCAGAGCACCTACGGCCTGCATTTCAAGTCGTTCACGTCCCTTGACGACGCCGGCACCATCACCGTCGCTGCTCTGCGGGGCGGCGAGGTCCAGATCGCAAAGGTGCACTCGAGTGACGGGTCCATCCTCGAGAACAGCTTCGTGGCCCTGGTCGACGACAAGCACCTCCTGAACGCCGACAACGTGATCCCGGTCATCCGCACCTCGGTTGTCCGCCCCAAGGTGGCGGCCGCGCTGGACAAGCTCTCCGCGCATCTCACCACCGATCAGCTGGCCCGCCTCACCATGGAGGTCACCGTGAACCACGACACTCCCGGCGCGGTGGCGCGGCGGTGGTTGGAGCACGACGGCTTGATCTGAGCGAAGATCTGGCCCATGGCATATGAAGTGGCGGGGAAGCGGGTGCTCGTGACCGGCGCGTCGTCGGGCATCGGCGCCGGGATGGCCGAAGCGCTGGCCCGGGCGGGGGCGACCGTGGGGCTCGTGGCCCGGCGCCAGGACCGGCTGGCCGAGGTGCTCGAGCGTTGTCGGAGCCACGCGCCCGACTCACGGATGTGGGTGGCGGACCTGGCCGACCCCACCGCCGTGGACGCCGTGGCGGTGGCCGCCATGACCGAGCTCGGTGGGGTCGACGTCCTCGTGAACAACGCCGGGATCCCCAAGCGCCGCCATGTCACCGCCCTCGACGCGGCGACGGTGGACGCCGTCATGAACATCAACTACTCGAGCCCCGTCCGGCTCACCTTGGCTCTCCTCCCGCAGATGCTCGAGCGCGGCGAGGGCCGCATCGTGAACGTCTCCTCGGTGGCGGCGACCTTGAGTCCCCCCGGTGAGGCCGCCTACGCGGCCACCAAGGCGGCGGTGACGGTGTTCTCCGAGTCCATGGCCGTCGACCTCTGGGACACCGGGGTCAAGGTGATGGTCGTCTATCCCGGTGTGGTCGACACCGAGCTCTTCACCCTTCCCGACAACGACCCCTTCGTGGCCCATGTGGAGTCGATCCCCGTCGCAGAAGCGGTGGCCGCCATCCTGGCCGGGCTGGCCGCCGACTCGGCCCAGGTCTACGTCCCGGCCTGGTTCGGCGACGTGGCCTCGAGCAAAGCCGCCAACGTGGAGCAGTTCCTGGCCGGCACGGCCGAGTACGTCCGCCAGCAGGGGACGAACTCGTAGGGCTCGTGTCTGAACGTTGGCGCCGGGGGTCGTCAGCGGATGTTGGCGACCGCCGCGATGATGAGGCCGAGCACGAGCAGTGACCCGGCCCGCCGGGTGTGGACGAAGGCGATGGCCGCGAACCACAGCGGCCACACCGGGAACCCCTCGGGGGGCTCCTCGGGCTTGGGCTGGCCGAAGTACTTCCACGCCTGGACGAGCTTGGGGATGGCCCCGAAGCTCACCAGTGCGGGCCAGGGCAGGGCCTGCACGGCCACGCATACCGCCACGGTCACGTAGAAGGCCACCATCATCCCGATGGTGGCGACCCGGGCCCGGCGCTCGCCGAGCACGACGGGGAGGGTCCGGATCCCGAGGGGCTCGTCGAAAGGCGCCTTGTCGATGTGCTTGCCCATGAGCACGGCGGTGCAAAGCAGGCCGTAGGGGACCGACGCCACGATGATCTCCCAGGGCAGGTGCCCGAGCGCGGCGTAGTAGGTCCCGCCCACCATGAGCGGTCCCCACACCAGAAAGACGTCGGGCTCGCCCAGGCCCCGCTTCTTGAGACGAAGCGGCGGGGCGGTGTAGGCGACCGACAACAAGAAGCCCCCCAGTGCGAACCCCACCACGGGCCAGCCCCGGTACACGGCGAGGACCACGAGGATGGCGAGGTCGAGGACGTTCACGAGCAATGCGGCGCGCGCCAACCGACCCCGCGACACCATCCCCGACAACACCGGGTGCGGCGCGTAGAGCGCACGCGGGTACGAGGCGGTGTCCGCACCCACCTCGGCGTCGAACAGGTCGTTCATGAGGTTGTTGGCGCAGTGGGCGAGCAACAGCCCGGCGAAGGCGAGCAGGAGCAGCCCGGTGTTGAACCCGGGACGCCGCACCGCCAGCAGCGTCGCCACCGCACCGGCCACGAGCGTCATGGGGAGGACCGCCGCCCTCGTGAGCACGAGCCAACGAGACACGGGGTCGAGAGGACGCCCTTTGGGAGGGTTGGTGGTCCGCAGCACCTCGACCCAGGCCGAGAACCGACCCTGCGTAGGTTTCGAGGCGGGAGCCGACGGCGGGACCGGCGTCGGAACGGACGCGTCGGTGGGCTGGGGCAGCACGTCGCTCACCTGGGCATGGTACCGAGCGGCCCCCGGTGCGGACGAGTCCTAGTGTGAGCGCCTCACCGCTCCCGAGGAGGACCTCTCCATGGCACCAACCACCGCAACCGACAAGGCCCTGGCTGGACGCACCGCCGTCGTGACGGGCGCTTCGAGCGGGATCGGACGGTCCATCGCCGAGGCCCTGGGCGGAGCCGGCGCCCACGTGGTCCTCGGGGGCCGCACCCAAACGGCCATGGACGAGTCGACAGCTCGCATCAAGGCCGCGGGTGGAACAGCCGAAGCCCATGTCCACGACGTCCGCAACGTGGCCGAGGCCCGGGCTCTCGTCAACAGCGCGGTGAAGTCCACGGGTCGCCTCGACGTCATGGTCAACAACGCCGGAGTGAGCTACCCCGAGACCATCGTCGACGGGGACCCCGAGCAGTGGCGCGTCATGTTGGAGACCAACATCCTCGCCCTGCTGGTGGGATCACAGGCCGCGGTCCACGCCATGCGCGCCTGTGGTGCCGAGGGTCACATCGTGAACATCTCGTCGGTCGCCGCGCTCAACCCCGCCTCGGGTGTCTACGGCGCCACCAAGCACGCCGTGAGCTGCATCAACGAGACTTTGCGCCGCGAGCTCTTCGACGACCCGATCAAGGTCATCTCGATCATGCCCGGGGCCATCGCCACCAGCTTCGCCCGCAACTTCGACCCGGCCGTCCTCGAGCTCATGATCAGCTCGATGGGCGGGAACGAGGACGCCGCCCAATTCAGCCCGGGCGAGCGCCTCTCCGACGAGGTCCTCGAGCACGCCCAGCAGTCGATGGCCCAGCATCTCTGCAGGCCCGAGGACGTGGCCGAAGCCGTGCTGTGGTCCATCACCCGCCCCGCCGGTGTCCATCTGGCCTCGCTGGTGGTCCGGCCCAAGAAGGACCTGGCGCTGTAGCAGAGCGGTCCTGTCCCTCAGCGGTCCTGCGGTCCAGGTCGTAGCCTGGTCGACATGGCTTTTCATCACGTGGCGCTGGCGACGACCGATCTCGACGCGACCCATCGCTTCTACACCGAGGCGATGGGCTTCACCCTGGTCCGGACGGTGGTGGCACCCACCGGATCACCCGAGGGCGGCTGGGCCAAGCACGTCTTCTACGACACCGGTGGGGGCGGGATGCTGGCGGTGTGGGAGCTCCACGACGACGCCATCCCGACCTCGTTCGACCCCGCCATCTCCACCGGTCTGGGCCTGCCCACCTGGGTCAACCACATCGCCTTCGACTCGCCTCACCTCGAGGACTTCTCGGCCCGGCTACGGCACTGGCAGGAACATGGCATCGAGGTGGTCGAGATCGACCACGGCTGGTGCCGCTCGATCTACGCCACCGACCCCAACGGGATCATGGTGGAGTTCTGCGTGACGTTGGCCGACTTCACGGCCAAGGACGCCGCCGAGGCCCTCCGCTTGCTGACCGTCGAGCAGCCACTCCTCGAGGCCATGCCCGAGGTCACCTTCCACCCCGCCTTGGAACCCGACCCCGCCCGCTGAAGTCGGCGCGTTCCCACCGCCCTACGCGCCGGCGAGGCGGTGGCGTCGGAAGAAGTTCCAGATGATGTCGGTGGCGTTGATCTCGGACGTCGAGGGTCCCTTGATGGCGCTGAATTGGCTTCCCGGCCAGGCGTGGCCGCCGCCCAGAACGATGTAGAACTCCACGGCCGCGCCGACAGAGCAGCGGTAGGTCCGCAGGATCACGTGCGCGGTGACCTGGGTGTCGGTCGAATCCGGGTTGCAGCGGTCCTTCACCGCCCAGGCCTGGACGTTGGCCGGGTAGCCCGGTCCGTGGAGATCGAGTGGCTGTGGGGGTGCAGTCGCCGGGCCGCCGTTGAAGGGCAGCGTGGGATCGGCGGTGCCATGGAAGCCGAGGATGGCCACCGGGCGCGCCGGACGACACGGCGTGGGCATGACGATCCCGGCCACGGGGGCGAAGGCGGCGAACCGTGTGGTCATCGTGCAGGCCAGCAGGGACGTGAACAGCGCGCCGTCGGACAAGCCCGTGGCGTAGACCCGCGACGTGTCGACGCAATTCGTCTTCTCGAGCTTGTCGAGGATGGCGTTCATGAAGTCGATGTCGTGATTCGGATGCCGGCGCGTGCCGAGATCGATGTCCCACCCCACGGGATTCCCGGTGCCTTGGGGGAACACCGCAATGAACCCTTCGGAGACGGCCTTGGGGCTGAACTGGCTCGTGATCGCCTCCAACGTGGCCCCGTCGGACAGGCCGTGGAGGTCGATGACCACGGGCAAGGGGACGCCCTTGTGTGTCGGGGGCGTGGTGAGCAGGTACCACCGGGCCACACCGTCGACGCTGAGGTTCTGACGCAGCTCGGTCACCGAGACCGGCGTCGGCGACGAGCACCCGGCTGACGGGATGGGCACGCCCGAACCGGTCGCGTTGGAGCTGGTGGCCGGGGCCGACCCGTCGGTCGTCGAGGAGCAAGCACCGGTGCCTATGGACAGCGCTGTGATGGCAACCAGGGCGCGGCGACGGAAGGAGTCAGACAAGGAGACGGAACACCGGGCTGTCGGGCGGGAGCAACTGGACGTCGAGGCCCGACGTGGCGATGCGCTCGAGGAGTGACGCCAGGTCGGTGCGCTCGGCGAGCTGGACCCCCACCACAGCAGGGCCGTACTCCCGGTCGTTCTTCTTGATGTACTCGAAGAGCACGATGTCGTCGCTGGGGCCGAGGCACTCGTCGAGGAACTGACGTAACGCGCCGGGGCGTTGAGGGAAGTCGACGATGAAGTAATGCTTGAGCCCCTGGTGCACGAGAGACCGCTCGATGATCTCGTCATAGCGGGCCACGTCGTTGTTGCCACCACTGAGCACGCACACGACCGTCCTGCCGGCGATGTCGGAGGCCATGGCGTCGAGGGCCGCGCTGGCGAGCGCGCCGGCGGGCTCGGCCACGATGCCGTCCACCTGGTAGAGATCGAGTTGCTCGGTGCACACCCGGCCCTCTTCGACCACCTCGAGGTGCTTCACCAAGTCGCGCACGATGGAGAAGGTGAGCTCTCCCGGTGTCCGCACCACCGCACCGTCGACGAAGTCGTCCTCGATGTCGATGGTGACGAGACGGCCCGCCTCGAGCGACCGCACCATGGCCGGAGCCCCGGCGGGTTGGACCCCCACCACCTCGGTGTCGGCGCCGAGCCCGTCGAGCACCACGGACACGCCCGAGATGAGCCCACCGCCGCCGACCGGAACGACCACGATGTCGGGGGTGCCGTCGAGCTGCTGCACCATCTCAAGGGCGATGGTGCCCTGTCCGGCAATGGTGGCGGGGTGGTCGAAGGTGGGCACGACGGTGGCTCCGGTCTCGGTCGCATAGGCACCGGCCGCGCCCAGGGCGTCGTCGAAGGTCTCCCCGGCGAAGTGCACGTCGACGAGGTCGCCGGCGAGCGCACCGATGCGCGCCACCTTCTGGCGGGGTGTGCGCTGGGGCAGGAACACCGCACCGCGCACGCCGAGATGGCGACAGCTCCAGGCCACACCCTGAGCATGGTTCCCCGCGCTGGCACACACCACGCCGACGGCAAGGGCTTCTTTGGTGAGACCGGCGATGAAGTTGTAAGCACCGCGGATCTTGTAGGAGCGGACCACCTGAAGGTCCTCTCGTTTCACGTACACCGTGGCGTCGTAACGCTGCGAGAGCCGCTCGTTGAGTTGCAGCGGGGTCAGGACCCCGAGGGGAGCGAGGCGGTGCGCGGCGGAGAGGACGTCGTCGATGCCGACCTGCTCACGCCACACGCCTGAGACCTTACGGGCCACCCGGCCCGACCCGGTGCCCGTGCCTACCCGAGCGCGGCGACGAGGAGCGGGACGACCTCGTGCCAATCACCCACGATGGCGACATCGGCCCAATCGAGGATCTTGGCTTCGGGGTCGTTGTTGATGACCACGATCGTGCCCGCCCCCCGGGCTCCCACGATGTGGTTGAACTTGCCCGAGACGCCGATGGCGACATAGAGGGCAGGGGCCACGCTGTGCCCGGTGATCCCGATCTGACGGGCCCGGGGCAGCCAGCCCTTGTCGGTCACCTTGCGCGAGGCACCGAGCTCGGCCCCCAGCACCTTGAGCAGCGGGTCGAGATCGCCGTATTCGGCGGGTGCCACGCCCTGGCCCACCCCCACCACGGTGCGCGCCGCCAGGAGAGCCTCGACCTCGTCGTCGCGACCCGTGTCGACCACCTGCACCCGGCCCCGGGTGGCCCCGGTGACGGTGTCGAGGGTTGGCGGCGCACCGACCGGGCGGGGGCCGCGCAGGGACAGGACCCCGGGACGGACCGTCGCCATCTGCACTTCGGACCCACACGTGATGGCCGCCACCAGGCTGCCCCCGAAGGCGGGCTTCCAGGCCACGAGTCGACCGTCCTCGACGCCGAATCCCACGGCGTCTCCGGTGAGGCCCGCCCCGAGGCGAGCCGCGGTGCGCGCCGCGACCTCGCGACCCCACAGGGTTCCCGGCACCAGCACCGCCCACGGCGGCGTCCTCTCGCACCAACCCGTGAGGGCCAGGGCCACGTCCTCTTCCACCGCCGTGCCGTCGATGGACACGACGCGGTCGGCCCCCCAGGAGCCGAGCTCGAGGGTGTCGGGAAGCTCGGGGCCGATGGCGATCACCGTGCCGGAGATCTTCCGGGCGATGTGGACGGCCTCGCCGAGCAGCTCGCGCGCCGTGCGGGTTCGGTCGGGCTCGATGACGACGGCCACCACGGGAGATGTTGGGGCGACGAGGGCGGCGGGGTCCGGAGCGGGAACGGCATCGACGTCGGGCTCGGCGCTGCCGTCGGCCTCGGCATCGGAGCTCCAGGGCGCGTGGTGATGGTGCACGGCGTCGAGCGCGCCCCACTGCCGGAGCAACTCGACCGCCTGGTCCACCTGGCCGGCGACGTCTCCTGACAGCACCACCCGGTGTCGGGCCACGTCCAGGGTGCGCACCGCCCCGACCGAGGTGGGGCTTCCCGCCGCACCCCAGGGCCCAGCCCCGAGATCCGAGGCCGTCAGTCGTCGGATGCGCGTCACGTCGACTTCGGTCCGACCCTCGGGATCCACCTTGCACGGCTCGGTGAGGCGTTCTGCGGTCGACAGCACCGCCGGGAGCTGGACGATCACCTCGCGCCACCCGTCGTCGAGCTCGCAACGGACCTCCGCACCCCGATCGGAGAGTGTCAGCTCCTTGATCCCCCCCGCGAAGGGGAGATCGAGCAGCTCCGCCACTTCCGGACCGACCTGGCCGGTATCGGCGTCGATGGAGTTGCGGCCCACGAGCACCAGGTCGAAAGGGCCTTCGCGTCGAAGGGCGGCCACCAGGGCCGAGGCGGTGGCGAGAGTGTCGGACCCGGCGAAGGCGGGGTCGGTGACGAGCACCCCTTCGTCCGCGCCCCAGGCCACCGCTTCGCGCAACGAGTCCTCGGCCACGGGGGGACCGAGGGTGAAGATGGTGCAGCTGCCCCCGCCGTCGCGGGCGAGCTCCACGCCCTTGCTCACGGCCCGCCGGCAGTAGGCGTTCATCTCGAGCTCGACGCCGTCGCGCTTCAACCGGCCGTCGGGCAGAAGCTCCATCTCCTCGGCCCGCGGCACCTGCTTCACGAGCACCGCCACCCTCATGGAGCCCCGCCGATTGCTGACGCTGGCGTCAGATTCACGGTCGTAGCGTATCGAAGCGTCACCTCGGCGATCGGAGGCCGACACGGGCTGCGACCTCGGACATCTCGTCCTGCGCGGCCCCGAGCTCCGCCTTCCCGCACGTCACCACCAGGCGGTCGACGCCCAGGTCGGCAAGCTTGTCGAGGGTCTCGGGCGTGGCCTGGGTGGACATGGCGCTTATGGTCAACTCCAACGCGTCGCGGTCGCGCCCTGCCGCCTCGGTCTCGGCATGCAGACGGTCCAGCGCCCAGGCGAGCTCGTCTCCCCACAATCCCAACGGCTGCCATCCGTCACCGCGCCGCGCCGCGCGCCGGATCGATGGCGGGCTGTGCCCACCGATGTGGATGGGCACGCCACCGGGCTGGAAGGGCTTGGGATGGGTGTGCGCGTGCGAGAAGGCGAAGAACTCACCCTCGAAGGACGCCCCTTCGGGCTCGGTGTCGGCCCACAGGGCGCGCATGAGGTCGATGGACTCGTCGGTGCGCCGTCCCCGGCTGGCGAAGTCCACCCCGCACGCCTCGAGCTCCTCGCGCATCCACCCCACCCCGATGCACAACCGCACCCGACCTTTCGAGAGCCGGTCCACCGTGGCCAACCGCTTGGCCATGATGACGGGATGATGGGCGGGCAGGACGAGCACGCCCGTGGCGAGCCCGAGGGTGGAGGTGACCCCGGCCAGAAATCCCAGAAGGTCGATGGGGTCGGGAATGGCACAGTCGTCGGGCAGGGGCATCCGACCCGACTGGGCGTAGGGGTAGCGACTGGTGTAGTCCCCGATGACGAGGGGATGCTCGACGACCACCACCGACTCGAACCCGAGCGCCTCCACGTGCTGGCAGAAGCCCGCCATCCAGTCGGGGTCGGCGCACACGCCCGAGCGCACGGGCGGCAGCGCCGCCACCTTGATCGTGGTCACGTCTCAACCTCCTCGTCGCACCGACGTGCGCCTCGTCAACGCTCGGCCATGGGGTGGTCGTCGCGCCAGTCGAGACGGAGCTGACGCTCGGCGAAACGCCACGTGCCGGCCTGGCACACGAAGGAGTCCTGGTAGCGCACGGCCATGACGAGGAGGCGGCGCTCGTCGTTGCGGTCGTAGAGGTGATGGGCCAGGCACACCGTCTCGCCGCGGGCACGGTCCCCGTTGACATCGAGCACCTGGCCGCCCACGACGTGGGTGGTCCCGAGGTAGCGCTCCAGACCCGCCACCAGCGCGGCGGCGATCTCGGCCCGGCCGGACCGGACATTGGGTGACCCGTCGGGCCCGGTGTAGAAGTGGGCCACGAGCCGACCGTCCTCGGCGAACAACGCCGCCACGGCGTCGGTCTCGCGCCGGTCGACGTGGCGCGCGTAGGTGTCCACGAGCAGGCGCAGGGCGAGGCGCGCCGCGGTGTCTCGCTCGGCCTCGTCCACGCGTCGCATCGTATGCGCCCCTCGTAGCATGACCGCCGTGGGACCCGATCCGAGCGAAGACATGCCTGTGGCCCCACAAGGCGGGTACCTGGCCAAACGATGCCCCGAGGAGGTCCAGCTCGACATCCTCCGCCCTGTCGAACCGCTCCCGAGGTCTGAGTTCATGGGCATGCTGGCGGCCGGGGGAATCACCTACGAGCGAGAGGTCTTCGACACCCTGGGCGCCGCGGTCGAAGGAGTCGTCGAGATCGACCGGGCCATCGACCGTGGCGATCGGGAGCAGTTGACCGCCGATGCCATGCGCAACGGTACGCCGCTCGTGATCGGGGGCCGGCTCCCGGTCGACGCCACCGGGCACCGCGTGGGCGAGCCCGACCTCCTCGTCCGGGTGGGAGATCGGCCCAAGGAAAGGGGCCTGTGGGCGTACGTGGCTGTCGACGTCAAGCACCACATCGTGCGCGACGGGGACGACGACGATCTACCGACCATGTCCGAGGCGCTCCTGAGCGCACCCTGGGCCGAGACCGACGGTGCCGGGACCAGCGCGTCGACTCGCACCAGATATGGGGACCTCGTCCAACTGGCCCATTACCAACGCATGCTCGAAGCATGCGGTCACCAGGCCGAGGAAGGCCGGTGGGGCGGGATCATCGGAACCGACCAACGGTTGGCCTGGTACGACCTCGACTCGGAGCGTTGGGACTGGTCGCAGTACCTCGATGAGCCAATGGACAGGCGCCTGTCCACGATGGAGTCCTACGACGGCGCCTTCGCGCACGGGCTGGTCATCATCGAGGCCGCGGTGCGGCACCGTCGGGATCCGGATGTCGCGCTGGCAGCAGAGCCCGTGGCCATCCCGGACTGTCCCGAATGCGGCTGGCGGGTGTGGTGCTTTCCGATCCTGGAGGCGGCAGCGGATCTGAGCCTTCTCCCCGGGATCAACCTGCGGAAGCGCCGACAGCATCGCGACCGGGGCGTCACCGATCTTCACGATCTCGCCGCCCTGGACGACCGGACCGCCCGGCTGCTCACGGGCCGGGTCGACATGGATGACCTGGCCGAACGGGTCAGGGGTGTCGACGGACAGACTCCCATCGCCGAGATCATCCCCCGCAGGCGACGGCAGGTCTCTGACCTGGCCGGAGAAGGTGTCCGGGTCGTCGATGACCTGCGCGCCTTGCCGGCGCAGACGCTCGGTTACACAGACGCCGCCATGAACGACCTTCCTCTGCAGATCGACCGGGCCCGGGCCCGCCTCGGCCCCGAGTCGGCCTACCGACTCCGGGGCGTCGACGAATTGGTCGTGCCGCGCGGGGACATCGAGGTCGACATCGACATGGAGGGCGTCGAGGACGGCACCTATCTGTGGGGAGCCCTCCTCACCGAGCGCGACGGCGACAACGTCGCTTCGGTCGCGTACCTGCCCTTCGTGTCCTGGGACCCGTCGGTGGCGACCGGCGAGCTCGACGCCTTCGCCGTCTTCTGGGAGTGGTTGCGTGACCAGCAGGTCGCGGCGACGCGTGCCGGAAAGACGCTGCGGGCCTACTGTTACAACAAAGGGGCAGAGGGCACGCACATTCGTCGGCTGGGTGCTCTGCTCGGTCTCGAGGACGAAGTCGAGGAATTCCTGGCCTCGGAAGACTTGATCGATCTCCTCGAAGTGGTGCGCCGACAATTGGTCACCGGTACCCGCATGGGACTGAAGGCGATGGCGAAACTGGCCGGCTTCGCGTGGCGCGGCGAGGAAGGCGGTGGGGCGCTGGCCATGGTCCGCTACGTCGAGGCCGTCGGTGACCCCGACACCGAGGTCCGCGCCGCGGCCAGGCGCTGGATCCTCGAGTACAACGAGGACGACGTGCGGGCCACCGCCGCGTTGAGGGACTGGCTCGACGGCGCCGCCAAGCTCCTGCCCTCGGTGGCGGACATCAAGCCCTGACGGAGCGTCAGCCCGGCGATAGTCATCACTGCCTGTGAGAACGCGATTTCCGGGGAAACCTCTTGCTCTCGATGACGAACGGGTGTTCGATAACAAGCAGGCCCAGTGGCGGAGCCGCCGGGGGTTCTGGGTCAAGACCTCCTTCGGCGACGTGGAGTTGGGCCGGATCAGTCACCTTCGGTTCAAGGGCGTCGACGGAACCCGACTCGTCCTGTGTGTGGTGCCCACCCGGTACTCCGAGCCTCCCGACGCCGACATCTGGACGAACCTGCTGCTCGTTTGCACGCCGAGCCTCGACGCTTCTTCGAAGTGGCCAACTACCGGACCACTCGCGGCGCGTGGCAATCGGGATCGGTCCCACTTCCCACGGGGAGACCGTCACAACTCGCCGGTACGATGGCGATAGCTCATCAAGAGGACCTGAGGGACATGGCCCGCTGAAGGTCCGGCAACCGGTCGAAAGACACGGTGCCAATGCCACGACGATGAGGAGGACGGATGGAACCGAGAGATCGTCGCGGGGAGACCCCGGCGCGCCCCATCGCCGAGGCAGACGGCACCACACCAGGGCGGTCGCCTTGCACCAACCACCACGCGGGACACGCTCCACATTGGATCCAGGTATTTCACTCCCGTAGTCCCGACGAGGAGCCGCCTGTCATCGGACGCCTCCTCGAAGCGAGCGACGACGGGACGGTCGTGGTGAGTGCGGGCGGGAGGACGTACCGCCTGTGGAACCATGAACCCCGACGCCTGGCCGCGACCGCCGCGGCCAACGACGGCGAGATCGCCCTGTCCTACCGGTGGAAGCTGCTCCGCACGCGCCATGAGAGCGGGTGGGCGTGCTTCAGCGTCTGTGCTGCCGAGGACGGCGATCGAGGCTTGTGCGCTTGGCACCGTGACTGAACGTCGCTCTTCGACACCACGCTCTGCGGTTGATCGACCGACACCCAACGTGGGCGTGTCGTTCCCATCGCCCCGTCGGCGGCGGTCCTGCTTCAGCAGGCACCTGCCCGGGCCGATGGTCACCGCAGAAGGGAGGGTGACCCATGGGACTCGGAGAACGCTGCGACGAGATCGTTCGACTCATCGACGAGACGCTGGCCGCCTTCGGGGCTGACCCTGCCGACACCCTTCCGAATCCCCCGCCCCCCGCGACGGCGGTGACACCGTTCCCTCCTCGGCGAGCTCGTCGAGCCAGGCCGGCCTCGGGCTTCTGAGGGCACAGGACCAGCCTCACCTGGTGGACAGCGGCCTCACAGAAAACCCACAGGGTCGAGGCGCAGGCTAGACGCTGAATCCTATGGCCGAGCCCAGCCGCATCCTGGTCGTCGACGACGAGCCCAGCATCACCGACCTCCTGTCCATGGCCCTTCGCTACGAGGGCATGGAGGTGGAGGTCTCACACCTGGGACGCCAGGCCCTCGAGGCCATGACGAAGTTCCGCCCCCATCTCGTCGTCCTCGACGTCATGCTCCCCGACCTGAGCGGGTTCGAGGTCCTCGAGCGCATGGGCCGGGACCGGATCGGCGGGCGCCTGCCAGTGCTCTTCCTGACGGCGCGCGACACCCTCGACGACAAGCTGCGCGGCTTCACCCTCGGCGGGGACGACTACATGACCAAGCCCTTCAGCGTGGAGGAGCTCATCGTCCGGGTGCGGGCCATCCTCCGGCGCGCCCATGGGGAAGGCGACGACGGACGACTCAACGTCGGCGACCTGCGCATGGACGAGGAGAGCCACGAGGTCTTCCGGGGCTCGACCTCGATCGACCTCACCCCGACCGAGTTTAAGCTGCTGCATTACCTCATGCTCAACACAGGGCGGGTGGTATCGAAGTCACAGATCCTCGACCGGGTCTGGAACTACGACTTCGACGGTAACGCCAATGTGGTCGAGATCTACATCAGCTATCTGCGCAAGAAGATCGACACCTTGGGCCCCCGATTGATCCACACCGTGCGCGGCGTGGGCTACTCCTTGCGCCCCACGCCGGAGTAGTCCCGTGACACTGCGGCTGCGACTGCTCCTCGTCCTCGTCGGGATCGTGGCCGTCGGGCTGCTGTCGGCCGACGTGGCCACCTACGCGTCATTGCGGTCCTATCTCTTCTCGCAGGTCGACAACGAGCTCCATGACGACGCCATACCCATCGGCACCCAGGTGGCCGACGCCATATCGCGACCCTTCGGAAGAGAAGGAGTGGCGCGGGTCTTCCCGCCCCCGGGCCTGTGGATCGAGTTGCGCGACCAGAGCGGCAACAACCTGGGTCCGGTCGAGGCCTATCCGCTGGCGCCACCACTCCTGCCGTTGTCTCTGCCGGGATCCGGGAGTGCGTCATCGAGCCCGGTCCGGTTCAACGCCTCGAGCGGAGGTTCGAGCAACGTCCCCTACCGGGTGCTCGCCGAGCCCATCCAGGTGGACGGCAACGAGATCGGCACCGTGATCGTCGCCATCCCGCTCAACGACCTCCATCACACCCTGGGCCGGCTCCTCGTCATCGAGATGCTCGTGTCAGCCGCCGTACTCATCGTGCTCGGGTTCCTGGCGTGGTGGATCGTGCGTCGAAACCTCCGACCACTCGATCAGATGGCCACCACGGCCGGGGCCATCGCCGGGGGCGACCTGTCGCAGCGGGTGGAGATCACCGACCAGCGCACCGAGGTGGGTCAGCTCGGCAACGCCCTCAACGTCATGCTGACCGGCATCGAGGGGGCCTTCGCGGCCCGAGCCGCCTCGGAAGAGCGGCTGCGGAGGTTCCTCGCCGACGCGTCGCACGAATTGCGCACCCCGCTCACGTCGATCCGCGGCTACTCCGAGCTTTTCGATCGCGGCGCGCGCGACCGTCCCGAGGATCTCGCCACCTCAATGCGTCATATCCGCGAAGAGGCCAATCGGATGAGCGTCCTCGTGGACGACCTCTTGCTCCTGGCCCGTCTCGACCACGAACGGCCTGTCGTGCTCGAGCACCTCGACTTCACCGCGGTCGTCACCGCAGCGGTGGATGCGGCCCGCCTGCGGGCACCGACCCGGGTCATCAGTCTCCAGGCACCCGATCTCGTCACCGTGACGGGAGACGCCGATCGCCTCCGACAGGTCGTCGACAACCTCCTCTCCAACGCGGTGCACCACACCCCCGACGGTTCGCCCGTCGACGTGCGCGTGAGGACCGAGGCGACCACGGCGTGTCTCGAGGTCTCGGACCGGGGCCCGGGCATCGCGATCGAGGAGCAGGCCCACATCTTCGAGCCGTTCCACCGGGCTGACCTGACCCGGGCGCGCGCCACGGGAGGCGTGGGGCTGGGTCTGAGCATCGTCTCTGCCATCGCCCACGCGCATGGGGGCAGTGTGGGAGTGGTGTCAGACCCCTCATCGGACAACGGCCCCAGTGGCGCCAACTTCTGGGTCCGGATCCCGCTGGCCAGTACGGTCGCGGCCGTTCCGGCATCCGAGCAACCTGTCGAACAACCTGCCACCGAACAATCTGCCGTCGAGGAACCCGTGGCCGATCAGACCGTGACCACAGTCGAGCGCTGATCAGACCCGGGCGATACCGGCGAAGCGCGTGAAGCGGTCCACGAAGGCGAGCTGTGTCACGCCGGTGGGCCCGTTGCGGTGCTTGGCGATGATGATCTCGGCGGTGCCGCGGTCAGGCGAGTCGGGGTTGTAGATCTCGTCTCGGTAGATGAAGAGCACCACATCGGCGTCCTGCTCGATCGAGCCCGACTCACGCAGGTCGGCCAGCACGGGCCGCTTGTCCTGGCGCATTTCCAGGTTTCGGGACAGCTGCGACAGGGCCACGACGGGGATGTCGAGCTCACGGGCGAGCACCTTCAACCCACGGCTGATCTCCGACACCTCGACCTGGCGGTTCTCGGCCCGGCTCTTGGTGTGGCCACTCATGAGCTGGAGATAGTCCACGATCACGAGGCCGAGTCCCTCGCGTGCCTTGAGGCGACGGGCCTTGGCCCTGATCTCCATGACGGTGAGGTTGGGGTTGTCGTCGATGTAGATCGGGGCGTCGCCGAGACGGCCGATGGCGTCGGAGATCTTGGGCCAGTCCGACTCGAGCAGCCGGCCGTTGCGCATCCGGGTGGCGTCGACGTGTGCCTCCGAGCACAACAGGCGCTGGGTGAGCTCGAGATGGCTCATCTCGAGCGAGAACACGAGCACCGGCACCCGGGCGTGTACCGCGGCGTGCTGGGCGATGCCGAGGGCGAAGCTGGTCTTGCCCATGGCGGGACGGGCTCCCACCACCACCAGGTTCGATTTCTGCAGTCCGGCCAGGCGCTCGTCGAGGTCTCCGTAGCCGGTGGGGACACCGGTGATGGTGTCGCCGCGCTCGAAGAGGTTCTCGAGATGGTCGAGGCTGGCCGCCAGGAGCTCGCGCAACGGCGCCATGGTGTCGACCACCCGACGCTGGGCCACTTCGAACACCATCGCCTCGGCCCGGTCGATGACCGTCGAGACGTCCTCGGGCAGGCTGAAGCCGAGCTCAGCTATCTCACCCGACACCACGATGAGTCGTCGCAACAGGGCGTGCTCCTCGACGATGTGCGCGTAGTGCGACGCGTTCGCCGTCGACGGCGTGTTGACCTGGAGCGAGATCAGCACCGAGGCGTCACCCACGGCGTCGAGGAGCCCGGCGCGCCGGAGTTCGTCGGCGACGGTCACAGGGTCGGCGGGCTCGCCGCGCGTGTAGAGGGCTGTCACCGCCGCGAAGACGTGTCCGTGGGCCGGCTTGTAGAAGTCCTCGGCCACACAGCATTCGAGCGCCGCCGCGATGGCATCGCGCGACAGCAACATGGCTCCGAGCAGTGACTCCTCGGCGTCGAGGTTGTGGGGCGGGACACGACCGCCGACGGGGTGGAGTCGACGGACGGGTGCTTCTTCGTACGGCTGCGCCATGGTCCCTAACCCTGGCCTACAGGGCCTGTGGGGAACGAGGGGCGCAACCCTGGGAATTCACGGTGGACAACCGCCGTTTGCCGGTGGACAACCGTGTGGACGATCGGCGACCCGAGATGGACGCCCTGGGGACAACCGACAAGCCCGGTCGCTGGAGGTGACCTCGCACCCCGACCACGGTCGCACCCGGGTGTGACACCTGCCGGCACTCGAGAGGCGTCGTCCTGGTCAGGCCTCTGCGACGACCTCGACGGTCAGCTCGGCCTCGACCTCGGCGTGCAGCCGGACCGGGACCACGTGGGTGCCCACCGCCTTGAGCGGCTCGTCCAGTTGGATCTTGCGACGATCGAGCACAGCACCGGTCTGGGCCTGCGCAGCTTCGGCGATGTCGGCCGTCGTCACCGAACCGAACAGACGGCCCTCGGCTCCGGCACGGGCGGTGATGGTGACCGTGCCCGCACTCAGGACACCGGCGACGGTCTGTGCCGATTCCTTGTCCTGGGCATCGCGCAGGGCCCGGGACTTGCGCATGGACGCCGCCTGGGCCTCGACGCGACCACTGGCGACCAGCGCGCTCCCCGTCGGGAAGAGGAAGTTGCGGGCGAAGCCCTTCGCCACCTCCACGATGTCGCCCTTCTTCCCCACACCGGAGATGTCACTTCGCAGTAGGACCTTCATGACCGACCACCCCTGGTTGCGCCCGTCATCTCGAGGGGCTCTGTCGTTGTTGGTTTGGTGTCGCCCCGAGGCAACAGCACGAGCTCGCGCGCCGTCTTGATGGCGACCGATACCTCACCTTGGTGTCGGACGCAGTTCCCCGTCGCCGCCCGGGCGCGGATCTTGCCCCCGTCGCTCATGTAGCGGCGCAGCAGGTTGACGTTCTTGTAGTCGACCCACTCCACCTTGTCCTGACACAGCGCGCACGACGTCTGGGTGAGACGCCGGGCGGGGGACTTGGCGTGGCGGCGGGTCGATCGCTCGGTGCTGCTGACCATGGCTCAGAAAGGTTCCTCGTCGAAGCCGTAGCCGGGGCCGCCGTTGCCTGCCGACTGCGCGGCAGGCTCACGGGCCGGGCCGCCGCCGCCGCCACGTGGGGGTGCGCCCTCACCGGGGCCGCGGCGCTCGTTCTTGGTCACCTGCGCGGTGGCCCAGCGCAGGCTGGGGCCGATCTCGTCGGCCACGATCTCGACCTTGGAGCGCTTGTCGCCGTCCTGGGTCTCCCACGAACGCTGCTCGAGGCGACCGGTCACGATCACTCGCGAACCGCGGGCCAGGCTCTCCGAGGCGTTCTCGGCCATTTCCCGCCAGCACACAACGTCGAAGAACGACGTGGCCTCTTCCCATTCCTGGGTCTGGCGGTTCTGCCAGCGCCGGTTCACCGCCACCCCGAAGGTGGCCGTGGCCTGGCCCGTAGGGGTGAAGCGCAGTTCCGGATCGCGGGTGATGTTGCCTACGATCGTGATGGTGTTGCCGTTCGCCATGTCTGTTCCTCCTCCGCTACCGGCTCAGCCGGCGCTGCGGGCCGCGTCCCTGGCGGGCACCTTGGCCTTCTCGGATGCCTTGGGCCGTGCCGTGCCGGCGACTTTCTCCGGCACCCGGATGATCTTGTGGCGCATGACCTCGTCGGCCAGCACGAGGAACCGGTCGAGCTCGGCGGACGCCTTGGGCTCGGCGGTGAACTCGGCCACCACGTAATAGCCCTCACGCTTCTTGTTCATCTCGTAGGCGAGGGTGCGTCGCCCCCAGCGGTCGACGGTCCCCGTCGTGCCTCCGTTGGTTCGCACCAGCTCGAGGGCCTTGTCCAGGGTTCCCTGGATGGCCGTTTCCTCGACCTCAGGATCGAAGATGATCATTGTCTCGTACGGCCGCACGCGCGGCTCACCTCCCTCTGGACCCGAGCCACTCGGCATGCGGGGCTCCGCCCCCCGGCGGAGCAGGGTTCTGTCGGTCGGCCCGACCCGGGTGGTGACCCGGTCCGTGACCAGCGGCCATGGTACCTGACGGGTGGGTCAGGGGCCCCCGGGGCCTGGCTCCGGGGGCAGGTGATAGGTCTCGGCGTCGGAGGGAAACGCCCCCGAACGGACGTCCTCGGCCCAGCTCGAGACGGCCTCCACGGCGAGAGAGGCCAGGTCAGCGTATCTGCGGACGAATTTGGGCACGGGCCCGACCCCGAGGCCGAGCAGGTCGTGGAAGACCAGGACCTGGCCGTCGCAGCCAGCCCCCGCCCCGATCCCGATGGTGGGCACGTCGACCTCGGCGGTGACCCGGGCCGCCACCACGTCGGGCACCCCTTCGAGGACGATGGCGAAGCAGCCCGCCGCGCAGATGGCCTTGGCGTCCTCCACCAGCTCGTCGGCGGCGGCGGCCTCTTTGGCCTGGACCCTGTAGCCCCCCATGGCATTGACCGACTGGGGGGTCAGGCCCAGATGGCCCATGACGGGGATCTCGGTGGCGACAAGGGCCTCGATCATCGGCACCCGGGCCCGGCCGCCTTCGAGCTTCACGGCCTGGGCACCCGCCCTGACCAGGGTGGCGGCGTTACGGATGGTGTCCTCCACAGACACGTGGTAGCTGAGCCAGGGCATGTCCCCGATCACCAGGGCCCGGGTCGAGGCTCGTCCCACCGCGGCCACGTGATGGGCCATGACCCCGATGTCGACCTGCAAGGTGTCGGCCAGGCCCAGGACGTTGTTGGCCAGGGAGTCGCCCACCAGGATCATGTCGACCCGGGCCGCGTCGGCGATGCGGGCCCCGGGGGTGTCGTAGGCCGTGAGCATGACGAGGGCCGGGCGGCCGCGCGCACGCTTGGAAGAGCGGACCTCGGGGACCGTGACCTTGGGTGCCATGTGAGGCCTCCTTGCCGTCCAGCGCACGAGGGCTGCCAGCGGCGTCGGGACCGGGTGGTAGGTCCCAGTGTACCGTTCCGCGGTGGCTAGGAATGGGTCGTCACCAGGCGCGACGTGCGAAAGTTGCGGCCAGTCGGACGGGCCCTTCGAGCCGGTGCACCGCGTCTACCTCGAGGCCGGCGACGACGGCCGGCTGCGCCCGGGCCAGACCGTTGAAGAGGTCGAGCGGTGGTGCCCGGCGTGCCGGGCCGTCTACCCCAACGAGCCGGCCCCGGGCTGAACACGTGGCCCCATCGACCTCTCTCATCGACTACCGCGGTCGCTTCGCCTTCGACGTCCCTCCCGAGGCCATCTGGAGCTCGATCGAGCACGCCGAGAGGTTCGAGAGCTGGTGGGCGTGGTTGGCCGAGTTCCGCCTCGAAGGACCCGGGCTCGTAGCCGGGGCCGTGTTGCACGGCGTGGTGTCACCGCCGGTTCCCTACACCATGCGCATCCGGGTCGTCCTCGACCGCTGCACCCGGCCCTCGCACATCGACGCCACCGTGCACGGCGATCTCGAGGGCACCGCGCACCTCGTGCTCGAGCCAACCGACGAGGGCACATTGGCGGAAGTGTCATGGACCATCGAGATGCGACAGCGCCCCATGCGCCTCGCTGCCCGCGTCGCCCATCCCTTCATGCGCTGGGGCCACGATCGCGTTGTCGAGGCAACGGTCCTGGGTTACCGCCGCCACCTGGCTGCCGAGTACACGGCAAGGAGAAATGAATGACCGGACCTTCCAACAAGACCCTCGTCGGCACCGTCGCCCTCGTGACCGGAGCCTCGAGCGGCATCGGCGCCGCCACGGCCAGCGCGCTCGCTTCGCAGGGGGCGAGCGTGGCGTTGGCGGCTCGGCGCAAGGACAAACTCGACGCGCTCGCCACGGAGATCAGAGGCCAGGGTGGCACCGCGGTGGTGCTCGAGTCCGACGTCACCGACGAGGGTCAGGCCACCGAGGCCGTGGAGCGGACCGTGGCCGAGCTGGGCCGGCTCGACACGCTCGTCAACAACGCTGGGGTCATGCTCCTCGGTCCGGTGGTCGACGCCCCGCTGTCGGAATGGCAGCGGATGGTCGAGCTCAACGTGATGGGCCTGCTCTACTGCGCGCACGCCGCCCTCCCGCACCTGCTGCACGCCGCCGAGGACAGCCCGCGCCGGGTGGCAGACATGATCAACATCAGCTCGGTGGCCGGCCGGGTGGCGCGCGCCGGGCGGGGTGTCTACAACCTGACCAAGCACGGCGTGGGTGCCTTCAGCGAGTCGCTGCGCCAGGAGGTCACCACCCGCCACGTCCGGGTTTCGCTGGTCGAGCCAGGTGCGACCTCCACCGAGCTGGCCGGGCACAACCGGGCCGAGGTGCTCGAGATCATGCGGAGCCAATTCACCAACATCGAGCTCATGCACGCCGCCGACATCGCCGACGCCATCATCTACATCGTCACCCGGCCCCGTCACGTGGCGGTCAACGAAATGCTGATCCGCCCCACCGAGCAGGAGTAGCCGGCTGGGGTTTCAGGAGTAGAGGGATTCAGGAGTTGCCGGATCAGGTCAGCCGAGCGACGGCCATGCCGGCGGCCACGGTCACGAGCCCCCACGACATGGCCCGGAGGGCCCGTTCCAGCGGGGCCAGGAGGAACTCGTCGTCGAGATGACGGACGGTCCCGTCGGCCAGGGTGAGGGTGCCGTCGATGCCGCGGACCGAGCGCCGCAGCATCCGGGCCGGCGTGCTCAAGGCGCGCTGGGCCCACGACAGAGCGAAGGCGCCCACGGCCACGAGCACGGGGCCCCAACGCAAGGTGCCGGCCTGCGCGACATACGCGGTGAGGACGGGGAACGCCCCCCAGGCGGCCGCGAACCCGGCGTCGGTGTGGACGATCCCGCCGAAGAGCTCGGCGTTGTAGGCCATCACGAGCACCGGCCCGACCACGATGAACGGCACGAGGACCGCGCCCACGGTGACCACCCCCACCACGCCGATGGCGACCGCCCCCGCCAGCGACACCACCGTCGCCGCGATGAGGGCGCCACCGGGAATGAGGGTGCGCAGGGGCCGTCCGTGGAGCTCGTCGAGACAGTGGGCGGCCACCCCCACGGCCAAGAAGAAGGCCAACACCGTCGCCACCAGACGAGAGATCTGCACCCCGGGCGCGAGGGACGCCCCGATGACGACATAGGAGAGGTGCCAGGCCGTGTAGGGCGGATGGAGGACTGTCCACCAGTCGCGCCACCCCCCGCGCTCGGCCGCGTAGAAGGCGGGACGGGGAGCCTCAGCCACCGGCCCGGCTTCCCCACATCACGAGGCCGCCGCCGAGGCTCATGGTCCTCACTCCGACGTCGTCGATCCCGGCGTCACGCCAGGCCTGGACCGTCCACGACACCGGGAAGCGGCGGTAGTGGGCCGAGATGTTGGGCCCGAGGAACCGGCCCACCGTGAACCACTCCCTCCCGCCCGTGAGCGCACCGCCGATGGGCAGAATCAGCCGGGTGTAACCCCACCACCAGAACCGCCAGAACGGGCTCGAGGGGACGAGGAACTCGAGATTGGCGACGGTCCCTCCGGGGCGGACCACCCGGGCCAATTCGCGCAGTGTTGCGGCGGGGTCCTCGACGTATCGCAACAGGTAGGTGAAGGTGAGGGCGTCGAATGTTGCGTCGGGGAAAGGGAGCTGCTCGCCTTTGCCCAGGACGACCTGGACCTGCTTCTCGGCTCCGGCCCGGGCCACATTGGCCTTGCCCTCGCGGATCATGGCCTCGGTGAGGTCCACACCCACCACCTGCCCGCCCGTGCGCGACGCCAATTCGAGGGCCACGCCGGCCGGTCCCGTGGCCACATCGAGAATCAGTCGCGGGCTTCCACCCACGATGTGGTCGACCATGGCCCGGCGCCAACGGCCGTTCTGGCCCAGCGACAGCACCTCGGCCAAGCGGTCATAGCGCTGAGGCAGCCCGGTGAACAGGCGCCGGGCGAAGCGGCTGTTGCGGGCACCGGTGGAGGGTGTCGCTGGGCGCACGGTGCGACAATCCCACAGAACGCACCGTCGATGTCGGAGGTTTTGGTGATCGAGGAGCACTTCGACGTGGCGGTGGTGGGCTCGGGGCCCGCCGGGAGCGTCACCGCCTTGGTCCTGGCCCGGGGTGGCGCCCGGGTGGCGCTCATCGACAAGGCCACCTTCCCGCGGGACAAGGCCTGCGGCGACGCCATCGGGCCCCGTGCCGTCGCCTTGCTCAACGACCTCGGGCTCAGCCCCGTCGACGAGCGCGCCCCGTTGGGCGACATGGTGGTGGTCGGCCCCTCCGGACGACGGTTGCGGTTGCCCTGTTTCGACGGCATCGACTACCCCGGATACGGCTTCGCCATCCCACGACTGGGATTCGACGCCTGGCTGGTCGATGAGGCCCTCGCCGCCGGGGCGACACCGGTGACCGGACGCGTCCAGGAGATCGGGTTCGATCCCTATGTGATCGGGCTCGACGGCGGTCGGAGGTTGCACGCCGACGTGGTGATCGGCGCGGACGGGGCCGCGAGTCGCGTCGCCGAGGCGGCGGGGCTGGTCGACTCCCGCCGCGTGTTGTGGGGGTTCGCGGTCCGGGCTTATCTCGACGAGCCGGTGGCGTTGCCCCACATCGTGTTGTGGCAACGCGAGGCGGGCCGGGTCTTCCCCGGCTACGGCTGGCTCTTTCCCGGTCCCGACGGGCGCGCCAATGCCGGGCTCGGCATCGGGACCCTGGCCGACCGGCGCGCCGGGGCCGGTGCGGTGCGACTGCTCCCCGATTTCCTCGAGCACCTTCGTCGGATGGGTCTTGTCGACAAACCCGGCGACGGGTCGGGTCCGGGACGTCTGGGAGGCTGGCTCAAGATGGGGATGGTGGGCACTACCCCGGCGGCAGGGCGGGTCCTGCTCACCGGCGACGCGGCCGGGCTCGTGAACCCGTTGCAGGGTGAAGGCATCGCCCATGCCATGACGAGCGGACGGCTCGCGGCGCAGTCCGTGCTGGCCGGGCCCGCCACCGCGGCGGCGCGCTATCGCGCCGGCATCGCGCGCCAGCACCTCGACTACCACCGCATCGCGGCTGCCGCCCACGGCACCTTGGTGGGACGACCGGCGACCGCGGCGGTGATAGGGAAAATCCTCACCCATCCTTGGATCGGGCGCCCCCTGGCGGGGGGATGGTCGGTGTTCTGGAACGAGCTCCTCGAGGGCACGCCGCGGGGCATGCCGCGCACGGTCGCTCTCGCCGCGTCGATGATCGGCCGGGCCGTGACCCGGCGCAGTCCGTCGGCGCGCTGGTTGGATCAGGTGTGGCCGACGACCTAAGAGGCGTCGCGCACTGCCACGGGCGTGCAGTGCTTGCAGGGTCGGTACCCCACTGCCGAGGCGGCGGCCTCGGTGCGGAATTGCACTTCGTGGGCGGGGCGGATGCGCCGGGCGTGGACGCACGACGGCATGCAGAACACGCCCGTGGTGTCGCTCCCGACGTAGCGGACCCCGGCATCGGCGAGACGCTCAAGACGTTCGATGTCGACGCCCTCGGCACTGAGGAGCGCCCGCTTCATGGGAACGCCGAGGCCGTAGTTCCCGATCTGCCCGTCGCTGCGGACCACGCGGTGACAGGGGATGAGCACCGGGACGGGGTTGCGCCCGAGAGCCGAACCGACGGCGCGCACCGCCTTGGGCCGGCCGATCTCCCGGGCCACCCATCCGTAGGGGCGGACCTCGCCCGAAGGGATCTCGAGGGTCTTGGTGAGCACAGCCCGTTCGAACGGCGTCAGGCCCGACAGGTCGTAGCGGAGGTTGGTGGCCCGTCCGCTGCGCAGCGCCGAGACCAGTCCGGCGGGCGGCCGGGTGCCGGCGACGAGCCGACGGCCCGACTCGTCGCGGTGATGGACCGCGAACTTCTCGGGGTCGTCGTCGAACAGCGCGGTCGGCATCACCGCGCTGATGCCGTGGTCGTTGAAGGCCACGAAGAGGCCGCCGGCCGGGCTCTGCACCGTGATGAGTTGGTCGGCGTCGTGCAGGCCGAGCTCCTCCAGCACGGAGTCGACGAATCCGACGGGGGCGTCCACGCGCAGGGCGCGCAGGGCGGTGCTCGGTGGTGTGGTGGACATGCTGGTCATCGAAGCTCCTTCTTCTGCTTGCTCGACTTCTTGCTCGACTTCTTGCTCGACTTCTTGCTCGACGCGGGTTGGGGTGATGCCCGGGCTCGGAGCCGGTCGAGGCCGCGGGCCACGTTCGCCTTGGCCGTCCCCACCGGGCAATCGAGGACCGACGAGATCTCGGCGTAGGACAGGCCCACCACGTGTCGGAGGACGACCGGAACCCGATGGTGCTCGGGGAGCTCACGCAGCAGTCCCACCAGGAGTTCGGAATCCTCGTCGTCTTCGGCAACTGCTTCAGGACCACGGCGGCGGTCGGTCACCTCGGGGTGTCGGTCGCTCGTCTCCCGGGGACGGCGCGCCGCGCGCCGCAGCGCGTTGCGGTACAGGTTCAAGGTGATGGTGAGGAGCCACGCCCTCGACTCGAGTGAGAGCACGCGGTCGGCTTCGAACCCCCGCAGCGCCTTGTAAGCCCGGATGAATGTCTCCTGGGCAAGGTCGTCGGCATCGGCGCTGGACCCACTCAGGCGCAGGGCGGTGGTGTAGACAGCGCCGGCATGGGCGCGGACGAAGGCCGGGTACCCGGCGTCGAGGTCGCCGGCCAGATCGTCGAGCACGGCCGAGTCGCTGTGCAGTGCCATCACACCCTCTCAACCCCGTCGGAGGTGATCCGGTTGCACCGGGTCGGAGATGCTCAGGCTTCCTCGGCCTCGACCCACTCCCGGTAGCGCAAGGCACGGGGTGACATGAGCGGGAAGGACACCACCACCAAGACAAAGAGCAAGAAGGTCGTCACATGGACGCCGGTGCACCACAGGCAGATGGCCTTGATGCTGAAGAGCTCAGCCGCCAGAAGGTAGAGGACGAAGCAGATCCCACTCACCGCCAGCGCCAGGCGAGCCACTGCCACCCAGGCGGCATTGACCCGCCACAACCGAGGGAAGTTGATGACGACCATGGCGGTGAAGAACAGCAGCCCGAGGAGCGACACGGGAATGCCGAAGATGTAGGACCACTTGCTCGTGGTGACTTTGAGACAGTTCACGACCCCGGTGTCGGGGCAGCTCAGCGGTGCGCCGGTGAAGTGCTCGACCGTCAGGTACATCGAGACGCCGAACCCGATGATCGAGAGGAGGAACGCCGCCCAGGGCCGCCAGGTCGGCAGCGTGGGAAGCTCGTAAACCTGTCCCTGGTCCTGCTCGACGTCCGCGTCGGACATCGTGGTCCCGTCAGCTCAGTTTCATGGAGACAGCCGCCTTGTGCGTCCCCGACGCCGAGCAAACCGCGGTCGGCTGGTTCCCGGTGATGGCGCAGATCGATGCCGTCAGGTAATTGGCGGTGCCGACGATCCGCTGGGTCACCACGTCGTTCGGATTCGACAGCTTGTTCGCGATCTCCTGTTGGTTGAGACCGGCCAGGACGTCGGGGACGTAGCTCGGTCCGAGCACGAAGATCTTGTTGTTGAAGTCCACGAACGGATAGCCGGTCTGCTGTCCGAATTGTTGTGAGTACTTCGACCACAAGTTGGACTGGGCGGTCGTGAGGGGCTGGAACAGCTTACGCGTCCCCGAGCCACTGTTGTCGTTGGTCTCGTGTTCCACCGACACCAGGCTCAGGTACTGGCTCGTGAACACCACGTTGCGGAACGAGAACGTGGCGGTGGCGGGATAGGCGTCCCAAGGCGACGAGGTCGTCTCGGTCAACCCCGACAACGTGCCGAAGCGGCTCAGGGCCAAGACCAAGGACCAGCGCTCGGCCGCGCAGTACGGGCAGAACTCGGCCCCGATGAACAGCACTTCGGGCTTGCCGTCGGCGGTGAGCTTGGGCTGGCCCTTGACCACCTGCGGTGCGGTGACACCCGACCCGATCCCGACGGTGTCGGCCACGGTCTGAGAGACGCCGGTCACGTCGGACACCACGGTCGCCGAGGCCGTCGCGGGCGGGGGAAGGAGTCCGTTCTTGGGGGCGGCGGAATTCGACCCGCCCGTCACCTTCACCACCACGAAGACGAGCACGATCACCACCACCAACCCGATCGACACGAAAGCCAGGGTGGAAGGCGAGAACCGGCGCGGCGGTGGCGCGGTGATCTGCATGTTGGGGCGCGGGGCACGACCCTTGGCTCCGCCCGATGTGGGGGGACGGCCTTTGCCCCCGGTCGGAGGGCGACCCTTCGGAGCTCCGGTCTTGGCGCCACTGGTCTTGGCGGCTCCGGCCTTGGCGGCTCCGGCAGGTTGACGGCCTTTGGGCGCGGCCTTGGCGGGGGGGCGTTTGGCAGGGGAGCCTTTGCGCGCCTCGGGACCGGGCTTCTGCCTGGTTCCGTCGTCGCCTGGTGAAACCTGGCTCATGTCTGTGGGTCCCCTTGCCTTATTTCTGGTGGTCGTTCAATGGTGCACCACGACGCACCGGAAGTGGGCGCGCCGGACGATCAGGGTGTCGTGGCGCTCGGCTTCAGCCGTTGCCCCGCCGGGCGCGCGCCGCGGTGGCGCGATGGCGACCGCCGGCCGGATACATCCGGGCGAGATGGTTCCACGAACACGTCGGACAGACCTCGACCACGTAGACGACGACCTCGTCGGTGCGTCGGCACAGACGAGCCAACTCGGCCGACGTGGTCGGACAACGACCATTCTTGGGGAGTCGGGAGCCGAACACATAGGTGACGTGGACGACCGGGTTCTCCTCGCAGATGGGACAGTCCTCTGACAATTCCGTCCCGACATTGCGCGCCGCGCGCAGGAGCTCGGGGTGCGCGTCGCAGACGTCGAGACGCGACAGTCGGCCCTTCTTGAACTCGCTCACCACGGCGTTGCGGGCGAGTCGGTACTCGACACGTCCGCCCGTGCCCGAGACGGGAAACCCCTGTAAAGCCGACGGCCCGAAAGTCATCGTCATAAGGGTACCGTCGGCGCCACTTGAACCACTCGTGAAATCAGGAGTTCCACATCCGAGCATCGGTGACCCGAGAACCCCTAACCGATCCCGCCGGCTCCTGAAGCGGGCTCCTGAAGCGGGCTCGTCACCGGGGCCACTCGGGCCGGTCGATCAACCCGCCCCCGGATTTCCACCGACCGGGCCTGACCCTGGGTGCCACAGGCATGTGACTTGGGCAGTGACATACCTGGCTCACCTGGGCACGAAAGTCCTGGTCAGAGCCCTTATTTGAACGGGGGCCTGTCGTTGCCGACACAGCACTCAGAATCCGATTTCGACGCCCAGGGGACTCCACGCCCCCCGGTTGGGTCCATGGGAGGACTTACGCGACGGGGTCCAGCCTGTCGACGGCCTCGGCCACGCTTTCGACGCTGTGCCGGATGGCGGTCAATGTCGAGTCCAGGTAGGTGAATAGGTCTGTCATCGACTCAACGTCGAGAAGGCCAAACTCCACCTCGACCTTGACGACCTCATCGGCGCCACGAGGGTCCTGGTCGGCGGCCAGCATCCTGCGTCCGATGATGGTTCCCTCTCGCTCCTTGGCGATCGCATCTTTCAGAAACTGGGCCTGTGTTTTGCCGTCTGATCTGGGCATTTGATGCTCCTTTGTTCTGACTTCCGACTGGTCTGTGGCTTAGGACCACAAGAAGGTCCGACGACGCTTCTGGCTTGATGTTTGGTAAACTTGTGTTCACAAAGACACAGGGACTGGAGCAGCTTCGGCCTCTAACCCGCGCGGGCATAGCGCACTTTGTGGGTGAACCCGTCATTGTGCTCGACCCGTTCACCTTTCTCCCCGTAGCGGAAGCCAAAGCGACCTTTGTCTCTTCGCTAGCGGACGCTGTGTTTGACAATGGCGCCGACCGACCAGTGCCCGGACACTTCCCGCGGCTGCGATCAGCCTCTTAGGGTGCGTGCCGACACAGCCCTCCTGTGCGACTGGGTAACGGTCCGAGAGGGCCTGCTCCATATCCTGGGCGGCGGGATCACTCGGATTCAGCGACCTGGTTTTCCGGCGCCCCTAGGCGTGTGTTTGGCCATGCGATTCATGGTGCATCCAACCGAGGCGCAGCAGCAGCACAACGTTGAGATTGTTCTCTTGAACGCTGACGGTCAGGAAGTGGTCAGAATCCCCGGAGGATTCAACATTACGGATATTGCGGCCCTGGCACCCGGAGAAGAGGCCGCCGTCAACTTTCCAGTTATCGTCAACAACGTGGTAATCCCTGCCGCTGGCGCATATAGCTTTGAGCTACTGAATGATGGAATACACCAGGTCTCAGTACCATTTTGGGCGGCTGATCTGAATGTGGGGGGAGCGCCATGACCAACACCGGGCCGGGGCACTTCGACAATCGAACCGATACCGAAGCAACGGTGGAACTCGATATGTCTGAAGTCGGCGAAAGCTCCGACTACGAAACGTTTGAGGATCTGACTCGGAAGTTGTTAGCCGTTCCAAAGAGTGAAGTAGCTGCCGAGTATGCCGCGGCTGCTGCTACTGTCGACGAGGCTGAGACGGGCTAGTCGTCGTTCGTGAGAGCGGCATATGTCAGCCGACGCCCGCTGACTCCGCTCACGGCAATCCGCATCCGGCTCAAGTCGGTTTCGGTTCTGTGGTTGTAGGCAGACGCCCGTTCGGTGACGTAACGATGCAGGTGCTCCGGGTCGACGTGAATCTGAGTGCCCTTGAGCGCCCTTTTGAGCAGGCTCCAGAAGTTCTCGACGGTGTTCGTGTGAACATCCCCCGACACGTACTCAACCGAGTGATTCACTGCCTTGTGGCCGAAGTATTTATCCAGGCCAGCGTATGCCTTGGCCTCATCCGAGTAGACGTTGCTGCCTTCGGCCACCCAACGTCGGACGTTGCTCTGGAGCCTGAGCCGGGTGGCCTCTTCAAGGACCTCGGCCCGAATCGGGCCACCCCGCTGGACGACTCCGTGGACGGGAGTCTTGTCCACGCCGCCTCGGCCCGTCAGGCGCCTTTCGCGGGCCGACTTGTGCATGAACTTGGCCCCACCGCCGACATAGGTCTCATCGACTTCGACCGTCCCCGAGAGCTTCAGGAAGGTCCGGGACTCCATGGCGAGCCGGATTCGGTGGAGGAAGAACCAGGCGGATTTCTGGGTGATGCCCAGGGCACGGCCGAGTTCGTGGCTGGAAATCGAGTTCTTTGAGTTCGCAATCAGCCAGATCGCCGGGAGCCAGACCTCCCAGCCCAGCGGGGAATCCTCGAAAATCGTTCCCACCCGAACCGAGAACTGGCGCTTACATCCCTTGCACTTCCAGATTCGGCGGGTGGTCAGGAAGGAGTGGTCCGTGCCCTGGCACCGAGGGCACACGGGCCGTCCCCCTGGCCACCGGAGGTTCGCCACGAACTCAAGGGCCACATCGGGGGTCCGAGAAGTTCCTGACGGCCTCCAGGAGCGTCTGAGGCTCCTGTGACACCCGGGGCGTCGGGGGAATCTTGATCGCTTTGGTGGTCTGACCTGCTGCCATGCCCCCCAAGGTACGCCCAGGGTGTAACGGTCCTGGGTGAGTCAGAGCAGAGCCTCTTTATCTCGGTGACTTCAAGAATCGCTGTGAGCGGGGCAACGCTTCCGCACCGAGCAGCACGACCTCGCGGCGACTCAACTCCTGACGACGAGCTTCAAGAGCAGGGGTCAGCCCGATCAGGCGTGCATATTGCAGGCCGTCGAGTTGCTTCCTGACGCGAACAAGCTCATTGCTGGGTGTCTGGGCCATAGATCAAGGATCGGCAGTCTGGTGTCCTGGGGAGCAGGGCCGAAAGACCACTTCCTGGCGGGGTGGATCGCCCTGGGCCTCTTGCCACTTGACCTGGGGAGATGTTCCTGGGTGAGTCAAATCAGTCAGTGCCGTGACTTGAATCGGTATCGATGTATCGATACGATACATCTAACGATGAATCTGACCTCAGAAACCGCGCCTGGAGGCGCCTCCCAACCCCCGATTCAGGCGACTGCGCCTCAGGCGGCCGCCGTTCAGGCGGTGGTGTGATGCTGGAGCTCGCCATCCTCGGGCTGCTCGAGGGCCAGTCCATGCACGGTTACGAGATCCGCAAGCGGTTGCGCGACGAGCTCGGCCAGCTCTCCAACGTGTCCTTCGGTTCGCTGTACCCGGCCCTTTCACGCCTGGAACGGTCCGGCGCCGTGCGGGCCACCGAGGACCTGGGGCGGGCTGCGGCAGCCCCGGTCCCCATGACGGGGTCGTTGAGCGGGGAGCGGGCCGCTTTGCGGGCCCGTCGGTCGGGCACCGGCCTCGGGCGCCGTAGCCGGAAGGTCTACGAGATCACCGAGGAGGGTCGGCGCCAGTTCGCCGAGCTCCTGCACTCCGAGCAGGCCGGCGGCAACGACGACGCCCGGAACTTCAGCCTGAGGCTCGCCTTCGCGCGCTACCTCCCCCCCCACGCACGCCTACGGCTCCTCGAGCGCCGCCGGGGCCAGCTGTTCCAGCGTCTGGCCGAGGCCCGGGCCGCGGCAAGAGCGGCCCAGGGACGGCTCGACACCTACGCCCAGTCGCTCATGGAGCACACCACCGAGTCCACCGAGCGCGACATCGCCTGGCTGGACCGGCTGATCGAGGCCGAGCGCGCCCGGGAGGGTGCAGCGCCGGCCCTCGTCGGCAACGCCGTTCAGACAGTTCTGGAAGAAGGAGACACGACATGAGCACGGTACGGGTCGCCATTGCGGGCGTGGGCAATTGCGCCAGCTCGCTCGTCCAAGGCGTGGAGTACTACCGCGACGCCAACCCCGAGGACATCGTGCCCGGGCTGATGCATGTCACCCTGGGCGACTACCACGTCGGCGACGTCGAGTTCGTCGCCGCCTTCGACGTGGACGCGGCCAAGGTGGGTGTGGACCTGTCCAAGGCCATCCTGGGCGGCCACAACAACACCATCAAGTTCGCCACGGTGGGCCATCTCGACGTCACCGTGCAGCGGGGCCCTACCTTCGACGGTCTCGGGACCTACTACCGCGACACTGTCGAGGAGTCACCGGCCGAGCCCGTCGACGTGGCCCAGGCGCTGCGCGATGCGAAGGCCGACGTGCTCGTGAGCTACCTGCCCGTCGGGTCCGAAGAGGCCCAGCGGCACTACGCGCAGGCCTGTCTCGACGCCGGGGTCGGCTTCGTAAACGCCATCCCCGTGTTCATCGCCAGTGACCCGACCTGGGCCCGGAAGTTCCGCGATGCGGGCGTGCCCATCATCGGCGACGACATCAAGAGCCAGGTCGGCTCCACCATCGTGCACCGGGTGCTCACTCGGCTGTTCGAGGACCGGGGCCTCGCCCTCGACCGGACGTATCAGTTGAACTTCGGCGGGAACATGGACTTCAAGAACATGCTGGAGCGCAAGCGCCTCGAGTCCAAGAAGATCTCCAAGACCCAGGCCGTCACGAGCCAGGTGGAGAACTACGTCATGGACGCCGATGACGTCCACATCGGCCCGTCGGACCACGTGCCCTGGCTCAACGACCGGAAGTGGGCCTACATCCGGATGGAGGGTCGGAACTTCGGCGACGTGCCCATCAGCCTCGAGCTCAAGCTCGAGGTGTGGGACTCGCCCAACTCGGCCGGCGTGATCATCGACGCCGTGCGCTGTGCCAAGGTCGCCCTCGACCGGGGCATCGGCGGGCCGCTCGTCGGGCCCTCGGCCTATTTCATGAAGTCACCGCCGGTCCAGTACCACGACGACGAGGCCTACCGTCTGGTCGAGGCCTTCGTGGCGGGCGAGGCCGTGGCTGACTACCCCGAGGGCTGACTACCCCGAAGACTGTGTCTTCCACCATTCGTCGAGACGTCGGTAGGCCTCGTCCTCACCCAGGGGGCCTTCGTCGAGGCGGAGCTCCATCAAGAAGTCGAGGGCCTGGCCCACGACCGGGCCGGGAGGAACCCCGAGGTGCTCCATGACCTTGACCCCGTCGAGCTCGGGCCGTAGGGCCTGGAGCTCCTCCTCTTCGGCCAGCTCGGCGATGCGAGCCTCGAGCTCGTCCATGCGGCGTTCGAGGGCCCGGGCCCGGGCCGCGTTGCGGGTGGTGCAGTCCGACCGGGTCAGCTCGTTGAGCCGCTCGAGAAGAGGCCCTGCGTCTCGGACATAGCGACGGACGGCGCGGTCGGTCCATCCCAAGCGGTAGGTGTGGAAGCGGAGGTGGAGCTCGACGAGCTTGGTCACCACCGCGATGTCCTCTTGGGGGTAGCGCAATGCCGTCAGGCGGTCGCGGGTCATCCGGGCCCCCACCACCTCGTGGTGATGGAAGGTGACCCCGCCCGAGCCGAAGGAGCGGGTGCGGGGCTTACCGATGTCATGGAGCAGGGCGGCCAGACGGAGCAGGCGGTCCGGGCCGGTCTTGTCGACGACGGCCAGGGTGTGGGCGAGGACGTCTTTGTGGCGGTGGATGGGGTCCTGCTCGAGGGCGAGACCGGGCAGCTCGGGGAGGAACTCGTCGGCGAGGCCGGTCTCCACGATGAACCAGAGTCCCGGCGAAGGCTTGTCCACCGAGACCAGCTTGTCGAGCTCGTCGCGGATCCGCTCCGCCGAGACGATGGACAGGCGGTCGTGCATGGCCTTGACCGCGGCGGGGATCTCGGGGACGGGCTCGAGGCCGAAGCCAGCCATCAAACGCGCGGCGCGGAGCATGCGGAGGGGGTCGTCGCCGAAGGACACCTCGGCGGGCAGGGGTGTGCGCAACCGGCGCGCGGCGAGATCGGCGAGCCCGTCGTAGGGGTCGACGAGCTCGAGATCCGGGAGCCGCAGTGCCATGGCGTTCACGGTGAAGTCGCGGCGCGACAGGTCGACCTCGATCGAGTCGCCGAAGGACACCTCGGGC